>Ga0315904_10009955_pt1 | contig 12360 bp, 29 predicted proteins | sample LakEriMetagenome_6_FD_203529 | JGI IMG/M metagenome (GOLD analysis project Ga0315904, IMG submission 203529) | Freshwater fungal communities from buoy surface, Lake Erie, Ohio, United States - Buoy 12 MA120 | ecosystem: Environmental > Aquatic > Freshwater > Lake | place: USA: Lake Erie, Ohio...
CTCTCCGGGCCCCCCCGCCCCCTCGAAAAAACTGGGTGCACGCAGGTCAGACGCGTCGAGCGTGACCGTTGCGTCCGGGCCGTCGCCCCGTGTTCCTCAGCACCGCCCCGGCTCGCTCGTTGCACGTCGAAGCCTCCGGCGCCAGCGGCGCAGTCGAGTCACCATCCACCGTGTGCCCCGCCTGCCACGTGGCCGCCCGGCCTGTGCTGTGCGGCGCGTGTTGGTCGAGCGTCAGACCACACCGCCAACAGCGAGTGGTCGGGTCGGCGTTCGCCCTGGCCCTGACGAGCCGGGCACGGCGGGCGAAGTTGCCGGAGTGGTGCGGGGCTCGGCGTCGTCTCACGGACCCACGTCCGGGCCGACGATATCCACTGACCAAGTTACACGCGTGTAACTCCTGCTCCGCGCATGGAGGGCAGATTTCATCGGCGGGTCTTCTTCCTCGTGCGCTTCGTGGGACGGGCCTGGCCGATCATCTGCTCGGTGATCCGCTTCCCCGAGTGCCTGGCCTCGAGCAGATCGATCGTCGGCCACCAGCCCTGCTCGGCATGGAAGTCCCCGCACCACCTGCACACCTGCTCGGCGTACCGATCCGATCGAGGCTCACGTCCCCCAGCCCGGAGGCAGGACCGACACCACATGCCGGACTGGTCGACGGCCAGGCCGAGGTCCCGGCGGTCCGGGTCAGCGTGGAGTCGGGCGGGTTCGACGAGGCCGGCGACGAGCTGGTGGAGACGGTCGGTGTCGGCGTGGAGCCGGTCGACAGCGTGGGGGGACATGCGGCGGGCGAGGATCCGTGCGTGGTGCATGGCGAGCATCTGTCGGATCGCCCAGTTCGACCACGCCAACCGCTGCCCCACCGTCGCGTGCGCCGGCGCCCGGAGCACACGGTCTGCCGACTGCAGCGACCAGACGAGCCGGACCACGTCGGCCTCAACCCTGGCGGGGAGCTGCTCGAGGTCGACCAGCAGCTGCCGCTCCGGTGAGCCGGCCAGAGCGGCACGTTCGACGACGGTGCACGGGCCGAGCGTGTTCGGATCGTCGTCATCGGTCGCCGCGCCCCGCCCACCCGACGGCACCCCTGATCCGGCGGGCCGACCGGACAGGCCTGGTTGGAGCTCGATGACGATCCGGTAGGCCTTGGACCAGTTCGGGACGATGAACTGGAACAGGTCATCGACGAGCTGCAGAGCTTCGGCGGGTGTCGACGGGTTCCGGTTCATGCTGCCCCCTCGTGGTCGTGTGTCTCCAGGTCTGGCCCAGGTGGCTGCGCCCCGCTGCGCCCCGCCCCGCCCAGTCCAGTGCCGGCCTGTCCTGGCCCGTCCGGTCCCGACCTGGCCCGACCCGACCCCCTCGTGAGGTCAGGTCGCGAACCGGTCGCGACTTGGTCGCGACCAGATGCGGCTAGGTCCCGTGCGTCGCCCCAGTAGGGCGGGCGGAGCTGCATGTCGGCGTCTTCGGGGGTGCGGTCGGCCTTGGCGCGGTTGCAGGAGCCGCAGGCGACGACGCAGTTGTCGAGGCTGTTGGGGCCGTCGGGGTCGAGGTGGTCGATGGTGCCGCGCTTGGCGGAGCGGCGGTCGGCCCAGATGACTTCTTCCCAGCAGTAGCGGCAGCGGTCGCCGTCGCGGCGCTTGACCTGTTCGACGACGATGCGGCCCTCGACGGTCCGGTAGAGGGCCTTGCGCTTGGCTTCGCGGTCTTGGCGGCGTTGGACCTGCTGCTTGGAGAGCTGGTAGTCGTGCCAGTCGTGGAACTCCCAGCCGGGGCCGCCACGTGACTTGGGGAGGCGGTGCCACAGGCCGGACTTCACGAGAAGCTCGGCGGCGTCGTGGAACTCGTCCTCGGTGAGGAAGGCGCGTGGGGCGATCGAGGCGGCTGCGTGTTCGGGGATGATGCCGTCGCAGTTCGAGCCGGCACCCCACACCCCGGCAGCCATCCAGACGAGGGCGGCCTGTTGGGCGTGGTGGCGGGCGTCGGTGCGGGACTTGGCGCGGTCGAGCGCGGCGCCCTTGACGGCGACCCACTTCGGGTGGTCCATCAGCTTGTCGTCGACCCGGAACCAGCTCATCGGCGCCTCGGCGTGAAGACGAGGGCGGTGCTGTAGCCGTGGCGTGCACGCTGCTGACGGCGGCCTGAAGGCTGCGCCCTGCCGCCCACCACGTGCAACGAGTCCACCAGGCGGGCACCGGCCAGGGTGGCCGCGTTGATTACCCACGTCGACAGTGGCTGCAGCACGCCGCTCGAGGTGTGGTCCTGGATCTTGACGATCACGGTGTGGTGGGCGAGCCTGCAGGCCTCGCATGTCCCGGCGACGATCAGATCCCGTACCTCGGTGGCCGAGCGGGCGGTCAGCCCGTAGGCGTCGTCGAAGTCGGGTGTGGTCGGGGTGCCGCCCAGCCGGTACGGCGGGTCCAACACCACCGTCGACCAGGAGCCGGTCGGCCAGGGCGTAGCGGTGAAGTCGTGGTGAACGGTGCCCTTCGTCGGGTCGAGGTCGTTGCCGACCACGTCGAGGTCCGGGAGCAGGGTCCAGAACCGACCCTTGCCGTAGGTGAGATCGAGGACGGGTTCGGTCAGGTAGCCGAGGGCGCGACAGTCGACCATCAACTGCGCGTTCGTGCGTCGACTCGGGTCGAACGCGTGGATGACGCCTGGTGCGGCAGGGGCCGGTGAGGTCACGCTGCGGGCCGCTCCCACATGGCGCCGAACCGGGTGTCGTCAGGGTGGTCGGCCTGGTGGACGAGAGCGACAAGGTGAGCGAACGGGGCGCGGCGGTTCCACGCTTCGGGCGCCTGGGCGGGGCGGCAGCGGTCGTCGAGGCGGTGATGGCCGAAGACGGCGCACACGGCGGAGTGGCCGTCGATGGTGGTGAGGGGGTGGCCGCACCAGCAGTCACGGCCCGTCCAGCGGGCTGGGGTGTCGGTCATGGCCGGTACCAGGCTCGGAGGAGGGCGATGAGGGTGGGGGCGTCGATCTGGAAGTACCAGTCGTCGGGGTTGGGGTGGCCGGGTGGGCGGATCGCGAGGACGGCGAGCGGGTCGCCGGTGTTGGCCTGCTCGGTGGCGAGCTCGGCCATCCAGATTGCGAGGTCGAGGCGGGCGCCGGACTTGACTTCGATGGTGACGCCGGGGAGGCCGGCGATGTCGCCCCGGTCGGCGATGCCGGCGAGGTGGCGGCGTTCCGCGTGCGGGTAGCCGTTGGCGTGGAGCCAGTCGACGAGCAGCTGCTCGGTGGCGGCACCCTTCCGCTTCGCAGTCGATGGCTTCACGCAGCCCCCTGCGCGTGGTCATCGAGGTCGAGCGGGTTCGCGATCGCACACATGTGGCGTGGGAACACCATCGATCCGCCGGAGTCGAGCTTCACGGCGGCGCGCTGGTCGGCCAGCAGCCGGACGATGACGCCTTGGGCTGGTTGGCCGATGCCGTGGTGGACGATGACTCGTTGGCCGCGCTTCATGCTGCGACCTGTGGGGTGACGAGGTCGGGGTCCTGCCACCGGTCCTGCGGGATCGCGACGGTCAACGCCTGGCGGAGGCGGACGGCTTCGTGCCACGACATGCGGATCAGCGTCGGACCGGTACGTCGGCCGGCGGTGGCGAAGCACGGCAAGCTGACCTCGCCGTGGACGTGGTCCCAGGTGGCGGTCGGGAACTCGTCGAACCAGACGTCGACGACGAGCTGCTCGTGGCCGGTCATCGGGCTGGCTGCCAGGCGAGGGCGTGGACCAGGCCGGCGGCGATCTCGACCGCTTGCGGACGTGTCATGCGCCAGGTGATCGGGTCGGGTTCGCCTTCGAGCTCGACGACGACTTCGATCTCGAGGTCAGCGGACGGGTCGCTGTCGTCAGGGGTGAGGCCGATGCGGTCTGCGATCGAGTACACGCCGACGGTGATGTCTGTCCCGTCGTCGGTCTGTGCCATGTACACCGGGTCGGTGATGGTCGTCATGGGGTGTGGTGCTCCTTGAACGATGCGGGTGGTGGCGGGTGCGGGGTGTGGTGGCCGAGGGCACGGTCCAGGGCGTCGACTGGTGCCGCTGGCGGGGTGGGGTCGTCGAGGTAGCGGCACCGCTTCATCCAGCCGAGCAGCAGGGCGGCGACGGCGAGCAGGGTGAAGGCGACGATCACGGCTGCTGCTCCTGGCCTTGGCGGACGAGCTCGGAGAGTTGGTCGGCGCGGTGGACGGTGCGGACGCATTCGCCGAGTGAGCGGCACATGCCGGGCTGCCAGGCGGGGACGTTGCCGGCCATGACGTTGCGGAACGCTCGGCAGGCGAGTCGGAGGCGTTGCGTGAACGTGGGGCGGTTGGCGGTCATGCCGGCTCCCGTGGTGTGAGCATGTCGATGGCCTTGTCGATCGCGACGGGTGACGGCGGGTAGGACCGCAACGTCCGCAGGAGGGTGGCGATCAGCTGGGCTTCGAGGACGGTGAGGGTGATGTGGCCGGGCAGGCGGGGCGGTGCCGGGTCGGTGAGGGTGGGCTGCCAGCCTTGGCGGCGGAACGGGACGACGTTGCTCATCGGCCGGCTCCGGGCTCTTGGAGATGGTCGATGAGGGTGGGGTAGGTGGTCCAGAACTCGTCGAGTGACAAGGTGACGGCGTCGCGGCGGCCGGGCCGGTGGTCGGTGTACTGGAGCAGGACCCAGCGGCGTTCGCGGAAGGGGACGACGGCGAGCACGATGACGTCGGGGCACGACGGCCGGTGTTGGCCGGGTTCGAGCTCGGCCATCCGATGCTGGTACACGCCGTACAGGACCGGGTCGGGATGGGTGACGGCGACGGTCATGGCGTCGCCTCGGTGACGATCTCGGCCAGGTGCCGGCACGGCAGACTGAACGGTGACCCGCCCGGCCGACACACCCGCATCGACGTGCGCCGTGAGCGGGTGCCGTCCTCGGCCGGTGGGCGGTGAGGGCGCCAGGCGATGAGGGTGACGACCTCACCAGTGTCGAGGCGCACCAGGCCGCGGGATGCGGCGTGACTGATCAGCTCCGAGTCGATCCGCGTCATGCGGCCGCCTCCCGTTCCCGGACCTTGGCGACCATGGCCCGGCGCAGCTTGCGACGTTCACGTTCCGACCGGCCGCCCCACATGCCGAACCGTTCGTTGTTCTTCAACGCGTACTGCAGGCACGGCAACCGGACCGGGCAGCCCTGACAGATCGCCCGGGCTGGACCGGCCGGTTCGCCTCGGCGGGGGAACCACAGGTCCGGTGGATGCTCGGCGCAGGCGGCCTGAGCGGTCCACGGTGTCGGGTCGAACTGGCGGGCGCCGAGCAGGGCGGCGAGCGGGTCGGGATGTTCGAGGTCGGCTGGTCGGTCACCGGCCTTGCGGAGAGCGACGGCCTGGGTGTGTCCTTCGGCGCATCGTTGACAGGTGCAGCCTGCACGCCAGCGGGCGTCGGAGCCGTGCTCACCCATCACCGAGCACCTCCCGCTCGAGGTCCTCGAGGGCGGTCACGGCGGCGGTCTGCTGCGCTGCTCGACGCTTCTCCCACACACCGGGGTGGTTGAACTGGATGTGCTTGGCGAGGCCGGCACCTGAAGGGGACGTGTAGTCGCACACGTCGCACTTCTTCGGCTGCTGCCTGCCGACCGTGGGGGGGGGTGCCGTGGGCGGATGGTCCTGGTCCGGCACACGTGGCGCCGGCTTCTTCGCCGGTGCCGGCGGTGTCTTGCGTGCCGACGTCGGCGCGGTGGGTGGGGTGGCGTCGATCAGGGTGGAGCGGGCTTCACGCAGCCGGTCGACAGCGTCCTGCAGGACGGTGAGCTGCCGGTCGAGGTCGGTGATCTCGGCGTCGATCTGTTCGACGATGCGGGTGATGCTCACGACACCACCTCGACGTTCTCCCAGCCACGGTTCTCGAACGTCACCAGATCGAGCGCACCGTGGTTGTCGGCGACGACGACCCGGTAGGTGCCGTCAGGCATCGGCCACGGCCGGTCCTTCACCACCGTGCACGACGGCCACAGCACATCACCCGGCCGCAGATCACACGCCCGCACCTTCCGACGCGACACATTCACGTGGGGGGTGCACGAGGGCAGGTTGCGGGTCGACGGGTGTCGTGCCGATGACCGGGCGACCTGCTGACGGTGGAGCTCGTCGAGCTCGACAGCGAGCTGCCGGTCGATCTGCTCTTCACGCACCGCCCACACGATCAGGATCGCGATGGCGAACAGGGCGATGGTGCCGGCCAGGGCGAGGAACGGGATCACAGGTCCACCCGCCGATCCAGCAGCCCGTCATCGGCGAGGACACGGGCGGTCGGGATCCACGACGTCGACCGTTCCTGCAACTGGCGGGACACGTCCTCGACGACGGACTGCGGGATCTCGTCCATCAGATCCTACCGCTCGAGCTCGCGATGCTGGATCGCCATCTCGGTGAGGCGGGCGGCGAGCTCGCGGACCTCGTCTGCGGTGGCGAACACGATCATCGTGGCGGACTCGTCGAGCCACACCTGGCGGCGGCCATCGGCGGCTGCCTTGCGGCGCAGCTGCGGACGCAGATCGGCGGCGTCACACGCCACGCTGGCGCGCACGCTCATGACGTCACCTCCGGCTTGTTGATCGTGCCGTCGTCGATCGCCTTCACGGCCTGCCACTTCCGCTTGAAGCCACGCCCGTCGTGCAGGGCGGCACGGAACGCCGTGTACTCGGCGCCGTCTCGGACGATCACGTAGAAGCAGCCGTCCGGGGCCCGGCGCAGTTCGGCCGACACCATCGACTCACTCATGACGCCACCCCCAGGTGCCGGGCCGGACGGCTGTGCCGGTCGATGTACAGGTCGAGTTCGGCTTCGGACCAGCGCCACAACTTCGGGGACACGTCCGGTTCGATCGGCCACGGGAACTTGCCGTGGCCGGCCATCGCCTGGCGGGCGAGGCGGCGGACCTGCTCGGGCCGGTAGGCGAGCCGCTCCCCCACCTCGGCGGCTGTCAGCCCCCGGCTCACTGGGTCACCTCGAGCACGCCGTAGGCGAGGTGGTACACGACGCTGAGGGCGGCGACGCCGAGAACGAGGGCGGTCCACAGGATCAGTCGGCTGCCGGCGGGCATCACGCCGCCTCCGCGTCGAGGCCGAAGATCGAGGACGGAAGCACGTCGAGTGCCTTCGCGACGGCGACCTGCAGGTGCGGGCGGGGGCTGGTGTCGCCTCGCTCCCACATCGAGATCGCCTGCGGGGTGATGGTGACGCCCTCCTGGGCGTTCATGCGTGCGGCGAGCTCCTGCAGGGTCAGCCCGCGCAGCGAGGTGCGAACCTCACGTAGGCGGGCGCCCTGGCGGAGACGGAGTCGCCTCGCCGGGTTCGGCTCGTGGCCGATCGTCTGAACCATGCCCCGTATCAAACAGGACTTGACATCACTTGTCAAGCAGTAGTTGAGACTGGTTGACGCCTGATCACATCGATGTAGTTACGACCACAAGCAACTCTTGAGCGTCCTGCTAGACACCGGCAGTGATGGTTGCGAGAGTGGACGCCATGTCCCCGAGCCCACCCGGTGGAGTGCTCAAGGAGCTCCTCGAGCAGCGAGGCCGGTCACAGGCCGAGGTCGGCCGGCACGTCGGGCTGACAGGGGCTGCCATCTCCGCGTGGGTCACCGGCGCAACCCGTCACCCGGACCGCTCACACGTCGCAGCTGTCGACGACTACCTCGAAGCGAACGGCCGGCTGCTGCAGGCCTACGGGTTCACGCCACACGGCGACATGTCCGAGGTGGAACAGCTGCGACAGGAGGTCGCTGCACTGCGTGACGAGATGGATGCCTTGCGACAGCAGCTCTCAACTGCGCCTCCAGCACCTGATCACGCAGCACCGCCACCTCGGCCCGCATCGCAGCCACCAGCGCTCGCAGCTCGGCCACCTCGCCGGAGCGATCCATGATCTCCCCTCCCACCATGCGTCGAACCTACGGGTGGGGTGTGACAGCGTTCGTCGCGCTCGCCGTGGCCGGCTGCACCGCCGAAGACGCCGAGCCTGCAGCGACACGGCCCAGCGTCGCGGCTCAACCGGTCATTAGTGGAAGCACGTACGCCGGGACCACGCTCGAAGGCGCGCCGCACACGGTGACCGAGGGCGACTCGGGGCTGTCGCAGTTCGTCAACGGCGTGCCGGTCGAGGTCACCGCGATCGACACGTGGGCGCAGGCCGGCGACTGCGACAGCCTGTGGTCCTACCATCAAGTGCGCCTGCAGCAGGCCGGCGGCAGCGATGCCACGGCGCTCGCAGCCTCCGTGTTCGGCCGCTACGCGCTCGACGTGCACACGTACATCGGCTGCACCCAGCCGGGCGCCGCACCGGCCGGCGTTCCCCCGCCGGCGACCCTTGATCCACAGTTCGACACGTGCGGCGACCTGTTCGACGCCGGCTACCCAGGCGGCTATGTCCAGGGGACCGACCCCGAGTACGACTGGTACATCGACGGCGACAACGACGGCATCGCCTGCGAGCCCTCCGACTTCGACAGCTGACCTATCCGGTGCCGGTGAGCCGGTCGAGGAGGTCGGCGGCGGCGTGGTCGGTGGCCGGGATGTGGTGGCTGTACACCCGCAGCGTGGTGGTCGAGGAGGAGTGGCCGAGCCGGTGTGCGGTCTGGACGGGGGTGAAGCCGGCGGCGAGCAGCTCGGTCGCAGCGAAGTGTCGAAGGTCGTTCAAGCGGATGTGGTTGAGGCCGAGCCGGCGGCGGTGTTCGACGAACAGGTGGGTGGCGTAGTCCGGTCGCCACGGTGACGCGCCGGCGTCGTGGGAGAACACCCACACCGGTGCAGGCATGAGCCGGTCGGCGGCCCCGGCCGCCAGCGCCTGATCCTTGTCGGTGTGCATCCACCTGATGGTCGGGCCGAGCGCGAGCACACGGTGGCCGGCGCGGCCGGTCTTGCCGTCGCCGACCTGGATGCCGTCGGCGACGGTGTAGGTGACGGTGCGGCGGATCACGACCTGACCGGCGTCGAGGTCGAGGTCGGGCCACTGGATGGCGACGAGCTCGCCCCGGCGGGCGCCGAGCACGGCGGCCATCCGCAGGTACAGGCCGAACAACGGTGGAGCCTCGTCGAGGAGCCGGCGGACGTCGGCCGGATCGGGGGGCACGATCTCGGCGGTCGAGGGGCGGGGGCGGCGGACGTCACGGATCGGGTTGTGTGTGCACCAGCCGTGCACGACAGCGGTGCGGAACGCGGTGGCAAGGAAGTCGTGGAGCCGCCCGACCCGATGCGCTGACCAGCCGACCGCGGCGAGCTGCCGGTAGAGGTGCTCGACGACGACCGTCGTGACGTCCGCCGCCCGTCGATCGAGGAACACCGGCACGTCGGCCCGGAGGCGCTTCACGACGGCGTGATGGTCGGCCCGGGTGGTGGGGGCGAGGCGGGCGGAGTGGGTGGCGAGGTGGCCGACGAGCAGCTCGTCGACGGTGACCGTGGTGGTGGGGGTGCCGCCGAGCTCGAGGAGGAGTGCGGCGCCGGCCTGCTGTGCTTCGGCGCGGGTGGCGGCGGTGACGGATCGGCGCATGCCGTTGTGGCGGACGGCGGCGCGCCACCGGCCCGATGGGAGGTGTTCGAGGTGCAAGAACGGGAGTGTGACCTGTGCAAGAACGGGAGTCAACAGGCCGGGCGCCCCATGCGCCCCACGCCGAAACGTGAAACGGCCCCGCCGAAGCGGGGCCGTCAGTTCATCTACCTGGGGTTTTCCTGGTGGGCACGACGGGACTCGAACCCGGGACCTCCACCGTGTCATAGCGGACGAACAAGTCCCACCTGGTCGTTTCTACCCGTCTACCAGGCTGTTTTCGGGCCTGACGGGTGTCCTCGCCCGCGATCGCCCCACGGCGCCCCACGCCGCAGAGGCCGAAACGACCCCCCGCCGGACCGGTGGCGGGGGCCGGTCGGCAGGGGGTCGTCGGGAGCACCCAGGGGGAGCCAGGTGCGATCTAGTAGCGGAGCACCTCGAGGTGCCGGACGGCGGAGGCGACGATGACGAACGCACCGCCGACGATGCCGTCGCTGTCGTCGAGCCACGTGGACGTGACCACGATCCGGTCGTCGTCCTGGTGGACGAGGTAGCCGACGGTGTGACACTCGGCCGGCTGTGCCCGGGTCGCCTGGTCGAGGGTCTGCCAGGCTTCGCCGTCTTCCCGGTGGTCCAGCCACACGACGTAGAGACGATCTTCACGGGCGGCCTGTCGTGGGTCGTGGTTCGAGCTGGCGGATCATCCCGCACCGTGGGCAGAGGTCCTGCGCCTGGTTCGCTGGGGTGATCGGCCAGTCACGGCAGCAGCGCCACACGAACACGACAGGCGTCAGTGGTCGAGCCACACGAGATAGGAGGCGGTGACGCGGCCGGCGTCGGGGTCGACGTAGTGGAGCCGCTGCGACGGGTGGCCCTTGGCGGCGACGAACTCGGCGGCGTACTGGTTGTCCGACTCGGGTGAGCCGGTGACGTACACCTGGCGGCCGTTCGCCATCGTCAGGGTCATGGGGGTGTGGAAGTGGCCGAGGTACACGTCGTCGAAGTCGGCGACGACACCTGACGCCCAGGCGTTCGCCTTGCGGAGGATCCCGAAGGCGGGGGTGTTGCCGCCGAAGCTCTTGATCTCGTCGCCGTGCGCGAGCAGGGCCCGGTAGGCGCCGATCGTCACGATCTGGTGCCAGTCCCCCGACGTCTGCCACGTGACCCTCGGCTCGTTCCGGAACCGTTCGGAGACGATGCGGTACATCATGCGGTCGATGTTGTCCCCGGCCTGGTAGTCGCCGGGCCGGCCGAGCCGGCCGTGGTTCCCGAACTCGCACACGACGTGGACCGTCTCGAAGATCGCTGCCATGTCGCCGATGTGGCGTTCGACGATGCGGGCGACGGTGAACAGCTGGTCGTAGAGGGAGGCGTCGACCTCCCATGCCTGGCCAGGGAAGATTGAGGTGCCTTCGACCATGTCGCCGCCGAGCATGACGACGCAGTGCTTCACCGGGTGGTCGACGCGTTGCATGTCGGTGATGCGGGCGATCTTGTCGCCGAACCGGATGATCCGCTGCTCGAGCACGTCCATGTCGAACGTCTCGGTGCGCTTGCCGCCCTGCCAGTCCGTCGAGTGCACCAGCGCGACTTCGACGCCCTTGGTGCGCCGGTCCTTCGCCGGGCGGGGGATCTCGGGGCGGCCGATCGTGATCGCTGCGTCACGGGCGGCGTCCTCGACCGCTGCGATCAGCGCAGCGGTCTTCGCCTTCGCCTGGGCGAGCTGGCGTTGCAGGCGGACGTTGGCCTGCCGCAACGCCACCAGCTCGGGGGACAGCTGCTCGAGCGCCTCTGCCGGGTCGTTCACCGGAGCCCCTTGGTCTTGAGCCAGCGGACGACCGCCTCGCGGCCGACCTTGCGACGGTCGGTGGAGAGGGCGTCGGCGATGGACTGCACCGAGACGCCGGCCTGGCGGCGTTCGATGATCTTCGCCAGGATGTCCGGCCGGTCCCCGTAGAGCTCGTCGACGAGGAGTCGCTGGAACGGGCGTGCGGTGCGGGCACCGTCGAGCGCAGCCAGGATCGGATCAGGGGTGGTGTTCGACAAGAGTCCTCCCAACGTGGACAGGTGTCAGCGGGGTGGTGACGACCACACGTCGTCGAGCTGCCGGTACGACGCCCAGGCGATCGCGGCGAACACGCCGACCGCGACGCCTGCAGCGAACCCGATCGCCATGTCGATCATGGCTGCGGGGTGACCTTGCGGCGGGCGATCACCGACAGGACTGCACCGGTGAACGTCACGATCGCACCGACCTGCTCGGAGGTCAGGTCGAGTCCGAACGCGACGACGAGTGTGATGGCGGCCTGGACGGCGGCGAGGATCAGGACAGGTTCGTGCCTCACGGGTTCCTCCACGGGTGTCAGATGGTGACCCAGCCGAACACGCCGGGCTCCCACACGTTCGCCGGGTACTGCGACTGCCAGTTCTGGCCGTTGTGGGTGACGATGTCGCCGACCGCGTAGGCGTCGAGCGCCCCGGTCGGCTGCACCCACATCGGGTAGCCGACGGCGGGTGTGTCGCGCCAGCCGGACACGCCGGGCTCCCACACGTTCGCGGCCGTCAGGTTCTTCCAGATCCGGCCGTTGTGGAACACGAGCGTGTCGACCGGGTAGGCGTCCTCAGCGTTCGTCGGTTGCCGCCACTGCGGGGCGAACTTCTCGGGCCACGTGTCGTCGTGACCGAACCCCGGGCTGCAGTAGGCGACGGTCTGCGGTTCGTCCGTGTACGGGTCAGCGGTCTCGACCCAGGTGCCACCCAGGTTCGCAGCGGGCCACGCCGGGTCGTCGCAGACGATCACCCGGAGCACGACGCCTTGCGGGTCGAGCTCGGCGAAGTAGCGGGCCATCACACACCCGGGG
>Ga0315904_10009961_pt1 | contig 12357 bp, 9 predicted proteins | sample LakEriMetagenome_6_FD_203529 | JGI IMG/M metagenome (GOLD analysis project Ga0315904, IMG submission 203529) | Freshwater fungal communities from buoy surface, Lake Erie, Ohio, United States - Buoy 12 MA120 | ecosystem: Environmental > Aquatic > Freshwater > Lake | place: USA: Lake Erie, Ohio...
TACCAAAAAAAAAGACACACAACTTATAAATTATAAAAAAGCTAATGAATTCTTCTTTCATCAGTCAAATGATACTACTTGGGATATCATCAAATCACATAAAGGATATAAATGTATCCCACATTGCAAACTTTGTCTCGTTAATCCACTTAAGGAACACTCGCATGACGAACATTCTGCTCTATTCATAAATAATGATAAATCTGTTATTAAATCTTGTTTTAGTTGTGGTAGCGAAGTATTGAATAAAACTGAATCTAAGAAAGCAATGAGCGTCTTGAATATCATATTACATACTCAAGAAAATACCGTTTATCAAGAACTTGTATCCGATTTACTTATTTATACAAAAGAACATCGTTTAAAACGTGAAAAAAATACAGGTAATGTCTATAAACAAATAAAAGAATATGCATATGTAAAATATATGGAACCTATGGATTTCTTAAATAAGGTTTTTTATGGTATACCAGATTTCAAAAGTAATGTGAATAATATGGATAATCTAATTAAATTTATGAAACAATACGACGATATCGATTTCCCATTTATCGTTTATGATAAAAATTATATCGGCTTTTCTAATGGAGTTCTAGATATTACAACATGTGATTTTTTTGAAGATACACATAATATTACTGTATACAAATACATTGATAAAGAATTCAATTATTCAATGGAAACTCCACTGTTTGATCAAGTCCTGAATTATCAATTCACATCAGACGTTAGAGATTTTATTTATGCATGTCTTGGTAGAACATTCGGAATTAGAGACAATTTTGGATTCATGTTATATTTATTAGGTGAACCCGGCTGTGGTAAAAGTTTAATCTTAGATGTTCTTTGCGAATGTTTTAATAATATTGGTAGTATCTCTAATACGTTTGAAGAAAAATTCGGACTATCCTTTTTATATGACAAAGATATTGTTATTAGTGATGACCTGCCAAAAAATATTTCAAGTATCTTACCACAACAATGTTTTCAAACCATGTGTACTGGTGGTAAAGTTTCCATCGCTGTTAAAGGTGGACAAGGATTCACCATAGATTGGAAAGTACCCCTGATTTTTGCTAGTAATTATATGATTGAATATCGTGATAAAGGCGAAATTTCAAGAAGAATGCTTGTAGCTAATTTTGAAAAAAATATCTTAAATCCTGATCCAACCTTAAAAGCTAGAATCTTGGCACATGAATTACCTGCATTCATCTATAAATGTTTAATGTCTTATAAAAATATGCTACATGATAATCAACCTAAAGATATTTGGAAAATATGCCCAGAGTATTTCCTTGACCAACAACAAGACTTGAAAATTGAACGCAACCCCTTATTCAAGTTTTTATTAGAAAATACTAGATACAGTGAAGGTAATGTAATGCTACTTGAAGAAGTCCGTAGCCGTTTTAATAATTGGTTAGGTAAAAATGTTAGAAGATTAGATAATGGTACATTTTTTCAAGTAAACAAAGACTATATTATTGAAATTATCAAGATTTGTAAACATTGTGGTAAAGAAAGTAAGAAAGGATGCTGTGATAGATATAAAAATAGCGATAGAACTAGAAAAACAATCGTTAAAAATTTAGAATTTATGAACAATGATTAATTTTTAGGACATTAGGACAATTAGGACAAATGGAAAACTACTGGCTGAGAACCTTTTTTTTTTATTTTCTCAGCCAGTAGTTTTCCATTTGTCCTAATTGTCCTAATGTCCTAAAAATACTTTTTTTACAATTAATTTTATTTTATTTTTTAACCAGGTTTTTGATATGTTCCATTTTTTATTTTAGTTTTTAGTCTTTACACCAATTCTACGCTGGTGTATATATTAAATTTCATTTATAACCAATATTTAATAAATAATATATAATATGTTATTCATATAAAATATAAATAGCATATTCTTTTATCTTTCAAGTTTAATAACTTATTATATCGTACGGGTAATTTAGTAATTCATTATTATTAACTCATTTACATATTCTTTCTTACCCATACGATATACTTTCATCTTTTTTATCGTATATTCTTTAAATAATCTCTTGATATCTTTTGTATCCGCTTGAGTCATAAGCCATTTCACCCCTTTCTTATCTAATAGTTTAACTTGTTGATACAACGTCTTTAAAAATGTATTGTCCAACACTTCGTCTTTATTGTAATTAAATTTATAATTGTGTTCTTCTATATACGGTGGATCTAAGAATACAAAATCTCCTTTTTTGGCTTTACAAAGAACATTTTCATAAGACTTATTGTATATTTTACCTTTAGAATTGTTTATAAATGTACTTATTTCAACTAAATTACTATAATACGTAGGTTTCAAAAATGGATAATTATTACTTATATACATAGATATATATAAACCAGGAAAGTAAAAATTATCATTCCTAATTATAGAACTTGTAAAACAACAACAAGACATTAATAAATACATACTTGCACGCTTAACATCAAAAGGCATCGGTTCAATTTGCGATGTTATCTTTTGACAATAATTTACTTTATCTTTCACGTTTAATGGCTTGAACTCCTTTTCAAATGCTTTAAATATACGTATTATTTCTTCCTGATTATCTCTTACAGACTTCCATATATTAATCGCATCTCTATTCAAGTCATTTATTATCCACTTCTTAGGTTGTAACTTTAAAAACAATGCACCACTTCCTAAAAACGGTTCAATGTATGTACCTGTGAATTCTGGAATATATTGTATGAACTTGTTAATATGCTTTGACTTATTACCTTGCCACTTGATAAATGTTTTCATCTTATTATATCGTAAGATAAAAAACTCGAATAATTATACGGGTATTTAGTAATTCATTATTATTAACTCATTTACATATTCCTTCTTACCCATACGATACACTTTCATCTTTTTTATCGTATATTCTTTAAATAATCTCTTGATATCTTTCGTATCCGCTTGAGTCATAAGCCATTTCACCCCTTTTTTATCTAATATTTTAACATGTTGATACAACGTCCTTAAAAATGTATTGTCCAACACTTCGTCTTTATTGTAATTAAATTGATATTCACATTCCTCAATATAGGGTGGATCTAAGAATACAAAATCTCCTTTTTTGGCTTTATCAAGAACCTGTTCATAAGACTTATTGTATATTTTACCTTTAGAATTGTTTATAAATGTACTTACTTCAACTAAATTACTATAATACGTAGGTTTCAAAAATGGATAATTATTTCTTATATATATAGACATGTCTAATCCTGGAAAGTAAAAATTATCATTCCTAATTATGTTAGGCATGTGGGAACAATATAGCATAAGCATATATATCGCAGCTCTTTTTATATTATACTCTATTGATTCAATGTTTAATGTTATCTTTTGACAATATTCTTTTTTATCTTCCACATTTAATGGCTTAAACTCCTTTTCAAATGCTTTAAATATACGTATTATCTCTTTTGGGTTATCTCTTACAGATGTCCATGCATTTATCAAGTCTCTATTCAAGTCATTTATTATCCACTTCTTAGGTTGTAATTTTAAAAACAATGCACCACTTCCTAAAAACGGTTCAATGTATGTACCTGTGAATTCCGGGATATATTTTATGAATTTGTTAATATGCTTTGACTTATTACCTTGCCATCTAATGAATGTTTTCATCTTATTATATCGTAAGATAAAAAATACTCGAATAAATTAAACCCATATAACTACGTACGTAATTATACAGGCTTAATCTATTTTTTAATTATTTTTATTAATTATTATTTACAATGTATCAATATAATTTCTAATTTTTTCATTCAATCCAATTTTACCATCTTTATTATTCCATAATTTTCCATATCTTGTATTTATACTTCTTCCACTAAGTACATTTGACTCAAATTCTATACTGGTCTTTTCATACCCCATTCCATTTTTTAACTCTTCCACTGTTGTCTCGCCTGATAGATTGTATAAATACTTCACCATCCTCGATACCACCGTATTATTTTCCGCTTTCATCCATTCTCGTAACTTTCTCAGTTCCACTCCATCTATATGAGATTCTGTATCAATATGTTCATGTATATCTTCAATCATCTTCATTTTTAAATTCAATTTTGCACGATCCACATTTCTTCTAAACTTTTCAAATACCAACTCTTCTATCACCTTTTTTGTTTTCTTTTCACCTGCATTTTTCATCTCGGAAATATATTTTTCCTGATTCTTATTATACCTAATATAAGTATCGTATACATCTTGGGGAGCATACAATTTCCTAGGCAATTCAGGCATTGCACAACCCGTAATTCTACCGATCGTCTGAGTTATTCCTACCGCATGCATTGACACACCTGGTTTATAAAACATCACCGTCGCTGTAATTGGCTTTATCTCATCTTCGCCAACATAACTAATTCCTCTGCAAATTAGATCCTTTCCGATTGTAATTACACATTTTTCACCAATCTTTTTTACCATGCTGTAAAACTTTCTAATCGTCACATGTTTCATCTGGAAATATTTCCCATCTTTCGTATAGACTATATCATTTTCTTCTAAGCAACGTTCAAACTTCTTTACCAGTCTTTTCGTACGCATATATACCGTAATTCCATTACCGTTGTATGTATTCACTACACATTTCATCGTTTCTGCTAAATCGTTTAAGATCTTGTCATGACCTTCCACGATTTTACGATCAATACAATAAAGAATCGCCTCGTGTGTCTCGTCTCCCTTAATTCTTTGTACTTCCTTTCGTAATAATTTCGTAACTTGTAAGTCATCATTCATCGCAATGTGTTGAATTTTTTCGTAACCAGTATAAGTTACTGGTACTTCAAGTTCCATCACATCAGGACATTCAATATCATACAACATGACACAGTTTTCAGGAGTCGCAGTCACGAAAATACGCTTCAAATCAATCCCACCCATGTTGTTATTGATAAGTTCTCTCAATTCAAGCCATTTACGATGACTAGATGCCTGTTTAATGCTTATATTTTCCGTATCTTGATCCTTTGCTACCGTATCTGCTTCGTCGTGAATTATCGCAATCTTTTTAATGTTTTTCATTTGATTATATCTCGTATATTTGGCACACAATTGTTCAATCAATTTATCAATCTGAGATGCGTTATCCAAACAAAAAATAACAAAGCGTTTTATATTATTTTCAATACAATTTTTTAAATCTATATCAAATGTTCTGTCTGTCACTTTCATCATTCTCACATCTGCACCACTCAAATCTCTCTCAATCCTATGATACAACTGTTCTTGTTGATCCGTTTTATTATCAGTTGACACAATCACAGGAGTATTGTGTTGAAAACACGTCTCAATAAATTCACGAGTCGCAGCCGACTTACCAACTTGAGTCGGCGCGTAAATAAGACCATTCACACTTTTAGAATGCAATATATTTATGTATGTATTTTTTTTAGAATTTTCTTTTACAAGTATTTTATTAGCAAATTCTTCTGTCTTGCGATTATTGCGATTAGACACATTCTTGTCAGCCATCATTCGTCCAATCAACTCAATTTCTTCTTCAGAAGCATTTTTAAGCATTTTTTGAATTTGTTCAACGTTGCACATTTTTAGACTTTAAACTTTCACATATTTCAACTTTTTCATTTTAAATTCATTTTTTTTCTATACAAATTACGGCGAAATTATATAAACCGGCGCCAAGGAGCCGAGAACGAGCGTAGCGAGTGAACGGCGGCTAATTTATACGGTAATTTTTTATGCTAATTTATACGGTAATTTTTTATGGTAATTTATATGGTAATTTTTTATGGTAATTTTATATGGTAATTTTATATGGTAATTTAATTTTATATGGTATTTTAATTTTATATGGTATTTTAATTTTATATGGTAATTTATATGGTAATTTTTTATGGTAATTTTATATGGTAATTTTATATGGTAATTTTATATGGTAATTTTTTATGGTATTTTATATGGTATTTTATATGGTAATTTTATATGGTAATTTATATGGTAATTTTTTATGGTAATTTTTTATGGTAATTTTTTATGGTAATTTTTTATAGTATTTTAATTTTATATGGTAATTTATATGGAAATTTATATGGTAATTTTATATGGTAATTTTTTATTGTATTTTATATGGTAATTAAAAAAATTAGGACCATACTTATTTTTTTACTTTTTTATTTTTTTTATTAAATATAATTAATATGATGCTACAACATTATAAACTCTTGCTTACATTCTTACTTATTGCTTTAGCTTATTTCTTATTTGTACAGTATCCTCCTAAAAGAGAAAATTTAGAAGTCAACCCCCTTGACTCTATTGAAGTTATTGAAGCATGTAAAGATATGACCGTTGAAAAATTAGTTGGTCTTTATGGCGATAAACTCGATATTTTGACTAATATTTTTGTTGCAAATAATATCCCCGTAAACTCTATCCAAGATATCACACAGTATCCTAAAATCGCAACCTTTTTAGTACAAAAGGGATATATTAATGAAGATATGTGCCGTACTGTTACAAGCAAAAGTGCGTAATAATAATTATTTAATCACTGAAATAAATAATTATTTACATTATTAAATACATACCAACGCCTATTGACAATAATAATATTACAATTACAATTATCATCGTGTCTTCAGATTCTTCAGGTTTTGTTACAGGTTTTGTTGTAGGTTTTATTGTTGGTGGTGGCGTGTAATTAGACATCCTTAATACTGAAGTTAACGCATTTTGAGTATATTCAAATTGTTCTTGACTTACATCTATACTTTGTTTCGCAAGTTGTTTATTTATTTCATTTGCTTTTGTATCCGCTAATAACATGGGATCACACACTTCCATAGGTATATTGTATGTATTACATTCTTCTTTGAATAATTTCACCGATTCTTCCGAACATGCCCAACCAGCCCTTGTACCCAACTCTTGCTCTATATTATGACTTTGACACAATGCTTTTACCTCCCCAACTTTTTGTATATTACATTCTGAATCACTTATTTTGTATTTTGTACAATCGTTTAATGTATTTAATCTAACACAACTTGTAATACTACCACCTACACACCATGCTCTACAATTATCACTTTTTGCATTTGTATCATTTTCATTACAATATTCGTTCATTAATTGTTGGTACCTTGTATTATCATTGCGTTTTAATTCTTTGCATTCATCTCTGAACAAATTTTCCTTGTTATGACAATCAATCTTATAATCACATGATGCTCTAAATTCACCAGCTAAATTACCATCCCTTATATCCATCGATAAAGATGTAAACACTTTACCAGGATCGCACTTTATAGGTGTTTTTGGACTACCACCTTTACCCCCTACCCAACCTGTTTGGTTACCATTCGCACAAATTAAATTCATGGAATCTATATATGCCCCTGCATTATATTCTATTTTATTGAAACCATCGCACCACATGTCCTTATCAGATCCCCCATCTCCACCTATTCTTCCAGAACCTATCCCCCCTTTACACCATAATTCAGCTGAATCTACTTTATCACCTGTCCTTAATTTAATACGATCAAAATATTTCCCTTGACTGCATGCAAAATTCTTAGCAATACTTACACTCCCCTTACCCATTATATAATGTTTAGCTATTATTTATTTATAAAATAATTTTTTGTTTACTTAAAAAAACTTCACATTGAATTAATTACGATAAATCAAAAAGATTTTTTATTTTGTTAATAATAATGACACGCATTCTCCTATATTTTTTTATCGCCTTTTCTTTTATGTATATATTTTTCAGACAAAACTCTAAAGAACATCTAAGAGTAGTGAACGAAATTGATCAAAAACGCGCAGTTAAAGAAGCACTAAAAACTTTATGCACTGTTAAAGGTTATTCATGGTATGAAATGGGTGATGAATTTACATATGATTGTAAACATACTAAAGAAACATGCTTAAGAGATAGTATCTACCCTACACCCGAAGATGGATATCCACAATACTATGAATGGAGAGATGCTTCTCATAAAGACGCCAAGGATACTGGTATTAATACCGTAGAAGCTAAAACTTCTACCATCTTGAGTTCTGACTTTGCCGGTAGCACAAATATTAAAACAGTAGATACCGTTAATCATGAAGGAGGTGTTTGCATTTTAGGAAATGAATACTTTAGAAAAATGTGCGAAGATGAAAAACTAACATATGATCCAAGCACTGGCGAATGTAAAACAAATTACGATTATTGTCATAGTAAACAATTACCCTTTTGTAATGGCGACTGCTTTATGGACCCAGGTACATGGGTAGTTGATAAAATATTAGGAGGTACTATCGCTAAAGCATGGTCTAATGTAACATTGTCCAGAGCTATTACAGAAGCAGCTTGCCCTAAAACATAATATTTTTTTATTTTATTATTATAATGGTCAGTGGGAACTTACTTTTTGGTACCGCTATAAATACTGGATTCACAGGTTACTCTTTAAGTCAATCCGGAGGAGACGCAGAAACAATTGCAGGTGATTTAGTTGGATGGGGTGGTAATATAGGTATCGATATCCTTGAGGAAAAGGCCGTAGGTTCAGTAAAAAAAAACGTACAACTTAATACAAAATTTAATAACACAGTATCAAAGGTTAGAACTAAACTTGGAATCAAAGTTAATCCTCCTAAACCCCCTAAACCTCCTACACAATCTTTGATGACAAGTATAAAAAAAACTGGCGGAAACGTAATCAAAAAATTAGGAGAAAAACTAACTGAAACTGCAGCTAAAAAAGTCGGTTCTAAATTAGCCGCTAAATTAGCTACAAAAGTCGGAACACAAGCTGCTAGTTTAGGAGCCAAAATCGGAGCAACTGCACAAGCTACGTTGACTGCTGGCGCAGCAGCCGCTGGCCCCACAGGTGGTCTTAGTATGGTAGTCGCAGCAGTAATCACTATTTTACAAATCGGATTAGCCGTAATGGATATGTTATGGGACCCTTGGAAAAATTACTTTAATAAAGATTTAGACGAACTTAAAGATTCATTAGATGATAGCTTACGAGACGCTTTTAAAGAAAATGGTGCAAACTGGCCTATGGAAATTAAACCAGCCTTTTTTATATCAGATGAAGATGTCGCACTTTATCAAGAACTTGTTCAACAATATTATGATGATAGAGGTATTATTAGTAAAGAAGTCGCAATAGAAGAAGAAGCAAATTTTCTCGCTTTACAACAAATACGTAGAACACGTAAATTGTATACAGTTGATGAAGACGGAACTGCAAATTCTTCCCAACCCATCTTTCAAGCTATCGCACTAAATTCCTCAACCCAACAAAATATGGCTCTCCTCATCGCGTCAGCTGCTGCTATCAAAAAAGGTTATACTAGCGAAGAATATAGACAAACTTATTCACCACGTATCGCTGAATTGATAGAATATGAACGCCCTTGGTACCATAGTATAGTTCAGTATATCAAATCACAATGGATCTCCCTTATTATTTCAACTGTATGTTTCAGTTTAATATGCTCAAGTATTATTGCAATTATAAAATCAAATTCGTCTTGATACATTTTTTTATTTTATTATATATTATATATATTATATAACATGGCAATTGGTGGTGCTTTAAAAAACATTTTAGGTGGTAGTGCTGATGTAGGAGCCGATATAGCAAAAAAGGTAAATAAATCTGCAGCATTAGCTAAAAAAGCATCTGATGGTATAGCATCTAGTGTAAAAAAATTGAGTTCACCTGAATTAGCAAGTGATTTTGTTAAAAGTGCAAGTAAAAATATAAATCCAGCTCAACTTAAAGCTGGCTTAAAAAAAGCAGCAATAGAAGCTGGTGAAAATACAGCTGCAGGTAAAGCATACCTCAAAGCTTTAGATGAAGTACCTATTAATCCAAAAACAGCAGAAGCCCTTGGAGAAAATTTAGATCAAGTTAAAAAAATAGATGATGTAGGTAAGTCTACACTTAAAAAACTAGATACTGCTGTAGACACCGCTACAGATTTCGCTAAAAAAAATAAGAAACTACTTACTGGATTAGCTATAGCTGGTACTATCAGTGGTATTGCCATCGCCGCTGAAGTACGTAAAAATGCAATAAATAATGCTGAATATAAAATCATAAGTATTAAACCCGATCCAAACGATAATAAAAAAACGATCATCACATTTGATCCATCTGAAGTTATTCGTGAAGAAGATACAATTATATTGAGTAATACTAATTCAACACCAAATGTCAATGGTTCCCCAGATTTCGATATCAACAATATGAACTCGTTTAGCATAAATGCTTCGGTCACAAAAGAAGGTAATTCAGGTATTCTTAAAATTAGAACCACTTTTAGTAGTCAATTCTCACAAATTGTAAAAGAAGCCGTAGATCCTGCTTTACAAGTCGGTTCAGATATCACTAAATCTGTCGCTAATACCTTTTTTGACACTATTGGAAATATTCTCGGATTACCTAATTTAGGAGAATTCTTCAGTAATTACTGGTGGCTCTCCTTGATCGTAATTATCCTTTCTAGTATACTTTCATCAATGTCTATTTATTACATTCAGACTTCTAAATAATCATATTTTAAATTTTTAAATTTTGTACATATTCTAACACGAAAATACAAAATTTATTTTATTTACGTATTTTAATGAACAAGGAATTCGTTTTTAACAAAAAAATCAATCTGTCTTATGAAATCATAGACAACACCCCAGGCATAGAATATTTGCTAACACAATTAGATTTATTAGCCTTCTTATCACAATGTCTTAAAAATACATTTAAAATCCTCTATAATGATTCTGTCGATGGCCCACGTATAGACAATTTACGATTATCCTTTAAAAAATTTAATCGTATCACATTACATACCATGGAAAATAACTCTTGTACTGTTATCATTAACTCTGATTATATAGACCGATTACCAAAAAATCAACAACTTGTTCAAGAAATTCGTGGTATTATACAATTTAAAATCGCTAATATTACACAATGGATTAACCCCACTGTACCCCCCAATTATAACATTGCTATCTCCGACTTTATTAGACTTGTATCAGGGTTTCCCGCATCTAATTGGCAAAAAGAACAACCCACTACCATACCTATTGAACCCACTTATGGCGCTCCCACTTGTTATTTCTTTAAATGGCTAAATGACACCTACCCTGGATTCATTTCTAAATTAAATACACGCATTCAAACCATCTCATTTAATAACAATGACCTATTAGAAGAAATCACCGGATCTAAATTAACCGTTCTCTGGAAAACATATCAAAATACACTAATACCTCAAACTCAACCTCCCCCATCTAAACCTATATCTGACCTAAAGCCTATTTCTCCCATCAGTAATAATTCATCATTGCAATTTAATATCGGAACATCTACTTTTACTGTAAATTGTATTATTGAAGATGATTCATTAGATGGTGTTAAAAAATTAAAAGAAATTATGGATCCCACTTTATTGCTAAAATTCTGCGTTTATACTGTTATTTCCATATTGTTTGACTCTCCTATTGGTATGAGATACTATACTGTTCATTTTAAAATCAAAAATGATAACGGAGTTGCTTATACTTTAGGTAATACTATTGTACTTAATACTAATTATATTCAACGCGCCTTTTCTTCACGTAATATCGAATCATTTAGAAAAGAAATTATAGGCGTTATGGTCCATGAAATGACACATGTTTTTCAATTTAGTAATAGACAAATGCCAGGAGGATTTGTAGAAGGTATCGCAGATTACGTTCGTCTCGTCTCCGGTTATTCAGAAGGTACAGAAAAAAAAACGAATGGACCTTTTGTACCAGGATATGGTCCTCCTACTTCTTACTTTTTTAGATGGCTTAACACACATCATAACCAATTTATCAAAAAATTAAATCAATCCGCTAAAAATGGATGGGATATAAATGGATTCTCTAAATCAATTACTAATAAAACTCTTGACGAATTATGGAATATTTATCAACAATCTTTGTAAATTCTCTATCATAAAAGAATATTTATAAAATAATTTATTTTTTTATTGTATTATTATATACATGTCCCTTTATTCCCCTATCGCCTTTAGTCAATCTGTTGTTATTGAAGATACCACCCCTGCCGGGTTTTTATCCGATAGACAATCCCTAGGCGGTTCTTTAACTCTATTAGGTGGTCTCGGTATCGCTAATACTGTACAAGCCGTTAGTTTAAGTTCCGGTGCTACTATTATCGCAGGTGGTCTCGCCGTACAAGGCAATATCTACGGTTCTTTTGCCAATATTTCTGTTATTTCTTCTACTATGGGCACTGTTTTAAATCTTACTTCCACTAATTTAAATGCTACTAACG
>Ga0315904_10009962_pt1 | contig 12356 bp, 12 predicted proteins | sample LakEriMetagenome_6_FD_203529 | JGI IMG/M metagenome (GOLD analysis project Ga0315904, IMG submission 203529) | Freshwater fungal communities from buoy surface, Lake Erie, Ohio, United States - Buoy 12 MA120 | ecosystem: Environmental > Aquatic > Freshwater > Lake | place: USA: Lake Erie, Ohio...
AACAACTCAGTAACTGTGGCACTTCCTAAAACTTTTAACAACACTCCACCAAAACCACAAGCTGCCACTGTGGCAACTGCATACTCTGCCGTTGCCAAACCTCTTTGGTCACTGAGTAATTGATGAACATATTTCATCTGCATTTTCTCCCTTGTTTGTTAATCACCTATTTGATGAATACTTGAATTACAGAATGCAACAATTCTTAGATCAATCGGCAAAAAGTTTTTATTTCTTGGGATAACTAGTAGTTGTGGATAAGTCATGACATAAATCCTGTAATTAGAGAGCCAATTAAGGGCACAACAGCAATGAGCATGAAGGTGGGTAAAAAGCACAATCCCAAGGGTCCAAGTAGCCACACTTCAGATTTTTTGATTGCCTTTAAGACTTCACTTCTATGACTTCTTTGAATGGATTCCATGTTAAATCTAAGAGTTTCAGATATTTTTGAACCAGAGATTGAACTTTTTAAAATCAAATCGATGGCACTAGTTAAATGATCTTTATCATCAATTTGATTTTCACTTACTAGATCTTGGTATTTTTGTCTTTGCTCTTTATCAAGTGTTTCTATCCCAGATTTGATAACACTTAAGGGGTCAATTCCTGCTTGTAATAATTCTGACATCACCCCAATAATCATGAGCTGTTGTCTTAGTGGAACTTCACCATATTTAATTGCAATAGGATTCTTTACTTTTTTGTTGAAATAAATTCTTGTGGCGTAAAATAAATAAATTGATTGCCAAAGAAAACAAGTCAAAATAATAATTATTTTCATAATAAATTCTCGATTCGAGAAGTTATTTTTCTAACCCAAATAATCCCTATTACTTCAAGAATTAGTGCTGCAACGATATTGAAATTACCTATCTTTGAATTTGCTAACCACTCCAAAGAATTGACACCAAGAAAGCCTGCTAACACAATTCCAAAAAGTGGTAGTCCTGCTAAAACCCAGGCACTTAATTTGGCACCAGACATTGAACTAAATAGTTCTTGCCTTAATTCTTTTTCCACTCTTATCTGTTGGGCAAACTGATTAAGAGCTGGTGAGAGTGCTGCTCCGTTGTTTTCACACACTTGCCACAATGAAGCAAAGCTTTTAGCAACAAGATCGTTTGGTAAATCAATTTTTATAGCTTTCGTAATTGAGGTTCCTGAAAGACAAGCAATCCTTGTATTTTCTAAGAAGTACTTCTCACATATTTTTGCCAAAACAATTCTTGGTACCAAGCCACTAGAGATACCATTAACGATTTCTTGGGCGAAATTGTCATCAATTGGTAAAGCTTTTGTTTTAATAGGAAATTTAATTGATCTATTAAGAAATGTTCTTATTCCAGCAAGTGTGGAAACGGTCAAAATAATTATTGCTATAACAACAATTAGCGTCATAAATGAATCTCTTCAACGTATAGATAGCCTTTTTGATCCACTTTAAATTCGCCTATATTAACAACTTTTCTTTTTCCTTGTGAAACTTTTTCAATGTGAATGACATAATTCAAAGCTGTCTTTAATTGAGAATGAATTGCCTCTTTTGATAACCCTGAGATTAGTCCCAATGATTCAAATCTATTTAGTACTTCATGAATTGAGTTGGCATGAATTGTGCCGGCACTTCCCCTATGCCCTGTGTTTAAGGCACTTAGCCAATCAATAACTTCAATTCCTCTAACTTCTCCAATTATTAATCGATCAGGTCTCATTCGAAGTGATTGTTTAATCAAATCCTTCATCGTGATTAAACCCATTCCTTCAATATTTGTTGGTCTTGATTCCAAAGAAATAACATGAGGATGTTGGGGATTTAACTCTCTTGAGTCTTCGATAATTAATATTCTTTGTTTTTCATCACAACGACTAAGAAGTGAATTAAGTAAAGTAGTTTTCCCAGATCCAGTACCACCACTTATGACAAATGGTTTATTATCCTTAATTAATTTCTCAAAGAAGTCTTTTTGTTGTTTAGTTATTGTTAATGATTCAACTAGCTTGTCAAGTGAAAGAACTTCAGGCCTATGAATTCTTAAGGAAATAATTGATCCAGGATTTGAAACTGGACTTAAAATCGCATGAAGTCTTAGTGTTTTACTTAACTGAGCATCAACATAGGGTAGAGATTGATCTAGTCTTCTGCCAGTTGAAAGTGCTAACTGTTGGGCAAGAGATCTGACACTTTCTTCATTCAGAAATGAAAGTTTTGTTCTTTCTAAACCGCTTCCTTGATCAATCCAAACTTCCTTGTAACCATTAACCAAAATATCTGTGACAAGTGGATTTTCTAACAAAACATCAAGTATGCCAAGGGATGGATTATTTACAGAAGAATTATTGGAGAGATGATAAAGATTCGATATAGAGATAAGAACCTGGTTTCAAAGATTGGTTTTGGAAGAAGCTCTCTCATTAGAACAAAATCGGTGATTTGATTACTAGTAGGTATTTGAAATTGTGGATAAGTATTTAAACCCTTGAATTATCTGGACTGTAAGCACAATTTCAAACACCTACTTGCCAAGTCCGTTGGGGTGCTGGTGGAATTCTTCCTAACAAGAAGATCACTACCTGTGGGAAAAGGGGTTCATCTATAAATGGCTAATGATGCCCTAGAAAACCTTGCCACCGAAAATCGAATCTATGAACCAACCAAAGAATTCAGCAGTAATGCCAATGCGCAAAGTTCAATGTATGAAGAGGCAAAAAAAGATCGAATCAAATTCTGGGAGAACCAAGCTCTTCGCTTAACTTGGGATAAACCTTGGACAACTGCCCTTGATTGGTCTGATGCCCCCTTTGCTAAATGGTTTGTGGGTGGCAAATTAAATGTTTCCTACAACTGTGTTGATCGACATGTTGAACAAGGACATGGGGATCAAATTGCAATTTATTTTGAAGGTGAACCTGGAGATACCAGAACTATCACTTACAAACAATTACAACATGAAGTTTGTAAGACTACGAATGCTTTACTTGAAATAGGTGTTGGATTTGGTGACCGCGTAGCAATCTATTTACCAATGATTCCTGAAGCTGCTTTTGCAATGCTTGCTTGTGCGCGAATTGGTGCAATTCACTCAGTGGTATTTGGTGGATTTAGTTCAGAAGCCTTACGTTCAAGAATTGATGATGCTCAAGCAAAATTAGTTATAACTTCAGATGGTGGCAATAGAAAAGGTGCAGTTTTACCTTTAAAGCCTGCGGTAGATGAAGCAATTAAACAAACCCCCAGTGTGGAAAAAGTCTTAGTTGTTAAAAGAACCAACAACGAAGTCAGTTGGGATAAAGATAAAAATGTTTGGTGGCATGAAATTGTTGATAAACAATCAACCTCACATAAGCCTGAAAACTTTGATGCTGAAACTCCCTTGTTTATTCTCTACACTTCTGGAACTACCGGCAAACCTAAAGGTATTTTGCACACTAGTGGCGGATATCTAACTCAAGCTGCTTTTACTCATTTCAATGTTTTTGATCTCAAAGCTGATAAAGATATTTACTGGTGCACAGCTGATGTTGGTTGGATAACAGGACATTCCTATGTTGTTTATGGTCCATTAGCTAATAGATCAACTCAATTAATGTATGAAGGAACACCTGATACCCCCCATAAGGGAAGATTCTGGGAATTAATTCAAAAATATAAAGTTTCTATTCTTTACACTGCCCCAACTGCTATTAGAACATTTATGAAATGGGGCAATGATGTTCCTGCCCAATTTGATTTATCAACCTTAAGAGTTTTAGGTTCTGTTGGTGAACCAATTAATCCTGAAGCTTGGATTTGGTATCGCGAACACATTGGTTCAAATAGAACTCCAATTGTGGATACCTGGTGGCAAACAGAAACTGGTTCTATCATGATTTCTCCACTCCCAGGAGTTTCTAAATGCAAACCAGGATCTGCCATGACTGCTCTTCCAGGAATTAGTGCTGAAGTCATTAATGAAGAAGGAATTGCTGTTGGCAATGGTCATGGTGGTTATTTGGCGTTGACTGAGCCTTGGCCAAGTATGTTACGTGGAATTTGGGGAGATCCTGAAAGATTCAAAGAAACTTATTGGTCAAGATTTCCTGGAAAATATTTTGCAGGAGATGGTGCCAAATTAGATAACGATGGTTGTTTGTGGCTACTTGGTCGAGTTGATGATGTGATGAATGTTTCAGGACATCGAATTTCAACAACAGAAGTTGAAAGTGCTCTGGTTTCTAATTCAATGGTTGCGGAAGCTGCTGTTGTTGGGGCAAATGATGAATTGACAGGGCAGGCAATTGTTGCCTTTGTGATTCTTCGCCAAGGCTCTTTGGAGGGACCAGAAACTGTTAAAGAATTAAGAAATCACGTAGCAAAAGAAATTGGTGCAATTGCCAAGCCAAAGAAAATTCTCATTGTTGCAGAGTTACCAAAAACTCGTTCTGGAAAAATCATGAGAAGACTCCTTCGAGATGTGGCAGAAAATAGATCCCTGGGTGATGTCACAACCTTGGCTGATCCAACGGTCATGAATCTAATTGGTCAAGGACTATCAACAAGTTCTGATAGCGACTAAAACTCAGCAATAAAGTAGGTAAACCTAGCTACCCCAAAGCTTCTTCTGAGATACTTATGTCCAAGGAAAAGAGTTAAATGTCAGATTCAGAAAAGACTTCAGTTCCACGCATGATTCTTCAGGCTGTGGAAGATTTTGCCACCATTGTTAAAGGTGAAGTCGAGATAGCCAAAAAGAGTCTTACCACCTCTGTAAAAAAACTAGGTCTTGGAATTGGTTTTGTTATAACCGCATTTTTACTCTTAAATGTTTCTCTACTTTTCCTACTTATTTCTCTTGCCTATGGATTTATTCAAATTGGATTAGCAGGCTGGATTTCATTCCTACTAGTAGCAGCAATAATGATTGCCTTAGCAGTTATTTTCATAGTTCTAGCTGTTAGATCTTTTAGTAAAGTTCGAGGAATTGGTGATGCTTCAAGAATTGGTAGTGAAACAAAAAGATATTTGAGTGAAAATATTGTGAAACCAGAAAAATCATCTGGTTGGAATTCCTTATAACTAAGCTGCTTTAGCGCAACTTCCAGTTGCTATTGACTCTGTTTTAGAAGTTGTTTCACTGATAAGTTTTGCCACTTCACTTGGAGCTAAAGCATAACCCGTGTTTTTATTTTGTTCATCCGCTGCAAAAACTACACCTAAGACTTGACCTTGATCGTTCAGCAAAGGTCCACCAGAATTTCCTGGTTTAACATCTCCACCAAAGACAATTACTGCCCTTCTGGCTTCACCGTTTCCATCAATATCTGTACCAAGGGATTCAAATTCGGCAGAAACCGAAACCGCACTTGTTCTTAGTTTTCCTCCATTGGGATAACCCACAACAAAACCAACTTCATTTGGAGTAACCGGTCCAATAAATGTCAATTTCTCACCAGTTAAGCCTGGAACAAAAATTATTGCTATATCTTTTTTTCTGTCCATTGCAATAACTCTTCCACCAAGTTGAGTTTGCGAATTAGACAAAGTGATCACTGGTTCTTTTACCCCTGCTACAACATGAGCATTTGTTATCACTCTTTCATTTGCGATGATAAATCCTGTGCCAACCATTGCTGCTGAACAGCTTTCAGCTATGCCATCAATTCGAACAGTTGAAGCAACCGAATTTGTTACTTCAGCAGGTATTTCAATTTCACTCTCTAATTGAGAGGGAATAATTCTTGATTCCACCATGCTTCTAAAAACTTCGGGAAGTGGTGAATCAGTAATTACGTTTTGAATCTTTTGGGCTATATTTTTAAATCGCTCTGGTAAGTATTTATCAATTTCAGAAATCACTTGTGATTGGGCAAATAAACTATTTACGGTTTTATTTGGAATAACTTGCGCAGCACTTGAAAGTGTTGAACTAATTGAAGCAACTGCCACAATAGCTAACACAAATCCGACTAGTGAATCAATGGTTTTCATGAACGGAAAAGGCAATAGAACAACTCTTAAGAATCCTCCCAGGATCCCAAATAAGAACATTCCCAATGATGCTCCTAGAACTATCGATGTCAATCCAATAGTTGGTCTGAAACCAAAAGCATTGCTTGAAATCAGTGATTGAAGACTTGGGGTGGCTAATGCCCCTAAGGCTCCACCTACCAGTAATCCAATGATGCTTAAAACAATTCGAAGAGTTCCACGTCTAAATCCAATCCAGCCAAAGATTAAAATCGCTGCAGCAAGAAAAATGTCAACAATATTCATATATTTTTAATTTATCGGAAATCTGAGTCTTTTTTAACTAATTTAAGTGCAAGTTCTCTATCAGTTGGTCCTTCACCAAATGATGGACACAAACTAGCAATAGGACAAGCTCCGCATGCTGGTTTTCTGGCATGACATCTTCTTCTTCCGTGCCAAATAACTAATTGACTCAAATGAGTCCAATACTTGGGAGCAAATATTTCATGCATTGCAAATTCAACTTTTACTGGATCTGTTTCCTTAGTCCATCCAAATCTTCTACTTAATCGACCAAAGTGAGTATCAATTGTAATTCCTGGAATATCAAAAGAGTTTCCTAGAATCACATTGGCAGTTTTTCTTCCTACCCCAGGAAGAGTTACTAAATCATCTAAATTGCTGGGAACTTTTCCACCGAAATCATCGCAAACTTTTCGAGCCATCCCGATGATGCTCGTGGCTTTGTTTTTGTAAAAGCCAGAAGATCTGATTAATTCTTCTAATTCACTTTTCTTAGCACTAGCAAAATCTTCTGCTTTTTTGTATTTTTTAAACAAAGCAGGAGTAACCATGTTAACGCGTTTGTCCGTACATTGGGCAGCAAGAATTGTTGCTACCAGCAACTGTAAAGGATTTTTGAAATCAAGTTCACAATGAGCATTTGGGTATAACTTGTTTAACCCGGTATAAATCTTTTTAGCCCGAAGCTTTAGTTCTGCAGGTGATTCTTTTGCTTTTGTTGCCATAGCAAGAGATTAAGGGCTAACAGGGACATCAAATCACACCGGCTTATAAGTCAACTAGAATTAAAGTCACGAGACAAAAGAAGAGGGTTAATGGAAGAAGCAGTCAGGAATGCGCCCCTTTTTCTTGCCCTTGATGAGGAAGCATCTGTTGCTTTAAGAGCCTCCATGGTTGAAATTGATTTCTCCAGAGGTCAAGTTGTTTTTGCCGAAGGAGATCCTGGAGATCGCCTTTATGTGATTGTGGATGGAAAAATCAAACTTGGTACCACTTCAAATGATGGTCGAGAAAGCTTATTAGCAGTTCTTGGACCTGGAGAGATGTTTGGTGAATTATCTTTATTTGATCCAGGTCCAAGAACAGCAACAGCAACTGCACTTACTGAAACAACTTTGCTTGGTTTAGGCCATGAAGCACTTGGTCCATGGTTAACAGGTAGACCAGGAGTTGCTCAAGCTTTATTAAAAGCACTTGCTCAAAGATTAAGAAGAACAAATGAAAACTTATCTGATTTAGTTTTCTCGGATGTTCCAGGAAGAGTTGCTAAAGCATTGGTCGAGTTGAATGAAAAATTTGGTGAGAAAAGAACTGATGGTTTCTATGTCGAACATGATCTAACTCAAGAAGAGCTTGCTCAGTTAGTTGGTGCATCTAGAGAAACCGTAAATAAAGCTTTAGCGGATTTTGTTCAAAGAGAATGGATAAAACTAGAACCAAGAGCTGTTCTACTCTTGGATCTTGAACGCTTAAATAGACGAGCAAGGTAAGTTATGCCAAGAGTTATTTTAATCATTCAGGCAAGAATGTCTTCAACTCGGCTTCCTGGGAAATCTATGATGCCTCTTGCCGGCAAACCACTTGTATTTCGAATGGTTGAAAGACTAAAAAAGTGCAAAAGAATTGATGAAATTGTTATAGCAATTCCTGATATCCCTGAAGACCAAGTTCTTATTGAACTTGCGCAAGAACTAGATGTTTCTTCCTTTAAAGGAAGTCTGCTTGATGTTAGAGATAGATATCTAAAAAGTGCCAAACAATTCAATGCCGAATATGTAATTCGCATTCCAGCCGATAATCCTGTACCTGATGCGAATGAAATAGATAAATTAATTGACTTTCATCTAGCAAAAAATCCTAATGGGTTTTCAAGTAATTTGGCTCAAGTAAATAATTCAGGTTATTTGGACGGAGTAGGTGCTGAGATCTTTTCCACAAAACTACTTGAAGAATCAATTGCTAGATCTTCTTCTGAAACAGTGAAAGAACATGTTCATAGGAATTTCTTCGATTACGCTACTCAAACACCCGTTGATGCTGCTTGGTGCCCAATAGCCTCACCGATTGCCCCTGCAGAAATAAGAAGACCTGATATTATTTTGGATGTAAACACAATGGATGATTACATCAAAATAAAAAGGATTTATGACAACCTCTACCCAAAGAATCCAAACTTCACCACAATTGATGTCATTAACTTCCTGGATAAAGGAAATTAAATAATGACCGCCTCTGGAAGAGTGGTCTTTTCAAACGGAAAATATATCCCAGAAGCAGAAGCCAAGATAAGTATTTTTGATTCAGCTCTCATGTTTGGTGACATGGTTTTTGAAATGACCAGATCTTTTAATGGTAAACAGTTCAAACTTGAAGAACACATTGAAAGGCTATTTAACGGACTTAAGATCTTAAGAATTCCCATTCAATACACCCAAAAAGAGTTGAAAGATATTTGCTTACAAACCGTTGAAAAAAATCAAGAATTTTTCTTAAAAACTGATGAACACAGATTAATGATAAATGTATCTAGAGGTCCTTTATCTATTTATCACCAAGTATTTGACAACAAAATCGAACCAACAGTAATTGTGGCAGATTTCCCATTGAAGTGGACTGTCTCTGGAATGGGACAACTATTTGATACAGGAATTAATGCGGTAATTCCTTCTCAAAGAGCAATACCAGCTCACTTGATGGACCCAAAGATTAAAAATAGATCAAGACTGTTTTATCAAATGGCAAATATTGAAGTAAGCCTTTTCAAAGGTGATAATAATTGGGCATTGTTGCTAGACACAGATGGAAATGTATCTGAGGGAACTGGGGATAACTTCTTCATCATAAAGAACGAAACTGTCTATTCACCACGAGGAAGACACATTTTAAGGGGAATCAGTAGAGATTATATTTTTGAGCTTTGTGATGAGTTAAAACTCAAGTATGAAGAGAAAGATATTGAACCATATGATGTTTATACAGCTGATGAAGCGTTCATGACTGGAACTCCATTTTGCATGCTTCCTGTAACAACTTTGAATTCTCTTCCCATCGGAAATGGCAAAAAAGGTCCAGTATTTGAAAAACTTCTTAATCGATGGAGTAAAAATGTAGGACTAGATATTGAGAAACAAATAAAGGCCTTTAATGCTGAAATGACATCATCTGGTAGCGGCGCGAGTCCTTACAAGTTTGCTAATTAGCTTTTTCTAGTTCAGTAACAATTTCAGAGAGAATTCCATAGCCACCTTTGGTTCTCAACTTATAGTCAACTTCTTTTCTAACTACTTTCACTGCGTCACAGGGGCAAAGGCTGAATTTAGCTTTACGAATTGCTTCAATATCGTTTACGTCATTACCAATATACCAAGAGTCATTCCAAGATAGATTGAATTTTATTAGATAACTTTCAATTGCTTTAACTTTATCTGAAAGACCTTGCAATGCCTCAATTCCTAATTTATTAGCTCTAGCGCTGACCACTGCATTGGTTTCAGCACTGGTTATTACTATGCTGACTCCTAATTTCTTTAGGCGATTTACTGCTAAGCCATCTTTTCTATTGGCTGCAATGAATTCTTCACCATTTTGATTCAACCAGACTCGATCATCTGTCAAACACCCGTCAAAATCTGTAAAAATAATCTTGGGTAATTTCTGGTCTACTAACCTTTTCTTCATATTTATGGTCTAATCAACTTCAACAATTAGTTCTACTTCGACTGAAGCATTCAACGGAAGAACGGCCATCCCCACAGCAGATCTGGCATGTTTTCCTGCCTCTCCAAATATTTCTAAAAGCAATTCACTTGCCCCATTTATAATTGCTGGTTGTTGTGTAAATGTTGATGTACTTGCAACATAGCCAACTACTTTTACAACTTGGTTAATCCTGTCTAAATCTCCGATAACACCTTTTATTGCTGCAAGCGCATTCAAAGTACAAATCTGTGCTGCTTTATGAGCTTCTTCTACAAAAACGTCTTGACCTAATATTCCTTTTAACACTAGATCCCCTTTGACCAGGGGCAGTTGACCTGCGGTGAAAACTAATTTCCCTGACTGTTTTGCAGGAACATAAGACGCTAGGGGTTTTGGAATTTCAGGTAAAATTAGCCCTAGCATTTGTATTTTTGATTCGATTCTTGACAACTTTTTTCTCCAGTCGCTTACCATTATTAATCCAGTTAATTAAATACTAACAAATAAATAACTATAAACCTAGGATAATCACATACCATAACACTTAAAAAGGTATGTTTATCACCAAAGCGAATTATGCAGTTGAATAAATTCTATACTCATACCCTATAGTCGGGTGTATGAAAAGTAAGGTCATAGTTGACGTAAATAAAGTTAGATTCACGATTTTGGCCCTTTTATTATTGATTTTTCTATTCTTCCCACTTGGGCCTTCGAATTCGAAACTATTGATTTCATGGCCTTTAAATAATTCTATTGATTTTATATTAATTACAACTTTAATTATTGCGTTTAATTACCTTTTTTCCTCTGAATTACAAATTAAGAGAGTACGCTTCTATATATTTTTCGTTTTAACTTTTATCATGATTCTATTAAAAATTCTATTTCTAAATAGTAATTTAGAATTTCGCGGGTGTTATAAAATTATCTCGCCAATAAATTTGGAATACGCTTCAACCTATGGTTGCGAACGATCTTGGGAAAATCTCTTCACTGATGATTTCACGAGAAATGACTCAAATATTAATTTTGGTTTTAACCAAGAAAGTAAAAAAGTTAATAAACATATAAATGATGGAAATTGGAATTTATCTGCACTAAATAGTGGGGTGTATGCCTATTACCAAGATGATCAACCAAATCCATACAAATTAAATTTGGAGATATCTTGGATTGCAACTCTACTAAACAAACAGTCCATCCAAGTTGGTTACTTGGGTGAAGGCAAAATTAAGGTTAACGATGAAGTACTAGACTTACCTGCAAGTTATAGCGAGTTAACTTTTAAAACAATTGAATTAAATAATGAACTTAATGATATTCAACTTAGATTCAAGTGGGATAAATCTAGTGCAAAAGAGAATTATGCTGCTATTTCATTAAAAAACCTTAATGGAGAATTAATACAAAACTATAATCCATTAGCTAATGTTGTGTTAGGAGCCGTTATTAATATTTTCTCCATAGGGGGAATAATATTTTTATTAATTATAGTAGCTACTCATTTTATTCGAAGGCTTTCAAAACATAATATTAGAATAAATATCCCTAATCTTTTCCTGCTTACACTAACTGGTGGTATTAGTCTTGTTTATTACAATCTTGATCCAAATCTTATTTCGTTATCAGTATATTTGATTTTTGTTTTTTTGTTACTTCTTTTAGTCAGTAAATTATATGAGAATAGATTATTTTTTGGTTTATCTAATTTGTATCTTTTATGGGTTGCATTAATTTTGAACAGTAAATTGGGCCATGGAAATTTTTCAAAAGTAATTTACAGATCTCGCAGCGATGATTTCTTAACTTACGAATCATTTGCACGAAATATTCTTACCTCAGGAAGTTTACAAGGTGGTGAAGATATTTTTGTGTATTCTCCTTTTATTCGATATCTGTTGTTAGTAATTCATTTTTTTATAGGAGATGCTGATAATTTGATTTTTGTTATATATTTGTTTTTTTTATTTTTTGCAGTCAATCTCTTATTCAAAAATTTGAATTTAAGACTAAGTAGCATTAAAACACAGGATTTTTTATTGATTTTGACTTTATTGTTTTTCGTTATTTTCTTGAGTAGTTCACCGATTTTTTTTGGAGGATTTACGCTATTATCCGAATCACCGACCTGGATAATTTTAATATTTATATTTGCAATCTTGTGTAAAGAAAAGCACAGTACTATTAATTATATACTAGTATTTTTTTTATCAGGCATTTTAATTATGTTTAGAGCAAACCAAATAGTAGGTGTATTCATTATTTTGATCCTTTCTCTAAAATTATTTTTGGATTCATCACCTAATTTACTTAGAAAACATTACTTTTATAAAATTTGCTTTCTTCTTGCTCCGGCTTTTTTATCAAGTTTTTTAATAACTTTTTTTCATAATATTTACTA
>Ga0315904_10009965_pt1 | contig 12356 bp, 9 predicted proteins | sample LakEriMetagenome_6_FD_203529 | JGI IMG/M metagenome (GOLD analysis project Ga0315904, IMG submission 203529) | Freshwater fungal communities from buoy surface, Lake Erie, Ohio, United States - Buoy 12 MA120 | ecosystem: Environmental > Aquatic > Freshwater > Lake | place: USA: Lake Erie, Ohio...
CAAAGCGGACGCCGACGCTGGCAAAGTCTGCGGCGAGGACCGGGGAATCCGCTGGAGGTTTGCGGCATGAACGAGGAACGGATGAGGCGGTGGTTGACCCTCAGTGAGTTAGAGGGAATCGGGCCTGCAGGCGTGGCGCGCTTTGTAGAAACGCACGGGGGATTAGATGCGGCGTGGACCGTGCTCGCGCGGCACCGGCCGGGACTGCAAGAGGCGTGGATTCGGGCCGAATCGATCCTCGCTTCGGTGGCGGAGAGGGGAGGGCGGAGTGTGTCTTGGGAGCATCCGGAGTACCCCGCCGCGCTCGCGGAAATGCGCACGGCGCCGCACGTGCTTCACATGAAAGGTGCGCGCGTGGAGGAACTTGGCCCCTGTGTGGCGGTGGTGGGAACGCGGCGGTGCACATCCGAAGCGGCGGGTTGGGCCTTTCGGTTGGGGAAGGCGTTGGCTTTGTGTGGCGTCACCGTGGTCAGTGGCCTTGCGCGTGGCATTGACGTAGCCGCCATGAAGGGAGCGTTGGTGGGCGGCGGAAGGGTGGTCGCGGTGTTTGCGCATGGATTCGATTGCGTCCATCCGCCCAGCCATGCCCGCATCGCACGCGCCATTCTGGACGCCGGGGGAGCGTGGTGGACGGAGTTTGCCCCGGGGGTTCCGCCGGAACCGTGGCGTTTTGCGTGGCGCAATCGCATTGCCGTAGGCGCAAGCAAAGCCCTGGTCATGGTCCAAAGTCCAGGGAGAGGGGGCGCGATGATTTCCGTGCGTTGGGCCTTCGAAGAATGCCGTGAGGTCTTTGTCGTGCATCCGCAGTGCAGCAGCGGCACGTGGGACGGCAACCGCCACCTGTTGCACGAGCATCCGGAGGTGGGCGTAAACGCTCCTACCGAGGTGCTCGCGCGGTTAGGCGTGAATCTGGTGGAGACCCTTCCTGGACCCGGCAATTCCCTGCCCCCTCGCCTCGATGACGCGTGGACCGTTGTGCTGGAAGAGGACGGCGCGGATGTCTCGCGGGTCGCGCAATCGCTGGGGATTCAAGTCTCAGAAGCGAGGACGCGCCTGTTGCTTCTCGAGCTCTCCGGGCATGTCCGGCGTGTCCCCGGGGACTGGTATGTGGCTGTCGTTACTGGAATTGACCGGTAATGAGTCGCCAAATGTCGTTGCCCAACGCATACGCCATCAGCGTCAACAGGAAGATCAACCCGGCGAGCTGTGCCCGTTCCAGGAACTTGTCGGAGGCGGGCCGGCCCATGACCATTTCGTACAAAAGGAACGCGACGTGGCCACCATCCAGTGCCGGAATGGGGAGCAAGTTCATGAAAGCCAGAATCAAGGAGAAAAAGGCCGTGTTTCGCCAAAAAAGCTCCCAGTCCCACGTAGGAGCGAAGATGCTTCCGAAGGTGACCAAGCTTCCGACTTGCGTGGCCCCTGCGGAAGAGAACAAGAACCGCAAGGACAGCACGTACTCCTGCAAAGTGCTCGCTGCCAGTCCAAAGCCGCTTACGACGGCTTCTCCGGCGCTGAATTCTCGGTGTTCCGACTGGAATTCAGCCATCTTTGATGGGTCTTGGGTCAAGAAACCCAAGGCCCCGGTCGAGTCGGTGGCAGCATGAAGAACCCGTTGCACCCCAGCCTCGTCGGCCACCATCAGAAGCACAGAATCACTCGGATGTGCCCGGAGGTAGGCCGAAACATCACCGAAAAAGATGAGCGGCAAGCTGTCAATGCCCACAAAGCGATCGCCCGCTCGCAGACCGGCGGCATCTGCTTGGGAACCTGGAAGCACGGTGTCCACCACGCAGGGCACACGCAAGCCGAAAGGCATGCGGATGGCGCTGTCCACGAAGAACTGACCGAGGTCCTGTTCAAAGGTGAGGGTCACCTCTTCCGCTCCTCGGCGAACCACCACTTCTTCTACCTGGTCGAAGAACAGCGTGCGCCGGATGGCTTCGAACGACTCTGGGGTTTCACCGTTGACACGAAGGATGTGGTCCCCGTCCTGGAATCCCAACGATTCGACACGCTCATCCACCTCGATGCCATAGGGCACTTGGTCTGCAGGCAGGAAATCGCGCCCCCACACGAACAGGACCATCGCATAAATCGCGAAGCCCGTGATCAAATTCACGATGATGCCCCCCAGCATGATGATGAGCCGTTGCCAAGCGGGTTTCGACCGGAACTCCCACGGCTGCGCCGGTTGCTTGAGTTGTTCGGTGTCCATCGACTCATCCACCATCCCGGAGATCTTCACGTATCCACCCAACGGAAGCCATCCGATGCCCCATTCGGTTTCCCCGATTTTTCGCTTGTACAGGCTGAACCACGGGTTCATGAAGAGGTAAAACTTCTCCACGCGTGCTCCGAACTTGCGGGCGGCGAAATAGTGACCCAGTTCGTGCAGTACGACGAGGATCGAAAGGCTCAGAAGGAGCTGTGTGGCTTTGATAAGAGCAACCATAGAGGAAGAGGCGGGAAGCGCCAAAGGTACTCGGCTTTTTGTGGGTATCTTGCCCCCGATTCATGACAATGCGCAGCGCATTCGCAAAGCGGCAGGGCTCCCACAGGCAGCTCCCTCCGAAAGAGAAGTTCAAGAAGTGGTTTTGGTGGATCGGGCTTTCCCCCCTCATCGGCTTCGCACTGCTCACGTTGATTGCCCTTATCGGGCCTCTCCCGGATACGGATGCATTGACAAATCCGAAGACGGATTTGGCCACGCGCATCTATGCCGTGGACGGGCGCATCATCGGCAGGTATTATTCCGAGAACCGCTCGGATGTGCGCTTTGACGAGTTGCCGCAGCATCTCGTAGACGCGTTGATTTGCACGGAGGATGTGCGGTTCAGCACCCACAGCGGCATCGACTTCCGTTCCCTTGCGCGGGCGGTGATGTTCCTGGGAACGCGCGGGGGCGGGAGTACCATCACCCAGCAACTTGCGAAGTTGCTGTTCACCGAAGAGTACGAGTCGTCCAACTTCATCGAGCGTGCGCTCTTGCAAAAGCCTCGGGAGTGGATCATTGCTTCCCGACTCGAACGCTACTACACGAAGGGAGAAATCCTTGCGATGTATCTGAACCGGTACGACTTCCTCAACCAAGCGGTGGGCATCCGATCTGCGGCGAACGTGTATTTCGACAAGGATGTGAAGGACTTGAACGTCCAAGAATCAGCCATGCTCGTGGGGATGCTGAAAAACAGCTCACTCTACAACCCGATGCGCCGACCGGAGCGCGTCATGGAGCGCAGGGAAGTTGTGCTGAACCAAATGGAGCGCAACGGCAAACTCACCGAGGAAGCGTATGACAGTTTGCGCACCACGCCGTTGGGGTTGGATTTCCAAATCGTCAGCCACGACGAAGGACGTGCCCCGTACTTCCGGGAAATTCTTCGCGCAGAAGTGACCCGGTTGCTGGAGGAAAAGAACGACGACGGAACCTACAAGATCGCGAAGGCAGACGGGTCGCCCTACGACCTCTACCGGGATGGGCTCAACATCTTCACGACCATCGACAGCCGGATGCAGGAGTCAGCCGAGTTGGCGGTAAAGACCCATTTGGCCACGGAACTGCAAGCGGCATTCACGAAGGACGTAAACCGACGGCCGAAGGAGGACTATCCCTTTTTCAAGGGAATCGACCCGAACCAGCGGGAAGCGAACCTGCGCCGCGCCATCAAGGAGAGCAACCGCTACCAATTCGCTTCGGGCAAGATGTGCCCAGAATGCCACCGCCCGGACCACTACATCGAGGAGGCGGAAGAGGACGGGACACCGCAATGGCATTGCAACGAGGATGCCGGCGGGTGCAGCCACATGTGGCCACGGTTGACTGAGGCAGGGATTGACCGCGAATTCGACACCCCGGTGGCCATGCGGGTCTTCACCCACGACGGACCCCTCGATACGGTGATGTCCCCGTTGGACTCCATCAAGTACCACAAGGCCATCTTGCATGCGGGCCTGATTTCCATCGAGCCGGTGACGGGGCACATCAAGGCCTGGGTGGGTGGCATCGATTACCGGAGTTTCAAGTACGACAATGTGGGCCAAAGCCGCCGCCAGGTGGGCTCCGTCTTCAAGCCGTTCGTATACGCGGCGGCTTTGCAGCGCGGGCTCACCCGGTGCACGGAGCTCCCGAACCAGAAAATCTGCATTCCGATGGGCGACGGCTACCCCGATTGGTGCCCGGACAACGCCGATTTCTCCTATGGAAACATGGTCACCCTGGAGTACGCCTTGGCGAACTCGATGAACACGATTTCTGCCAAGCTGATCAAGGATTATGGCCCCGATGCGGTCATTCAAGTGGCGCGCGACCTCGGGATTGAGAGCGATATACCGCGTGCTCCTTCGATTGCCTTGGGCTCGGCGGAGCTGACCCTCAAGGAAATGACGGCGGCGTTGGCGGCTTTCGCGAACGAAGGGGTGTATGTAGCTCCGCGCTTCATCGTGCGCATCGAAGACAAATTCGGCAATGCCATCTACACCCCTGATCCTGAGATTCGGCAAGGCATCGACCCGCGCACGGCGGCGGTCGTGGTGGAAATGATGAAAGGCGTGGTGGACGGTGCAGTGAACTTGGAGACGGGAAAGCGCAGCGGAACGGCGATGCGTCTGCGGGGCGACTGGGCGGAACGGGGCTACGACGGGATCCGCATCCCGATGGCCGGCAAGACGGGCACCACCCAAAACCATACCGACGGCTGGTTCATCGGCATGACGCCGGCGCTCGCGACCGGCGTTTGGGTCGGGGCGCAAGACCCGGCTGTGCGGTTCTCCTCCATCCACCTCGGTCAAGGCGCGAATACCGCCTTGCCCATCTTCGGCTACTTCATGCGCGGGGTCATCGACAACGACGACATCGATTTCCCCAGCAACGACTTCCGGTACACGGTGTCCCTTGGGTCTGATTCCGTGGATTGTAGGCGGATGGTGCGGGCCATCGAGGAGGAGGAGATCATCATCGACGACGAGGAACTTTTCGAGTAATGGCGATAACGAAAGTGGTCGCGGGCCCGCGGGAAGCGTGCACCGGCGTGGAAAGTGGAATGACCCTGATGCTCGGAGGCTTCGGGCTGTGCGGCATTCCAGAGAATTGCATTTCCGAGCTGGAGCGGCTCGGAGTCAGCGGTTTGACGTGCATCTCGAACAATGCTGGGGTCGACGGCTTCGGGCTGGGCAAGTTGCTCGCAACCCGCCAGGTCAAGCGGATGATCAGCTCCTATGTCGGAGAAAACGAAGAGTTCGAACGCCAAATGCTCAGCGGCGAACTGGAAGTTGAGCTCATCCCCCAAGGCACGTTGGCCGAGCGGTGCCGCGCTGGTGGAGCTGGCATCCCCGCGTTTTTCACGCCAGCCGGTTTCGGGACCGAAGTGGCAGAGGGCAAGGAAGTGCGGGTGTTCGATGGCAAGCCCCACATCCTCGAACACGCTTTGACGGCGGATTTTGCGTTCGTCAAAGCGTGGAAAGGTGACACGGCAGGGAACCTCATTTTCAAAGGGACGGCGCGCAACTTCAACCCGATGATGGCCATGGCAGGACGGATCACCGTCGCCGAAGTGGAGGAACTCGTGTCTGTAGGCGAGCTTGACCCGAACGACGTCCACACCCCGGGCATCTTCGTTCAGCGCATCTTCCAAGGCGCGCACTACGAGAAGCGCATTGAACAGCGGACCGTGCGTCCGGCAACGGCCTCAGACCATGCTTGATAAGAATGGCATCGCGCGTCGGATCGCCCAAGAAGTGCGGGACGGCATGTACGTCAACCTCGGAATCGGCATTCCTACCCTCGTGGCGAACTTCATCCCGTCGGGGATGGAAGTCGAGTTTCAGTCCGAGAATGGCATCCTCGGCATGGGGCCGTTCCCCGTCGAAGGCACGGAAGACGCGGACCTGATCAACGCGGGCAAGCAGACCATCACGGCGCTTCCGGGTGCGGCCTACTTCGATTCCGCCACCTCGTTTGCTATGATCCGTGGCCGCCACGTGCAGTTGACGGTGCTCGGTGCCATGGAGGTTTCTGAGCACGGCGACATCGCGAATTGGAAGATCCCCGGCAAGATGGTCAAGGGCATGGGCGGCGCCATGGACCTCGTGGCCAGCGCAGACCGCATCATCGTGGCGATGATGCACACGAACCGGGAAGGCGAATCGAAGTTGCTTCCGGCTTGCACCCTTCCGCTCACCGGGGTGGGCTGTGTCAAGCGCGTGGTCACGGAGCTTGCGGTGCTCGACATCCACGACGGGGCGTTCCACTTGCTCGAACGCGCCCCCGGTGTTTCCGTGGAGCACATTCAGAGGTCAACGGCCGGTCGTTTGGTCATTCCGGACCACGTGCCGGAGATGCAGCTCTGAGCTGAATGGCCTGCTGAATCCGCAGGACCGTGCTTTCCCGGCCGAGGTATTCGGCCAAATCAAACATCGACGGCCCCCCGCCCACGCCGGTGAGTGCCAGGCGCAGCGGGAGCATGACCGCCCCCATCCCCACGCCCCGTTCTGTCAGGAAAGCTGCGAAATCCGACTCGAGCGTCGCTGCGGTGAAGTCAGCGAGGGCGGACCAGCGGACGGCGAGGGCATCCAGGTGGGGGGAGGTTTCGGGCGTCCACTTTTTGGCCACGAGCGCTTCGTCCATCGCCGCAGGAGCCTCGAAGAGCCATTTCGCCGCGGCTGCCTCGTGTGGAAAGGCGATACGCTCGCGCAACATGCGTTCAATCAGGGCCCCACGGAATCCATTCAAGGCCCCCACAGGCAGATACGGTGCGACGGCCTCTTGCCACGCTTCCGCAGGCAACGCACGCAGATACAGCTCATTGAACCAGCGAGCTTTCTCGGGGTTGAACCGGGCGCCGCTGCGCACCACCCGGTCCAAATCAAACACGGCCGCGGCCTCCTCGACGGTGTACACCTCGCGGTCATCGCCGGCGTTCCATCCGAGCATGAGCAGCATGTTCAGGAATCCTTCTGGCAAGTACCCGGACTCCCGGTATCCGACGGATGTGGTCCCGGTCACCGGATCCGTCCACGTGAGCGGGAACACCGGAAAACCGCCCAAGTCGCCGTCGCGCTTGCTCAACTTCCCGTTTCCCGACGGCTTCAAAATGAGGGGCAAGTGGGCAAATTCAGGCGCCTCCCAGCCGAATGCGGCGTAGAGCAGCAGGTGCAGCGGGGCGCTGGGCAGCCACTCTTCTCCGCGGATGACGTGGCTGATGTCCATGAGCCAGTCGTCTACCACGTTGGCCAAATGGTACGTAGGCAAGCCGTCTGCCTTCATCAACACCTTGTCATCGAGTACAGCAGTGGAAATGCGTACCTCGCCCCGGATGCGGTCGGTGAAGACGACGTCCTGCGGGGCATCCGGCGTTTTGAACCGGACGACGGAGGGCACACCGGCCGCCATCAGGGCCTCGATTTCTCGGTCGTTCAGGGAGATGCTGTTCCGCATGCCCCCCCGCGTGGAAGCATCGTACTGCCACGTCGCACCGGAGGCTTCTGCGTCTTTGCGGCGCCCTTCGATTTCGTCGGGGGTGTCCCACGCGCGGTACGCGTGGCCCGTTGAGAGCAGTTTGTCGACGTGCGCGGCGTAGATGTCCGTGCGTTCCGATTGGCGGTAGGGCCCGCAAGGCCCGCCGATGCTGAAGCCTTCCGTCGGTGGAATCCCGCACCAGCGGAGAGCCTCGACGATGTAGTCTTCGGCCCTAGGTACGAGCCGGGTGCGGTCGGTGTCCTCGATGCGGAGCAAGAAGTCTCCCCCGTGCCGGCGGGCGAAGAGGGCATTGTACAGGGCGGTCCGAACACCGCCCATGTGGAGCGGGCCGGTGGGACTGGGGGCAAAGCGGACGCGGACGCGGCGGGAATTCATGGGCTGCGAAGATACGTCGGTGAATCAGCGGGCTTCGTCTGCAAAACCAGCCGTTTCTGAAACGGAACGCCGTCGGACCACTGGAGATGTTTGTCCCGTTCAAACACACACAACCCATGAACAATTTACGCAACCGTGTCCAGCTGATCGGTCGGCTGGGAAAGGACCCGGAGGTGGTCCGATTTGAAGAAGGGAAAGTGAAAGCCACCTTCCCCCTCGCGACGAATGAGGTGTTCCGAACTCCTGAGGGCGAAAAGCAGGAGAAGACCCAATGGCACGACATCGTAGTCTGGTCGGGACTTGCAGAAATCGTCGCAGAACACCTGCACAAGGGGGAGGAGTGCGTGGTCGAAGGGCGCTTGTCCTACCGCACATTCGAAGATGCGGCGGGGCATACCCGGTATGTCACAGAGATTGTGTTGCAAGAGCTGGTGATGCTCGAGCGCAGGGTTCCTGCACCGGCTGGGGATTGAGGCGACGAAGGTCGGTGAAGGGGGCGGGGTCCGGGTTTCCGGAGCCCCGCCTTTACCTGCCGGCGAACATTCCCGAAGCAGACAGGGTTTTCAGGGTGTAAATTCGCGGCGAAACACCTGAAACTATGGCGCATCCCGGCGTGTTTGGTTCATCTCTGGCGCGGAAGTATGCGATGGCCTTGACCGGCCTCTTCCTATGCCTTTTTCTGGCGGGTCACCTTGCAGGCAACCTCCAACTGTTCAACACAGGGCCGGATGGGGCACTGAAATTCAACGAGTACGCGCGGTTCATGACCACATTTCCTGCGGTCAAGGTGCTGAGCTATTTGACCTACCTCAGCGTGCTGCTGCACCTTGTGGACGGCATCTTGCTGACCCTTGGGAACCGCAAAGCACGTCCGGTGCGTTATGCCATGGAAAAAGGAAGCGCGAACGCTGCCTGGAATAGTCGGAATATGGGGGTGTTAGGCACCATCATTCTGGTGTTCCTCGTGACGCACATGCAGAATTTCTGGTACCAAATGCACTTCGGTGACGTCCCGATGATGTACACGGTGGACGGAGATGAATTGAAGGACCTGCATACGGTGGTCATGGCCTTCTTCAACCCGGCCGAAAACAGCTGGGCCTTGGCGGCAGTCGCCTTGTACGTACTGGCCCAAGCGGCCCTTGCGTTGCATTTGCTGCACGGCTTCGAAAGCGCCTTCCAATCGATGGGATTGCGCCATGCGCGGTACACCCCGTGGATCCAGTCTGCAGGCCGTGTGTTCAGCCTCGCGGTGCCCGCAGGATTTGCGGCCCTTCCCATTTTCCTCTACTTGATCCAGCTCTGAAGCCATGCTGAACGCACACATCCCTGAAGGACCGCTGGCAGACAAGTGGTCGTGGCACAAGAACCATGTGCGCCTGGTAAATCCGGCGAACAAGCGGGGCATTGACATCGTGGTGGTGGGTACCGGGTTAGCCGGGAGTTCCGCTGCAGCGTCGCTTGCCGAAATGGGGTACAACGTCAAGGTGTTTTGCTTCCAGGACAGCCCACGCCGCGCCCACTCGATTGCGGCCCAAGGCGGTATCAATGCGGCGAAGAATTACCAAAACGACGGAGACTCCACCTTCCGGCTGTTTTACGACACCATCAAGGGGGGCGATTACCGCAGCCGGGAGGCGAACGTCTACCGCCTTGCAGAGGTAAGCGCGAGCATCATCGACCAATGTGTAGCGCAGGGGGTTCCGTTCGCGCGGGAGTACGGAGGGTTGCTCGACAACAGGTCATTCGGCGGTGTGCAGGTTTCTCGCACCTTCTACGCGAAAGGCCAGACGGGCCAACAGCTCCTGCTGGGCGCGTACTCGGCCCTGAGCCGGCAGATTGCGAAAGGCAAAGTGCGCCTCTACAACCGCCACGAAATGCTCGATGTGGTGGTGGTGGATGGCAAGTGCCGGGGCATCATTGCCCGGAATTTGGTGACGGGAACTCTAGAGCGGCACGGGGCGCACGCAGTGGTTTTGGCCACTGGCGGCTACGGCAACGTGTTCTTCCTGAGTACGAATGCCATGGGCTCAAATGTCACGGCAGCGTGGAAGGCCCACCGGAAGGGCGCCTTCTTTGCAAACCCGTGTTTCACCCAAATCCACCCGACCTGCATCCCGGTTTCGGGGGATCACCAGTCGAAGCTCACGCTGATGTCCGAGTCGCTTCGAAACGACGGACGGATTTGGGTGCCCGCAAAGTTGGACGACGCAAAGGCCATCCGCGAAGGGCGCAAACGGGGCAATGACATCCCGGAAGTGGACCGCGATTACTTCCTCGAGCGGCGGTACCCGGCCTTCGGCAATTTGGTGCCGCGGGACGTCGCCTCAAGGGCTGCAAAAGAGCGGTGTGACGCGGGCTTCGGGGTCAACGAAACCGGAGAAGCGGTGTTCCTCGACTACGCGAGTGCCATCGAGCGATACGGCAAGACCGAGGCGCGGATCAAAGGCATCGCCGCTCCGTCCGACGCAGAAATTCGCGAACTCGGGCGTGCGGTGGTGAAGGCGAAATACGGCAACCTGTTTGACATGTACATGCAGATTGCCGCCGACAACCCGTACGAAACCCCGATGAAGATCTACCCCGCGGTGCACTACACCATGGGAGGGCTGTGGGTGGACTACAATCTGATGACAACAATCCCGGGCTTGTATGCAGCAGGGGAGGCGAATTTTTCGGACCACGGGGCGAACCGGCTCGGGGCTTCGGCGCTCATGCAGGGGCTGGCGGATGGCTACTTCGTGTTGCCCTACACCATCGGAGAATACCTCGCGGATGACATCCGCACGGGACCGATTTCCACGAATTCCCAGGCGTTTGATGAGGCCGAGACGGCCGCCCGCGAGCGGATTCATCACTATCTGAATGGCTCAGGACGCACCCCGGTGGACCATTTCCACAAGAAACTCGGTCGCATCATGTGGAACGAATGCGGCATGGCCCGCAGCACCGATGGCTTGACAAAGGCGATGGCGGACATTCGGACCCTGCGTGAGGAATTCCATGCAGAAGTGCGGGTGCCGGGGCGGGTGGACCAGTTCAACCCTGAGTTAGACAAAGCAGGCCGTGTGGCGGACTTTTTGGAGCTCGGGGAGCTGATGTGCAAGGATGCCCTCGATCGCAACGAATCGTGTGGAGGACACTTCCGGGAAGAATTCCAAACCCCGGATGGAGAGGCCCTCCGCGACGATGAAGCCTACCGCTACGTTGCGGCCTGGGAGTTTGCAGGTGATCCTGGCGCAGCACGCCTGCACAAAGAGGAGTTGGTGTACGAGAACATCGAGCTGAAGCAGCGCAGCTACAAATAACCCGCAGCCATGAATCTGACATTGAAAGTTTGGCGCCAAAACGGTCCGGAGGACACAGGCCGGTTAGAGACCTATCCGATGGAAGGGGTGAGCGAGCACATGTCCTTCCTAGAAATGATGGATGTGCTGAACGACAAGCTCATCCGCGAAGGCCAGGATCCGGTGGCATTTGACCACGACTGCCGGGAAGGCATCTGTGGGATGTGCTCGATGTTCATCAACGGGGAGGCCCACGGACCGAATCGCGGGGTGACCACCTGCCAGCTCCACATGCGCTCGTTCAACGACGGCGATACGATCTACGTCGAGCCGTGGCGTGCAGCTGCTTTTCCGGTGATCAAGGATTTGGCGGTGGACCGAAGTGCCTTTGACCGGGTCATTCAGTCCGGAGGATACATCTCGGTGAACACCTCGGGCAACACGCTGGATGCGAATGCCATTCCGATTCCGAAGGACGATGCGGACGAGGCCTTCAGTGCAGCGACGTGCATCGGATGCGGAGCGTGCGTGGCCACCTGCAAGAACGCTTCGGCGATGTTGTTCGTTGCGGCGAAGGTCAGCCAGTTCGCCCTCCTTCCACAGGGGCAGCCGGAGCGCAAGGAGCGCGTGATGCGCATGGTGGAGCAGATGGACAAGGAAGGATTCGGGAACTGCACGAACACGGGAGCATGTGCGGTGGAGTGCCCGAAAGGCATTGATCTGTCCACGATTGCACGCATGAACCGGGACTACCTCGGGGCATCGCTTTCAGCTGATTGAGGGATTCTGGTATAGGAAGAGAGGGGCAGATGCCCTACCTTTGCCGGCCCCGACCGGGATATAGCGCAGTCCGGTAGCGCGCTTCGTTCGGGACGAAGAGGCCGCAGGTTCGAATCCTGCTATCCCGACCAGAGGAGGTCGGAGTTCCTGAGTGGAGCTCCGACCTCGTCATTTTTCGGCGTAACTTTGAGAACATGAAAACGCTCGTTTTTTTCGTGGCCCTTGTGGTAGCAAGTTCAGCCACAGCGCAGAAACGTTTGGAAACCACCTTCAAGGTTGAGGGGCTGTGCGGCATGTGTGAAGAGCGGATCGAGGCAGCCCTCGATGTCAAGGGAGTGGTACTCGCGGATTGGGATGTGGACTCGAAAGCACTGCGGGTGGTGTACAAACCGCAGGTCCTTTCGGAGGAGCAATTGCACGCCTTGGTCGCCGGAGTC
>Ga0315904_10009966_pt1 | contig 12355 bp, 10 predicted proteins | sample LakEriMetagenome_6_FD_203529 | JGI IMG/M metagenome (GOLD analysis project Ga0315904, IMG submission 203529) | Freshwater fungal communities from buoy surface, Lake Erie, Ohio, United States - Buoy 12 MA120 | ecosystem: Environmental > Aquatic > Freshwater > Lake | place: USA: Lake Erie, Ohio...
GGCAAAGTGCCAACGGGCAAAGTGCCAACGGGCAAAGTGCCAACGGGCAAAGTGCCAACGCGGCTCATCGCGTTGCCCGCGGCTTCGTTACTGCGGCTTCGGCTGGGTCAGCGTGTAAACGCTCATGGCCTTCAACTCTCGCACAAAGATGTCGCGATCCACGAAGCCCACATGTGCCCAAGTTGTCTCGTCGGAGACATGCTGTTTGCCCAGCAGTTCAAACTTTTCCGGATTGGCTTTGATCAGCAACAGGTCTCCTTGCTCATCCAAGGCAAGAATCCGGTCTCCCGCAGCAATCATGCTCCAGTACTGGCCAAATGGCTCAGAAATCCAGGTCGACTTGCCGGTTGCCAGGTCGATGCAGGTGAAACGCTGGTTCCGCAAATGCAGATAGACGTGGTTGCCAATCACAACCGGCGAAGACATATAGCCTTGAGTCGGCTGCTTCCAAAGCTGCTCGACACTCCACTTGCCGCCATCCAGTTTGATGTCATACAGAAACGTTCCGCCCTGATAGGTGCTGGTAAAAATCTTGTTGCCAATCACCAGGGGAGTCAGGATGTTCATGCCGCGGAAATTGGGAACCGGTTGCCGCCAGAGCACATCTCCGGTCTCCAGGCTCAATCCAGCCAGTTCCTCGCGCGACTGGACGACAATTTGTCGCTGACCGTGCAGAGTGGCGATGATCGGGCTGCTGAAAGCACCACCGGACATCATGTTCTGAGCTCCCTGCATGCCCCGCCACTTCAGCTCGCCAGTCCGCTTGTCCAGCTTGAACACGGCGCTTCCAGCCTGGGTGTAGAGGTCATCGCCATCGACCAAGGGAGAGGAAACGTATCCGAAGTCCGGGAGCTTGGTCTCATACTGGGCCGGGAAGTCAATTTTCCAAAGCTCTGCGCCCGTCTCTGCATTCAAGCAGACGAGCACATCCTTCATGCCACAGATGTAGAGCCGGCCGTCGTTGTAGGTCGGCGTGGACCGGATCCAGCTGCCATTGGCGGCAGCGAAAAAAGGAACCTTCATCGACCCTTCCCACTGGGACTCCCAAAGCTGTTTCCCGGTTTCCCGGTCGAGGCAGCGAACCACCTCAAACTTGCGGTCCTTGGTCTCGGTCACGAAGACCTTGTTGCCAGCCACAATCGGGCCGGAGTAACTGGCGTCAACTTCCACCCGCCAACGCCGTTCCAGATTCTCCAGATTCGGCTGGCTCGCCAGGATGTCGGACTTCAACATGCTCGTCCGATCGGGACCGCGCCACTGGGTCCAATCGGTGTTCACCGAAGTCGGTTGAGTGGCCGGGGATTGAGCTGCGGATTCCTGGGCCAAGCCAGGCAGGGCCGTCGAGTTTCCCCCAGCCCATACGGCGGTCAGTAAGAATGCTCTGGCGGCCATTCTTCGGGCGGCCACTCTCCAACCACCCCGCAAGCCTCGCCAACCCGCCAATTCTGCTCTCATTTTGTAGTCCTTTCAGAAACGTGCTTGGACGTTGCGAACGTTTTTGTGATTTTCCGCGTATTAACAGCGGTGCCTAATCCGTGGAATCAGTCAAAATTTCACAGAAAAAGTGACCGACTCAGGGTTGTTTCCCGAAATAGAACGGTATAGACTCGTTGAACGATTTGAACGAATTGAATGTTTGCGGGCTGGAGCAATCGTCTCTTTCCGGGGGTCTCTTCCCGGGCTGACTCGGCAGTGATTCGCTGCCCTCGACCCCGCTGCCCTCGAACCCGCAGGCATCGAACCCGCAGGCATCGACCAATTTTGGCCAATCCGGTCCGCCGGATGAGCCGCCCGGCAGTCGCCCGGCAGTCGCCCGGTGCGAAATCGATGGTCGTTCTTTCGCAACAGGTTGATTACCGGCTTGGGGAGCAAGCGGCACCGCCCTTGTTTCCCCCAGCCCCCTTACGGCCGCTCTGCCGAAGCTTCTTCGGTCAGATCACTTCAGAAAGGAAGACGGCCAAATGAAAATTGCGATCGTTGGTTCGGGTATTTCGGGGCTCACCGCGGCTCACTATCTCCACCGCCAGCACGACGTCACCTTGTTCGAAGCGAACGACTATCTGGGTGGCCATACCAACACAGTCGAGTTTGAACTCGCCGGACGCGAGTACGCGATCGATACCGGCTTCATTGTTTTCAACGACCGGACCTATCCCAACTTTTGTAACCTGCTTGACGAACTCGGGGTTTCCTCAAAACCGACTTCGATGACTTTCAGCGTCAGCTGTGAAGCATCCGGCCTGGAGTACCGCGGAGCCGATTTGAATGGGCTCTTTGCCCAGCGGACCAACGCCTTCAGTCCGAAGTTTCTCGGTTTGCTCTGGGAGTTGCTGCGGTTCAATCGGCAGGCTGAACAATTGCTGGCTGCGGCTCCGGACTCGATGACCGTTGGAGAGTTCTTTGCCCGCCATCGCTTTGGCCGGATGTTTGTCGAGAAGTACTTCCTGCCGATGGCTTCCGCGATTTGGAGTTGTCCTCACTCCACGGTAGAAGGCTTTCCGATCCGCTTCATTGCCGACTTTTACCGCAATCATGGCTTGCTCAGTACCCGCGATCGCCCGCAGTGGCGGGTGATCAATGGCGGTTCACAGCGCTACGTGGAAGTCCTGGCCCGCCCTCTCGCCGATTCCGTTCGCATGAACTCGCCTGTGACTCGGGTGGAGCGAACCGCCCAGGGTGTTCAAATCCGGACCCGCCGCGGAGGGGAGCCGGAATGCTTTGATCATCTCATTCTGGCTTGCCACAGTGACCAGGCTCTGGCGATTCTGGGAGAGTCTGCCACTCAAGCCGAGCGCGAAGTGCTCAGCGGATTCCCTTACGAAAAGAATCTGGCTGTGCTTCATACCGATACCCAGCTGCTGCCCCGCAACCGTCGCGCGTGGGCCTGCTGGAACTACCACATTCCCTCGGAGGGCTCGGCTTCGGAACAGGCCGCCAAGGCAACGGTCACGTACAATATGAACCTCCTCCAGGGCGTCGTCAGTCCGGAAACTTTTTGCGTCAGCCTCAATTGCGGCGACCGAATCGATCCGAGTCGAGTGATTCGGAGCATCATCTACCATCATCCGGTCTTCACGGCGAAACGTCGGGAAAACCAGCGGCGGCACGGGGAGTTGATCGGGCCGAATCGAACCTCGTACTGCGGAGCTTACTGGGGCAACGGCTTTCATGAGGATGGCGTCAACAGCGCCTTGGCGGTTTGTCGTTATCTGGATCGAAAATCATGTTCAGTTGCATCTACGCAGGCTGGGTCCGACACCGCCGACTGGAAAAAGCAGACCACGCCTTTCGCAATCGAATCTACCTGATGTACCTCGATTTGGCTGAACTCGATCAGGTGTTTGCCGGTCGTTGGTTCTGGTCAACCCGGCGGATAGCTCCCTTTCGCTTTCATCGCGCCGATCATTTTGGCGACCCGGGCGAATCGCTGGCTGAAAGTGTCCGCCGCGAGATCCTCACGCAAACAGGCGAGACGTTTCAAGGCTCGATTCGCCTCCTGACTCAGCTTCGCCATTTCGGCTTTGTATTCAACCCGGTTTCGTTTTATTACTGCTTCGCCGCGCCAACCGCAACCGAGCCGGATTTTGTGGTCGCCGAGGTCAACAACACGCCCTGGGGCCAGCGGCATTGTTATGTGCTGCGTCCCGCCGAGTTTTCCCGCAAACTCACGGCCGCTGAGGCTGTGACCAAGGTTTTTCATGTCAGCCCGTTCATGGACATGGCGATGGATTATCACTGGCATGTCCCTCCGCCGGGCGCGAGGCTCTCGGTTGACATTGCCAATCGCCGCGCCGGCCAGACCATTTTTGACGTCACGATGCAATTGGAACGGCGTCCCGTCGACACACTCAATCTCGCCCGCATCATGCTGGCATTCCCCTTCAGCACCTTCCGTGTCTTCGCACAAATCTATTGGCAAGCCTTGCGGTTGTGGTGGAAACGTGTCCCCTTTGTGCCCCATCCGGCCAAAGGCCAGCCTCACGGCAATCAAAAGCTCGGTCAAGGCTCGCCCCACCGCCAGTTGAGTGAACGAACCAAGTTATCGGCTGCGCGCCAAATGCGGGAAACATCCAGCCCTCGGGTGGATGCTCCCGCGGAGTCTCTTTCGTCTCGAACCGAACCTCGTCCTCCGGTCAACATTCCATGATGCTGCCTACACCCGTTAAACCCGCCGAGCAGTTGAGTTTCAGCAGTCGGCTCCAGCGACGCTTTATTTTCAGTATCGTCCGCCGGCTCCGCAGTGGCCAATTGGCGATTCACGACGGCTCCGGACGGCATCTCTTCGGCGTCCCCGAAGAGGACTCGCTGGGCCAACCTGTTTCGCCGGTTGAAATTCATGTTCAGCGTCCATCCTTCTATGGCCGAGTCCTCTGGGGAGGCGGCCTGGGTGCTGCTGAAAGCCTGATGGACGGCGACTGGACCTGCAGCGACCTGACCGGCCTTGTCCGGCTGATGACCCGCAATCTCGACCTCGCGGATGATTTTGATCGCGGGTTCGGCCGCTGGCGAAAGTCCTGGGAGCGTTGGGGCCACTGGCTTCGGCGGAACAGTCCGAGGCAGGCCAAACAAAACATCCGCGAGCACTATGACCTGGGCAATGATTTTTTCGAGCTGTTTCTCGATCCGACGATGAACTACTCCAGTGCCGTGTTCAGCGACCTGCCCCCCGGCGGATCGGGGGACGCGCCCAGCCGGGAGAGTCTCCATCGCGGTCAACTCAACAAGATGGATCGCCTCTGTCGCATGCTTCAGTTGGGGCCGGACGATCACTTGCTCGAAATCGGAACCGGTTGGGGTTCGCTCGCCTGTTACGCGGCCAAGCACTTCGGCTGTCGCGTCACGACAACCACGATCTCCCGCGAGCAGTACAACTGGGCCTGCCGACGTGTCGAAACCGAAGGGCTCACCGATCGGGTGACGGTCCTGGACCGCGACTATCGCCTGCTGGAGGGGAAGTATGACAAGATCATTTCCGTGGAGATGATCGAGGCCGTTGGCGACCATTACTACGAGACGTTTTTCGAGAAGTGCAACTCGCTGCTCAAGCCCGACGGGCTGCTTCTGCTGCAGGCGATCACGATCGTCGACCAGCGCTATCGCCAGCATCTGCGGAGTGTGGACTTTATCTGCAAATACATCTTTCCCGGCGGCAGTTTGCCGAGCATCACCCGGCTGGTGCAATGTGCTGCCGATTCAGCCAGTCTCCGGCTGGTGCAGCTGAATGATTATGCTCCGCACTATGCCGAGACGCTGCGGCGGTGGCGCCAGAGATTCCATCAGCAGCTCGACAAGGTTCGGGGACTGGGATACGACGAGCGTTTTATCCGGATGTGGGACTATTATCTCGCCTACTGCGAGGCGGGCTTTGAGGAACGTCAAATCAACCTCGTGCACTTGCTCTGGGCCCATCGACAGTGCCGGCTCGATCATGGTTCCAATCTTGAACGGCTTGCCCAGCCCCGCTCTGTCCGACCTGAACTGAGCTCGGAGACCGGACCATCTGACCCCGCCGTGAAACCATGAGTGTCATCAGCCTGATCTTGCTCGGGTGGATCGCCGCCGCAGCATTAATGGCCCTGTTGTGGTTGGTCCAACTCCGGACTGGCGATGCGGGGATTGTCGACGTCGCCTGGGCAGCTGGCGTTGGCTTGCTCTCTGCCGGTTTTGCCGCCCTCAGCCCAGGGCTGGCTTCCCGCCAGTGGATGGTGCTCGCGGTCGTTCTGGTGTGGGCCCTGCGTCTGGCCGGTTATGTGCTGGTTCGGGTGTTGACCCTCCCGGAAGACGGTCGTTACACGGCGCTCAAGCAGCAGTGGGGCTCTCAGGCAACCTGGAAGATGTTTCGTTTCTATCAGCTCCAGGCCCTGGGTGTTGTGCTGTTTGCCTTGCCTATCCTGATCGCCCTCCGCAATCCGGAGCCGCTTGCTTTCCTCGATTGGATCGGCTTGCTGATTGGACTGTTCAGTATCGCGGGCGAGAGCATTGCCGATTGGCAACTGTCGCGGTTTCGCAGCCGTCCGGAAAATCGCGGGCAGGTATGCGACCGCGGCCTGTGGCGATACTCCCGACATCCCAATTATTTTTTTGAGTGGCTCCACTGGTGGGCTTACGTCTGCTTTGCGATCAGCCACTGGCCGTGGGGAACCTTGACTTTGCTCGGCCCGCTGACGATGTGGTACCTGATCACCCGCGTGACCGGGATTCCGCCCACCGAAGCCCAGTCGCTCAAGAGTCGAGGTGAGGCCTATCGCCGATACCAGCAAACGACCAGCCCCTTTTTTCCCTGGTTTCCCCGAAACATTCCGAAAGCGACAGGCTGACAGGCCCGCTCGCAGAATCAGCACCCATCTCGATGAGGCTGGTATTTGAATTCGACCGGTCGCAAATCCGGTAAACAATCCCCCCGCAAACCACTGACTCCGACCCGAGTGTCGGCGATTATCCATGCTCAAAGAAACGTTGACCAAGTTGGCAATCAATGCCATTGAACGAGGCTGGGTTCCGGAAAATCTCGAGCGAGCCGGAATCCGCGCCCTGCTGCGACAGCGATTGGCCGGGCTTAATCGCGGCACTCCCGACGAAAAGCAGCAGCGAACCGTGGACTTTTTGCTCCAGTCCGAAGCGGCTCCGTTGGCACCGCTGTCTGAAAAGGCAAATGAACAGCACTACGAAGTCCCGACGGCCTTTTATGAGCTGGTTCTCGGTCCCCACAAGAAGTACAGCAGTTGTCATTTTGAGAGTTTCGCCGACGAGCTCGCCAGCGGCGAGCGCAGCGCCCTTGCAATCACTTGCCAACGGGCCGAATTGGAAAATGGTCAGGACATCCTGGAACTGGGGTGCGGTTGGGGTTCGCTGACGCTCTGGATGGCGGAGCACTATCCCGCCAGTCGAATCACGGCAGTCTCCAACTCGCGTACGCAGCGCGAGTTTATTCTCGACCAGGCCCGGCGGCGGGGGATCGACGGCCAGTTGGAAGTCATCACCTGCGATATGAACCGGCTGGAGCTTGACCGGCAATTTGACCGCGTCGTCTCAGTTGAGATGTTTGAACACATGCGGAATCATCGCGAGTTGCTCCGCAGGGTCTCCACCTGGATGCGTCCGGAGGCCAAACTGTTCATTCACATTTTCTGTCACCGCGAGTTTGCCTATCCATTCGAGACGGATGGTGCGGCCAATTGGATGGGGAAATACTTTTTCTCCGGCGGAATGATGCCCAATGAGCAGCTGTTCTCGCGCTACGACCAGTATCTGGCCGTGCGTCGACAGTGGCGCTGGGATGGCCGGCATTACGAGCGGACCAGTAACCTTTGGCTTCAGAACATGTACCAGCATCAGCGCGAAATCATCGCGCTATTCGAGCAAACTTACGGACCGGGAGAGGGCAGCCGCTGGTTCCATCGCTGGCGCATGTTCTTTCTTGCCTGTGCCGAGTTGTTCGGCTTCCGCAAGGGTGAAGAGTGGTTCGTCGCTCACTACCTGTTGACCAAGGTGCCGGTTGCGGCTGAGGTCGACTCCGGCGATCGGGCGTCTCACCTCCGCCAACGCTCCTCCTGAAGAACGGCCCACGGACTGAAACTGGGCGCGATCCGCTCGAACGGAAGCGGGCGGGCTGCGGTTTCAAAAAAGGCGCCGATCAGCCGGAAAGATGCCCCAGCAACTGGGCAATCACGGCCAGTTTGGGGGCCAGACCACTGGCGAGTCCGGGATTGGCATTGGAGTCAAAGTAGTATTCCCAGCAGGTGGCAAAGTCCTCTCGCGGATTAGTCCGCCCGTAATTCTCGGCGAATACGCTCGAACTCGCGTACCAATGATTTCCATCGAGAGACTGAGTAAAGCTGCCCGGCAATTGCGGATTGACGTCGCGCCAGTCACTGACTGAGAGGAACGCACCCCAGCCTGCGCCTGCCGCGGGCGAAATCGTTGCCATTTCCAGTTCACTGTCCCAGTTATGAGCCAACTCATGAATGGCGATCAGCGAATACTGGGAGTTGTACCAGGTAGAGGTCTCATCCCAATCGGCGAAATGAATTTCCCGCTCGTAAGTGTAGCCGACGGTCTCCCATTGACCTGTCTGGTAATTCCACTCCTGCTGCTCATAGGTCGACAGGCTGTTCAGGGCAGCAGCCCCATCCAGTGTCGCATACTTGTAAAATCCCAGATCGCGCGGGTCGAGCGAGTCTCGCAGCAGGGCATTGTTTCCGGTCTCGGCTACCAGTAGCGCCAAGCCCTCGTCAATCACTTCAATTTCCCGGTCGGTCCAGCTGGAGGTCACATTTTCAAAGCGAATGATCGCATCCGCTGCCGCCTTGTCGACCACCAGGTCGGTTCCCTGTTTCAGGAATCGATCCGCACCCGCATCACCGTAGAGCGTATCGCCGTTATCCGTATCGCCCCCCAGCAGCGAGTCACTGCCGTCGCCGCCGCGCAGCAAGTCAATTCCTGATCCGGCCCGAAGCAGATCGTCACCGGATTCGCCGAACAGCCGGTCGTCTCCCGCGTCACCGTACAGGGTATCGGCGCCAGTTCCGCCGCGAATCAGGTCCGCTCCCGCTCCGCCGCGACAGAGGTCGTTGCCGTTATGGGCATAAAGTTCGTCGTCGCCGTCCCCGCCGTCCAGGAGGTCGTCGCCCCACCAGGCAAACAGGTCATCGTCTCCGGCTTCGCCGTAAAGCTCATCGTTCTCGGTATCGCCCATCAGGAAATCGTTGCCCGCGCCGCCGTAGAGCTGATCGATTCCGGCGTTCCCCCGGACATTGTCGTTTCCTTCATCGCCATACACGAAGTCATCGCCTGCCTGACCGTACAAGGAATCGTTTCCCGCACCTCCGCGGAGCGTGTCGTTGCCGGTAAATCCGACCAGCATATCGTCTCCTTCACCGCCGAAGAGCAGGTCCTGGTGTTCACTCCCCATCAAACTGTCGTTGCCAAGATTTCCATACAGTTCATCATTCCCCGGGCCGCCTCTAAGGTCGTCATTGCCGCTTCCGCCTGAAAGGTAATCATCGCCCGCGTGACCAAAGGCCCTCACCATCACGCTGGAGGTGCTTTCAAACCGGTCGTTGCCACCGTATCCCAGAAAATCAATCCGCTGAATGAAGTTGGCGTTGAAGTACTGCGCGCTGATCCCGCTGCCCGTGACTTCCAGCTGATTGCCTGCGGCCGCTGCCACGAAGGCTGTGTCCGCGCCACTGCCGCCAGTGATGGTCAACACGCTGGTCGCAGGGTCAAAGCTCACCGCGACCGCCAGCAATTGACGAGGCTCGAGCAGGGAATGCGTTTCCCCGGAAACAACACGATTCGGGGCGCGACGGCGAAGATTGGATTGGTGATCTGGCATCGAGTGGAATGAGAGCCCGTCGGGGGCATCGTCGTAACTTGAGACTGGGGGAGATACGAGCGAGCACGTCCGTGGGGATGCCGAGCCTTGAGCTCAGACCCGAACGCAGTTGCTGAAAGCTTAGGTCGGTACTGAGTCGCAGCGGCTGGAAATCCAGCTTCCTGCCGAGGCTGGAGAATCGACAAAGAAGTGGGTAATCGGTGCGACCGGAACGATCCGTGAAATCGGTCCACCAAGGCCGCTGGCCTGAAAGCTGTGGGAGCAAGTGGCTTTTCAGCTCGAGGCACGCCGCCGCTGTTGCCAGGCGTCTGCTGCGCAAAAGCGAGTGTCTGGCGGCGCGCGGCGGGAAAAGCGGGCCGCTAAACCGGTCGTCTATTGCTTGACCGTCAACTCGAGGTCCTGCTGCAGCTTGCGAGCGGGCGGAATTCCCAATTTTCCCAAGTCGGCATGATAGGCTTGCACGGCCTCGCTGGGAGCAATCTCTCCATCGGCCAACAGCCGTAGATAGCGCACGAAAGAAAGCTGGTCTTCAGCCAGGTTAATCTTCCGCCCGAACAAGGCTGCCCGAGCGCCATGCTTGCGGGCGTCGTGCAGCAATTGAAACGCGTCCCTGGTCGTACCAGCCGAACCACCGAGAATCCCAATCACCAGGCTCGGGTCATAAGCAGCCAGGTCCTCCATCGCTGCCGGACCGAAGTAAGGAATCTTCAGGAAAACAGGGCGGCTCGCGCGGGTCACCCCGGCCAGTGTCCGGACAATGCAGTCGTTGACATACGCACCGACATCACTCACCGCTCGGTCGCCAAGCGCATTCGGCTCGAACACCTCCAGAAAATGACGGAAACCTTTCGACTCCGCCTCCAGCCGAAAGGCCTTGTAATTTCCCAGCGATTCCCGATCCAGCTCGGCATGATTGTTGAAAGTGATGGAGTACAACCCCAGATTCGCACCGAGTTGGCGGTCGCCTGAAGCGCAATTCGCTCGCCCCGACTGAATTTGATCGATTGTCGTTGACTGAAACGAGAGTGAGGGTTGATGCTTGTAGTGACCGCTCTGGCCACACCAAATGTCGGTCGTGTCATTGGCCCGCGCCGCCGGAGTCACAGGGCTGTGGTCGAACAGCCGCTCCTCGATGGTCAGCAATTCGTTGGTGCTGGCACTCATCAGCATGATGTCGACCAGACCTTGTCGAACGATTTCGCGGATCGAATCGCGGAACTCGATGAGGCTGCGAAAGCGTCGACCCGGGCGCGAGTGGAGGGTTGCAGGCCCCGGGGCTGAAATGCCAAAGCCCATGTCTGCGTCTTTGGCATCGGCCAGAATGAAGTCGCGGCAGGCTGAATCGGCGGCGATTCGGGCCAGTTTCTGGTCGAGAGTCTTGAGCATGGCTGAAAGCTTGGGGAGTGAGTGGATCGGATTCCTGGGCCGGCTGGAGAATCGGAGCCAGTATACCGGCCCAGCGGTCCCCGAAGATGAGCCTTCCCCGAAATGGAAATGGGGGATGTTCGAAGACGAAAGGGGCACCTAACATCGAACGGGGTTCGGCAGGTGGTCCCGCATTTCGTTTTTCATCCGGCTTCAATCATGGAAAAAATGTTCGACTGTGCTGTCGTTGGTACCTGCACGGTGGATATCCTCGTCAAGCCAATCGACCTGCAACAGCCTCTGGGAGGCGATCAACTCGTCGTCGTTGGCCCGATCACGGCAACCACAGGCGGGGTGGTCTCCAACAGCGGATTGGCGCTGGCCCGCTTGGGGATCCACACCGCAGCGGTTACGGGTGTAGGCGCGGATGCGTGGGCCGAGATTATCCGCCGGCGACTGCAGGCTGGGGGAGTCGATGTTTCGGGCGTGAGGGAATTACCCGACCAACCAACCAGCAGCACCGTCGTCCTGATTGCTGCGGATGGACAGCGAAGTTTTGCCCATTGTCCAGGTGCCTGTGCCGCGCTGGATGAAGCCTTCTGGGATGCCGAATTTGATCGATTGTCCTCCGCCCGATTTGCCCACGTCGGCTACTACTCACTGCTTCCGAGGCTGGAGCCAAAACTGGCTGAATGGTTTGCCCAACTCCGCGCGACCGGGACGAGAATCGCGCTCGATTCGGCTGGGTCAGGCGGCGGCCCCGACCCGCTGCGGGACTTCCTCCCCCTGGTCGATGTTTACTTTCCAAGTTGGAACGAGGCCCGAAATCAGACGGGCTGTGTCGATCCTGGCGAATGTCTTCGCACCTACCGCAACTGGGGGGCGGGTGGGCTGCTCGGCGTGAAACTCGGTGCCGAGGGGGTGCTGATCAGTCCCGCAGGGAATGAGCTGGTCCGCTTGCCGGCGCTGCAGCCGCCGGCACCCGTAGTCGATACGACGGGGGCTGGCGATGCCTTCTTCGCCGGGCTCCTGGCCGGGTTGTTGCAGGGCGAGTCACCGATCGATGCAGCCCGGCTCGGAACCGCTGTCGCGGCGGTTTCGGTTACCGGAATGGGGGCCTCGGGCGCCTTGCCCGACCTGGCGGCCGCGCGGGCCTTGCGGGCTGGACAAAAAATTGCCAGAGGGCTGGGGGGCGCTTGCGAAAAAACTCCTTAAAAACGCGTCTTTTTTCGCTTTCCCTTGACAAACGCGGCCACTTCCAGCATCATCGTGGATTCGAATTTCGGAGAGCATAAGATGAAGATTCACGTTGGCGATCAAGTCAAGGTTCTGCGCGGCAAAGATGCTGGCCAGACCGGCAAAGTCATTTCGGTTGATCACGCCAAAAATAAGGCGGTCGTGGAAGGACTCAATAAGGTTCAAAAACACGTCAAGCCAAGTCAGCGGAACCCTCAGGGCGGGCGACTGCACAAGGAATTGCCGATCGACGTTTCCAAACTGATGGTGCTGTGCCCCAAAACCGGCCAGCCGACCCGGATCGGCTACCGCTACCTCGAAGACGGTCGCAAGGAACGGTTCGCCCGCAAAAGCGGAGCCTCGATGGGGATCGTTGCCCCGCCCAAGGCAGCCTACGCGAAAAAGGCCTGACCAAAG
>Ga0315904_10009968_pt1 | contig 12355 bp, 11 predicted proteins | sample LakEriMetagenome_6_FD_203529 | JGI IMG/M metagenome (GOLD analysis project Ga0315904, IMG submission 203529) | Freshwater fungal communities from buoy surface, Lake Erie, Ohio, United States - Buoy 12 MA120 | ecosystem: Environmental > Aquatic > Freshwater > Lake | place: USA: Lake Erie, Ohio...
CGGCCGAGAAGCATGTGCAAGCAATCAAGCGTCAGACCCGGCGGAAGTTTTCGGCCGAGGAGAAGATCCGGATTGTCCTTGAAGGTCTACGCGGCGAGTACTCGATTGCCGAGCTGCGCCGGCGTGAGGGGATCGCCCAGGGTCTTTATTACGCCTGGTCGAAGGAGTTCCTCGAAGCCGGCAAGAAGCGATTGTCCGGCGACACCGAGCGCCAGGCGACGTCGGGCGAAGTGACGGGGTAATCATCCCCGAAGTTAAGCGACTTGAAAACTAGACTTCTCCGGCGTTGATTATCGACGGAGACGAGAATGAAGAAATCGAGATTTACCGAGCCGAAGACCTTGGCGATCCGCTTAAACCCGCCACCATCAATCCGATTACCCGCTGACCACATAGACCGCATAGGCGCAGTCATCGACCAAGTCCGCATGTCCCAGGATGCCGCCCACAATTGCCCTCAGCTCTTGCGGAAAAAGATCGGGACAATGATACTTCCAACTCGGGAGCGGGTAGGGAGGGCGCATGTCAGGTCTCGCACGGAAGTCTTTAGTAGTATTGATAGCTTGCCTCTGTCTGACAGCCTGCATTACCCAACGCGAGCATGTCCTGGCCCCCGTTGTGAGCGGCGTTGTGATCAATGCTGGAACCGGCAAGCCGGTAGATGGTGCGCTGGTGCAATATGCAGAACTTGAAGGGGCAAAGCCTTTCAAGACCGGCCCAGATGGGCGGTTCACGCTGGATGGGCGCACAGACAAGCGCACAATTGTAGCGCTGCCAGTAAGCGGCGTGTTTCGTGATAGAACTCCGGTTCTGGTCTCTGCGCCGGACATGGCTGACGGATACGCCAGCGCGGCCTTTATCAATGGCGGCAGGCCAGCTCAGGCTTTGTACAATGTCACGGTGCTTATGTTCCAGGCTGATGCTGAGAAAACAACGCTTCACGGTCTGATGCGGGATTGTATAGAGGGCCCCGAACAAGACCATGCTTTGCATCTCGCCGGCTACGCTGCGGGCATCGATCCGCGCAGCCCTCCTGAATGGCTGGATCAAGACGCTGCAGAGGCGCTGTACGAACACCTGCGCTATGCCGTGCCATCGTCCAGCTTGCGGCCCTGCGAACAGATGACCGCGGCATATGAAATGCTCCGAACACAGACAGAACCACTGCGGACTTTTGGACAATCAGGCTCACCTGAATGAGGGCATCTGGGTCTGGCCTCGGTTAGAACAACTGCTGCAAGGCCTTCCCAATCCGGGTTAGGCGCTCGTTGCTGCATGTCTAAGGCAGGGCAGGGCTCATGCTCAGCTCTCCTTTGGCTTCATGACCAGCTGAAGCTAGTTTACGACCAAATTGGAACAGCCAAAAAGATCAGTGCACGGATTAAAAAGGACCGGGCGGAGCAGTTTAGTAACTCAAGTTGGCGGCGCTGGGGCGGCTGGGAGGGCCTGGCGGCTTGCTTTCCCGCGCGTTTTGTTGCCAGCCCCAAATAGCCGTGGTCCAAGCAATCATCGCAGGTCACATCGATCCAGTTACAGGGAACACCTTGTTGCAACACGGTGTTCGCGGCAGAGTGCTCGGCCATGGGAATATCGGCCGCTTGTCGTATGTAACAGCTGTGAACCGAACCGGAATGGCTGCCGCATGCCGGAAAGGCAGCAGTCGGCCGATCGTCCTGCATACGCACGACGATGCCCGTCTCAAGAGCTTCGGCAGATTCAACATGGAAACCATCAGGCACAAGAGGTGACAGCGACAGCAAGCCGGGCCTCGATCCTGCTCCATCGAAGAGAAGCCAGAACGCCTCGCGAATTCATCGAAATTGGGTCAGAACCAACTTTGCACGCGAAATCACAGGGGAATGCTTTTCTAAGCGCCGGCCTTTCTGGCCGACGCCGACCCTGCGAGCGCGTGCAGCAGATCAGTCCAGCGGCAAAGTTTTCGTCGTTTTTCGATATAGCCTCCCTTGTGCAGGAGCCCCTCGTTGCTACGTATAACGGAAGGTTCGCAGGCCTCGCGGACGGCAAGGGAGATTTCGATCATGGCGACAGTGAGCACCAGCCCGACGGCGCTTCAGTATCTCGACAAGGCGATGGGCGGGCTGAAGCAGCTCGGCCTGGTGCCCGGCGGCAAGAGTGGCGCCGCGCCAATCGTAGCCCTTCTGGAGCAGATTTCTGACCTCGAGCCCGACAAGGTCGCCGCTATTGCCCGCACGCTGGATCAGGCGAGCCTGTTCAATGACGTAGTGCGCGAGCAGGTCGCCGGCATCACAGTGGGGGAGCGCTATGAGGACATCACCAAGGCCTTTAATACGATACGCGATGACGCCAAATCGCTGGTGGACCAGTATGCCGACGGTAAGATTTCGACGATGGAGCGCGTCTCCACGGCCTGGATGAAGATGACCCGCGGCGATATCGCGAGCCGGTTCGGTAAGATCAAGGACGTCTACCTCGAGGTACAGGACGAGACCGCGAACCAGATCGACCGTGAACAGAAGATACTGGAGGCCTATCTCGATTTCCGTGGCGCGATGAAACAGTCCGAAGTGCTTGCGCTGGAAGTTCTGAAGACGGCCGAGGGCAAGCTCAATGAGGCCCGCGCGGCCGTTGCTCAAGCAGTGGCGGCGCTCGCGGCCTATGCGGCGACGGACCCGGCCGAGCGTGCGATGTTAGAGCTCGCCCGCGACGAGAAATTGCGCTTCCTGCAGAAAGAGGAAAAGCGCTACCAGATTGCAAAGGACCTCTCGGACAATATCACCATCGGCTACAATACGTCCGAAGTGGTGATGGCGCGGCTGGTACAGACGACCACCGCCAAGGACCGCGTGTATGCCCAATCGGTCAGCTTTTTCTCAACCAACGAAGTGGTGCTGACGGCGCTGACGGCGAGCTTCACCGGCATGTACGGCCTGCATGAGAGCACGCAGACGCTGGAAGCGATGAAGCAGGGAGTGAACCAGAGCCTGGAAGTGCTGGCGGATATAGGCGGCAAGGTGCAGGAAGCGGCCGTGAAGGCTGGCTATGGCCCCACGGTTTCGGCAGCCTCGGTGAAGATGCTGGTAGACTCTGTCGTCTCCTATCAGGAGCGCACACAGACGATCATAGGCGAGATGCGCAAGCTTTCGACCCGGAACTCGGAAGAAATCCGCGAGGCGGTGGAAGACGGCAAGCGCCGCCTGACGAAACTGGTTGAGGAGGGCGCGGCGCTCGCGCTGCTTCCCAGGCCGTGAGTGACACTGCCGGTACGGCTGTCCGTGACAGGAGCAAGCTCGACGATGTCCTCCTCGCGATGGACGTCGTCGATACGCTGCGTCACCGCGAACATCTGGTATTGACCGAGCTGGACGCGGGCGCGCGGGAGGCGGCGCTTCTCGCCCGGCTGAAGGATATCTATGCCGCGCAGGGCATCGATGTGCCCGAGCGTATACTGAAGGAAGGCGTCAAGGCGCTTGAAGAGAAGCGGTTCCTTTATGAGCCGCCGAAACCGACCCTCGGTGTGTCCCTTGCGAAGCTTTACATCAAGCGGGACCGTTGGCTGGCGCCGGTAGCATTTGCGCTGGTGGCGGTGGTTGCGCTGTTCGGAGCCTATCAGGTCGGTGTTGCGGCGCCGGCCAGGGCGAGCGCGGCGCGTGCCGAGATCGAGCTGACACAGACGCTGCCGGCGGCGCTGACGCGGCTGCACCGCGAAGTGAGCGCGGCGGCGCTTCAGGAGAAGGCGAAGCTGCAGGCGGATGGCTTGCTGGCAGATGGGCAGCGGGCGATTGCGGCGGGTGATGCCAAGGGGGCGCGGAGCGTGGTGGACGGGCTGGACACCTTGCAGGCGGACCTCAGCGCAATCTACCAGGTGCGCGTCGTGTATGGCCCGGGGGAGGAGTATACGGGCGTGTTCCGTATACCCGAAGATGTCCCGGGCGCCCGTAACTATTACCTGATAGTAGAGGCGGTAGATCTGTCGGGACGTCTCGTCGAAGTGCCGGTGACCAGCGAGGAAGACCGACGGTCTGACCGCGTTTCCCGCTGGGGGCAGCGGGTTAGCGAAGCGGTATTCAACGACGTCGCCGCCGACAAGGGCGATGACCAGATCGTGCAGAACTCGGTGATCGGGCAGAAGCTGGCCGGGTATATCAGCCCCCAGTACAGTGTGGAAACACCTGGTGGAGCGATCCTCGAATGGTGAGAGCGTGAGCAACATATTGAACGGACGGGATGCGCTGGCGCTGATGGACGGCGAGCTCGGTAAGCTGCGTCATTCTCTGGCGGCGGCGCTGGCGGACGCGGACGGTGTGGAATCGCGGCGCGGCACGATTCAGCGCGAGCAGGCGGCGGCATATGCCGCGCTGGCGGCGATGCGGCTCGGCCTTATGCAGGTGGGCGGCAATGGCGCTGAGTTCGACAAGCTGGAGGCTTCGGCGCGGGCGCTGACGGAAAGGCATGCTGCGTTCGTGGTAGCTGAGAAGGCCGCGCTGGGGGCGCAGGATGCCGAGCTTGCCGCTCTTGAGGCGAAGCGGTCGGGGCTTGCAGCGCAGCATGACTGCGCGATTGCGACCTATGAGACGCGCGTGGCAGACGCCGAGGCTAACCTCAAGGGCAGCGTGGCCTATGCGGCGCTGGTCGAGGCTGCGGAAGAGGCGCGGGCAGTGACGCTGCGCGCGCAGCAGAAGCTGGAGCTTGCGCGGACGGACCGCACGGAGAAGGGCGCGCCGTATGAACAGGACGCGCTGTTCAGCTACCTGTGGAAACGAAAGTTCCGGTCGCCGGACTACAGCGCCGGCGGGATTGTCCGTATGCTGGATGGCTGGGTGGCGAAGCTTTGCCGCTATGACCAGGCCTTCCTCAACTATCAGCACCTGACGCAATTGCCGGACCGGATTGCCGAGCATGCTGTGTTCGTCGCCGGGCTGGAAGACAAGGCTGAAGCGGCGCTGGTGGACGCCGAACAGAAGGCGATGCGCGAGGCGGGCGTTGAGGCGCTGAAAGCCGAAGCGGATCGTCTGAAGGCGGAAATCGATTTGTGTGACAAGCATATAGCGACGGCTGAGGAAGTGCACCGCGAGCAGGCGAGGCGGCATGAAGCCGCGCTGAAGGAAGAGGCCGGACCGGCGGTGGAAGCGCGCGAACTGCTTGCCGCACAACTGAGCAGGGCAAGTTTCCCGGACCTGCGCGTTCTGGCGGCGCAGACGGTAGACACCGAAGACGACCGGCTGGTGGACGCGCTGGTGCGTCTGCGCGCCGAGGAGATCTCGCTGGACCTGGAGGCGGGTACGCGGCTGACGAGGCCGCGCGTGCTGCGCGAGGATCTCGCGCGGATGGAAGCGCTGCGCCGCCAGTTCAAGGAGGCGCGGTTCGATAGTCCGTATGCGCTGATGTCGCGTGCGGCGTTTGACGAGATGATGTCGAACCTGATGAAGGGCAGCATGGACGTGCGCGACACGCTGCTCAGACTGAGCCGGTCTGTCCGCCGCGCTGAGGCCCAGGCGCATCCGGATTTCGGGGGGCGAAGCCGGCAGGATACCATCGGTCTGCCGGAAATCCTGGGCGGCATGATCGGCGGCGCCCTGGGTGAAGTGCTGGAAGAGGCACTTCGCGAAACGGCGCGTGGCAGCAGCGGTTATGGCAGCGGACCGATCTTTCCCGGCCCGCCCCCGCGTGCCTCGCGCCCATCGTCGTCCGTCGGACGATCTTTTCCGAGCGGGGGAGGACGCGGGGGCGCTGGCGGACGGCGTGGCGGCGGGTTCAGGACGGGCGGTGGGTTCTGATCATGTCGCGCGATTCAGCCAGGCAACAGATGCCGCTTTCTTGCAAACGGCTTGAGCTGGTCTTTCGAGAAAATCCTGCGCCAGATTTCCTTCGTGCCCGCGCAGCCTGATCCGGCGCGGTCCAGGGCCTTTCGTTCTTTTTCCGACCCTATTGCCTGGATGCTGCCGGCTGCGTCTGCCAGGGCTGAAGCCGGGCGGCTTTCCCGCAGCCCTGAAACTGAGGCGTATCGGTTGACGCCAGCGCTGTTCCCTGAAATCTCTTTTTGCACGAACGCAGAAAGGCTAACTGAATGAGTACCTCGTCTCGCCTGTGCGCTATCGGCTGCAGTCTTATTCTTGGGCTGATGCCGCCAGCGTCGGCATGCACCGGCATTTCCCTTAATGCGGAGAATGGCGCAACTATCGCGGCGCGTACCGTGGAATGGGCCCTGAGTGATGCCTCGCATGACACGCTGGTGAGTTTCCCGCGAAAACACGACTTCATCGCCCAGACGCCCGAGGGCCTGAACGGCCTGTCCTGGACTGGAAAATACGGATTCATATCCCTGACGGCCTATGGCGAGCCCTATGGTCCGGACGGTTTGAATGAGGCGGGCCTTTATGTTGGCATGTATTATTTTCCCGGCTTTGCCGATTTTGCACCCTGGGACCGCGCGCAGGCCGCCCGCACTGTCAGTGTCGGGGATCTTATGCGCTACATGCTGTCCTCCTTCTCTACAGTCGAAGAGGTTCGCGCCGGCCTTGCTGATGTGCGCGTCGTAAATGTTGAGGATGCCCGCTTCGGGGGCGCCGCCTTGCCCTTTCACTGGAAGGTGCAGGATGAAACCGGCGCCAGCCTCGTAATCGAGATCACCAATGGCGGCGAGGTCGAGGTGTATGACGGTTTTCTCGGGGTGATTACTAATTCGCCCGGGTATGACTGGCATCTGACCAATCTTCGAAATTATCTTGGCCTGTCACCTGTAGCGGCGCTTCCTGTCGAGATCGGCGGCGAAGTCTTTTCCCCGTTCGGGGCCGGAACCGGCCTGCGGGGCCTGCCAGGAGACTTTACCCCGCCTTCACGTTTCGTGAGGGCGGTGGCCCTGACGGCATCTGCGCGTCCCCTGCAGACTGGGGAGGAGGCTGTGTTCGAGGCGTTTCGCATCCTCGACAGTTTCAATATCCCGGTTGGCACTACGGGCGCACCGGACCGGATTTCGACCGATATCGAAAGTGCGACCCAGATCACCACTGCGGCTGACCTCGACAATCGTCTTTTCTATTTTCATACAATGTCAGACCGTCAGGTTCGGGTGGTCGACCTTAAGAAGATGGATTTCGACACACCGGGCATGCGGATGATCACCTCAGGCGCCGGCCGTTCACAGACAGTGAGGGATATAACGCCCTGAGGTGGCAACAGCATGTCAGGGCGGGTGGATATGAGCGCCCGGAGCGTTGAAGAATGGTCACGTGGCCCGTCGATCAGGCTGGCCATTTAGGTCGGCAGTCAGTGTTGCCTGGCGGGCGTACACGATTTTCCGCAGAGGGTTTTCCCGGAACGTGAGGCGCATTGCCCCCGGGCCTGCGAGGGCCATGATGGGAAGGGCGGACAGTATTCCGGGCCCTTAGGCGGAGCGTGCGGGGATTATTGTGTCATTCATGCTCCGTGCCGGCCCGGGTCATCCGGGTTGTTCCTCCACCGTGCAGGACAAATACCGCGAGTCCTCAGGTTTGCGACGCGAACGCACGCGTCCAGACCAGGATATCAACTTTGCGAGCCGAAACACAGGACCAGATTTTCCACCCTTTGGTTAATTCAATTATCTGATTTATTTCACGCATTGTTAGGCCGGGGCGGGCAAATTTCGCGGTGAAATTCGTCTTGCAACCAGATCGGGATCGGCAATCTATGCGTACTTTTTTAAACCTGTTACGGATGTCCCTGGCAGCCTCTTTCGCGGGTATCGTCCTGGCTTCGCCGGCTCAGGCCGCGCCCGCAAACTGGGAAGTAACTGAACGGAGCGGCGAGGTCAGCGTTGAAGCGGGCGGCGTTGTTGCCCCGGCAGAGCGCGGACTGAGCCTCAAACCCGGCGACGTCGTTGAAACCGGCGAGGCCGGACGCGCCGTAATTGTGCGCGGCGCCGAATACGTGATCCTGAGCCCCAGGAGCCGTATCAGGATTGCCGTGCCTGAAGCGGCTGACCAGACAACCCAGATCTCGCAGGCTTTCGGCAGCGCAGAATTCAGGATCGGGAAGAAAGAAACCGGCAGCTTCGGCGTCAAGACACCCTACCTCGCCGCTGTGGTCAAAGGCACGGAGTTCAACGTGACAGTATCAGACGCTGGCGCCAGATTGCAGGTCACTGAAGGCAAGGTCGAAGTCTCCACACTGGATGGGGGAGCTTCAGATCTCATTGTCCCGGGACGCATTGCACGGGTGGACGCGGGCGATCTCCAGTTGCTGGTCGTGCTTGGCACCGATGCAAAAACCATCCGCTCGCCGCTCCCGGCAGAAGCAGGCCAGGCAACCCGTTCGGATGCGCCTGCTGACGACAACTCCAATGCAGCCGGCCAGGGCTCGGCGGTGAAGGTCAAACCCGTCGGCGTCTTCAAGCCACTGCCAACGGGCGGACAGTAATCCGCATCCTGAGAAGAAAAGGCGCGGCCTTGATGGCATCTGTCCCGCGCAGATGCTGTCAAGGCCACCTTCGCAAAGTGGCCTGGCCCTGCAGCCGCGCATCTGGTTAGCGGTTGTCTGGGTCCGAGGCAGGTAGCGGTTGCTAGAGTCCGAGTTGGCCTTTCGACAGAATTCCGCGCTGGATTTCGTTTGAACCGGCATAAATCGAGCCAGCCCGGTCGTTCAGGTATTTCGCACTCACCGTAACGGCGCTTTCGGGGCCAACAAGGGGCGTGTTCAGACCCTCAAAACCGGGAACCGGACCGCCCGGCGAAGTATGGTGCGGCTGGAAAGGGGCGGCATATGCGCCTGCAAGTTCGATGGCGAGCTCGGTCAGGTGCTGGCTGAGCTGCGTGCCGAGGATCTTCATCATCGATGCCTTGAGGCCAGGCGTGCCGCCGCCCGCCAGTTCCGACATCATCTGAAGCTCTGCCGCTTCGAGTGTCTGCGCATCCGCTTCAGCCTGGGAAAGCTTGCGGGCAAGATCGGCGTCGAGCAGGCCTTCTTCAGAGGCCGTTCGTCGAAGGCTGCGAATGCGTGCGAGGAGGCGAGGTCCGTAGGCAGAGCCCCCGCGCTCGAATTCGAGCAAGTACTTCGCGACTGTCCAGCCTTCATTGACCTTACCGATCACGTTGGCCTTGGGCACGCGCAGGTCTGTAAAGAAAACCGCGTTCTGGATGTGCTCACCCGACAGCATCAGAATCGGATCGACCCTCACACCCGGGGCGGTCATGTCAATCAGGATGAAGGTGATTCCTTGCTGCGGTTTGCCGGAAGTATCTGTCCGCACAAGGCAGAACATCATGTTGGCTTCGTGGGCGTGCGTCGTCCAGATTTTTGAACCGTTACAGACATAGGCGTCGCCGTCATCGACAGCAGACATGGTGAGCGCAGCGAGATCCGACCCTGCATGGGGCTCTGAATAGCCCTGACACCAATAGTCTTCGGCCGAGAGAATGCGCGGGAGATAGTAGTCTTTCTGCGCCTTGGAGCCATGACCGATCAGGGCCGGACCGCACATGCCGATGCCCATGGGTGAAAGGCCCGGGGCACCGGCGCGGGCCATCTCGACGTCGAAAATGTAACGCTTGGCGACGCTCCAGCCGGTGCCGCCATACTCGGTCGGCCAGGACGGCGCGGCCCAGCCTTGCTTGACGAGAATGCGCTGCCATTCGAGCGCAATTTCCTTTGACGAGTAGACACTGGTCATGCGGCGCGCGTAAGCGCGAAGGTCCCCGCTGAGATTCTCAACGAGAAAATCTCGTACCTCGTCTCTGAAAGTTTCCTCTTCGCGGGTGAAGTCGAGTTTCATGCGGTAACTTTCTTTGCAGGTTGGCGCTGGAGGGCTGCTTTGAGAAGGCGGGCGCGTTGTGCCTGGCTCTTCCAGAGGAAAGACCGGGGCAGGCCGAGCCTCTGGCAGGCCTGGGCCGGCGGACCCAACGTATCCGGAACGTTTTCGGCAATGCGCGCCAAGGATTTTACGGCGAAGCGGCCAGCTGGCGAGAGATCATATTCAGCGCCAAGACCCAGGCGTTCGCGCACGGCGGGCGGAAGGATTTCAACTGCGGCATTGACCACGGCGCTTTGCAGGCCCTTCGGCATGCCGGGCGCGGCGCGTCCGGACTTCATGATGCTGAGGAATTCGGTATTGATCGGGTGGGGTTCAAACCTTGGCAGGAGCGTTTGCATCATCGCCGTGAAGTCTTCGGCCGAGCGGATTTTCTGCTGTACCCCGTAGAGACCAGCCACCATCTCACCCTCGGCGAAAAAGCGTGCCTTCTCGGCCTCGCTGAGGGGGCTGACGAAACGGTCATAAGCAAAGAGAAAGCCATAGCTGGCCGTGGCGCTTACCCAGTCGAGCAGTTCGGGCTCGAGCGCGGTGTAGGTCTCGCCGGCTGGCGTGGAGCCGCTGACGCGCGCGTGCATGTTGGTCACGCCCTGAATTACTCTGCGCGCGGCAGTCTGCGGGCCGTAGATTCCAACCATGGCGGCAATGCCGGTGCGTCTTGAGCGGCCTATGGGGTCGGTTTTGAAAACGGAATGATCCCAGACGCCGGACCTGATTCGGGCATCGGCAAATTCGAGGAGAACAGCGCAGATGCCGCCGACCGCCAGCGCGACCGGGTTCTTGAACACCTGCCAGGACACAGAGTCCGGGCTGGTAAAGGCGGGCTCGCCAGCCGGCGCGGTGTAGTCGACCTTCCAGCCGAGATAGGTCCTGGGCGTACTCATCTCCGGTTCCCTCGTTCACGGGGAAAAGGTAGCCCGGAAAGGAGGGGTGACAAAGCCGCGACGTTGCGTCAGATGCTGTTCGGGCAGACTTGGCTCAGTCGAGCCCTGCCGGTGCATTGCGGACATCGGCGTTCATGCTGGCTACCTTCACGCTTATCACATAGGCCTTTTTTGAATCCATGCTGGCGAGGATAAGGCCGGCCTGTTCGCTGGGCATGAGGCGCAGGAACCCGGCTGCGAAGGCGGGGTCCATCTGGTTAAAGATTGACGCTGCCGAATCCGGTTTCATCGCACTGTACATGCCGGCGAGGTGCTTGATGTCCTGATCCGAGGCGCCCTGGATCTGCTGCCAGCGTGTTTCCAGCGTTGTCTGAAGAGCTTGCAATTCGGCGGTCTGGGTCTGGAGTTCCTTTTCCCAGGTCTGGAGCGCTAGCTTTTCATTCTTGAGCTCTTCCTTCTGCGATTCAAACAGCCACTGGTCTTCTGCCACCATGGCCGCTGACTCAGAGGTGAAGCAGACCTCGCTTGGGCCAGCTGCGCCCTTCGCATCTGCCTCCGGCTTCGCAGCGCCCTGCGAGGCAGTAGCTGACGGCGCAAGGGCTACATCTTCAGCGAAAGCGAGACCGTTCGGGAGGAAGCGGGTAGCGCCGCCGATCGTAAACAGAACGCCCAGCGTCAGCAGCACGTGTGAGGTGTTTTTCTTGACGAAAGACATGGTCTTCTTCGCGGCCTTCCAAAGGGTCCCGGAGGAGACTCCGAAACCTTAACACAATGTTTCCTGAATATTTTGACGGATTGGGCTAATTTTTAGTAAAGATCTGCGGCGGTACTGGAAAAGGGCGCTCCGTTTGTCACGGATCAGGCTCTCCGCGGGCGGCTCGCGCCGGCCGTCTCGGCCGGCGCGAGACTGCCTGAAACCTCCTCGGTCATGACACGCATCTGGCGCATGACCCCGGTCATCTCATTGATCCGCTCTTTCGACTGGTCGAGCGCCGTGCGCATCATCATGTAAAGGTCCATCTGGGCGGTCTGGACCTCGTCGGTTACATTCGCCTTGGCCTTGTCAACCGAAGCGATTGTCGTTTCGAGCTTCTGGCAGGTCTTGTCGGCCTCCGCGATCAGGTGGGCGAGGCGGGTCGCCATCGATTCAACGCGCGCGCGCGTGTCCTGGGTGGTCGCGGACATCGTGGCTATGGAGGTCGACAGGGCTGTGATTGTCGCGCCAAGCCCGTCCTTGGTGTTCTGCAGAGCTTTCAGCCGTTTGCTGAGCACAAAGCAGTACACACAGGCCGCAAACGACACGAGGAAGATCGCTACATCGGTCGGCTGAACAATCATGTCCCTACCTCAGGAGGAATTGTGTGATGAGTACGCCGTCCGTTACTCCGTCTCCCAGGACGAGTTCCGCTCGGCGGGTCAACTGTTCCCGCATCCTGGGGTAGAAGCCGGGATCCTCCAGGTCGGTCATTTCGATCGAGCGCAGATAGGTATTAAATGCGTCAACCAGCATCGGTTCGGCTTCTGCAACTGCTTTGGCGCCGCTGGCATCCGTGATGATCGAGATGTTCATCTTGAGAAAGCGGGTCGCGGGGGCGCTGCCGACGGTGATGAGCACTTCGGGTAGCGCGACATAGGACTGTCCGGGCTTGGCGGCCGCCTCGATGACTGGCTGGCCCTGCGGGGACGACGGGCAGGCGGCGGTCTCGGC
>Ga0315904_10009970_pt1 | contig 12353 bp, 8 predicted proteins | sample LakEriMetagenome_6_FD_203529 | JGI IMG/M metagenome (GOLD analysis project Ga0315904, IMG submission 203529) | Freshwater fungal communities from buoy surface, Lake Erie, Ohio, United States - Buoy 12 MA120 | ecosystem: Environmental > Aquatic > Freshwater > Lake | place: USA: Lake Erie, Ohio...
TCACCCGCAGCACCAGCGCCGCGACGCCCTCGTCGGGCAGCCCGCGCGCATCGGCGCCCGGGCGGCGGGCGGCCAGCACTGCGCGATCGAGCAGTTCGAAGTCGGCGCGTCCGGCGCCCGAGGGCACGCGCCATGCGCCGTCGGGCAGTGGCTCGGGTTCGCGGTCGACCAGCCGACCGAGCTGGCGCGCCGCCGATGCCGGATCGGCGACCAGCATCTCGAGCCGCACGATGCCGCGCGCGGTGTTCGGATGGCGCTGCAGCGCAGGGATCCAGACCGCCTCGCGGGTGTGGTGCTGGCAGGCGAACAGGCGCATGCCGCCGGGGCGCTCATCGAGCGGCCAGTTGAAGGTGGCGAAGCTCGCCTGCGCCTGGCCGCCGCCGGGCAGATCGACCGGGCGCCCGAAGCGCGTGGGGCCGGTGGCCGCGATGCCCCGGCGCTGCAGTTCGGCCACGCCGGCCACGGCGTCGCGGGCGGTGAACGCGGCCCGCTCGATGCCCTCGCGCGCGGCAAGGAAGGCGCGCGTGGGCGCGTTGTGGGGGGTGTCGGCGAGCACGCCGAGCAGCTCGAGGTAGTCGTCCTCGAACATGATCGTGTGATTGCCCGTGCCCAGGTGGGCGCTGTGCGTGCCCCGCGGCGACAGCTTGAACCCGAGCGCCTGCCAGCCGCGCGCGGCGGCATCGAGATCGCGCACCGCGACCACCGCGTGATCCAGACCGATGACCTGCTCGAGCATGCGCACCTCCCGTGCCGTCTCGCCCGCGGGCGACCCGACCGGAATGCTACCCCGAGGGCGCTGCGGGCCGCCGTGCCGGGGCTGGAAGCCGGCGGCGTTCGGTGCCACAGTGGCGTCCCTTCGCCACCCCGACCCGGATCACCCACGATGAAAGCCGTTGGATACACCCGTTGCCTGCCGGTCGACGACCCGGCCTGCCTGATCGACCTCGAGCTGCCCGATCCGGTGGCCGGCGGCCGCGACCTGCTGGTGCGCGTGCACGCGGTGTCGGTGAATCCGGTCGACACCAAGCTGCGCCGCGCGGCCGCGCCTGCGGCCGGCGAGACCCGCATCCTGGGCTACGACGCCGCCGGCGTGGTCGAGGCGGTCGGGCCCGACGTCACGGCATTTCGGCCGGGCGACGAGGTCTGGTACGCGGGCTCGCGGGCCCGCCCCGGCACCAACGCCGAACGGCACCTGGTCGACGAGCGCATCGTCGGCTTCAAGCCGCGCAGCCTGTCGTTCGAGCAGGCCGCCGCCATGCCGCTGACCACCATCACCGCCTGGGAGGCCCTCTTCGACCGGCTGCAGCTGCGCGTGGGCAAGCCCGCCGACGCCGGCAGCGTGCTGATCACCGGCGCGGCCGGCGGCGTGGGCTCGATCGCGGTGCAGCTCGCCCGGCGCCTGACCGGCGCGCAGGTGATTGCCACGGCCTCGCGCCCCGAAACCCGCGAGCACGCGCTCGCGCTGGGCGCGCACCGGGTCATCGACCATGCCCGCCCGATCTCGGAGGAACTGCGCCGGGAAGGCGTCCGCTGGGTCGAGGCGATCTTCAGCATCACCCACACGCATCAGCATTTCGCCGAGCTCGCGAAGGCGGTCGCGCCACAGGGCCGCATCTGCGTGATCGACACGCCCGACAAGCCGCTCGACTTCATGCTGCTGCGCGAGCGCTGCGCCTCGCTGCACTGGGAGGGCATGTTCACCCGCTCGGGGTTCCAGACCGCCGACATGGCCGAGCAGGGCCGGCTGCTCAGCGAGACCGCGCGGCTGGTCGACGACGGCCTGATCCGCTGCACGCACACCCGCACCGCGGGGCGGATCTGCGCGGCCGACCTGCGGGCGGCCCACGGCGCCATCGAATCGAACCGGACGATCGGCAAGATCGTGCTGGCGGGGTTCTGAGGCGCCGCGGGGCGCGCGGCTGCGGGCCGCTGGCGGGGTGGCCGAGGCGCGAGGCCGCGACCGCGCGGGGGCTGCGCCCCCGCGTCCTCAGGGCGCAAGCCGCAGCAGCTGCCCCCCGGGCCCGTCGGTAAGCACGTAGATCCAGCCGTCTGGCCCCTGGCGCACGTCACGGATGCGCGCCCCCAGATCGGCCAGCAGCCGCTCCTCGCCAGTCACGCGCCGCCCCTCGAGCGTGAGCCGGTGCAGCGCCTGGCCGCGCAGCGCCCCCACCAGCAGGCTGCCCTGCCAGCCCGGGTAGCGGTTGCCCGTGACGAAGGCCATGCCGCTGGGCGCGATGGACGTTGGCAGCCAGACCTTCAGCGGCTGCTCGTAGCCCGGCCGCGGCCCTTCCTCGCCGATGCGCGTGCCCAGGACGTACTCGCGCCCGAACGTGACCAGCGGCCAGCCGTAGTTGCGGCCGCGCTCGATCACGTTGATCTCGTCGCCGCCCTGCGGGCCGTGCTCGCTGTGCCAGAGATCGCCGGTGACCGGGTGCACCGCCATGCCCTGGATGTTGCGGTGGCCCAGGCTCCAGAGCTCGGGCCGGGCGCCGGCGCGGCCGACGTAGGGGTTGTCGGCCGGCACCCGGCCGTCGGGCTCGATGCGCACCGTCTTGCCCAGGTGGTTGCCCGGCTCCTGGGCGTCGGCGCGCCGGCCGAACCGGTCGCCCAGGCCCACGTGCAGGCGGCCGTCGCGGGCGAAGGCCAGCCGCGAGCCGCAGTGCAGCCGGCTCGCCACCCGGGGCTGCTGCCGGAAGATCACCTGCACATCGACCAGCGCGTCGGCCTCCAGCCGGCCACGGGCCACCGCCACGGTGTTGCCGCCCTCGCCCGCCTCGGCATAGGTCCAGTACAGCAGCCGGTTGGTGGCGTGGGCCGGGTCGACTGCCAGATCGAGCAGACCGCACTGGCCGGTCGCGTCGACCGGCGGCACACCGCGCAGCGGCGCGCCCACGGTGCCGTCCTCGGCCACCGGCCGGATGCGGCCCGGACGCTCGGTCACGAGCATGCGGCCGTCGGGCAGGAAGGCCAGCGCCCAGGGCTGATCGAGCCCGCGTGCCACCACCACCGCCTGCGCGGCGGCGGCGGGCCGCGACGCAAGCAGCGCGCCAGCCAGCAGCATGAGGACGAGGAACAGCAGCGCGAGACGGGCGGCGGGACGGCTGCGCGCGCCCCTGGGCAGGATGATGGTCATCCCGGTATCGTGCCGTGGAAGGCCGCGACAGGCCAGCCCGGGCGCGCCAGACTTACACTGCGCGCAGCGCGAGCCCGCGCGCCGTCCCTCTTCGCACCCTCCCGACCATCCCGATGGAACACTACGATCATCTCGTCGTCGGCGCCGGTTCGGCCGGCTGCGTGCTGGCCAACCGGCTGAGCGCCGACCCCGGCCGCCGCGTGCTGCTGCTCGAGGCCGGGCCGCGCGACACCAACCCCTGGATCCACATCCCGCTGGGCTACGGCAAGCTGTTCGCCGACACCCGCGTGAACTGGGCCTACGAGTCGGAGCCCGAGCCCAACCTCGGCGGGCGGCGCGTCTTCACGCCGCGCGGCAAGGTGCTCGGCGGCTCCTCGTCGATCAACGGGCTGGTCTACGTGCGCGGCCAGCCCGAGGACTTCGACGCCTGGGGCGTGCCGGGCTTCACCTTCGACGAGCTGCTGCCCTGCTTCATCCGGGCCGAGGACCAGTCGCGCGGCGCGAGCGCCTGGCACGGCGTGGGCGGCCCGCTGGCGGTGTCGGACCTGCCCGACCGCCACGAACTGTGCGATGCCTTCATCGCCTCGGCGCAGGCCCAGGGCATTCCGCGCAACGACGACTTCAATGGCGCCACGCAGGAGGGTGCCGGCTACTACCAGGCCACCATGCGGCACGGCCGGCGGGTGAGCGCGGCGGTGGGCTATCTGCGGCCCGCGCAGCGGCGCCCCAACCTGCGCACCGAGGTCGAGGCGCTGGTCACCCGGGTGCTGGTCGAGAACGGCCGCGCGGTCGGTGTGGAATATCGCCAGGGCGGGCGCACGCAGGTGGCGCGCGCCGGTGAAGTGATCCTGAGCGGCGGCGCCTTCAACTCGCCGCAGCTGCTGCAGCTGTCGGGCATCGGCCCGGCCGAGCGGCTGCGAGAGCTCGGCCTGCCGGTGCTGGTCGATGCGCCCGAGGTAGGCGAGGGCCTGCAGGACCACTTCTATGTGCGCACCTACTGGCGCTGCAACCGGCCCATCACCATCAACGACCGCATGGCCACCTGGCACGGCAAGCTCGGCATGGGCCTGCAGTGGCTGCTGCGCCGGCGCGGACCGCTGACGGTGAGCGCCGGCTACGCGGCTGCGTTCGCGCGCACCCGGGCCGAGCTCACCCGACCCGACGCGCAGTTCTACTTCATCAACTTCTCGATCGCCCGCCGCGGCGGCGTGCTCGACGACTTCTCCGGCTTCACCTGCTCGATGTCGCAGCTGCAGGCGCAGTCGCGCGGCTGGGTGCGGCTGCGTTCGCCCGACCCCGCGCAGGCGCCGGCCATCCGCTACAACTACCTCGACACCGAAGACGACCGGCGCACGATGATCGACGGCCTGAAGCTGCTGCGCCGCATCGTCCAGACACGGCCCTTTGCCGGCTACGTCGAGGCCGAGCGCGCGCCCGGCCCCGACGTCCAGACCGATGCGCAGTGGCTGCAGTTCTGCCGCGACACCGGCGACACGGTCTATCACCCCACGTCCACCTGTCGCATGGGCACCGACGCGCGCTCGGTGGTCGACGAGCGCCTGCGGGTGCGCGGCGTGGCCGGGCTGCGGGTGGTCGACGCCTCGGTGATGCCGGCGGTGGTCTCGGGCAACACCAACGCCGCGGTGATCGCGATCGCCGAGAAGGCGGCCGAGCTGATCGTCGCCGACGCGCGCCGATGAGACCGGTCGCGCCGGCCCCGCGGGCGGGGCTGGCGGCGCGAGCGCTCGCACGGATCGCCGCCGGGGCCGTGGTCGCCGCATCAATCCTCATGGTGGCCTGCGCAACGACCGTCGCGCGCGCGCAGGTGCCCTCGCCCGCTCACGCTCAGGCCCCCGCACCGGCCGGCGCGCTGCGCGTGGCCACCTGGAACCTGCAGTGGCTGCTCGACCGCGACACCCACCGTCGCTGGGTTGAGACCTGCGCGCGCCACGGCTGGCCCACCGACCCGGGCGCCCTGGCCGAGACCGCGCAGCGCGAGCTCGCCGGCCTGCCCTGGTGCAATGCCCTCAACGGCATGGCCTTTCCGCCCGATCGCTGCGCCAGCGAGGCCGACGGCTGGCCCCGGCGCGCCCGCTACCCCGCGAGCCATCCGTGCCGCGACAGCGCCGACCTCGCCGAGTGGCGAGCCTACGAGGACAAGCTCGCGCAGCTGCGCCGCTGGTTCGCCCGCCTGGCCGACGAGGGCGTGGCGCTGGTGGCGCTGCAGGAGGTCTACGACGAATCGGCCGTGCGCGCGATCCTGCCGCCGGGCTGGTCGGTGCGCACCAGCCGCTCGCTGCCCGATGCGCCCGACATCGCCCAGCAGGTAGGCGTGGCCTGGGCGCCCGGCGTGCGGCCGCGCGATTTCGCACTGCACGCGGCGCTGGCCGACTCGGGCGTGCCCGGGCGCACGCTGCGCCCGGGGTTCGCCTTCACGGTCGACGTCGCCGGCCAGCCGGTGGAATTCCTGGTCGTGCACCTGAAGGCGGGCTGCCGCAGCCGCGTCATCGACGACCCGCTGCGCCCCAACGATCCGCCGCACCGGCACGATGCGATCGTCAGCGACTGCGCGATGCTGCGCCACCAGCTGCCAGCGCTCGAGGCCTGGGTCGACGCGCGCGCCGGCCGCGAACTGATCGTGCTCGGCGACTTCAACCGCTCGATCCTGCAGGAGGCCGCGCGCGACCGCCCCGACCGGCCAGCGCGCCTCGACGGCACGCCGGCGAGCGCGCCGCTGGGTCCGTGCCGGATCGAGACCCGGGGCGAGCGGCGGATCGCGCACTGCCCGAGCCGCGTGGGCGCGCTGTTTCCGGAGATCAATGACGACGAGCCGCCGGGGTCGGTGCTGTGGCGGGCGGTGCCCGCGGGCCTGCGCGGCGGACGCATCCGCGCCGGCGGCCCCGGCGACTGCAGCCTGCCCACCAGCGCGCGCCCCGGGCGCTCGGCCACCGACCTCGCCCACGACGGCATCGACCACATCCTGCTCGGCGCCGCGCTCAAGCGCCGACTGACCGCGCGCGCGCTCGAGCTGAACGTCCTGGGCCCGACCGGCGACGATGGCCGGCCGCTCACGGCATCGGCCAACCGCGCCCAGCCCTCCGATCACTGCCCGCACTGGGTGGAGCTCGCGCCCCTCGGCGCTCCTTGAGCGGGCAGCTCGCGCCGCTCAGCGCTCCTTGAGCGCCCGCGCCACCGCCGCCATCGCCGGTTCGGTGGCGGCGAGCACCGCGTCGATCGCCGCGTCATCGTGCGCCGCGCACAGGAACATGTTGTGCTTCGGATGCAGGTAGGCGCCACGCGCCAGCGCCTGCTGGCAGAACAGCGCGCCGAGCTTCTGCTCGACATCGCCCTCGAACAGCAGCAGAGGCATCTGCGGCGGGCCCGACTGCCGAAGACCCACGCCGGCGCGCGCCGCCTGCCGCGCGAGCCCTTCGCGCAGCCGCTGGCCGGCCCGCGCCATCACCGCCGGCGCCTCGACGCGGCGCAGCTCGCGCAGCGTGGCCAGGGCCGCGGCCATCGACACCGCCGAGCACCAGAACGAGCCGGTCACGAACACCCGGGTGGCCGCCTCGCGCAGCCAGTCGCGGCCGGTGACCGCGGCCAGCGCGTGGCCGTTGGCGATCGCCTTGCTGAAGGCCGACAGGTCGGGCTCGATGCCCAGCGGCGCCCAGCTGCCGCGCAGGTCGAGCCGGAAGCCCGCGCGCACGTCGTCGACGATCAGCACCGCGCCGCGCTCGGCGCTCAGGGCGCGGGCGGCCTGCGCGAAGGCCGGCGTGGCGAGTTCCTGGTCGCGGGCGAGGTCGTGGCGCAAGGCCGTGACGATGATGGCGGCGAGGTCGTCGCCCGCCTGCGCGACCGCGGCCGCCAGGCTGTCGGGGTCGTTGTAGTCGAAGGCGATCAGGTGCTGGCGATCGGCCTCGGTGGTGCCGGCGGGCACCGGCGTGCACCAGGGCGCCGAGCCGTGGTAGGAGCCGCGCGCCACCAGGACCTTGCGCCGGCCGGTAGCCGCGCGCGCGATCATCACGCAGGCGGTGGTCGCGTCGGTGCCGTTCGTCTGGAACATCGCCCAGTCGGCGTGCGCGACCATGCCGACCAGCGTCTCGGCCAGGTCCACCAGCACCTCGCCCGGGCCGTCGAGGCAGTCGCCCAGCGCGCGCTGCGCCTGCGCGGCCGCCTCGACCGCCGGATGCCGGTGGCCCAGCACGATCGGGCCCCAGCTGCACATCAGGTCGACATAGACGCGGCCGTCGACGTCCTCGACGCGGCAGCCCTCGCCGCCGCGGAAGAACTGCGGATAGCCCTCGGGCAGCGAGGCCGCCCGCTGGTGGCCCCACAGGCCACCCGGGATCACCCGGGCGGCCCGCTCGCGCAGCGCCCGGTCGAGCGGTCCGATCGTGGCGGCCGACGCGGGCGCCACGGCCGAGCCGCCCTGCCCCTGCGCAATGGCCACGCTCAGGCCGCCGCGCTGGGCCGCGCCTTCATGCGCTCGTAGAGCGCGGCCACGTTGGCGTTGGCCGGGTCGAGCGGCTGACCGACGGTCTTGGCGAAATCGAGGAACACGAACAGCAGCACGTCGGCCAGCGTCAGGCGCGAGCCGCAGACGAACTCGCGGCCGGCGATCAGCCCGTCGAGCCAGCGCAGCTTTTCCTGGGCGAGCAGCTTGAGGTCGGCGGCGGCGTGCGGAATCACCCGGATGCGCGACTCGAACAGCTTCAGGCCCTCGGAGAAGCGAAAGCCATTGGCCAGCGGCTCGAGGATGTTGAGGTCGATGCGGCGCACCCACATGCGGGTCTCGGCGCGCTCCTCGGGGGTGGCGCCGATCAGGGTGCGTCCGGCCGGTCCGATCTCGTCGAGGTATTCGCAGATTGCGGTGATTTCGGCCAGCACCATGCCGTTGTCGAGTTCGAGCGCCGGCAGCTGACCCGAGGGATTCTTGGCCACGAAAGGCTCGCGCCGGTTCTCACCGCCGCGCAGGTCGACCTTGGTGCTGGGCAACGTGACGCCGCGCTCGGCGGCGAACATGCGCACGACGCGCGGATTGGGGCCGATGGAATCGTAGAGCAGCATGGCGGTCTCGCGGAAGAGGCTGTGGGGCGGCCGGCCGGCGGACCGGCGGCCGGGATGCCGTCGAGCGGCCCCGGCAGCTTAACCGCCGCCCTCAGGCCCGGCCATCGTCGGGGCCATGGAGCAGATCGCCGAGCTCGAAAAAATGGTCCAGGATCGCGTAGTGGTCCTCGTAGAGGCTCTCGGGGCAGGCGGGCAGTCCGGCGAGCGGCACCCAGGCGGCCGGCGCGGGTTCGCCGCCACGCAGCCCGGGCAGGTGGCCACCGAGCTCGAAACGATGCGCATGGCTGATCGCCCGCCCGAACCAGGCGCGCCGCGGGTGATCGAAGACGGTTGCCGAGCGCAGCGCATCCTCCAGGCTCACCGTCAGCAACCCGATGCCGGTCTGCTCGCGCAGCGCGCGCATCGCCGCCTGCGCGAGCCGCTCGCCACGCTCGGGGCTCGCCCCGGGCAGGGCCCACAGCCCCTCGCCCGGCGGACCGGCGCGGCGAACCAGCAGCACGCTGTCGCCCACCCGCACGACCGCATCGGCGCTCACCCGCAGCGGCAGCTGCGGCGCGCCGGCCCAGCGCTCGCCCTCGATGCGCAACTCGCGCCAGTCGGCGGTCAGCGCCGGCAGCCACGGCAGCTCGACCCAGGCGCGCAGGTAGTCGAGCACGGGCGCCGGCAGATGATCGCGCAGCACCGCCAGCCCCGCGGCGCTGGTGGCGCCGGCGAACAGCGCCCGACGCAGCGCACCCGAACCCACGCCCGGGCGCCGCGGCATGATCTCGAGTTCCCAGCCGCGAAACCCGCGCAGCGCCTCCTGCGCCGGCCCGCCGCGGGCCGCCACCAGACGCACCGGCTCGCGCTCGCCGACCAGCTCGCGCACCGCGCGCTCGACGGCGGCGCGCCAGCGCGCGTCGTCGCCGCAATCGCGCACCGGCACGAAGGCGAGCCGATCGGCGCGATCGCCGACAGCCGCGGCGATCATCGCCGCGCGCTCGCGCCAGGAGAAGGGCTGGGCCGGGCTGCGCGCCAGCCAGGCCGAGCCGATCACGACGATCACCCGTGGCGCCGCGGCCAGCGCCCGCTCGAGCAGCGCAAGGTGACCGAGGTGGAAAGGCTGGAAGCGGCCCACCAGGACCGCGGCGGCGGCGGCAGCGTCGGGTGCGGGCGGCACGAGATTGGGCAGGCTGGGCATCGGCTCGATCGGGCGGCGGCAGCGGGAGTCCGCTACCATGCCCGCGGCGGCGTTGGCAGGCATTGACCCTGCGCGCCGGCCGCCCGAACGCCGCCTTGGACACCACCCGCCACCCCACCCTGGCTCTCTGGTCGCTGAGCCTGGCCTACTTCGCGATGGGCACCTCGGCGATCGCGCTGGTCGGGCTGATCCACGACATCGCGGCCGCCTACGCGGTCTCCAAGCCCGCGATCGCCGCGGTCGTCACCCTGTTCGCTCTCACCTTCGCGGTACTCGCGCCGCTGCTGCAGGTGGCGGCCGGGCGCCTGCCGCGTCGCACGCTGCTGCTCGCGGGTCTGCTGACCATGGCAGTGGCCAGCCTCTGGACGGCCCTGGCCACCAGCTACGCGAGCCTGGCCGCGGCCCGGGTGCTGCTCGCCCTGGGCTCGGCCGCGGTCGGGCCGGTGGCTTCCTCGCTGGGCGCGGGTCTGGTGCCACCCGAACGCCAGGGTCGGGCGCTGGCGATCGTCTTCAGCGGCATGACCTTCGCCACCGTGCTTGGCCTGCCGCTGGCCACCTGGGCTGGCGCGCTGCTGGGGTGGCGCTGGGCCTTCGCCGGGCTGGCCGTGGCCAGCGTGCTCATCGCGCTGCTGGTCGCGGTGGTGGTCGGCGACCGCCGCCCCGCCCCGGCGGTGTCGCTGGCCAGCTTCGGACAGGTGCTGCGGCATCGCGCGGCCGCCTGGGCGATCGCGATGGCGATGTGCCAGATGGCGGCCATCTTCTCGCTGTACGCGCTGGTCGCCCCCTTCCTCGAGCAGCGCTTCGGCGTCGAACCGCGGCTGCTGCCGCTCGCCTTCCTGCTGGCCGGCACGTTCAGCGTGCTGGGCAATCTGGCGGTCGGCCGGCTGGGCGATCGGCTGGGCACCTCGCGAACGCTCGCCCTGTCCACCGGCAGCCTGCTGGCCGCCTTCCTGATCGTGCTGCTGCTGCCGGCGCATCCGGCCGTGGGCATGGCCGCCTTCGCGGTCTGGTCGATGCTGGGCATGACCTTCTACGCGCCGCAGCAGAAACGGCTCATCGAACTCGCGCCGGCGCTGCGCAACCTGCTGCTCGCCATGAACGCGTCGGCGCTGTACGTGGGCATGTCGATGGGCGCGGCCGCGGCCGCGCAGGCCTGGCTGCACGTCGGCGCCTGGTCGCTGCCGGCGGTGGCGGCCACGTTCGTGGTCGCCGGCATGCTCGCCTTCCGGGCGTCGCGACGCGCCGAGCGGGCCGGCGCTGGCGGGCTGCCCGCCGAGGCCCGCCCCTTATAATGGCAGGTTAGCCCGAACCCGTCCCAGGCACCCCTCCCATGCAAGAACGCTACGCTCCCGGCGAGGTCGAGCGCGCCGCCCAGGCGCACTGGACCGCGATCGACGCCTACCGCGCCCGCGAGAACGACCCGCGCTTTCCGAAGGGCAAGTTCTACGCCTGCTCGATGCTGCCCTATCCCAGCGGCAAGCTGCACATGGGGCACGTGCGCAACTACACGATCAACGACGTCATGTACCGGCACCTGCGCATGCAGGGCTACAACGTCCTGATGCCGATGGGCTGGGACGCCTTCGGCCTGCCCGCCGAGAACGCCGCCATGAAGAACAACGTGGCGCCGGCGAAATGGACCTACGACAACATCGCCTACATGAAGAAGCAGATGCAGGCGATGGGCTTCGCGATCGACTGGAGCCGCGAGATCGCCGCCTGCGACCCGGCCTACTACAAGTGGAACCAGTGGCTGTTCCTGCAGATGCTCGAGCGCGGCATCGCCTACCGGCGCACGCAGGTCGTCAACTGGGATCCGGTCGACCAGACCGTGCTCGCCAACGAGCAGGTGATCGACGGCCGCGGCTGGCGCACCGGCGCGCTGGTCGAAAAGCGCGAGATCCCCGGCTACTACCTCAAGATCACCGACTACGCGGCCGAACTGCTCGAGCATGTCGAAAGCCGCCTCGATGGCTGGCCCGACCGCGTGCGCACGATGCAGTCGAACTGGATCGGCCGCTCCACCGGCGTGCGCTTCGCCTTCCCGCACACCATCCGCGATGCGCAGGGCGCGCTCGCCGGCGACGGCAGGCTGCATGTGTTCACCACGCGCGCCGACACCATCATGGGCGTCACCTTCGTGGCGGTGGCACCCGAGCATCCGCTGGCCGAGATCGCCGCCGCCCGCGACCCCGGCGTGGCCGCCTTCGTCGCCGAGGCCCGGCGCGGCTCGGTCATGGAAGCCGACATGGCCACCATGGAGAAGAAGGGCGTGCCCACTGGCCTGCAGGTCTCGCACCCGATCACCGGCGAGCAGGTCCCGGTGTGGGTGGGCAACTACGTGCTGATGAGCTACGGCGACGGCGCCGTGATGGGCGTGCCCGCGCACGACGAGCGCGACTTCGCCTTCGCGCGCCGCTACAACCTCCCGATCCGCCAGGTCATCGACGTCGGCGGCCAGCCCTTCTCGGCCACCGACTGGGCCGCCTGGTACGAGGACAAGACCGGCGGGGTGTGCGTGAACTCCGGCCCCTACAACGGCCTGGGCCACGTGGCCGCGGTCGATGCGATCGCCGCCGACCTCGCCGCGCGCGGCCTGGGCGAGAAGAAGACGCAGTGGCGCCTGCGCGACTGGGGCATCTCGCGCCAGCGCTACTGGGGCACGCCCATCCCCATCATCCACTGCGACGACTGCGGCGCGGTGCCGGTGCCCCTGGCCGATCTGCCGGTGCGTCTGCCCGAAGACCTGGTGCCCGATGGCTCGGGCAACCCGCTGGCCAAGTGCGAGTCATTCCTCGCCTGCCGCTGCCCCTCGTGCGGCAAGCCGGCGCGCCGCGAGACCGACACGATGGACACCTTCATCGACTCGGCCTGGTACTACATGCGCTACTGCTCGCCCGACAACGACACGGCGATGGTCGATGCGCGCACCGATTACTGGATGCCGATGGACCAGTACATCGGCGGGATCGA
>Ga0315904_10009971_pt1 | contig 12352 bp, 9 predicted proteins | sample LakEriMetagenome_6_FD_203529 | JGI IMG/M metagenome (GOLD analysis project Ga0315904, IMG submission 203529) | Freshwater fungal communities from buoy surface, Lake Erie, Ohio, United States - Buoy 12 MA120 | ecosystem: Environmental > Aquatic > Freshwater > Lake | place: USA: Lake Erie, Ohio...
ACTACGTTAGATGTTATTAAATATCACGACAAGGACGTAGATGTTCTATTCGTTCCATCTAAGAAGAACTTAGTATTGTCGATAGCGGCTAACCCAGTAGGTAAGTGTCTGGCTCGCGTTGCTGAGCGTCCATCTATTGATGGCGAAGCTCGCGGTCAGTTTGACGACGTATTAGCAGTTCAACTAGCTCGCGCTCGTTTTGCTATCCTACAGATTCAGGCAGCAGAGAAGTCGGTACAAGCACCTATCTCTGTGCCACAAGATGTACAAGAAATTGCGTTAGGTCCAGATGCGATCTTGCGCTCACAAAATCCACAGGCTATTCGACGTGTTTCACTTGAATTACCAGCTGGAGTATTCGCAGAGTCCGCTCAGTTAGAGCGAGAACTGCGACAAGGTGCTCGCTATCCAGAAACCAGAACCGGAGATATCTCTGCTTCTGTTATTACTGGTCGTGGTGTTCAAGCCCTACAAGCAGGCTTTGATACTCAAATCAAATCTGCTCAAGCAACCTTTGCTCGTCTATTTGCTGAGATGGTATCTCTAGCATTTGAAGTAGATGAGAAGTTATTTGGTAATACTGAAAAAACAATCAAGGGTTCAGATGACGGTACCCCTTACGTTTTGAAGTATCGCCCATCTCGCGACATCAAGGGTGATTACACTGTTGATGTTCAATACGGACTAATGTCTGGTCTAGATCCAAACCGAGCCTTGATCTTTGGTCTACAGGCTCGCAGCGACAAACTTATCTCAAGAGATTTCTTGCGACGTAACTTGCCATTTAATGTCAACGTTACTCAGGAAGAACAGCGTATCGACATTGAAGAAATGCGAGACGCTCTACGACAAGCAGTAGCAAGTTCTGCTATTGCTATTCCACAGATGGCTGCCCAAGGGCAAGATCCATCTAACCTTATTCGCGCTATTGCTGATGTAGTAGTAGGGCGACAAAAGGGTCAATCACTTGAGGATGTTGTGAGCAAGGCGTTTGCGCCTGAGCCACAACCTGAAGTTCCTGCTGCGGGCGTGGCTCCCGGATTGGGACAGACCGCACCCGCTATGGGTGGTCCGGTTGCAGCCCCCGCAGCAGGTCCTATGGCCGGTGGTGCACCAGACTTAAATTCTTTATTAGCCGCTATTGGCGCTTAACACCACAGGGGGTGAAATGAAAAAAGGTACAAACGCTCCAGCTCCTACCGCTGCTCCGCGTAAGTCTCCCGGTGGTGCTGCAAAGCCTAAGGGTGGAGATGTTCGTTTCGGTGCTGCTCCAATGGGAGTAAAGGGAAACACAAAGAAGACAAAGTAAGGATTGGTATGGCTGGACGTTATAGCAGTGATGACGCTTATTACAAAGTTCCTATGCGTCCAGCCAACCGTCTTGACTTCGTAATTATCTTTTTGAATCTACTGCACAATATAGGTTTAAGTTTTACAACGTTAATTAGAGAGACTTTGGGTGTGTTGGTTGGCCACTACCACTACAAAGATTATGAGAATGAACAGTGGCAAATGATGACAGAAGAATTAGAACAATTAGAAGGTGAGCAGTAATGGCTAAGGTATCAGGTCCGGGCAAGTTTGCTCGCCGGGTAGAGGGTACAGCCTTCGATAAGAACGCTGCTCAACAACCAATCCGCGAAATGCCTTCACAGGCTTATGGCGATAGAGCAGAGATGACTGCTTTGCAGGGCTCTGCTCCAATGTCTGCTACTCCATCCACTCCAGCAGCTATGCGTCCAGTTCCGTTGTCTGCTCCAACGCAACGACCAACAGAGCCAATCACCGCAGGTGCACCTTTTGGTGGCGGTGTAGGTCCAGAGATGTTACCTATTCCACCTGCTATGGAAGATCCAGTAGCACAAACAATTTTATCTTTAGCATCAATCTATCCAGACCCAGATCTTCAGAGATTAGTAGATAGACTTAGGACTGAAGGACGCGCTTAATGACACAGCAACCGATAGGCGGTATCTCTGTCAGCGGTGGTCAAATAGCTAACAGCAAGTATGGCGATACTGCTGAACAAGATAGAGAACTGTTTAATAGACAAAAAAAAGCAGTTAGTCCAGCAGCAGCAAAATTACTAGCAGATATTGCAAAGAATCATCCGCTTGCTTCTCCGGGTGTTGCTGCTGGTATGGCTATGGCTGGTATTCCTGCCAGATCTCAAACTGCTTATCAGGTAGTTAATGAAGATGTTATGTCTCAAACAGAATCTGCTAAACAAGCAGCATCTAAAATTCTTCAAACAGTTAAAGAACAGGGTCAGGGAGATAGCAAGTTAGATATTCTTGCTCCAGTTACCAGAGGTTTCTTTACTGCACTATCATTTCCATTTGAATTCCTAGAGGCGTTAGCACGCAATACGTTTAATAAGGGTCCAGATGTTAACCCTGTTATGCAGACTTCTCTAGGTCAGATAGGAAAAGAGTTAGTAAATGAGCGCGGACAATTCTGGAAAGTCTCAACTGGATCAGGCTTCGTTGGAATTGATCCAACTACAGAAGTTGGTAAGGCTCTTAAAGCTGCTCAGATTGCTGCTTCTGGTGCTAACGCTAGTCGTCCTTGGACGTACGGGAACGCTGCTTCTAGAGCAATCATCAATTCCGGTGTATTTGGCGAAGTAGAAGATAAGACTGCTCGCACTATTGAGGGTATTGTCTCTTTTGCTACGAATATCCTATTAGATCCAATTACTTATATACCGGGTGTTGGTCTTACCAAACTCAAAGCCGGCAAGGATATAAAGAAACTTTCTGAAACTATAGATAATCTTACCGATTTAGATAATGTTAAAAAGTCTGTAGCAGCTAAGGCTGCTGAACGATCAGCAAAGATTGGCCCATTAGAGAGTAAAGTTCTTGTTGCTCAAGGCACAATTAAAGAACTAATCCGAAAAGGAATTGATGACTCTGATGCGGTGCTTCGTATTGAAAATGAAGCTACTCGTCTAGATGGTTTGTACGGTCCTGAGTATATTAACTACCAAGACAAGTTGCGAGAGTATGTTGAACTGCGTAAAGCAGGCAGACCTGCTGATATTTCTGCCGCTAGGGCCGCAGCAGCAGCTGTTCCAACTGAAGAAAGTGCTGCTTTAGTTGCTAAGAAAAAAGAACTAGATGCTGCTAGAAAAACATTAGTAGATTCTCGCGCTGAGCGAGAGGCTTTAATTAAGGATAGAGTTCGTAGCCAGTATGAATTAGATAGACTAAAAGGCAAAAATGCTAGAGGTTTACAATTTGTATCAGGTCTATTAGAGCGTAATGGTAAGTATGCAGTTGATTTTGATAAAGTTCAAGATGCTATCCTAGGTGGAAAACTAGGCGAAGATCTAGCTAAAATTTTAGTAGATTTAGATGATGAAGCAGTAATCTGGCGAGCATTTGGCGGCAAGTTATCTATTACTACTGCTAGAGAATTAGCAGAAGCTAAGTCAACTGGTGAAGTTCTTACTGTAATTGGTAAGAATGTTGGTCTTGAATTTGACGGTAAGATTGGTATGGCTACCAAAGCACGTCTTGCTAAGGCTAGTAGAGCACTAGAATTTCAACCATCCCAAGCGTTAGATCCAGCATCACAGTTGCGATATGGTAGAAGTCTAGATTTACTTGCTACTTTAGACTCTAGGTTACCATTTACTAAAGCATCTACACTTATAGATAACCCTCTTACTAGATTTATGCCTAAGGGTATGTTACTTTCGCTTAACGATCAGGACAAGATTCTTGTAGAACTCGACCGAACAATGAGTGCGTTAAAGGTAGATAACACTTTACGTATGGATTTGACTCGTAATTTTATGAAGTCTGATAACCCAGCAGCAACTTTTAATGCGGTTATTGATAGTATTCAAAAGATTACTGATGATATCATTGAACGCAGTGGAACTAAACTAACTTCTGAACAGAAGAAAGCATTACAACAAGCGTCTATGATTTTTAAGCGCAAGGGAACTGCTGACTTTACTGCTATTGCTGGCAAGAATGGTGACTTAGGAACAGACTTAACCATTAAAGGTGAAGTAACCAGCCTAGATCCTATTCTAGATTCTCAAATGACATACGCAATCCGTATGCCTGACGTTCAGCAGATGCGTAAGTATGTTACTTCTATTGGCCAACTTTTAAGCAAGAACCCTACACTTGATGACTTATCAACTACTGCTTCAACTATCTTTGATAAAACATTTAAAGAGATGGTTCTAGTAGCTCGCGTATCTTATATTGCTAGAAATATGATTGATACTCAGGTTCGTCAATATCTAACTGGCGGTATTACTTTATTTAACCATCCACTTAGTTATATTGGTATGGTTATTGGCAATCCAGAAGGTAACGCATTAGCTAGAACTTTTGCTAAGTTCTCTCGCTTCGACCGAGATATCAATGGGAATAGATTTGATTTGATTGGTAAGTCTTTCCCGGGCTTTGATCGAGAAGCTATGCTGGCAGCGCATCAATACTCAGTTATTATGGGTAGGCAATATTCTACTGCTTTATCTGATGTCGCTAATAAGAAATTACCAACTGGTGTTAGATTTATTAAGTCTAATGATCCTCGCTTTAATGAAGCTTGGGCAGCAGAACTTAATTTACTTCGCGCTAGCGAACTAAGTCAATTCGCAGCAACTGCTCACTTAGTAGCAGTTGGTGGACGAATTGCTAATAAGAATAGAAAATTAGCTACTTTTATTGATGATGCTCTAAAAGCAGGTAAAAACGAAAAAGAAGCATTTGTTGATTATCTCTATACCACTGAAAAGGGTATTGAGATGCGTAAGATTATTGCTTCTGTTAACCCCGGCTTCAAATCATTTGCTGACGATACTCCAGAAGCACGACGACTTCTAGGTGATTATTACGATCAATTCGTAAGTCTACCTGTAAATACTACTAGCGGTGGCAATAGAGCACTTATTGAATATATTGCTGGTAATAATCTAACTATTCCAGCAGGTGCTGAGGTTATTCTAAAGTCATACGACGCTAAAGATATGGCTAAAGTTCTTGCTGAATATCGTAAAGATGTTGATGTTGAGAACATTATTGGTATGATTAGACTAGCAGTTGATGACTTAGAGCCAACAGTAATCCGAGGCTGGAATAAAACGGTTAGATCTTTCTTTGGTGCAGCAGCTAGATTTGAATCTAGAACAGCATTTGGTCCTGAGTTTCGGCATCAATACTGGATGGAAGCCGCTAAGCGATTCAGTTTATTAACTAAAGCAGAAGCAGAAAAGGTTCTTGTTATTGCTGAACAAGAGTTGCAAGGACTTCGTATTGGTGGCAAGTTAATCAGCACTCACCCTGCTATTCGCTCTATGCGAAAGACTGTTAAAACATTAGATGATCGTGGATTAAATCGTAGAGATTTTGATGATTTAATTTTAGAAAAAGCATCAAACAATATCACTGATTTATTTTATGATGCAGTCAATAAAAAGGAATGGGCAGCAGCAACAAGAATCTTGCTACCTTTTGGACAAGCTTGGTCTAACACACTAAGCACTTGGGGCAAAATGATTGCTACTAATCCTATTGCTGACTACAAAGCATTGAATCTATATGACTGGCTAAATAAGCCAGAGTCCTCATTCGTTTATGACTGGGTTGGTGACAACTGGTATGACCCTTCACAGGGATTCATCTTCACCGATCCACAGCGCGGTGAGAAGCGATTCATTATGCCATTTGCAGGAGACTTTTTAGGTGGTTTGCTATCACTAGCCTTCGAAGGAAACTTAACTTCAGTTCCATCTATGCCGGGCTTCGCTTCGGTATCTAGCCTTAACGTAGCGTTCCAAACAGAAGTATTGCCGGGTGTTGGACCAGCAGTTTCTATGGGCTTGGGACCAATTATCAAAGAGTCTGAAGGCTGGTGGGCTGATACTCTACGAGAGATTGTCTATCCATTCGGTGCTCCAGAAGGAACATTAGAAGGAACAGCAGGACAATTCGTTCCTGCTTGGTTACAGAGATTATCTTATGGTTTAGGTCTTGACTTCTTTGAAGGTAAGAATCTATCTACGTTAAAGCCAATGACAGCTTATTTGGCGAGCACCGGTAAATATGGTGAATTTCCGCTTACTCAGGAAAATCAAAATAAGTTATTAGAAGATGCCTCTAGACTAAATAGATTCCTAGCCTTATGGCGTGGTATTACTCAGAACGTATCTCCTGCTAATATCCAACCAAACATTTTGGCTAAGGATAAAGATGGTACTTATCACGTTCAGTCTATGATGTATAACGAGTTTGCTAAGTTCCGTATGGCAGACCCAGATAACTACGGTTTGGCTACTGCTAAGTTTGCTGATGCCTTTGGTGAAAGTATGTTGTTCTCTTTAGTGGCTAATACCTCTGGTGCTCCTGCTGAACCTACTACTGATGCTTGGAAGTTTTACACTCGTAACCGAGAAGTAGCATCTAAGTATCCAGAAGCATTTGCTTTGTTCTTCCCCGGTGGAGATTACTCTAATGAGTTTGCTTTATGGCAACGACGACGAGGACAGGCGCAAGAACTAACTCCTCAAGAAAAAGTTCGTTTAGCAACTGCTCGCGTTTACAGTGCTCGCAAAGCCAGACTAGAAGAAAAACAGAAGGCTTTATTGATAGCTGGTTATGATCCTAAAGATGCTCAGGCTTGGTACTCAACTGCTAAAGATGAACTAGATGCTGAATTCGGTGGTGCTCCAGAACTAAGAGGCACTGGACTACCTCGCGAGCAACTTGTTAATCAGGCTGTTGAAGCACTAAAGGAAAAGCAGTTTGCTGATACTGACGCTGGTAAAGGTCTTGCTAAGTTCTTAGAGTATCGCCGATTGGCTTTTGAAGAAGCAGAGCGCCGAGGCTACAAGACTCTTAATGGTAAGAGTGTTAGAGATGTAGCAGAATGGCTAAAGCTATGGGGATACGAAACTATTAAAGAGCATAACGACTTTAGTGTTATGTACTTCCGACTATTCGAAGCAGAAACGGACGAGAGATAAATGACTTATCCATTACCTACAATACCACCATCACCTACATTACCATACGGTACTAGTGCTGGTAGTATCAAAAAAGATTCTAATGTCTTTCGTCCCGGAACTGCTGCAATTCTAACAACAATTCCCGGAGTATCTCCAGCTGTAACTACCGCTGAAGGTGTTATGGTAAAGGCTCTTTACAATGGCACAGATGAAGAAGTCGCTAGAATTCTTGCTGGCGTAGATGAGACTAATGATGGTAAACCATTATCTGCAACATTTCGCAGAGGTCTAAAAGATATTCTTTTTGCTGCTGGTTATTTGAGCAAGAGTGATTATGTGCCTTCTGCTCAATTTGGTTCTGCTGATTATGCCGCTATGCGAGAGTTATTGCAAGAAGCAAATTATCTAGGTGGCTATAACTGGAGACAAGCAATAGGACTTATCTCTGACCAAATAGCAGAACAAGGTATGGCTGGTGGTCGTAAGACTTCTACCTATACACAATACAGTTTATCTAACGAAGAAGATGCAGAGATTGCAGTTAATGCAGCACTGAATAACTTCTTAGGTCGCGGTGCTACAAAGCAAGAGAAGGCTACGCTAGCCAAAGCGCTACGTAAGTACGAGCAGGAAACTCCTACAGTTACCACAACCACTTCCGGCGGTGGCTCAACTGTAAGCACTAGCACTTCTGGTGCCAGTGCTGCTGGTCGTCAGCAAGCAATCTTAGAATCATTATCTCAACCACAACGCAAAGAAATGCGAGCAGTGGTAAACACACAGTTAGGCGAGCGATTTTCTGAAATGTTGAGGAACGCATAGTGGCTATTGTAAAAGTTGACGATCAGACGATTGATACTGCTTTTATCCAAGAGTATCTACAGCGTCCTGCTGATGACCCAGTTCGTCTTGCTGCTGAGAAGTGGCAAGCACAGCAAGCGGCTAAAGTTCGTAGAGCACAAGCTGCTGCTGCGCCTAAAACTACTAAGCCTAGTGACAAAAAAGCAGAGGGTATTAAAAAATCTGAAGAAATTGTTGTTGCTGGTAGAGCAAAAGCCAAAGCAGAAACTATTGCTCAACAGCGAAAGGCTAACGAAAAAGCCCGCGCTGGTGGCGCGGCTTTGCCTTTTCCAAATGTAGGGCCAGCTCCTGCTGATGGTCAAGGCGGTATTCCGGGAGCAGGTAGAGGAACTAGAACTACTCCAACAAGAGAGATTCCCGGAATTGGTCCTGCAACTTCTGGTAGTACTAGTACAAGAAAAACTGTTGAAAATTTAACACCAACTACAACTGCTACTGACACTGAAGATACTGGTGACATAGGTAGAACGGGTGGCACTGGCGAAGCTGCTGGAGTTGATAATACTGCTGGCAAGACTCCTGTAGTCCCAAAGACTCCAAAGGCTAAGCGCGAAGCAGGGCAAGATGCTTTAACTAAAGCTGGTATCAATCAAGCAATAATTCAATATATGAAAGAAAATTATCCCGCAGACTGGGCTGAAATTAAATTGCTTCGGGATAAGGCTCTTGAGACTGATGGAAAGATCGGTGCTGATGAACAGCGTCGTATTGATACTGCTTTTAAAAATTCTGAATACTTTAAGAATGGTGTAAGGGAAAAGTATCGCACTGAGATTGGTGCAACTTTTCTTGCTAATGGTCTAGATACAATTTCTAATGCTTCTTTTATTGATAAACTAACTGATGAAGCATACATTACTAAAATTAAAACACCAGAGCAAGTTAGTGCTGAGATTCGTAGAACCGCGGTAGACAAGTTAGGTCTTAATAGGCCCGACGCAGATCAAAGCAAAAAAGAAATTGCTCGCGCTATGTTGGATTTAGGGCAGAATTTTATGACTGCTGCTAAGTCTTATACAGATACATATAGAGTTCTTATGGATATTCCAGAGAATCAATTTGATCCGTTTGAGGATGCTGGATTTTTAACTGCATTTAATGCTTCAACATCATTTGCAGACTTTAGAGTTAAAGCTAAGGCTAGTCCTACTTATGCTAATTCTCTTAAAGGCCGACAAGAAATTAACTCAACCAAATTACAACTACAGCAACTTACTCGTAATCTAGGTTTGGGCTACAACCCACAGCAACTAGATCAGCAAGCAGTTAATGTTATCTCTGGTAAAGAAACCTTTGAGCAACTTGAATACAGCCTACGCTCTATCGCTGGTGAAGCCTTCCCTGCTTTCAAGGATAGAATCCTAGCTGGTGAGACTGTCACTTCTATCGCTGCACCTTACGTATCTTCTATGTCTAGAATCCTAGAGATTCCAGACTCAGCAATAGATATATCAAATCCTAACAATGAAATCCGTAAGGCTCTTATTGGTAATGGAACTAATTCAAAACCACTATGGCAGTTTGAGCAAGAGTTATTTAAGGATGCTCGCTGGCAGTACACCTCTAATGCTAGAAACACAATAGACCAAGTAAGTATGGATATTCTGCAACGATTCGGAGTAATGGGCTAATGGTAGACGTTTACAGCACAGAGCCTGAACGTCAGGCTGCAATAGCCGAAGTCACCAGACTTCGCCGCCAGTTTGATACTACTACTGCTAAAGGTGCCAAAGCCTTTGCTGCTGATCCAGAAGCACAGGCTGCTATGGCTAGATTAGACAAGGCTAAGTCTGCTGCTGGTATGCGAACTAGAGCACAAGATCTAGCCGCTTTAAATAAGATTGCTACTTCTGATACTGCAACTATGAAGAAGGATGAGCAGGGCAGAATGACTGCTGCTCCTACCAGAGCAGAGCGAGCAGTTACTAAAGAACTCAATGCACCTTCTCGTCAATACTTCAAGCAGGTTAAGAACGCACTAACCAATCCAGAGCAACGCCCTACTTGGCAGCCGGGTAAAGTTACATTAGATCCTGAACAAAAAGATAGATTAGTTGCTGATGGATATGATATTAGTGAAGCTACAAGTGACTGGATTCTAGTAAAAGATGATAAGTCTCCTAGTGGTAAGCGTTGGAATAGAACTATAGTTGGCATTAAAGCGCCAATGCCTAAAAATCCATTTGATCCACAAGTTGATAGTGCATATAATTATGGTTTGCAAGTTTATTTATCTGGAAAAACTAACGTTTCTGAGTTTAATAAATTCGTTAAAGAAAATAATACATCAGGTCGTGGATTAGAAAATGCAACTATCAATAACATTAGATGGTCAGAGATAGCAGAAAACTTACCTGATATTACTTATCAAGAATTAGAGCGGTTATTTCTTTTTTACGGCAACGAGGTAGATAACATAGAGGAATTGGTATCTGCTTATGAAATCCTTTTTGGGGAGAATAAATAATGGCAACTCCTTTTATGTTTAATAACACCTATACAATAGATGGTTATGATATTGCAAGTCCAAGTGTTTTGCCTGCACCTACAGCAACTAAAGATCCAGTAATAACTGCAACTGTGCCAGTTAGGACTATTACTTCTGCTGACACATCCAGAGATTCCGCAGGCAATTTAATCCAGCGTATCACTTACAGTGATGGAACTGTAGAAGATAAGGTAATTGAACTTAGGACTCCTACTACAACTACTGAGCAGGACCTAATCAATGCGGATGCAGATGAAAGACGACAATCTGCATTTGAAGTTCTAAAGGAAAGATTCCAGTCATTCGGCTTATCTTCTCTAGCTGCTGAGATTGAAAAGATTTACAAGGGTGAGGCTAGAACTAGAATAGGTAACTCTCCTATCCCAGTGCCTACATCTCCTTCAGGTTTCTATCTAGCGCTTACTGAGACTGATGCTTATTATCAGCGCTTTGGTAAAGTAAATGAAGCCCGCGTTAAGGCTGGCTTTACTGCGCTAGATGAGCGCACTATCTTGGGTATGGAAGATGAATACCAAAAGACTATGCGGTCATACAATATGCCTAAGGGTTTCTACGATACCCCAGAAGATTTCCAGACATTCATTCAGAACGATCTATCTGAACTAGAACTAGCAGACCGACTACAGGCTTCTCGTCAGTTTACTCAGGTTGTTGATCCTACTGTTAAGGCTCAACTAAAGAACCTATACAACATTGACGACAATATGCTAACTGCTTATGTAGCAGATCCTGAGAAGGGTCAAGGCCTACTTAACCAACTAGCAGGTAGATCACTTACCGCTGCTAGCGCACTTCTATCTGGACTAACTGCTCAAGCAGCAGAGGCTGCTACTGCATTAGGTGCAGGAGAGATGCGCTTTGGTGAGCAACTACAGCGCTTTGGTGCGGCTCAGCCTATTGCTGAGCGCGGACAATTCCTATCTCAGATTGAACGAGCCGAGAAAGAATTCGGCGAGAAGGAAGCAGTAGAGATTACCTTTGGTGGTCTAGAGCAAAGCCGACAAGCAGCTGAAAGACTAGCCAGTAGAGAACGCGCTCGCTTTGGCGGCGCTGCTGGAACCAGCACTACCTCGTTAGGTAGATCTGCTCAAGGGCAATTCTAAAGAATCCCGACTCTGACCGACCGGCCCAGAGCGGTGTAATAGACCGGTAGTAATAGCCCTCATAGTTACCCCGACTATGCGGTGGATTACGAATCAACTAAAAGAAGAAGGGTGCGGACCTATGTCCAACTACGAGTACGAAGATGATGACGACTTTGATTTTGAATCACAGCCGGAATCAGGAAACGCAGTAAAAGAACTACGCAAGGCCAACCGAGCCAAAGAAAAGGCTCTTAAAGAAATGCAGGCCGAATTAGAACAACTGCGACAAGATCGCCGACAACGAACAATTAAAGAAGTCCTCGGTGCTCGCGGAGTGAACGACAAGATTGCGAAGTTCATTCCACAGGATATTGATTCTGATGAAGAATCTGTGTCTCGCTGGTTAGACGAAAACGCTGACGTTTTCGGATTCGAAACCAGCAACAAACCTGCTGCTAATGCAGATCCAAAAGATATCCAAAACTATCAGAGGATTCAAAACACAGCTAACTCTGGCGTACCGGCTGATGTGGCTTCGGATCTATTGAACCGAATCACAAGTGCTGAAACCCCAGAGGAACTGCGTAAACTGCTTAATTCATCAGGTTTGTAATTTCATCTCAATCTAAATGAAAGGCAATACCTAAATGGCACTTCCAACAGGAACCATTACTGGTACTACCGAAATTGATGAGTTAGTAAAGATTGCGTACGATCAGTATGTTCGTATGGCTTTACGCTCAATTCCGGTAATGCGCTCAGTCGCAGATGTACGACCAGTACAACAGGCTATGCCAGGATCGTCCGTAGTCTTCTCGATCTACAGTGACTTGTCAACAGTGACAGCCACTCTAGGTGAAGAATCAGACGTTTCAAGCGTAGCTCTTGGCAACCCAACACAAGTTACTGTAACTCTATTCGAAT
>Ga0315904_10009972_pt1 | contig 12352 bp, 22 predicted proteins | sample LakEriMetagenome_6_FD_203529 | JGI IMG/M metagenome (GOLD analysis project Ga0315904, IMG submission 203529) | Freshwater fungal communities from buoy surface, Lake Erie, Ohio, United States - Buoy 12 MA120 | ecosystem: Environmental > Aquatic > Freshwater > Lake | place: USA: Lake Erie, Ohio...
TCGCCGCTCCTCCGCCTCACGCACCCGCCGGGCCCGCAGCTCTGACAAGAGCTGCCGGCACTGCGGAGAGCCGATCTCGTCCCGCTCCCACGCCGCCCAGATCGACCGCGAGACGTGCTCGAGGTCGGGGTGCGTGGTGAGGAGGGAGTGGAGGTGGGGGAGGGTGTCGTTGGTCATCCGAAGAACTCTTGTGGGTTAGCCGCGAATCGTTCAATGTCGGACAAGAGGTAAAACGCTCGAGACTGCTTGCTGGTGCCCATTTTCACGAACGGAGGGCCACGTCTCGGCGTAAGGGCCGCCCAATCACGCAACGTCGCAGGAGAGACCGAGAGCATTTCGGCCGCTTTTTTTCGTGTAATGAGGACCGGCTTCGTGTCGCTGTTATTCATTACTGATCCTCTTCGTGAGATAGAGCGTTGGGTCGGCTGAAACGATGGCTTGGAGAAGCGGTGGAGTGTCTGTCATTGGTCACCGAAGCCCGTTTCCTTGCTCGATCCAATACGCCGCACGCAGCAGGAATGCCGCCAGTTTCCTGCACGCAGCCGCTCCAAGTTCGTGAGAGAGATCGACGTACATGCGGACGCAACGCTTGTCCTCAGAAGCGCCTCCACGATCGAAAGTCCATGCATCCACAGACTCCGCCACCGCCGAATGCCACTCGATCGGGCTCTTCCAGTCGCAGGCGAGCCTGTCGCAAACAACAGACCACGCACGAATTAACGTGCTTGAGTCCTCGCATTTCAGCCCGTGCTTCCGAATGAGGTATAGAGCGTGTCGGCCAAGCTGGAACATCACCGGAGCGAGCGAAATCAACTCCGCGTTTACATTCCCGTTCTCGCCGTCTGTCGGGCACACATAGGCAACGTCCACGTGGCTCTCCTCGTCCCAGACGATACGAAGGTCGAGCCTCTCACCCGTCGGCCCACCGACAATGATTAAGTTATCCTTGTACGTGCGCCACGAACACTTGCCAGCTCCGTTCGAATCGATCAGCGACATTTCAGCGTCCCTTCCTGCGTTGATCGATCTCTCCGACCAATGAAGAAAGTCGCTCAAAAGTCTCCACAACCTCAACCATGACACGTCGTTCTTCGGTACGCGCGTTTCGCATGTCTTCTAGCGGGTGCTTCGAGCAACGGCTGAAGCATTGCCCCAACCAGATCAAAGCGGCCTGCTCGATTGAATCAAGACGCATCGGGACGTTTCCATAGAGCCCCGCCCTGCACAAGTCTCCGATTCGAGTAGCGAAACGAGAGATTTCTTTACGTACGGAGTCTTCAACGTGCCGAATGGTGCGCTCGACATCTTCTGGGGATCGTTCATTCATAGAAACGCTCCTTCCTCGTAAACATTTCGCCTCACTCCCCGTCCGGGATCGCGAACACCGCATCGGCCCGGCAATACAGCTTGGTGATGCCGCGGCCCTCGAGGAACGCACGGAGGGCCGTGCAGCACCTCTGGAACAGCTCCCGTCGCGCTCCCTCGCCACCGTTGGTGAGGTGCGTCGTCATAAGGAAGTCGCGGAGCCTGATGGCAGCCGACTCGTCCTGCGACGCCTCCAGGCCGTCAGCGACCAGCGTCTTGAAACGAGCGAGCTTTTCCCGGTCCTGCGTGAACCACGCGGCCGCAAGCGCCGCATGAAACGATGCGTGGGAAAGGCCCTTGCCCTTCTTCTTGAGAGCCCCGAACTCAAGGGCCTCATGCGCGAACGCGATGAACGCGGCCATCCTCTCCGTGGGGATGATCTCCTGCGGCCACACCGTGTTGCCGCTGCGGGCCATCTCTCGCTGCTGGTACAGAATCTTCGCCGCCGCCACCCAGTTCTTCGTGACGCTCATGCCGACAAAGTGAAGAACGTCGCTCGTCGATCGGGCGCGGCCCATGTCGATGGCATGGATAGCCGGCTTCGGCAATCCGGTCGTCATCAGCACTGGCACAGGGATGCCGGCCTTCACGATCGCCAGCAGGCGATGCTGCCCGTCGGCAAGCGTCCCGTCGTCCCAGAACGCGATTCCCTGGTGCGTCAGCGCCCAGCCACCGTCGAAAATCTGACGGACGAAGTAGGCGACACGCCGGCCGCTGACCGGCCTGTTCTTGCAGTTCCCCTTGAGAAACCCCTCCGCCATCTGCGGCGTGCAGAGGATCTGAACCGTTTTCATCTCACGCTCCATGTAATTCTGAATGGGCACCGTCACCTTGCCGTTCGTTGCCGTCGCCATCTCGCTACCCTCCATCGCCTTCACCCTCAATCACCCGCCCGCACGTGCGGACGGGAATGTTGTTCACGCGACACCCCACCTTGTCGCCCTACTCCCCGTCCTCGTCCGCCCCTCCTCGTCCACCGCCTGGACGAGCCCGGCCCGCACCAGCTCGCCACGTCGGGGACGGACGGTGTTGAGCCCGAGGTCGGTGTGCTTGGCGATCTCTTCGTCCGTCAACGGACCGAGCCGCTCGAGAACAAGCATGATCTGGAACTTGTGGCCTTCGACCTTCCCCGGCGTCTGCTTCGCCGCGGCCTCCGCGGACGGCGTCGGCCGTTCCGCGAACAGCGGTAGACCGCTGTCGTCCGGGGCTGGGCGGTAGTCGTCGATCCGCGTCTTCATGCGATGCCCTCCATGCCGCACCAACCCCACCCCAAGTCCACCCGGCCGCGTTGATCGGCCTCCGTGCCTGTCACGGGGTGGTGTCACCGCACGAGTAAAAGGAAAAACCCCGTCGATGACTGCCGGCGATGTGTCGCTCCTCCGGCAGACGAGCCCAATCCGCCGTCAGTCTCGGCGGGGCCAGGGCGGGCACTGGTGAGTCAAAACGGGATGTCGTCCCCCTGGTCCTCCGGCAGGCCCGCCTCGACGCGGGCCTTCTCGACCTTCGCCGCCTGCGTCCGCGCCGCCGGCTTGCTCGCCGGCTTCGGCGGAGCGAGCTGCCCGCCCTCGTGGCGGAACCACTTCTCCACCTGCGCCCTCGGCCCCTTATGCGCGTCCCAGATCGAGGTGTCGATCTCCACCTCGCGGCCCACCCACACCGACGGCGACCAGTCGGCGTAGCGCGGCAGCTCGGTGCCGGTGGCGTCGCAAACGACCTCGAACAGCCACCGCCAGTGCCGCGGGATGTCCGCGAACACGACGTACTTGCCGCCCTGCGAGTGGACCGTGAGCGTGACGGCGACGCGCCACCCCTCCGGGTTGCGGTCGAGCCACTTCTCCGGCACGCGCTCCTTCCGCTCCCACTTCGCGGCCGTGATCTGCGCCACGTGCCGGCCCGCCGGCAGCACGCCGGTTGAGGTCTGCTGCCCGCCCTGGTCGTCGTCGCTCCAGCCCCACTCGTCCATGCTCACGTCCGCACCTCCGGTGTGTGCCCCTGCTCCCCGACGCGAACCACGGCGGCCGCGTCTCCTCGTGCCGTGTCGATGATCTCCGCCAGCGCCCGGTCGATGGCGATACCGCCCCGCCGTGCCGCGTCGCAGATGGCGGCGATCTCACCGATCCGCCTTTCCTTGTCCTTCGCGGCCTTCTCCGCCTCGTGGGCGTTGTACGACCGCCGCAACCCGTCACGCATCAGCCACCTCCCGCGTCGCCGACGCTCCCTGCAGCCCTGACTTGAGCGCCATGATGGAGGACGAGAGCTGCTGCGGGACCGCCCCGCCGCACGTCGCCCACGTCTCGCACACGTCACGCGCGAGCATCACCAGATGCGGCGCGTGCAACTCGATCTGATCCGCCGTCAGCTCCGGCGTCTGCGGCGTACCGCCGCCGCACGTCTCGAGGAACTGCCGGCGGGCACGGGCCGTGCGCCGAGCCACGCGGGCTCGTTCGTCCGTCGTGATGTCAGCCGTCATTCATGGTCTCCTCAAGCAACGCGTCCGCCTTGTCCTGACACGCCCTCGCGACCGCGAGCAGTTCCGCCACGACGCCCGTGATCGCCTCGCCGCGAGTCGTTCGATAGATTGCCCGGTCGCAGTCACGAACCTCGTGCAGCCCGTCGTGCCGCTGCACGAACAGCCGGCCGCTGATCTCGGTCGCCTCGTACTCGATCACGTCGTGCGTGATGTTCACCCCGACGCGATCGACGAACCCCCGGTAGAGCTTGCTCATGCCGGCACCTGCTCGATCTGCTGGTGCCGGGCCGCGATCGCCGCGTCGAGCTGCTCCCGCTGCTCCGGCGTGAGCTTGCCGTCGCTCACCGCCTGGTCGGCGTCGTCGCCGATCTTCCCCAGCTCTTCGACGGTCGCCGCCTGGGCGACGCGGTCACGCCAGCCGGGGCGGCGGGCCGGGGCGGCGAAGATCGGGGCGAGGGCCTCGATCGTCATCGGCACCTCCTCGGGGAGCCCGTAGCGGTTCTTCGCGTCCCACGCGGCGGCACGCTCGAGGTGGAGCACCCGCTTTTTCCCGCCGATGGCCTTGGTTCGGCCGTCCGATCCCTCGACGGTCGTCACCTTGTAGTTGGCAAACGCCAGGAGGTCGCACCACTCCTTGAGAAGCGGGCTCGTCTGCTTCGACAGCTTCAGCTCGTACCGGTCGTACCCGTCGCTCAAATCCGGCGGGCTCGTCCGCTGCACCTTGGAGTGCGCGACGAACACGACGTTGAGCCCGACGCCAATGAGGGCGTCGCACTGCGTGAGGAACCGGCCGAACTGCTCGGCCACGATCACCCAGCCCTTCCCGAACCCGAACTCCTCGATGCTCTTCTTCCGCCCCTCGGAGCAGACGTGCTCGACGAGCATCCGTTCGGCCCAGTCGGCCGAGTCGATGACGACCGTCCGGAACTCGCCCTGCTTGCTGCCGATCTCCGCCACCGCGGCACGCAGGTCGTCCCACGAGCCGATCGACACGCGGGCCACGTCGAGGTGATGCGTGCCCTCCTCGGTGTCGAGGATCACCGGCGACGGGAACTCCGCCGCCAAGGTGCTTTTGCCGATGCCCTCGATGCCGTACACCACGCCGCGGACCGGCGTATGCTTCCGTCCCCTCTCGATCCTCATCCGTCCCTCCTCGCGTCTTGGGTGTTGTGCAAATCCAAATCCTTCTCGTGCCTCGACCTCATCACCTCGACCTTCTCCGCAGTGCCCGGGAGGGCCCGCGTCGGCGGCGGCGTCACGACGGCGTCGATCCGCTTCTCGATCTCGCGGCCGAGAATGACGACATCGCGCAGCATCCGAAGGTCCCCCCGAGCCGCCGCCTTCGCGTACAGATCCCCGGCGAGGCTCGCCCCGCCGGCCTTGTCGGGCTGGGCGTAGCAGTTCAGGACGTGCGTGAGCGCCGCCTGTAGCCGCCTCGCCTCCCGGATCACCTCCGCCACCTCCGGCCGCACCGTCCGCCGAATCCGTACCCGCGCTCGCGACACCGTCCGGGACGGCACTGCACGGTTGGCCGGGCATCCCCGGGCCGCACGCACGCCGGCGGGCGCCGGCCGTGCCGAGAGCCGCCAGAACGTCCGCTGCCTCACCACGAGCGATTCGCCGGCCATGTGGTCTCCCAGGTTGCCGGCCGGCCCCTCCGGGGCCGACCGGCGTCCTCCGTGCGTTCCCGCCTCCGCGGGCTCCCTGCCCCTGGGCGTCCTGCCCGGGGGCCGGTCCGTCAGTCCCAGTCCCAGATCGCGGACGGCGGCACGGCGAGAACGGCACCGTCGAGCTGAACCGTGACGGAGCCGGGCTCGGCGGCGAGCACCTCGCCGCTGAACCGCTTCCCGCACGTTTCGCCCTGCACCCACTGCCCGATGGACGGGAGCGGCCGTCCGTAGACGGAACGCATCCCGGCCACCGCACCCGCCGCCTCTGCGTCACCAGCCATCTGCGTGCTCATCTGCTTACCCCTTCCGGGTGTCCTCGCAACCGTTCAACCCCCGCAGCAGGCTTCGGCCTGCAGCGACTCGTATCGCTTGACGAGCCAATCGCGGCCCCATGCCTCCGCCTCCTCGCGCGTGGCAAAGAATCTCGACGCGTTCTTGCCGGCGAGCTGGACCGACGCGCGGAACCGCAGCTCGCTCGCGAACGCGGGGTAGTGGATGACGGGGATCGGCCCGTGGTGGACGCGCCACTCCTGGCGTCGTGCCCAGTACCGTGCGACCTTCTCCCGCGTCGCCGCTGCGGTCTTCGCCGCGTCGGGCCGGACCGCCGTGCTCGACGTGCGGGGCTCGTGGCGGCGGGCGGCTTGCGCCTGCTCGACCGTCCATCCGTCCTGGATCTCGCGGCACCGATCCGCGATCTCCTGGAGCGTCGGCGAGCCCTGCCGGTCGTCGGTGGCGACGATCACGGCGTGCCGGGCGTGATTCGTCGTGATGCCCAGCGCCTGGGCGATCGCGCTCTCCCGATACCCGAGGTCGAGCATCGCTCGCACCCGCCGGAGATCGGTGCCGAAGCAGTCGTGCGTCGGCAGATCGTCGTTCTCGTTCGTCGTCGTGACCATTCGTGGTTCCCCTCTCCTGCTGAACGTCCGTTCACTCGTTTCGTCCGTTCTACGCACCCGGTCAAGTGGTGCGAGCGGATTCCGAAAAGAGGCAGTGTCCAGCGGGAAAAACGGCTTTCGTGCCGTTCAATCGTCAGCGTTCGCTGACGATGGGGCGAACGATACGCGACAGCCCGAACGGCTGTCAAGGGGAATTGTCAGACCACGCTGACGATGCTGAATCCGGCGAGAAATGCCAGATCAGGATGCGCGTCGAGGGCAGCCAGTGCTGGCCTTTGTTGCGGCGGCCTTCGGCCTGCCCACGCGACGGCGGCGAAGAATGAACGCTTCAAGGTCTCGGCTGTTGAACACCGAGATGTTCGCGAAGGGACGCGGCACGAGCTGCCCGCGTTCCACGATCTTGTGGATCGACTGGTGCTCAATGCCAAGAACGGCCGCGGCCTCTTCGGCCGTGTACCACTTGCTTCCGTCTGGTCCTTCGAGTGCCACGCCCATGCCCTCGATCGTACCCAGCCTCGCAAGCGTCCGCCTGCGGGGCTGGTTCGACCGGCGGCACGACCCCGCGTAGGGTTCACTGCCGCCGGTCGTAGGTATGAACGGAGAGGGCGGGATTCATATGTGCACTTGTGACCATCCGTACACTGGCATGGATGCCGAACGACAAAGGGCGTCCCATGCTACTCCGAGACCTGCTCACCCAGCGATACGGCCCCGCGAAAGGGCTCTGCTCGCGGTCGATCGGCATCTACGGCCACTCGATCCACCTCCTGGAGGTGTTCCTCGGGCGCCCGGCGACCGTGGCCGATCTTGCAGAGGACACGGTGATTGCCTTCCTCCGCTGGCGGGAGGTAACGCCCTACTCGAAACGGGGCGTACCGCGACCCGCGACGATCGCGAAGGATCGGACGCAGCTCCTCTCTCTCGCGGACTACGCCTTCCGCAAACGGCTCCTCGCGGAGGCGCCCGTGGTGAAGCCGCTCCGGGTGCCGAAGCGGCTCCCTCGGGGGTTCACATCCGACGAGATCGGCCGGCTGATCCGGGCCTGCTCCCGCCGGCAGGGGACGATCGCCGGCGTGCCGGCGAAGGCGTGGTGGTCGTCGCTCATCTGGGCGGCGTGGTGCACCGCTGCCCGCCGCGGCGAGCTGCTGGCCGTCCGGTGGGCCGACGTGGACGCGGCCCGGTGCGAGATCGTGTTCCGCGCCGAAGGCCGGAAGGGCCACACCCGCGACATCTGCCGGCGGATCGACCAGCGTCTTGCCGAGCAGCTCGAGCAGCGACGCGGCGACCCCGGCGCGTTGGTCTGGGAGTGGGACCGCCGGCCGACCTCGCTCTACAACTCCATGGCGATCCTCTGCACGATGGCCGCAGTGCCGCAGCTGCGACTCCACGCGATCCGCAAGGCGTCGGCGTCCTACGTCGCCGCCGGGGGCGGGGATGCCGTCGAGCACCTCGACCACTCGGACCCGGCGATCACCCGCGACCACTACCTCGACGAGCGGATCGTCGGGCGCCGGGCCGGCGTCGATTTCCTGCCGCCTCTCGACCTGGAGGAGGAGGCCCACTTCATCCCGGACCCGGAAGGCCCGGACGAAAAAGCTTCGGAATGCCCAGCCGCATAGCCGACCGGATTCTTTTCTGGATTTCCGCTAATGCACTGGACACCCGCTAGACGATCGTCTACAATAGAAACACGCGAGGACGAACGACACAACAGCACGAAACAGACGCACAATGAAGAGCCACTACTACGAAGTGACCACCGCCAACACCACCTACTACGTGCGGATCGACCGCACGACCACGATCGACGGCATCACGCGGGCGGAGGCAGTTGCGTTCGGCGGACGATACGGCGTGCTCTACCTCAACACCGGCGAACGTCCGGCGGTCGGCTGTCCGATGTGCGGACGAGACGCCACGCGAGGTGTCCGTACCTCGCCTGTGCGATCGGTACGACGGATCTCGCTGCGAGAGTTCGCCGCGAGGTCCTGAGCGTCACCCACCACACACAAAGGAGTCCCGCACGATGGCCAGCAACTCTTCTCCCGCCGCACGCCGCAAGACCGCCAAGCAGTCCTTCCGCACCGCGGCCGAATGCATCGGGACGCTCAAGCCCGGGGCGTCGCTCTTCGCGATCACCCGTGGCCAATTCTCAATGATCGACGCGGTCCTCGCCTGCCTCGATCAAACGGGCCCCGCAGCGGTGTCGCTCTGGACGTGGACGGTGGCCGAGTACGAGGTCGAGTGCCTCGAGGCGCTGCAAAACAGCGGCCGCATCACGAGCGGCCGACTTGTGATCGACTACGGTGCCCGAAACAAAAACGCCGCGATCATCGCAAACTGGAAGCGATCCTACGGGGCCGACTCGGTGCGGTACGTGGTCAACCACGCGAAGATCGCAACGATCCAAACGGACCGATTCCGGCTGCTCCTCCGCGGCTCCATGAACCTCAATATGAATCCCCGATTCGAGCAGTTCGACCTGACGGAGGGCGGACCCGACTTCGACCTGGTGAAGGAAGTCGAGGACGAGCTGCCGATCCTCCCAGACAACTGCACCGGCGAGGCCGTCTACAAAGCCAGCAAAGTCGCCGACGCCTTCAACACTGAGCAACTGAGCCTCTTCACGGGAGTCAAAGTATGGGCGAAGTAGACATCCTGGCCGAGCTGCGGGCCGAGAATCCGAAAGCGAACGCGGTCGAGCTGCGAGTCTACGCAGACGCCCTGACTACGTACCGGGAAGCGGCCGAGAACATCGACCGGAACGGCGCTATCGTCCAGCATCCGCGGACCGGCGCTCCGATCGAGAATCCATACCTGAAAATCCGCACGTCCGCCGGTGCGACGCTGACGAAGCTCCGGCACATCAAATGTAAGAGCCTCGCCGGGCTGCTTGCCGGCTCGAGGACGACCGGCGGCGAGTGATACCAGCGGGCGTTTTCTGCTTCGGATTTTTTTGACTAAGGTGCTGGACACGGACTAGACGATCGTCTATCATGGGAGCAGACACGGGACGAACGAGACACACGAAACGAGGAGACGAGAGATGACGACCGACATCCGCACCGAAGCAGCGATCTGGGCCGAGGGCACCCGGTTCACCACTGACGACATCGTGCGGGCATACCGCGCCTACCTCGCCGAGTGCGAGGAGCGAGGCGTTGATGCCGACGACATCCAGACGTTTTGCGAGCGCGACCTGGAAATCTCGCCCGAAGGGCCGACCGACGAAAACACGCTGCTGCGCGAGGCCACGACCGAGCAACTCGACCGCGTCCGCTCTGCCGCGGCGGCGGCCGGGCACCCGAGCCTGGAGGCTGCCGCCAACGGCGATGGCGGCTCAGCCGGGATGTGGGGGTGGACGGTCGCCCGGTGCCTGGAGCATTTCTCGGCCGAGATGGAGGAGCAGGCAGAAGGCGAGGGGGAGTCCGCATGACCCCGCGCATCAACACCGCCGACTACGTCCGCCCGACGACCGCGGCCCGGATCGCCGGCGTCCACCGATCCCGAATCGATCAGCTCCTCGTCGCCGGCGAGCTGTCGTCGGTGGAAATCGACGGGCACCGGTTCATCCGCCGGCGTGACGCCGAGCGGCTGCGTGACGAGGTGGCGGCCCGGCGGGCGGAGTGAGAGGGCCCCGCCCCCGGCGACGCAGCCCGCGGGCGTGGCGTCAGCGCTTGGGGGCGGGGCTGGTCGGGCAGCGGCCGTCCGGGCACCGGCACCCGCAGGAGCACGCCGGCGAGCACCCGCCGCCGCACGGGCACTCCGGAGCCGCGGACCGCGAGCACGTCCGGCACCCTGGCGAGCACCGCATCTCGATCCGGCCGTCGGGCCGGTAGATGCCGGTGCCGTTGCACCGGCCACCGCACGGGCACTCCTTCGGCGCGGGCGGCGTCGGCGCGGGCGCGGGAGCAGCGTCTCCGAACGTCGCATACGCCGCCGCGACGGCCGCCGCGGCGCGCGGGGCCTCGGCGTCGATCGCCGCCGGATCGGCGGAGAGGGCGGCGAGCCAGGCGAGGAGGGAACGGTAGAGCGTCATCACCAGCCCTCCGCATGGTCGATCACCTGATGCCCTTCGGCGTCGCGTCGCGGCGAGCGGACGAGCTGCTCGGGCGCGGGCTGCGGCGGCTCCTCCGCCGCCAGGGCGATCCACAAACCGTACTTCGCGGCGAACCGCGCGAGCTTCCCGAGGGCGGTGAGCACCGGCCGGTCGGGCGGGGCCGGCGGGCCGACGGGCGACGCCGGCGAGTGGCCGAGCCACCAGCCGAGGGCGAGGGCGACGACGAGGGCCTGGAGCGTGGGGCGGTCGATCTTCATCGTGGGGCTCACGGGGCGAGGGAGAGGGTTCCGCGCGGAACGACGTGGTCGATTTCGACGCGGCTGACGGTGGATGGCGAGACGGGGATGGTAGGGGCAGGCTCGAACCAGTCGCCGTGATTGACCGGCCTGTAGACGTTGAGCGGCGTCACCCCGGCGACCGCGAAGGAATCACCCTGGGACAGAGCCGCCTCGATGTTCTTCCTCTCGGCGTAGAAAGAGCCGTTCGGCTGGTCTCGCCACAGCGGCCCCGAGCACCACCGGCCCGACCACGAATTGACAACCAGGGCCAAGTCACGCGGCTTGTTGGTGTCGGCACCGGCGTTCTTGGCATGACGAACCCCGACCACGCAGAGGGCATGATTCCAGGACGTGCCACGCTCCAGAGCGCCGTCGGCGTCGCGCGTCGGCATCCTTCCATCGAAGCGGCCGTAGCCGACGTTCGAGCACAGAACGACAAGCCGGCCCGTCTCCAGGCTGGCGCACAACTCGCCCCAGGTGGTGACCTGGGCCACGTCGATCGACCGCGTCTTCGCGCACTCATCAAGGAGGCTTGACGGGACGCCGCGGTATCCCCATTCGCGGCTTCGAGGGATCGAATACTCCCGGAGATCGAAGTCCCCGTAGGCCTGGCGGAAGAGGAGGCCACCGACCCCGGCGCGAGTCCTGCCGGAGACCCAGCGCGCCGCACCTGCCCCGGTGGCACCGTCGCCGCCGGGCTGCGTGTCGCGGCCCATCCCGGCTGTCCGGGCTCCTCCGTAGATCACCTCCGTCGAGACGAGCGGCGGCGGCTTGGCGAGTCGGCCGGTCTCCCAGTCAACGGCCATCGACCCCTGACAGGCGAGCGCGTAGGCGAATGACACGCACGTGCCGGCCCCGCCTTGGTCAAGTGCCTCGAAGGGGATTCCGTAGACGGCCCGCCACGCCTTATCGAGCGAGCGATGGAGAAACACGTCCCGGTATTCGACCTTGGCCAGCGACTCCTCGGCCGCGGTGGCGAACGTCGGGTGTTCCAGGCTGGCCAGGAACTCCTTGGTCGCGGCCGGATCGGGCACGTATCCAAACCGGGTCTCAACGTGGTCAATGACCCGGTTCGTGGCCCGCTCCACGAGCGCGCCGACGATCGCCGCCGCGGCGACGAACGCCACGGCCGACCACGTCCAGACCTGACGCTGGCGTGCGGTCATGCTCACCTCCCGATCGCCGCGGCCGCGGCCTTCGCGACGGACCGGAACGCCGCCACCCACCGGGCCCGGGCGGCGTCGTCAACCGGCCCGCCGTCGGTGCCGACCTCCTGGTCGAGGTACGCCTTGATCGCGTCGCGGGCGAGCGGCTGACGCTGACCGAGCGACACGCCGGACGTGCGGTACTCGCGCGAGAGCGTGCGAAGCTCGGCAAGCTGCGTCCCGCTCGTGAGCCGGCGGTCGTGCGCGCCGTCGTACTCGATCGCGTCCGCCAGGGCACCGAGCAGCGCCGACGTGATCGCGGCGTCGCTCGCGGCGTTCTCGCCGGTGAACCGGCCACGGAGGTCGAGGCCGACGGCGGGCGTCGGCTCGGGGGCCGGCTGCGGGCTTTCGCGATTCGCGAACAGCGAAACCGCCAGCAGCAGCCACGGGGCCACGATCGCGGCGAGC
>Ga0315904_10009973_pt1 | contig 12351 bp, 12 predicted proteins | sample LakEriMetagenome_6_FD_203529 | JGI IMG/M metagenome (GOLD analysis project Ga0315904, IMG submission 203529) | Freshwater fungal communities from buoy surface, Lake Erie, Ohio, United States - Buoy 12 MA120 | ecosystem: Environmental > Aquatic > Freshwater > Lake | place: USA: Lake Erie, Ohio...
GCTGCCGCCGGCCCTGTCGGCCCCTCTCGGGGCCTTCCCCCCCGGCGCCTTGTCTCCGCCGGAGCGCCGCGAGGCCATCCAGGCCTGGCGCGAGCGCCTGCAGGGCAGCGTTAACGACGGCGTGTATCGCTGCGGGCTGGCCCGCAGCCAGGCGGCCTACGACGCGGCCGAGGCGGACCTGTTCGCCACCCTCCAGGATCTCGAAGAGGCCCTGGGGCGCCAACGGGCCGCGGGGTCGGCCTGGCTCTGCGGCGGGCCCGATCCCAGCCTCGCCGACATCTGCCTGTTCGCCACGCTCATCCGCTGGGAGATGGTCTACGCGCCGCTGTTCGGCTGCGGCCGCCAGCCGCTCTGGCTGCTGCCGGAGCTGTGGCGCTGGCGGGCCCGCTTCTATGAGCTGCCCGGCGTGGCCGCCACCTGCCTTCCCGAGGCCTGGCGGCGCGATTACTTCGGGGCGCTGTTCCCGCTGCATCCCTCCGGCATCATCCCGGCGGGCCCGGATCTGGCCACACTGGTGTTGAGCTCTCCCCCCCAGCGCGCCGATGACCAGCAACAGCCTTGAGCCCGGCGCCGGGGCCCCGAACGCCGATCCGGTGTTCGAGGGCTACTTCGGCCCGTTCACGGTCACCGCCGCCGATCGGCGCGAGGTGCTGCACTACCGCCTGGCCCTGCTGGCGGTGGCGGTGGGCCAGCTGGGGTTGGTGCTGCAGGCGGGGGTGCTGGGCGCTGGATCGCCGGGTTCTGGCCTGCTGGGCTCGGGATCAGCGAGCTCTGCCGTGCTCGGCTGGCTGCCGCTGTGGCCCTGGCTGTTGCCGATGCTCGCGGGCTTGGGGCTGGCCTTGCGCTGGATTCACATCTATCTAATCCCCTTGCACCGGGCCCTGCAGCTGCTCTGGCTGCTGGGCTGCCTCGGCTTCGGGGCCCTGGCGCTGCAAGCCGGCCCCAATGGCATGGCGTTGGCGGTGTTGCAGGACAGCCGCTGGATCTGGGCGATCGGGCCGTTCTTCGCCGCCTTGGCCGGCGTGGGCTTCAAGGAGTTCTTCTGCTTCCGCCGGCCCGAGGCCATCGGCGTGACGCTGTTGCTGCCGATCGCCCTGCTGGGCCATCTCAGCGGTCTGCTGCCCCCGGCCGCCTGCGGGGCGTTGCTGGCGTTGCAGGCGCTGCTGCTGCTGGTGCTCTGCCTGCGCAAGTTCCCGATGCCCGCCGCCGCCGACATCGGCGATAAGAGCGTGTTTGTGCATCTGCAACAGCAGCGGCAGCTGGATGCCGCGCGGCAACCGGCATGAGCCTGATCAGCCTGGTGGGGGTGCGCAAGGACTACGGCGTGCGCACCCTGTTCGAAGACCTGTCGTTGCATATCGGCGAGCGGGAGCGGCTGGGGTTGATCGGCCCCAACGGCGCCGGCAAATCCACCCTGCTGCGCCTGCTGGCCGGTGTGGAGCCCCCCGGCGCCGGCGAGCGGCGGGTGCAGCCCCAGGCCCGCATCGTGCTGGTGAGCCAGGAGCCCCAGCTCGATCCCGAGCGCACGGTGCTGGAGCAGGTGTTCGAGGGCAGCGGCGAGAAGCTGCGGTTGCTGCGGCGCTACACCGAGGTGAGCGAGGCCTTGGCCCAGGCCCACGCCAGCGGCCACGACGATGGGCCGCTGCTGGGCGAGCTGGCCAGCCTCACCGCCCGCATGGACCAGAGCCAGGCCTGGGCGTTGGAGCAGCAGATCCGCGAGGTGTTGCAACGGCTTGGCATCGCGGATGGCCAACGGCGGGTGGGGGAGCTTTCGGGCGGCTACCGCAAGCGCCTGGCCCTGGCGGCGGCCCTGGTGGCCGATCCCGATGTGCTGCTGCTCGATGAACCCACCAACCACCTCGATGCCGACGGGGTCGAGTGGCTGCAGGGCTGGCTGGAGCGCTTTGCCGGGGCGGTGGTGCTCGTCACCCACGACCGCTACCTGCTGGATCGCGTCACCCGCCGCATCGTGGCGGTGGATCGGGGCGAAGCCCGCCGCTACGACGGCAACTATGCCGCCTACCTGGAGCGCCGGGCCGAGGAGGATGCCGCCGAAGTGGCCGCCGAGGCGCGCCTGCGCAACACCCTGCGGCGCGAGTTGGCCTGGTTGCGGCGCGGCCCCAAGGCCCGCAGCACCAAGCAGAAGGCGCGGCTGCAACGCATCGCGGCGCTGCGGGAGCTGGAACCGCGCCAGGGCCGCGGCGCCGTGAACCTCAGCAGCGGCAGCCGCCGGCTCGGCAAGCGGGTGATCAGCGCTGAGGAGCTCAGCATCCGGGCGGGCGGCCAGGGCGAGGGGCCGCTGTTGCTGGAGGGCTTCAGCCACGACTTCGGCCCGGAGGACCGGGTGGGCATCATCGGCCCCAATGGCGTGGGCAAATCCAGCCTGCTGGAGGGCATCGCCGGGCGCCTGATGCCGGCGGCCGGCAGCCTGGAGCTGGGCGGCACCGTGCGCCTGGCCTACTTCGATCAACACAGCGATGTGCTGCGGGAGCGGGACGGGGCGCTGGCGGGGCGCAAGGTGATCGAGGTGGTGCAGGAAGTGGCCAGCCGCGTGCAGGTGGATGGGGTGGAGCTCAGCGCCTCCCAGCTGCTGGAGCGCTTCCTGTTTCCCCCGGCCCAGCAGCACCAGCCCGTGGCGCGGCTGTCGGGCGGCGAGCGGCGCCGCCTGCACCTCTGCCGCCTGCTGATCGACGCGCCGAATGTGCTGCTGCTAGATGAGCCCACCAACGACCTCGATGTGCACACCCTCAGCGTGCTGGAGGAGTTCCTCGATGATTTCCGCGGCTGCGTGGTGGTGGTGTCCCACGACCGCTGGTTTCTGGACCGCACCGTGGATCGACTGTTCAGCTTCGAGAACGGCCGCCTGCAACGCTTCGAGGGCAACTACAGCGCTTACCTGGAGGCCCGCCAAGGGCTGGAGCAGGGGGGTGGGGGTGCGGCGGCGCCCAGGGCCGCCGCCGCGAAGGGGGCTCGGGCTGCCTCGGCTGTTGGGGCGGCAATGGCCTCGAAACAGCCCGGAGCGGCGGGGTCCCCGGACGAGGCGGAGCCTGCCGGGGAGTCCGGGGCCCGCCGGCCCCTCGGCCCCGCCAGCGCGGTTGCCGCGCCGCGCCGCCGCAGCTTCCGAGAAAATCGGGAGCTGGAGGCGATCGAGCGGGATCTGCCCAGCTGGGAGCAGCGCCGCGAGGCGCTGGAGGCCCTGCTGGCCCAACCCGGTGGCGCCTACACCGACCTGGAGGCCCTCAGCGGCGAGCTGGCGGCATTAGTGGAGCGCATCGCCGCCGCCGAGGAGCGCTGGCTCCTGCTCAGCGAACTGGCCGGATGAACGGCGGCGACGATGGGGATGGTTGCCCTCGCTGCCCCCTCCGCCAGCCGAACTCCCTTCGCCACCTCCAGACCCACCTCCAGACGGATTGCTGGCGCTGAAGCCAACCCCCATGCCGCTGTCGCCGCGGCGGGGCGGCAGGCCGCACACCGGGCCTTGGGGTTCCGGCAGCAGCCAGGGCTGGACCCGGATCGGCCCTCCGGCCTCCTCGGCCCGCTTCATCGCCGTGGGCTTGTAGTCGTCGGCGCTGCGGTGTGCCGCCATCTGCTCCCCCATGCGCCGCAGGTAGAGGTCCTGATACCAGTGGATCTGGCCGTGCAGGAAGGCCTCGCAGGCCGCCTGCGTTGAGCTGAACCGCTGGCTCACCAGGCCGCTGGGGGCGCATTGCTTCCACTCCAGCACCTGGTCGAAGTCGAGCCCTCGGCGCCACTGGCGTTGCTCGGAGAGATAGCAGTTGTCCTCCGGGCCGTTGATCCAGAACAAGCGGCCCTGGTCATCGATGAAGTGCCGCTCCCGACGCAGGCGGATGCGTGTCATGGGCGCTTCTCCCGAACTGGTTTCCCTGCTGCTAGCAACGCCCAGGCCGCCTGTCCGCCGAGCGGTCGTCCCGGTGTTCAGCAGCCAACAGGTGGCCGAAGTCCGACGCCAACTCCTTATGGTGGGCCGGGTAGCTGCGGTCGGACACGGCCGTTCTCTGCATGAAATCCATCGACGACCACATCCAGAAGGACCGCGTCGACATCGAAGAAGCCCGCGCCGCGGGCGATCTCGCCAAGGTGCGCCACCTGGAGGACGAGCTCAAGAACCTCGAGGAGTACAAGGAGCACCACCCCGAGGATTCCCACGACCCCACCCCCCTGGAGGTCTTCTGCGACCTCAACCCCGAAGCGCCTGAGTGCCTCGTCTACGACGACTGAGACGGCGCTTCACAATCCGCAAGCTTGAACAGCCGGCCTGGCCCCAGCAGCAAAGGCTTCGCTCGCCGAAGCCTTCAAAGTTCTTCGATGGCCAGGCACTGCCATACGGCTTTAAGCAGGCCATCAAGCCCTTCCCCGGTCACCGCCGAGATCAGCAGGGGTGCCTGCGCTTCCGTGGTGGAGCCCCGCAAGGCCTGCAGGCCTTGCTCGCGTTGCTGTTGATCCAGTAGCTCCGCCTTGGTGAGCACCAGCAGGCGGGGCTTCTCCGCCAGGCCGTGGCCGTAGGCCCGCAGCTCGGCCTCCACCACCCCAAGGTCTTGAACTGGATCACTCGCTGAGCCATCCACCAGGTGCAGCAACACCCGGGTGCGCTCGATATGGCGCAGGAAGTCGTGCCCCAGCCCGGCCCCTTGGGCGGCGCCGGCGATCAGGCCCGGAATGTCGGCGAACACCGTGCCATCGCCGCTGGGACGCCGCACCACCCCAAGGTTTGGCACCAACGTGGTGAAGGGGTAATCGGCGATGCGGGGGCGGGCGGCGGACAGCACCGAGATCAGCGTGCTCTTGCCCGCATTGGGTAGGCCGATGATGCCCACCTCCGCCAGCAGCTTGAGCTCCAGCTGGAGCTGCCATTCCTCGCCCTCCTTGCCTTCGGTGGCCTTCTCGGGGGCACGGTTGCGGTTGCTCAGGTAGTGGGCATTGCCGAGACCGCCGCGGCCGCCGGCCGCCACCAGCAACTCCTCGCCCGCCGTGGTGAGATCCCCCAGCAGGATGCCGGTGCGACGGTCTCGCACCTCCGTGCCGCAGGGCACCTTCACCAGCAAGGTGGTTCCGCTGGCGCCGCTGCAGCGGTTGGGGCCGCCGCGGCCGCCATCGGCGGCGGCGAACAGGCGGCGGTACTTGAAATCCAGCAGGGTCTGCAGGTTCGCGTCGGCCCGCAGCAGCACGTCGCCGCCGCGGCCGCCATCGCCGCCGGAGGGGCCCCCCGCGGGCACATATTTCTCGCGGCGGAAGGCCACGATCCCGTCGCCGCCGCGGCCGCCCCGCACCGCGATGCGGGCCTGATCGATGAACTGCATTGGAGCGAGCCTAGGATCCCCCGGTCGCTGAGACGGTTTGGCCGAGGTCCGTTTCCAGCAGGTCAGCAAGACCTTCCCCGCCCGCCGGGGAGGTGAGCCGGTGCAGGTGCTGCGGCAGCTCGATCTGCGCATCGCCGATGGCGAATTCATGGTGCTGGTGGGCCCCTCCGGCTGCGGCAAGAGCACCCTGCTGCGCCTGCTGGCCGGCCTGGAGAGCCCCTCCAGCGGCGAGATCTACGTGGGAGAGCGGCCGGTGAGCCAGCTGCGCCCCTCTCAACGGGATGTGGCGATGGTGTTCCAGAGCTACGCCCTCTATCCCCACCTCTCGGTGGCCGACAACATCGGCTTCGGGTTGCGCCGCAGCCGGCCCCGCAGCCCGTTGCAGCAGCTGCAGGACGGACTGCACCGTGCCACCAATCGGTTGCCCGGGCCCCTGCGCTGGCCTTCGGCGCGGGAGCAGGCGATCAGCCGCCGCACCCAAGAGGTGGCGGCGATGCTGGAGCTGGAGCCGCTGCTGCGGCGCCTGCCGAAGGAGCTCTCGGGGGGCCAGAAGCAGCGGGTGGCCCTGGGGCGGGCGATCGCCCGCCAGCCGGCGGTGTTTCTGATGGATGAACCGCTCAGCAACCTCGATGCCAAGTTGCGCACCGGCACCCGCGCCCAGATCGTGGAGCTGCAGCGGCGGCTGGGCACCACCACGGTGTACGTCACCCACGATCAGGTGGAGGCGATGACGATGGGCCACCGCATCGCCGTGCTCCACGCCGGAGCGCTGCAGCAGCTGGGCACGCCGCTGGAGCTCTACCGCTGGCCCGCCAATCTGTTTGTGGCCCAGTTCATCGGCAGCCCACCGATGAATCTGCTACCGGTGCGGATCTGCGCCCCGGGCCAGCTGCAGCTGGCCGGCCAGCGCTTCCTGCTGGGGGGCCCGCTGGAGAGCCTCAGCGCCGCCCATCTGGGGCAGGAGTTCACCGCTGGCCTGCGGCCGGAGCATTTGCGGCTGGCGCCCGCCACCAACCGCAACCTGACGGCGGAGGTGTGCCATCTGGAGGCCTTGGGCAATGAGCAGCTGCTCACCTGCCGCCTGCGCGAGGGAGGCCAGCTGCTGCTGGTGCGGGCTGAGGCCGATGCCGCCGTGGCCCTGGGGCAAACCGTGCATCTCGACGTGGAGCCGAGCGGTTGGCGCCTGTTCGATGCCGCCGGTGAGGCGTTGCTGCGTGGACCGCAGGCCAAGCCTGCTCCAGAGCCCCAGTTGCCCCGGCTTGGTTGAAGGGCGCCACCACGATCGAGCGATCAAAACCCTCCAGCGATCAACACCCCTCTAGTGACCAACACCCGCCAGCGGCCAACAGCAGCCAAGCGCCAGCCCCACCGCATAGGCATGGGACTGTTGGGCCTGGGACTGTGCCATGAACGCGCCATCCCGCCAGGCAGCGGCCTGGATCTGGGATTCAGGTGCCCCACGGGCCGGCGCGTCGCTGCAATCCGAGCTGCAAACTGAACCGTCTGGCGATCAGGCCCCCGTGACCACCGGCCGAGACACCCCTTGGCGGAATCCGCTGGCCGTGTTGCGGCTCGCCGAAGGCCAGGGCCAGCGCTGCGGCGGGCCGCTGCTGCTGGCGGGCCTGGTGCTTGGCCTTGGCGTCGTCGAACTGAGCAGCGGACCGCTGGGGCAGACCAGCCGCTTCAGTTTGAAACTGCTGATCCTGCTGGTGCTGCAGCTGGTGGGGCCGATGCTGGTGGCGCTGCTGGCGATGGCGTTGTTGCTGCCGCGTTGGTTGGAACACGGCGATCGCCGCGGGCGCGCGGCCTGGCGCCAGGCGTTGCCGGCCTCCGCCCTGGTGGGCTTCCTGCTGCTGCTGCTCTTCCTGATCGCGGCCCTGGCCGGAGGGGTGTTGGCGAGCCCACGGGAGGATCTGGTTGGCGAGCTGCGGGAGCTGCTGGCGGCGGTGACGCTCACCGATCTGCTGCGCTCCAGCCTGCGCTCGGCCGTCTTCCTGGTGATCCTGTGCGCCTGGAGCCAATGGCGCGGCCGGGTGCTGCGCGGCCGTGGCCAGGATGCCGCCCTGGTGAGCAGCAACTTGCTGGTGGAAGGACTGACCTTGTTGCTGGGCATCAAGCTCCTCTGGATCACGGTGCTGGATCCCCTGCACCTCAACCTTGCGGTGCCATGAGCGCACCAGCGGAGCCGACGCCGGCGCAGGAGCGCTGGCTGTTTCTCGGATCGGGCCTGGTGCTGGTCAGCGCCCTGCTGCTGGCCTTGGCGCGGGAGCAGCACTGGGGCCAGCCGATGCAGCGGCTGCAGCTCAGCAGCCGCCATGCCGGGGGGTTGCGGGCTGGGCAGGAGGTGCGCATCTCGGGGATGCCCGTGGGGAAGGTGACCGGCTTGCAGCTGCTGCCCGATGCCCGCGTGGCGGTGCAGCTGCAGGTGGAGCGGCGCTACGCGGCGTTGATCGGCCCGAAGAGTGCCGCCCGACAGAACCAGGACGGCCTGGTTGGAGACCAATACTTGGAGATCAGCCCCGATCCCCAGCCGGCGGGCCGGGGCTTCAACCTGGCGGGCCACAGCATCCGCTACGAGCAGCCGGTGGCGCTGGCCACGCTGCTGAACAAGGTGCTGGAGACCCAGCAGGAGCTGCAGGCCACCCTGCGCAACACCCGCCGCCTCACGGCCAGCGATCTGCCCGAGACCCTGCGGCAGGCGCGCCGCAGCCTGGTCGGCGTGGATGGCCTCAGCGCCACGTTGCGGCGCGAGACCGCCGCCACAGCCCCGGAACTGCGCCGCGGCCTGGTTGAAACCCGCCAGAGCCTCGCCGGTGTGAACCGCCTCAGCGGCAGCCTGCAGCGTGAAACAGCGGCCACGGCGCCGGAGCTGCGCCGCGGCCTGCAACAGCTCAGCCGCACCGGCTCCAACGCCGAGCAGACCTTGAAGCAAGCGCAGCAGCTGCTGCTGGAAGCGCGCCAGTTGCTGCGGCAGCTCAACGGCCTGTTCGGAGCGGAGGGGCCGAAATCGCCCTGAGGCGGGTGTTCCCCGGCGTGGTGTCGTTCTCCCTTGCCGGCACAAGCCTTATTGCGGGCACAAGCCTTGTTGCTGGATCAAGCCTTGTTGCTGGCACAAGCCTTGTCGCTCGTTCTGTTGGCGACCAATGTGTTGAGAGCCATGGCGATGCCGCAAGGGGGCCTGGGCTGCCAGCAGCGAGGCCACGGTCCGCTGCGCCAGGCTCCAACAGGCTCCCTGTAACCCCGATGCCCCGCCCCTACCAACCCTCCCTGCTGCGCCTGCTGCATGGCGCCACCGCCCTGCTGGTGCCGTTGGCCTGGTTCACAGGGCTGCTGGTCTACTCCAGCCACGACGGACGTTTCGGGCGGTTGCCGTTTGCGCTTCCCGGTGCCTGGATCGACATCCACGGCTCGTTTGCGGTTCTGCTTTGGCCGATCGCGGCGCTGTTTGGGCTCTATGCCCTCAGCCTCGGCCGCGCTCGGCTGCGCCAGCCCGCCAATGCCCTCGCCCTGCTGGCCTTGGCCCTGGCTGTGGGCAGCGGCAAGTTGATGGAGGAGGACTGGCTGCGTGAGGGCCAGTTGAATCAACCCGTCTACAGCGTGCACCTGTTGGCCTGGCTGCTGCTCGCCCTCGCCGTGAGCCTGCATGTTGCGGCGATCCTGCGGCGCGGCGGGCTGCCCTTGGCCCGTTCGATGGCCAGTGTTCAGCTGCGCTCGGGAGATCTCCCCGGCAACTGGCTGGACCAAATCCGCCGCGCCTTCCAGGCCCGCGGCTGAGCGCGGGCCTGGAAGGCAGCACCGCCAGCCCTGCGGTCCTGGCGGCCTGTCGCGGTTCGGGCCGCGTGGATGGGCGGCTGCCCGGCGGGAGGCCAGCAACAAAAACCCCCGACCGAAGTCGGGGGCGAGGGTTCTCATGGGAAGGGCCGCAGCCCAGTTCAGGCTTCAGCCCAGGCCAGCCATCAGCGCATCAGCCCTCCACCTTGACGGTGACGCTGCTCACCTTGTTGGCCTTGGGAGCGGTGACGATCAACAACCCGTCGCGGTAGACGGCCTGCAGCCGCTCGCGCTCAATCGGCTGCGGGAAGCGGAAGCTGCGGCTCCAGGTGCCGTAGCGGAACTCGCTCAGTAACGGACCGCGGGCCTTCTCGCTCGGGGCGGGGGCTTCGCTGGCAGGCGCGGAGCCGGCAGCTTCGCCGCTCTGGCCTCCCAGTTGACGCTGGCTGCGGCGTTCGGCGCTGATCAGCAAGGTGCGCTCGCTGGCCTTCACCTCAATGGCGGCCTTGTCGACACCGGGTAGTTCCAGAACCACCTCGTAGGCCTCGGCGGTGTCGTGCACCTCGGCGGCGGGAACGCGCTCAGCGGTTTGCAGCTGCTGGCTGAGCTGTTGATCGAGACGATCGAACAGATCGAAGGGAGAGGAAGAACGGAGGGTCAGCATGATGGCGAAGACGAACGATGCGGGTGCGGGGTGATCGGCATCGGCTTGGATCGCCCCGGTTGAGCTCACTGTCGTCGCCCTGGCCGCAAGCCGGGGAGGGGCGAGCCGAACCATTTGCTTCGGGCCTCCCCCCAAGGTTCGGAGCTCCCCAACACCCTGGTGTGAGAACCGAAAGGGGGCCGCTGATGGCCAGGAATCGCCAGGATTTCGCCACGCAATCAGTTCCCCACGCAATCAGTCCCCCGCGCAACCAAATCCCCGCGAAACAAATCCCCGCCGAGCCAATTCTCCCGCCAAGTCAATTCGCTTAGCAAGTCAATTCGCTTAGCAAGTCAAATAGCAGCCTGGCAGCACTGCGGCACGGCAACGCCTGACCTGCGGCGGCAGAATCGTCGGTGTTGCATCAGTAGAGCAGCCGGTTGCCCTCGTAGCGGGCCTGCAGCAGCTCCAGGCGGTGGATCAGCTTCTGCTGGCGTTGCTCCTGGCGCACGCGGGTGCTGGGGCTGCCTTGGAAGTGGCTGAGCTCATTGCGGAGCAGATAGTCGACAAAGTCCTTGGGTTCGCAGGGACGATTTCCCACCCATTTGTGGAAGTTGCGGTGCAAGGTTGAATGGATCACCAGCAGGTTGTCGTCCAGCGCCGCCAGATCCGGCCTTGAGGCGGCATCGAAGAGATGGTGCACCTCCAGCTCGATCGGGTTGCGATCGGAAGGCTTGGGTGTGAGCAGCGTGATTTGGCAGCGACCTTCTTTCTTGCGGGCACGCTCCTTGGCGCGTTTCACCTTCGCCTCGTGACTTTCCAGTTCCTTGCGCTGCACCTCAAAGCAGCCCTCCGCCACATCGGCCACAGCCTTCACCCAGGCTTTGCGCGCCTTACTGATCCGGCCGCGATCCTGCATCGTTCGGGCGAGGCGGACAATGCCGACCTGACTCCAGAATCGTCCAGACGCTTCGGGGAAGTCGTCAAAATGCAAGCCAGGCTGCAGGGCTTCCGCTCCCTCAAGGCTGGCATCGGCCGCTTCAATGCGTCTGATCGTTCCAACCATTCCTTTGCCGTTGGTCCCCAGCACCCGCACAACGGATCGCTGGTCTAAGAACAGCAGCTCGCCGCGAATCTGAACAGCCCCACGATCCTGCGTCACCTGGATGATCCGCCTCTGAACCAGAGCCCGGGTCACACGTGCGCGGTGATGGGTGAAGAACTCCTTCAGCCTGGCCAGAAAGCTGCCCCCTTCGGTTTCCTCGAGGTATTTGGCGATGGCCATCACGCCCTCTTCGTAGAAGCGGCGCTTGCGGGCCTGGCCAGGCTCGTACTCAAAGAACTCTCCCTCGATCAGATCCCATTCATCATTGGGATCGGCATCAAACTCCCTGCAGATTCGATCCAGTTTCGCGGGGCTGGTGCCCAACATCTTGGCGGCCTCTTCATGGGAAAATGAATCTCGTTCTCGTCGGGAGCCGCGCTTGGCCGTGGATGAAGTGGAGGACATGTTCAGCGAAAAGCCAGTAAAGAGTCGCGCATTTTCTGCAGGCGTTCCATCACGCGCGCATCACCACCCACGTCGGGATGGTGCTCCTTGGCCAGGCGGCGGAAGGCCTCCTTGATGTCGTCGGCGCTGGCGGTGGCGGGCTCCAGGCCGAACACATGCCAGGGCCGGAAGTTCTCCAGCACGTCGATGCCATTGATGCAGGTGGCACCGCTGCGATCTCGTTCCGCCTGGGGAACGCCCACCCACTCGCGGTAGAGCTTTTGCCAGTCGGCCTTGGTTTTGAGATCAACGCTGCGGCCGGCCATCGCCAGGTTGAACTCACTCGATTGGCGCAGCTGTTTGGCGTTCTCACAGCCAAACACCTGGCACACCGCGGCTTTGAGCTGGCTGAGTGTCAGCATCGGCTCGGTGAAGGGCTTGCCGTGGATGAACTCGGCGAAAGCCAGCAAGGCCGCCGCATCCGGAGGCCCGTGGGCCAACAGCTCAGCGATGCGCTGTTGCACGGCGGGCCGATCCAGCTTCTTGCGGGCCGTGCTCGCCGTTGCTGGTTTCGAGGTGCTGTGGGAGGGCACAGGGGAGCACGGGCGGGTGCGTCGGCCCAAAGATAGCGTAATGCAGTCAGTTCCGGCCTGATGCTTGCGGTCTTTGTTGCAGGGTGACGCCAGTTCATTCACACAACTGATGCAGAACCTGCATCAGGCAGGGCGACCGCCCTGACTGCATTGGCCTCTGCCAGTGATGGCGATGCCTGATCGATGAGGGCGGCAGCCTGCGGGGCTGGAGGCCGCAGGCCGCCCCCACGCCTGCCAGCAGCGCCCCGTGGCGGTTCACCCGGAGAACGCTAGACGTTGTGCCATTGGGGCTTGATCCCCTGCGGCAACTGATCTGGAAGCACGGCCGTGGCGCGCATCTGGCGATTATTCGAGCTGCTCTCAAGGGGAGCGCCCTGGCGATCAGTGGCTTCACGGTTCGCCCCAGCCTGCGGCAAGCCAGCAAAGCAGCAAGCCAACAAAAAAGGGCCCATAGGGGCCCCTGGAGCGCTAGCGCGAGCGACGCATCTCAGACGAGGGCGTTGATGGCGTAGTCGATGTAGTTGTTGGCGATCACGC
>Ga0315904_10009974_pt1 | contig 12351 bp, 11 predicted proteins | sample LakEriMetagenome_6_FD_203529 | JGI IMG/M metagenome (GOLD analysis project Ga0315904, IMG submission 203529) | Freshwater fungal communities from buoy surface, Lake Erie, Ohio, United States - Buoy 12 MA120 | ecosystem: Environmental > Aquatic > Freshwater > Lake | place: USA: Lake Erie, Ohio...
TCTTCGCGGCGCTGCTTGTTGGGCCACCCTGGCTTGCCATGCGTACGCGCGCCGGTGTCGATGTGGCCAAGGTACTGATCGTCGATGCGACCGGCGCTGGGCTGGGTTCGGCCATGGCTGCGGACCTTGCCGGCGGTTTGCAGGGCACGGCCGCGCCACCACCGGTCTTGTTGGTGGAACCTGCGCGTCTGTCGGCCACGACTGACTCGCTGCGCGCACGGGTGCTCGACCGATCGATACCGGGGTTCCTCACACTGTCCGGCGAAACGATCGACGAGGGTCGAGCGTCCCTGCTCCTGCTCACGGGCAGCGCCCTCGGCGTATCCGAACGGCTCGAGGAGTCGCTCGAACGTCAGCTCCGTCAGGCGCGTCTTGTGTCGATCGGCGTGGATCTGCCGGATGCCTCCTTCGTGGCGCAGCTTCGCGTGGATCTGCGGACCACGCGACTGCAGAACGATGGACGGGAGGCCAGTGCCCGCACGAGTATGCTTGCCGGATTCGCGGTCGCCATGCTGCTGTACGTGGCAATCGTGCTCTATGGCCAGATCGTGCTGCGCAGCGTGGCCGAAGAAAAACAGTCCCGCGTGGCGGAGATCGTGCTGGCCAGTGTCCCGGCGCGTTTGCTGCTGTCTGGCAAGGTACTGGGCATCGGCGGTGTGGCATTGCTGCAGCTCGGGATCTGGACCGGCGCCCTCGTTTCGCTGCTCGCGAACCGTGCGAAGCTCTTCGCCATGCTCGGGCTGACCGCGACCAGCCTCGCCCTCCCATCGGTCTCACTCTCCGACGCACTCCTGCTCGCCGGTTATTTCGTGCTGGGCTACGTGCAGTACGCCGCGCTCTTTGCGCTGGTGGGGAGCATCGCGAGCTCGGAACAGGAGGCACAGCAGGCGCAGACGCCGGTGCTGATGTTGCTCGTGTCAAGCGTGGCCCTGCTGCAAACGGCGCTGCAGGATCCGGGGGGGAACGTCACCACGGCGTTGAGCCTTATTCCGTTCTCGGCGCCGATCATGATGCCACTTCGGCTCGGACTTACCGATGTGCCGTCGCGTCAGCTACTGGCATCAATCGGACTGCTTACCGTGTCGACCGTCGTCTGCATGCTCGTGGCCGGCCGCGTGTACCGTACTGGGCTGTTGATGTACGGCAAGCGCCCCACGCTGAGCGAGATCATTCGCTGGCTGCGGGCTTCCGACTGACCTTACAGCGTGGCGGTAGCGGCAGCGGCGTGAGCAGTGGGTCACCTGCGAGATAGCGCCGGCGATAGTCGTCACAGGGCATCGCGGCGAGCGCCTGCTGGGCACGCTGAATATCGTTGGTCCCCCTGAACACAGCGGCACGCAGTAGCACGTCAAGCCACGCGAGCGTGCTTTCTTCGCGCACCGCGAGCTCGCGTCGCGCGAGGCGTCGCACGCGGCTTACATCGCCCATCGAAATGTCGATGAGCGCGGTGGTGGCGGTTCCCCACCCGGGGCGCCCGAGGCGACTGACGATTTCAGCGTCTGCCCATCCGCCGCGTCGATCGCCGAGCTTCGACCGGACGAGCGAACGCATGACGTACGCGGGGGCCCACGACTCGTTCAGCACCACGATACGGTTGAGCGCGAGACAGGCCAGCTGCGGGCGCCCCCGGCGGCGCTCCCATTCGGCGCGCAGGAACAGCGTGGGCACATGCTCCACGATGCTGCTCCCAGCCTCATTGATGATCGCCTCCGCGAGCGTGGAGTCACCACGCCCCCGGGCCAGCTCCGCCCGAAGCCACACCATCTCTTCGGCGCGCGGCGCGATTCGACGGAGTCCATCGAGGACCTGCTGGGCGGCCACGGGCTCGTTGCGGAGGAGGTGCACGCGGGCAAGCAGCGCCAGCGTGCCCGCGTCGGTAGGCTGCACGGCGAGCGCGCGATTGGCCGCCTGCACGGCGCTGGCGAGTCGCTGATCCCGGCCGCGTGCCGTCTCCCCCCAGTACGCCGCGTGCGCCTGCGCCACGCCGAGGGCATACCAGGCAGCGGAGAACGTCGGATCGAGCGCCAGCGCCTCCGACAAGGCAACGATGGCATTCTGCTGCGCGCGCGAGTCGAACGACTCTACGTCAGCGAGGGCCGTGAGATACAGCTCCATCGCCTCACGCGACGTAGTGTAGCGAAAGCGCTGGCGTGCCCTGGCCTGCGCGAGCACCGACCGGGATACGCCGATTTTTTCCCCGACGGCTTCGAGTACCGCACCCGTGAGCCTTGGCAGCCAGAGCAGGTCATCCTCGACCTTCCCGGTCGCGACCTCACGTCCGAGCCGCGCGTCGACGATACGCCACTGCACCTGAACGGTGTTGTCCGTTTCGCGGACATCGCCACTGATGATCCAACGTTCTCCCGACTCGAGCAGGCGCGCCATGGCCGCGGCATCGAGCGCACGAACGATCGTATCGGCCTTGCCGCTGGCGGCGCGGACGGGGGCGGACGCGAGGGTCCGCAGCTCGCCGGATACGCGCGTGCCCAACGCGTGGGCCGTAAGTGCATCCAGTGGCCGCGCCCCGGGACCAGCGGTGAAGCGCACGATCGCACCATTCGTTGCGCCACCGTCGCCTCGGAGTGAAGCGATTCCACAACTTGCGGCCGGATTGGCGTACAGCTGTTGAGCCGATGCGGCATTCGCAAACCACAATGGCTGTGCGAATACGAGTAGTACCCCTACACGGAACTGCCGCCTCATTCCACGAGGACCAGTCGCTTAGACGTTGTGCCACCGGTACCCAATTGGCCGTTACCAGTGAAGGCAGGAAGCTTGTTGAGTTCAAGGTATCCGTAAATTGTCCCCGCCGGTTTATCAGCCCATGTATCGGGTTCGTGATGGGCAGAGCATGTGGTTTTGATTTCCTGCTTGTTTGGCCCTCCTCCAACGGTTCTAGACGGGCGTTTCACACATAAGACCCGAAAGGTCATCAGCAAGACGGGCGTATGATCGATATTGTCGGTCGCAAATATTTGACCAGGAGCTGCATAGCCCAACATGGCGTTGTTGCTTCGGTCACATCCGTCATCGTCACCATTGGCATTTGGGCAAAGCGGCTGTGCAGCATTACCGCTGCCGGCGCCGTTTGACCGATGCTCCTTCAGAAATTCATCAACCACGCCTTGACTGTTCTTGATGCTGCTAATTTCGGTCGCATTTTCGAGCGGTGTATTTACAGTCGGTGGGGGCGCATTGCAGTTGTTGAATTGAGATTGGAAAACCCGGGAATTTCCACCTCCGGACAGTGCGACCCCAACCCAGCGCCCACCGTTAAATGCATTTAGACCGGAAGTAACGGTTGGCGGTGCAATGGTGAGGTATACCGTTTCGGCTGTATACAACTTCCCAACGTTCGCATCGGTCGCTCCCCCAACGGGTGGAGCTCCCTTAACGCCTTCATATACCCGGTCGAAGTCGAACATGAGTGTTCGCACGCAGGTCAACGGCAGGCCGGCCACCCACGCGGTGGCGCTTCGCTGTACGGTCATGGCCGGCAATTCGAAAACTCGCCCGAACAAGAGACTACCCGACAAAGTTGCCGTGACCCGCACCGCGTTCGCGGTTTGGTTGCCGGTCGCAGTGAACGTCGTAGCACTCCAACTGCCATTCGCCGCGTAACGCCGCGCCGTCACTTCGACTGGGCCAGAGACGTTCGCCCCCAACACGGGATTGGCGCTTGCAATGAAGTTCCTGACATCCGGCTCTGGGTTAGCGACCCCTCGCTGCAATGCGAGCGCACCACGGAGCGCCGCCGCGTCGACGGCGGTCTGTAACTCATTGACGCCCACGTACAGACGGGACAGATCGATGGCGACCGCAGAGATGCCGACAATGACCGTCAGAAGCAGCGCCACGAAGACCAGCGTAGCACCGCGCCGAGGGCGGGTGAGCGGTTGGTTTAAGCGAGAGGGACTCACGGAGGCTCTAGAAAATCCCGTTCGACACGAGCGAAACGAGCAACGGACCGACCGCGATGATCAGGATGGCCGGAAGTAGGAACAGCCCAAGCGGGATCATCATCTTCAGGGCGGCCTCTGCCGCCTGTTTCTCGATGGCTTGCTTCCGGCGCAGTCGCAGCGTTTCGGCGTTGATCCGCAACACACGGGCGATGGATGAGCCCAATCGTTCGCACTGAATCAGGCTGGCTACCAAAGTGCGCAGCTCCTCGACACCCGTGCGCTTCGGCAGCTGCTGCAAGGCGCGCTCCCGCGGTATGCCGGCGCTCACCTTACGCACCACCTGCCCGAGCTCGAAGGCGAGTTGCGGATGAATTCCCGCCATATCCCGCGACACACGCAACAGCGATGCGTCGAGCGACACCCCCGCCTCCACGCACACGACGAGCAGGTCGAGCGCATCCGGCACGCCTCGCCGAATACGCTCGCGACGGCGTTCGGCCAGTCGATCGAGGACCGCCGTTGGCGCCACGATCCCGATCAGAACCGACATACTGATTACGAGGATCCTGGCGGTTCCACCCTGACTTGGCGCAAGCAGCAATCCCAACAGAGGGATTACGACCACTGCTGCTACACGGGACGCCCCGAAGAGCGTTTGCGCCGCAGACGAATCGAACCCGGCGTGCAACAGCTTTTCAGAAATCGGCCTGTCCGCGCCCTTCGTTTTCCGCGTCAGTCGGCTGGCGAGCCATTCCGTGAGCCGCACCCGCGTTGAACGGTGTTCCTGTAGAAGCAATCCTTCCACCATCGCTGCGGCATCCCCGCGCTCGGACGCACGCTCAAGTGTGGCTGAGCGTTCATACTCTGCCACACCGACGTATACGATCGTGACCAAGGCCACCACGAAGGTGAGCCCCAACAACAGCAGCGAGGGCGGAAGTGAGGTCAATAACGACAAGCTCACATCTCCACGTCGGCAATGCGGCTCATCACGGTGTAACCGACCGCGATCAACCCGGCGCAAAGTCCCAGCATCACCTTTCCCGTACCGCTGGCCAACATTGGCCGCATGTAACTCGGGTTCATGACATAAATGACCACAAACATGACGACTGGCATCGCCGACATGAGCTGGGCCGACATCTTCGGTTCGGCGATCAGTGTCTGCAGTTGCCCCCGCATCTGGAGCCGCTGGCGAATGAGACCGCTGATGGAGCCCAGCAGTTCAGCAAGATTCCCGCCGGTCTCGCGCTGGAGCAGCAGCGAGGTGACGAACATCCGCACATCGTCGGTACCCACGCGGTCCTGCAGCGCCAAAAGTGCGGTGCGCACATCCACACCGAGGCGCTGCTCGTCGTAGAAGCGCAGGAACTCCGTGCTGAGTGGCGCGGTGGACTCCCGCCCCACGAACTCCATGGCCGCCTGCAGGGAGTACCCCGCCTTGAGCGAATTGGTCAGCAGATCGAGTGCGTCAGGGAGCTGCTGTTCGAACTGCCGCACGCGTGCACGCTGCCGCCGCCCAAGCAGCACCCACGGCACCAGCGCCCCGGCGAACAAGCCAACCACGGCAATCGGGCCTGCTGCAAGGAGCGACATCAGGGTCATGCCGCACAGCGCCGCGAGCAACGTGAAGAGCAGAAATTCTCCGGGCTTCTGCTGCGAGCCGGCACGTGCCAGCTCACGGGCGAGCTGCTGGGTGACGCCGCGCCCTGAGAGAAGTTCGTTGAGGGCCCCGAAGTTCGAGGCGCGCTGATCCCGGAGAATCGTACTCTGCGGAGCCCCGCCGTCACGCCCGACTATGGGTGTATCGCTCAGGCGCTCCTTCGCCACCTCAAGCGAGTGCAGCCGACGGCGGTTGAAGAACACGAACAGACCGAGGACGGCAAACAGCGTCCCGAGAAAAACCAGCGCGACCAGAAATCCCGTGGACATACCCGTTACCGCACCGTGAACAAGTCCGGTGGCAGGTCGATGCCGCGCGTGAGGATGGCATCGGCAAACTGGGGCCGCACCCCGGTAGCCTCGAACACCCCCTGCACCCGACCATCTTCGGAAACACCCCGACGGCGGAAGCGGAAGATCTCCTGCATCGCCACCATGTCTCCTTCCATCGAGGTGACCTCGGCGATCGAGGTCACGCGACGCACCCCGTCGGACCCGCGGGAGGCCTGCACGACCAGATGCAGCGCCGAAGCGATCTGCTCGCGGATCGCGCGCGCCGGCAGCGCAGTCCCAGCGAACAGCACCATTGTCTCGACGCGAGCGAGGGCATCGCGCGGCGTGTTGGCGTGCACAGTCGTGAGCGACCCCTCGTGACCGGTGTTCATGGCCTGCAGCATATCCAGCGACTCGCCGGCACGGACCTCACCGATGATGATCCGGTCGGGGCGCATACGCAGCGCGTTCTTCACGAGATCACGCGCCTGCACCTCGCCGCGCCCTTCCATGTTGGGCGGGCGCGTTTCCAGACGCACCACGTGCTGCTGCTGCAGCCGCAGTTCGGCCGCATCCTCGATCGTGACGATACGCTCGGAGTCCGGAATAAAGGCGGACAGCGCATTGAGCAGCGTCGTCTTACCCGAACCTGTTCCGCCGGAGATCAGGATGTTCAGGCGGGACACGACGCAGGCCGCGAGGAAGCGCAGCATCTCCGCCGTCATCGCCCCATTGGTGACCAGATCCGCGGGCCCCAGCGTCGCCCCGAAGCGGCGGATCGACAATACAGGCCCGTCGAGCGCCAGCGGCGGGATCACGGCATTCACGCGCGAGCCGTCGGGGAGACGTGCGTCGACCATCGGTGACGACTCGTCCACCCTGCGACCGACGCGGCTCACGATACGATCGATGACCGCCAACAGGTGCGCGTTATCGCGAAATGTCACGCCGGTGAGCTCGAGCCGTCCCTTGCGCTCCACGTATACCGAGCGCGGACCATTCACGAGGATATCGCTGATGCTGAGGTCACGCGTGAGGGGTTCGATGGGGCCGAGCCCCGTGACCTCCCACACGATTTCCTCCACAACCTCGTCGCGCTCCGCGGCGGACAGCGGCGCCTGCTCCGCGCGCAGGAATTCCAGAACGGCCGCACGGATCTGCGGAACGAGCCGCCCCTCCTCACGGACTTTTTCAAGGGCGGCGAGGTCGAGGCGATCGACCAGCTTGTTGTGAAGGTCGCGCTTGAGCCGATCAGTGGCCGTTTCCTCACGAACGGCAGACACCGGCCGTACAGGCGCGGTTGCTATGGCAAGGCCGGCGAGTGGATCCGCGCGCACCAAGGCGTTCTCGTCACCGGTCTGCTCAGGGGACGTCGGTGCGGCCTCGGCCGCTCGCCCCAGCAGGCGGTCGCGTAATGACAAGGCCATCGCCTATTTCCTCCGCAGGCCGAAGAGGCCGCGCTTCTTCGGTACCCCGCCGTCACCGGAGTCAACCACCGCCACCTCACCCAAGGCTCGCGTGATCAGCGCATTGAAAGCCGTACTCAGTGGGGCGCTTGGGGCGACCTTGGCGATAGGCAAGCCGCGTGTTTGTGCATCCGTCGCCAACTGAAACGCGTTGGGGAGCCGCACATCGATCGGCCTGCCAAGCGACTTCGCGACATCGCTCCACGAGAGCACATCACCCGGTCCCTCGCGATTGAGTACGACGATCGCCTTGTCGTCCGGAAAATCGAGCTGCCTGAAGAGGGCGAGCGTTCGCTTGGTGGCGCGAATGGCCGCCACATTGCTCTGGAGCACCACGATGATGCGGTCGGCGCTATCGAGTGCGGCTACCGTGCGAGCGCCAAATGCATGCTCGCAGTCCACAATCGTGTGCGCGAACGTTGCGCGACACGCGCCAAGCACCCGGGCTACGGCATCAGCCTGAATCTGCTCGGCCACTTCGAGATCATCCGACGCGGGGAGTGCGAAGAGTCCCTCGCCGGCCGGCGTCACGATGGCCTGCAGCAACGCGGCGTCAGCCTGGTCAAGCTTGCGAACCAGGTGCCCGATGTCGTACATGCCCTGCAGATTGAGCTGACTGGTCACATCGCCCAACCCCATGTTCAGGTCGACGATGGCGACCTGCGCATCCGTACGGCGGGCGGCCAAGGCGTACCCGGTGTTCACGGCCACGGTGGTGGCGCCCACGCCACCCTTGGGGGCATACACCGCGGTGATGGATCCGCGCATGGCAGCAGCGCCCCATTTCCGCTGGAGGCGCATGAGCGCCACCTCCAGTTCGGCGGGTGCCGGTGGGGACACCAGGAACTCCCCGATACCCGCACGCATCCCGGTGAGGATTGCCTCTGCATCGGCCGTCGGTGCCGTGCCGATGGTGGCGAGACGATCCGCATCGCGCAGCAGCCCCTCGAAGTCGAAGCGGCCGCTCCCCTGCAACAGCTTGATCGGCACCACCAGTAGCTCCACCTGCCCCTGCCGTACCGGCTCGACCACCTGCGACAGTGACTCGCGCACGATGGGAGGCGCGAACCCTGCGCGGGCGAATACAGGCAGGAGCGGCTCGAGAGCCCCCAGGGCGTCCTGGACGATGATCAGGCGGTGCAGCACAGAGATGACATCCGGAAAGAGCTACGGCAGTAACAGTTCGTCCCAACGGACGACCGCTTCACTCGGGAGGGAGGCGTTTCTTGAGGGCGTCGAGCGCGGGGAGTGTGCTGTCCGGCTTGAGACGCATCTGGTCCCTGGCCCGAGGCACGTTGGGGTCAACCAGCTCCGGCGTAACGACCACGAGCAGCTCCGACTCACTGGTCTGCCAGCGACTGCTGCTGAAGAGGGCCCCGATGATGGGAAGCGACATAAGTCCCGGCACACCGGTGCGAACGGCCTCCCGGTCCTCGCTGAACAACCCGGAAATTACCAGACTCTGCCCTGGGCGCACATCGAGGGTGGTCTCTACCCGGCGGGTGCGGAGCGCCGGCACCCGGAAGCCCGAGATCAGCACGGCGTTCGAGTAGTCGAGGCTCGACACCTCCGGCACCACTCGCAGCTTGATCAGCGAATCACTCAACACCTCACCCATGAACTTCAGCTGTACGCCGAAGGGGCGGTACGTGATGGTGACGAAGGTCTGCCCTCCGACACCACCAGGTTGCGCGATGGGCACCGGCACTTCGCCCCCGGCAAGGAAGCTGGCAGAGTCGCGGTTACCGGCCATGAGCGTGGGCTCAGCGAGCGAACGCGCGCGCCCGCTCTGCTGTTGCGCCTCGAGATAGCCGAGGATTTCGTCCGTACCGAATGACGAAACGGCGGACAGGAACTTGGCCGCACCGGAAGCGACGGGCGGCGTAGCGGCGGGCGCCCCCTGGGAGAGGGCCCCTGTTCCTACAGTAGGGCCATTGGACCGATTGTAGGAGCCGGCGAGGCCGATTTCCGTAAGCGCATCGCGCCGGACCTCGGCGAAGTTCACGGCAAGTGCGATCTGCCGACGGTCCGTGGCCGCGAAAGACGTGACGCGATAGTGCCGCCGGCCGATGGCTGCTCCAAACAGGATCACATCCGTAGAACCCGCCGCCTTGGCATTCAACAACACGCTTCGCTCGGTGAGCACCACCACATCGGCCACATCGGGATTCACGATGGTTACCTGCGTGACGGCACCCGGCAGGTCGATCGGCAGGGAACGCCCTACTGCGATGGTGATTCGTTCGATGTCAGATGCGTTCTGCGCTTCCGCTCGTGCAGTCGAGACCAACGTGAACAACAGGACAGCACGCAACGCGCGAACGAGCACCCGCCAAAAGGTTTTCTCCACCGAGACTCCCGATGCGGAATGGGCAGCGGTGTGACCAGTCGCGATCACCATCACCGCTGCAACGTATCGCGACGAACGGTGTCCCGTCGCGACTCGAACTTCTGCTGCGTAAGACGATCGCCGCGGTAAATCTTCACGGTCACGGAATCATTCACGGCCGCGGCAGGGCGAGGTGCTGGTACTGCGACCGGCGCGGCCGGCGGCTCTTGTGCGGGGAGAGGCTTCGGACGGCTGCTCTTGGGTGCGGCAACGGGCGACGGGTTCACCGGCGTGTCGGTGGTCGAGCCGCTCCGGAGCTGGCCAAGTACATCGGCAGGACGTGCTCCCGTGGTGCGAATGGAGTCCGGGTCACCATAGCCGCGGAGCACCAGCTGAATGCTCCCTTCACGCATCGCGACCGCGAGCCGCTCCGCCTCATCGGGGGTGACCTCCAGCATGGCCGAGGCTGCCGTGATGGCCGTGCCGTCGGCCGCGCGCTCAACCTGCGACCCAACCGACAGCACGCGCATGTTGCTCATGAAGAGTTTGGAGATTCGTCCCGTATTCCCGGATTCTTCTCGCAACGTCACGAGCACATCCACGCGGCTGTTGGGCTGCATGAGCCCGCTGAGCCCCGTCACGTCGTCAATGCGGACCGCCATAGCGCGCTTGCCCGGGGAAATCTTCACCTCGATCCCGGGGGTGGTACCGATGGGCGCGAGACGGCCGGGAACGATTGCTTCTCCCTTGAAAATGGGCACTCGCGCGACCCGCTCGACCACGGAATCCGTCTCCGAGAACGCCCCGGCAGGAATGGCCGCGACGGGCAACTCAGCGAGCGCCAGCGAATTACTGGTAAGCGAGGCCCCCTCGCTGATGTCCTGCGCGGCGACCACCACCGAGCGCGTGATCACACGACTGCTGGTCCGCATATCCGCAATGATGCGATACGCTCCCCATGCGGAGATCGCAGCGATCAGGACGGCAACGATCAGGATGATCCGAAAACGATCACGAAACATCGGTTAGGCTTGGAGAGAGGACCGCAGAGCAGTGATGCGGATTCAGGAGGACAGCTCCCACCGGAACAGGGCGGTAGCGGAAAGAGCGGGCGGCGAGATGCTGAGAATCTGGTACAGTGGAGTGATCGGCGTGAACGTGTAGCCACTGATCCGGACACGAATCGACTCTACTCGACCGACCGGATTGTTGCCGCACGCTGTAGTCGGAACCGGTTCGACAAAGACCATACTGGCCGTGAGGGCGGCTCCGCCAACGGGGACAAATGCATCCACCACTCGCGTGACCACGTTCTGGGAACTACAAGGGTTTGATTGCACCGACGCGAAGCGGGCCCCCTCTCTGACGGCCGACACGAGTGCGTTCTTGGTATAGTAAGCCCGTCCGAGGTCGATGATCCCCGTGATGACGACCAGCAATATCGGAAAGATCAGGGCGAACTCGACAATCGGTCCGGCGGACTCCCCGCCAAGAAACCTGAACAATACGCCCGTCTTAGTTCGCGGAAAACAGCGCATGAGTGCCTGGTATGGTGAGGAGTGCATCATGGAGCTGGCACCACGCAGCAAAAACACCTAGCGCGATAGCTACGGCATACGGTACACGCTCACGACGATCCATCGGCTGCAGCTGCAACAGCTTGGGCGCACGGAGCGCATGACCAAGGGCCATCGCAGCGCTCGGGACGCCCCGGTGCCACACGATCCATACCAGACCAAATACACCACCAGCGATGGCAGCCCATACCGATGCCCACAATACACCGGCAGCACCGAGCCACGCACCGCTAGCCGCCATCAATTTCACGTCACCGGCACCGACGAGACGCGCCAAGTACATGGGAAGCCACACGCCCAAACCAGCGGCAACCCCTGTGAGTGCCTGAAGCAGCGTGACCCTAGACGAGGGCAAAAGCATCGCTGTAGCGACCCCACCCAGCAACACGGTCAGGTTCAGGCGGTTGGGCACTCTCCGCTCCCGTATGTCGGTCGCCGCTGCCAATGCGAGGAAGGCTCCCAGCACTATGGTCGCTACAATTAGGCTCACGGGCAAGCTGGCCTCACGGGGAGTTATCGAACAGAGATATGATGAAAGCCCGCAGCGACCGCGAATACAAACGCGGTCGCTGCGGGAATTCACGAGCGAGCGAAAAGCTCGCACTCATGCGATTGGATTACTACGGATTAAGCTTGGTGTTAGCGTCTGTGAACTTTGCCTGCACGGTGGTCCCGAGCGCGGTGACGGCACCCACGGCAATGACCGCGATGAGACCGACCAAAAGCGCATACTCGGCGAGCGAGGCGCCGCTCTCATCAGCAAGGAACCGCTTGAGGGAAGACTTGATCGACATGAACGAAACTCTCCGTGAATGTTGAGGAAGTGAAGCACTGAACTCCGACTGACGAAGCGCTCACCCGAGCGTACAGGAGCAACTCACGTGCCAAGCATGAACCATACATCATACATTCGTGATCATCGTCCTCCCCAGAGACGACCCGAGTGCCTACGAGTTACCTCACTGTAGTGCTCAGTTCCATCTCCGGAGTAGCAGCGGTGCCACCGCTCTCTGCCCCGTCGTGGAAAATATGGGACGCTACCACGTGATGCCGCAAGAAAGCAGCAGTTGTTGCACTTACGCAACAGATTTCAACGCCTTCGGAAGTAGCACTCCCGACGCTCCACGAGCGACAGGTCCGTT
>Ga0315904_10009975_pt1 | contig 12351 bp, 10 predicted proteins | sample LakEriMetagenome_6_FD_203529 | JGI IMG/M metagenome (GOLD analysis project Ga0315904, IMG submission 203529) | Freshwater fungal communities from buoy surface, Lake Erie, Ohio, United States - Buoy 12 MA120 | ecosystem: Environmental > Aquatic > Freshwater > Lake | place: USA: Lake Erie, Ohio...
TGCTGCCTCCCCCTGGCGCTCCGATCCCCACCCCTGCGGCATCCGAATCATAAGAGCCTTCATACTATCTTGCAGGCTTACCGCTAACAGGGGGGTGCTAGTCGCAGTATGGCCGTAGCCCAGTTAAATCTCCCTAACTCTTCGGCAGGAAACTCGCCCCTGCCGTTCTTTGCGCCTGGGCACGTCATCGCTGGTCGATACCGCGTCATAAGGCCCCTTGGTCGAGGCGGGATGGCCTCTGTGTATCTGGCAGAAGATACGGTCTTGGGGGAGTCCGAAGTGGCAGTCAAGATCCTCCAGGATCGCTTCCAGGGCGGGCAGTCTCTTGTTGACCGCTTTATCAGAGAGGTGCGTCTCACCCACAAGATTCATCACCGTAACGTCGTGCGTACCTTCGATTTCGGTCAAGATGGGTCAACGCTCTTTTATACGATGGAGTATCTGCCAGGTGACTCACTTGAGTCGTTGGTGCAGCAGGGAGCAAGCGCACCACCCGTGGTGATGCAGATCGCAGCGCAGCTTCTGCGGGGCTTGGCTGCTGTGCATGGTGTTGGGGTGATCCATCGCGATCTTAAGCCCGCTAATGTGATCGTTGCGGCAGATGGTACCCTTAAGATAACCGACTTTGGCGTGGCTCGAGTTAGTGCGGCTCCAGCTACGTTATTCGCCAAAGATGTTTTGGGAACGGTAGCGTATGTTGCTCCAGAGGTTTTGCGTGGCGAGCAGCCCACAAAAGCTGTCGACTTCTACGCGCTGGGTGTGGTGCTGTACGAGCTTCTGACAGGGGTTCTGCCATTTGAAGATGATAATACTGGGCGATTGATTATTCGTAAGCTCGAGGAAGATGCTCAAAGTGTGCGTGAACTGCGTGCTGATCTGCCTGAGTGGTTCGCTGATGCAATCGATGGGCTGTTAGAGCGTGACCTGGCTCAAAGAATGAAGGCGGTTGATCAGCTGGCAGTCGGGCTTGATATGTACGCGCGGGGTGGAGACGGGAGATCAATTAGAGAAGATCTGTTCCCATCGGAGAAGCCTTTTGTAAATCGCACCACGCGAATTATTCCGCGTATCGAGGCTAGTATTAAGAGCTACTCGAAACTCTCTCTGGTGCAGTCGCTTTTGATAATACTGTGCGCGCTCTTTGCGATTCCGATCAGTGCCACTGACTCATTCTCAAAACTTGAGCTTGAGTACCTCGACTCGCTTTTTGCGCTGCGTGGGCCGCGTGTCGCACACAAAGATGTTATCGTGGTATCGATGGATGAGCAGAGCTATGCACAGCTCGGGGTGCCGCTTACCTCTCCGTGGCCGCGAGCATTGCATGCTCGATTGCTCGATGTACTCGCTGATGCAGGAGCGAAACGGGTGGTATTTGATGTGATCTTTGCCGATGCTACTGCGGGTAATGCTGATGATCGTGCTCTGGCAGGGGCGATGTCTAGGGTTCCGACAGTTCTGGGTGCCGCGCTTGGCTTTTCTCAGCGCGCCACAATCAACGGAGCATTTCTGCTCGAAGAGCTTTTAAAGCCTGCTGCAATCTTCGAGGCCCAGAGTGTTGGTATTGGGGTTGTGGGAATGCCGCAGAAATTCGGCCGAGTGCGCAGCTTTCTTGATTCGCCGTCAGAGGTCTTTCCGAATCTTAGTTCGCTCGGGGAGATGGGTGTGATCGTGGATCGCGAAGGCTCTCGTCTTCCGGATGCAAACTCCCTGATAAACTTCTACGGTCCTTCAAAGAGTATTCCAACTGTTCCGTATGAGATGGTGGTCTCGGATCAGGGGGCACGCTTTCCGACTGATATGTTTCGCGGAAAGGTTGTGTTTGTTGGGCTTGGGCTGCGGAGTAGCACCGGGCCGTCGCAGCGCGATGCTTTTATTACTCCCTTTGATGCGGCTACGTACGGAACTGAGGTTCATGCAACGGTGGCCTCGAATCTTTTAGCTAATGACTGGATTCGGCAGCCGGCTGGGTGGATTTCGTGCTGCATTCAGGTCGGGGTAGCAGCGTTTGCAGCGTGGTTAGTATTCTCTCTCTCTGGGCCTGGGGCGGTCTTGATCTTGGCGTTGGTCGGGGGGCTCTTTGCGGTTGGTGCGCTGGCTCTGTTTTATGCTGGTTGGTTTGTTCCTGCGGCAACGGGTGTGATGTGGGGGTTATTCTCTGGTCTATTGTTGCGGATCGTTCTGGCTCAGTCAGCTTCGCGTCGCGCTCGGAGAGCTGCATGAGAAGAGGGGTACTTTGTGTACTGCTATTCTCATGCTTCATCGGAAACAGCTACTCCTGGGCAGCGCCTGAAACTTCGCTGACTACAGCAGTTTCTTTGACTGGGTCGACCGCTGGGGCGCGTTTTGGTAGTGAGCTAGCGTGTAGTCAGCCTGTCAGTGGAGCCTCGCACGTTGCGGTGGGTGCTCCTCTGGCTGATTCTGAGCGTGGCGCGGTGTTCGTGTTTAATCCAGCCGCCGGCACGGCTCCAACGCAGGTTGTGGTGCCTAGTGTTGGCGAGGTTATGGGACGTTTTGGGGCGTCGATCGAATTTATCGATGATATCAATTCTGATGGGGTTGATGATCTTATTGTCGGGGCACCCGGGTCGGCTGCGGCGGCAGTCGGTAAGGTGTTTGCGTTCACCAGCTCAGTCAGCAGTGGTGCACTCCAGTATCAACTGTGCGGTGTAACCTCTGGCGGACCAGGCTTTGGCGAGAGGCTACAAGGTATACGTCAGGCCGGAGGAGCGAGCGGAGCGAATCTTGTCGTTGCTAATCCTGAGCTCTCTGAGCTGGCTGGGTTTATGGTGTTTGTTGCTTCTGGAGGGGAGTGCTCTTTCTCGTCTGAAGCTGCGTTTTCGCAAACAGGGGCGATCGGCACACGCTTTGGTTCAGGGCTTACACAGGTCGCTGCGGGTAGTGGTGGTGCTGCATCGATTGCGGTGGCAGCATCCGATAGTGGCGCTTTAGGGGCAACATCTCTGGTGCGAGATGTGACTATTCCAGGCCCAGTTTTTGGAGGTGGGGTGCCTACTCCGATTGGCGCGGTTGCGCGGAGTGGTTCGAGTGTTGCTGGACATTACGGTTCTGGCTTGTACGTTGTTGGTGCGCCAAGAAACGCTAGCGAGCGCGGGGTGGTTTCAATATATCCAAGGGCTGATGAGACATCACCGGCTATCTGCTCGGTCGCGCTGGCTGGGGCGCTGCCAGGCGATAGGTTTGGCGCAACGGTTGCGCACCTCAATGCTGCTTTCTCTGGTTTGATCGGCGCTGGGAGTGTGGCGGTGGCTGCCTCGCACGCCGAGAGTGAGACCGGAGGCGGTGTTGTTGTCTTTGGGGCGCAGACGACTGGCTGCTCGGCGCTGCACCATTACAATAACTGCCAGAGCGACTCTCTTCAAGAGCAGGGCGCTGCTATCTCCGGGGGTGAGGGTTGCATCACGGTGAGTGGTGGCGCGGCAGTGAAGATGTTGCTGGTGGGGTCGCCCGGCTGGAACGGTCAGCGCGGGCGCGTAGATATCGCGTTAGAGGGAGGTGAGCTCGCAGCGCCACAAAGCTGTTTTAATACACCAACTGCCACACCTTCAGCATCGCTAACGCCTGAGCCGACTGTGACTCCAAGCGCCACGCCAACTCCGACTCTAACGCCCACCTACACAGCTACTTCTCCGGTGGTAACGCTAACACCAACTGCTACGTACACTGCACCACCCCAGCCGACACCTACGGTAACTGCTCCATCAGCTACAAGTACTCCTGTAGCCACCAGTACACTGCTGGCCACCGCTAGCCCCACAGGTACCCAACAAGATAATGGCCAGATAGTTGTCGACTCGACTCCAACACCGCTTGTGGTGTTCCCTGGGGCATCTGGATTGCCAACTCCTCAAGTTACCCAAGTGGGGGACACTCTGCAGATTAGATTTCCTGAGGTCACACCGCGGCTTGCTGCCAATGATAAAAAGAGAGCTGTGCGTACGCTGCTTAAGAGAAATAAACGCATGTCGCGCAAGAGAGCTGAGGCGCTGCTGGATAATCCGGATAATCTGATGGTTACCTACATCGTAAACTACTCGATACTTGAGCAGGCCCGTAAGAGGCGATTCGCGTTGATTGAGAGTGCGCATGCCACACCTCTTGGTTCGAGACGTGCGGTTAGAAAAAACAAGGTTAGAGCGCGTAGCATCTCGGTGGTGTTGGCGCGAATTGAGCGCGGTGCGCTGTATCGGATCTCCTATCAGGTGGAGATCTCTGTGAAGAATCCGCGTACGGTAATCGGCACCACCAGGCCCACCATTCCTACGGTATTTAGGACGTCATAGGCTCGTGTTCCCTTTAGACTTGCTATGTGCGTTTTTCCCTTTACTCAGGCGAAAGAACGTATATAAGATCGAGTGGATGTGAGCGCTTGTGCGCAACGTAAGGAAAAGTTATGGCTGCCTGGATCTGGCTTGTACTTGGCATAGGAATCATGATGATGGAACTGATGTTCCCGTGTGGTTTCTTCCTCTTTATCCTAGGTAGCGCTGGTCTAATCGTCGGAGCGCTTTCTGCGGTTGGTTTGATCTCTGGTTGGGTTGTGCAAGCGGTTGTTTTCTGTGTAGCGGCTGTGGGTTTGTGGCTGCTGATGGGGAAGAGGCTCCAGGGGATCTTTAAACCGACAGCATTCAAATCTGGGCAGGTCGTAGGAAGTATAGTTACTCTTTCAGAAAATATCGCTCCGGGTGCATCGGGTTCAGGTATGTTATGGGGAACGCAGTGGCGAGTTGAGAATGTCGATAGTGTGATTTTAAATGCTGGCTGCGAGGCTGTAGTCGTGTCGAGCCAGGGAATTGGTCTTCAGGTGAAGCGAAAATAACTGAGTAAATATGGATGGTCATATGTGGCAAGTCGTACTGATAGCAGCGATCTTTTTAGTGGTTCTGACAATTTTCAAGGGCGCTGTGATCGTGCCGCAACAGATGCGCTACGTTGTTGAGCGCCTTGGGCAATACCATGCGACTCTCGATGCTGGATTCCACGTGCTCATTCCCTACTTTGACTCGGTGCGCTACCGTCACTCTGTCAAGGAGCAGGTGCTAGATATTCCAGAGCAGATCTGTATCACAAGTGATAACGTGCAGGTCGGTGTCGATGGTATCGTGTATGTGAGGGTGATCGACGCGAAGGCTGCATCGTATGGTATCGATGATTATATGTTTGGAATCGTTCAATTGGCACAGACCACGCTGCGTAGCGAGATCGGAAAGATTGAGCTTGATAAGACCTTTGAGGCTCGGGCGAGTATCAATGCCAATGTTGTGGCTGAAGTCGATAAAGCCGCCGAGGCCTGGGGTGTGAAAGTACTGCGCTATGAGATTAAAAATATCACACCACCACGTGAGGTAATCACGGCGATGGAGAAGCAGATGAAGGCCGAGCGTGAGAAGCGCGCGGCTATCTTGGCTTCTGAGGGCCAGCGAGATTCAGCGATCAATAACGCCGAAGGAGAGAAGCAGCGTCAGATTAAGGACTCTGAGGCGAATATGATGGCGCAGATTAACAGAGCTAAGGGAGAGGCTGAGGCTATCCTTGAGGTTGCGCGCGCTACTGCTGAAGGGCTTAGCATGGTCGGAAAGGCGCTGCAGAGCGATGGTGGCAAGCTCGCCATGGAGCTGCGTATCGCAGAGCAGTACCTGCCGCAATTTGGGCGTATAGCGCAGAAGAGTAGCACTGTGGTGCTACCGGCTAATCTGACCGATATCGGTGGGGTCATCGCTATGGCGCGCGGCATATTTAAACCTGCTAGTTCAGGCGATAGTGCCGGCTCCACGCTTGATGATGGGCCACGTGCGTTGCGCGCTTCAAATGGTGAGGCGCCGCGAGGCCAGGGTTAATAGCTACGGGAGGGCGCAACGCGTATGGATAATCTGCTCATACTTATCCAGCTGGTTATCGCATTTGGAATATTTAACGTGTGGATTGTGCGCGTTAATAAAGCCACGGCGTGGCGCGGTGGTAACGCAACAACAATGGCAGAGGAGTTTAGAGTCTATGGGCTATCTGACTCAATGCGCTCGATTGTTGGCGCGTTAAAGCTAAGCTCTGCTGCTCTTCTGCTGATAGGGATTTGGCTTCCTGCGCTGGCCAAGCTTGCGGCTGTGGTGATAGGGGTGCTGATGTTAGCTGCGGTGTATATGCACTTTAAGGTAGCTGACCCTGTCAGGAAATCTATCCCGGCTTTCACGATGTTTATGTTGTCGATGGCTGTGCTGCTGTTTAGAGGCTAGCCGGCATATTTCATGAAGCCGGCTGCTGCGAGCGCCGATAACGGCGCTTTTTCGCTTCAAAAATCGATTTTCAGACCGGAAGATATCTCGATACGATTCCGTCCTTAAAATCGATTTTTGAATGCGCCCTCCGGGCCCGAAAAATCACCATTCTCGACACACTCGCGACGCAGTTTCATGAAAAATGCGGGCTAGTTACTGCCGCGTACACTCAAATCCACCGCGCTCGTTCCGTAGCACTGTTCCGAATGCTGTTGTGGCATCGTGCTGAAAGCACACTGTCACTCCTGGTTGAATGGCTTGTTCAAGGAAGGCTAACTTCTCTTTTAAGAGAGTATCAGCGCAGACGTCGTAGCCCATGTGATAGGCTAACGGGATGTGGTGGCTTGTTGGGATAAGGTCTGTTGGAAAGAAGATACGCTCGTTCCCCGACCCGATCTCAATCCATTGCTGCCCTGGGGTGTGGCCATCGACGCGGTGAACTACAACCTCTGGTAGGATCTCTACCGTACCATCGCACAGAGAGAGACGCGCATTTTTGAGCGGCTCGACGGTATCAGGAAGGTAGCTTGCACGGTCCTTCGGGCTTGGGTTTTGGGCGCGTTCCCAGTTGGCAACTTGGAGATGTACTGTGGCTTGAGGGTAGGTGAGCGCTACTGTACCGTTTGGGGTCAGATGCGAGATTCCAGCGGCGTGATCGAAGTGTAAATGGGTCAGCACCACATCGGTGATCTCTGCTGGGTTAAATCCAAGCGAATCTTTCGGCGCCAACTCAATAGCGTAGATCTGGCGCAGCTTGTCGCTCCACTTATCACCACAGCCAACGTCAATTAGGATCTTACGTTGCCCATCTTCGAGTAGCAGCGACCGGCACACCAGCGGGATGCGATTCTCGTCATCGCTCGAGATGCTTTTTGACCATAGGTTTTTTGGCACCGACCCGAACATGCAGCCACCATCGAGCCGAAACGAACCAAACATCACCGTTTTTACTGAATAACGTCCGATCTTCATACGTCTGTATCCTTTAGTGCTACGAGTTCTAGTTTGGCTTCCAGCTCGGGCCGCGTTTCTCCCGAAAGGCAGCTATTCCCTCAGCAGCCTCAGCGCCGATACTTACAAGAGCGCTGCGATCTGCTAGTTCAAAGATAAAGCTCTTGCGGTCGTGCGAATGTATGTCACGTAGTGCTTGCTTGGTCGCTCTGACGGCGGCTGGACCGCGGCTGACAAGTGAGCTGCAGACAGCTTGCACCTCTGTGTCTAGTGTAGACTTTGCTACGACACGGGTGACTAAACCCGCTGCAAGGGCTTGGTGTGCATCGATACGCTCGCCAGTTAAGGCTAGTTGTGAGAGGGCTCGTGCGCTGACTGTCGCTGAGAGTGGCGCCATAACAACCATCGGAGCAAGGCCGATTGCGACTTCGGGTAGCCCAAACACTGCGTCATCTGCAGCAAGTGCTATATCAGACGCTGCGACAAGGCCCATGCCACCTGCGAGGGCAAATCCGTGCACGGCAGTGACTATTGGAATTTGGCACTCAAGCATCGTTGCAACAAGGGTTGCAATGGAGTTAAAAAATGCACGCCGTGCGGTAGGGTCGGGCTGATTAGCTAGCTCGTTTAGGTCTGCTCCCGCACAGAAGCTTTCAGTACCGCTGCCCGTAAGCAGGATGCAACGTAGAGACTGTGTAGCTGAAAGAGTTGTGAATGCTGCCGTCAGCTCCTGCACTGTTTGGGCGTTCAGGGCGTTTCTAGCCTGAGGGCGGTTAATAACAACTGTGGCCTGATACGCAGATGTTCTGACCTCGATGTTTGAGTATTGCATAGTGGCTACCTCATACATGAAAAAAGCTTTAGAGCGTTTTCGGTGGTGATCCGTGCAACTTCCTCAAGCGAGATTCCTTTAACCTGAGCTAGTACGCGCGCTGTTTCGACAACGAAAGCGGGCTCGCAGCGTTTCCCTCGGTGTGGCTCGGGGGCTAGAAATGGCGAATCGGTCTCAACCATAATCTGTTCAATGGGCACCTGAGTGCAGACGTCACGCACACTTTGGGCTTTTTTAAAGGTGAGCTGCCCGGGAAATGAGACCTTAAAGTTGATAGCCCGCAGTTTCTCAGCAAAGGCCGCATCTTCAGAGAAGCAGTGAAACACACCACCTACCTCACGGGCGTTATGCTCTGTGAGTAGCTGTAGGCACTGCTGACCGGCGTCGCGTGAGTGGATAATAAGGGGTTTCTTGACCCGCTTGGCGATCTCAATTTGAGCCTTAAATGTGGAGATTTGGTTTTCAACCGGCGACCAATCTCTAAAAAAATCGAGCCCCGTTTCGCCCACAGCGACCACTCTTGGATGGAGCGCTAACTTCTCAAGTTCAGCCCAATCGATCTCATCAAGGGCTCCGTGAGGATGCACTCCGACAGACGCCCAGATGACGTCGTACTTCTCAGCGAGAGCGATGGCGTTATGCGGGCCTGAGAGCCCCTTACCTGTTCCAATCGTTATCATGCGCGAGACCCCAGCTGCTAGCGCACGTTGGACACATTCGTGCCGGTCTTCGTTGAACGGCTCATGGTCTAGGTGGCAGTGGGTGTCGGTGAGGTTAAGGCTCATTTGAGGGAGTTTTATCTAACCCGTGCTCCAGCGGCGATAGGTTTGTCTGGAGTGAGGACTGCAAGCACCTCATCTCCTTCGGTAGAGGCGGCTAGTAACATACCGTGACTCTCAACTCCCATGAGCTTGGCGGGCTTGAGGTTTGCCACAACAACTATCTGGCGGCCCACGAGCTGCTCTGGGGTGTAGTGCTGTGCTATGCCTGAAACGATCTGGCGTTTGCCGTGCTCACCGAGATCGAGTTGGATCTGATAGAGCTTCTTTGATTTGGGAACCATCTCAACCGATTCGATCGTGGCGACTCTGAATTTGATCTTGGCAAAGGTTTCGATATCGATCTCGTCTGCTACCGGTGCTGGAGCTGCTGGTGCGGCTGAAGCGGCTGGTTGAGCTTGGGGAGGGGTTTGTTCTGATTCCATAAGACTTAACCTCAGGTTATGTATTCCTGCCCGAGAGTAGCGTAAATGGCCCAAAAAGGGGAGTGTGCGGGTTGCTGTGGATGACAAAAGTTAGTCCTGAGCAGGTGCTTACCATTGGAGGCGTAGTGCAGCTGTTTTGCTAAGGCCTGTGCGTAGTAGCTTTCGGGCGGAGGTGGCTTATTATGTCGCGCTTATGGCCCGTAGTACGGACTTTTGGAGAACGCTATAGACAACGAGCTAGGTAGCCGTTAGTCGCTCCATAAGGGAGGGACGGCTATTTGGAGTCACCTGATAGCTCACAGCGAGTTTTTGGTCGCAGCTCTCAAGCACGTGCCACAGAGTCAGGGTCGGGTTGGTGTTTCGTTCTAAAACAAGGTACTCGGCATCGAGGGCGTTTTGCAGGGCGTTGGCCCACACTGCAGCTGCGCTTGAGTCCCCTGCGGCATCAAGCAGCTTCTGACGGATGGTGGCCCGCAAGAAAGCTAGTCGTTCGCGTAGTGAGGACTTCTCGCTGGCCCACTCCTGGGCAGCTTTTGTTATCAGTGCATGGTCACCGCGCCAGGCTGCATCAACTATGGCGTGAGTGTCTTTGCCTAATTCTCCTTTGGTGCGCAGTGATTCGAGAGCGGAGAGCGAGCCGTCAGCCAGAGGGATAAGTGCGAGCTCTTCTTGGCTTGCGCCGCGCTCCTTTAGCACAGCCTCGATCTCCTCTTGCGGTAGCCTATCAAAGAACCAGCGCTGACACCGTGACAGCACGGTCTGAGGGAGCCGTGAGGGGGTTTCGGCGATCAGGATAAAGAAGTTTTCTGGGCGTGGTTCTTCAAGGCTTTTAAGAAGGATATTCGCCCCAACGCTTGAGAGCGAGTCGGCGTCGTTTAGAATCGTGACCTTGCGACGGCCCATAAAGGGTCTAAGGCTCAAGCGCTCTAATGTCGCGCGCAGATCATCGACAGTGCTGTTTTCATCGGCGAGTTCAATGATTCTTAGGTCGGGGTGGTTGCCAACTCGCACAAGACTACACGCCGAGCACTCTCCGCATCCGCCACGTGCTTTGGGCGATGGTGATGCACACAAGAGCTGCTCGGCAAGCTCACGAGCTACAAGCTTCTTGCCAACTCCGGCAGCGCCGCTAAACAGGAGCGAGCTAGGGAGCTTCTCTGTGTGAGCAAGCCGAGAGAGGGATGTGCGAAGAGTTTCGTGACCGCGAAGCGCCATACGTATCGCACAGAATACTTGTTCCAGTGGCTGAATACAAATTAAATCGGAGGCACCGCGGGTGCTGAGGTTCCAGTAGGGGCGGGACTATGAGCCGCCTGCGCTTTGCAGGGCTTTGGCAGCTGCTTCCTTCTTCTTTTTCTCCTCTTCTTTCTTAAGGCGCGTGTAGTCGAGGTAGCTTAAGTTTGCTTGGATGTTGTCGGTGTTGCTGTAGACGTAGGCTAAGAAGAACTCTGTGATCGTTGCTTTGCGTACCTGAAGCTCTTCGGCTAGTCGCACCACGAGCGGAAGGCGGGTTTTGTTCTCGTTCTCAAAAGCTTCCCACCACTTGCGCGCGCTGCCTGTGGTGTTGTCCCAGTCGAGGTTCTTTTTGACCTCGACTAGCTTTGTCTGTAGCTGGTCGGTTGACCAGCCGGCGGTGTTGGTGATCCCTGCTGGTAATCCAGGAGCGCCACCACCTCCCCCACCACCGCTACTGGCCGGAGCCACTACCGGCGCTTTCTCTTCATACTCAATCGGTGTGGTACGGAGTTTAAGCTCTTTGTCCTCTGAGTCAAACTCGGTCAAGCGTTTTAACATTTCAGGGATTTTAAAGAACGGAATAAGGTGCCCTTGAAATACTGGGGTGTTGGGCATAAAGAATGTGCTGATGTTGTCGGTTGGGCGACCGATCTCATCCGGAGTCAGAACCGCTCGTTGTTGCACCTGCTCTTGAGTGCTGTCGTTTCGGCTTGCAAAGACTTCAATCATCTTGCGGTTTGCTCCAGTCGATTGGGTCTGAAAGCGAATAGTCATCTGACCGCTTTCCTTAGAGGCCCACTCGGCATCGACAAGGTCAAGGGGAGGGATAAAGATCTTGGTGCTAAAACCGGCTAGCACTGAGTCGGAGTCGTCGTTGTAATTCGCCTTGACCTGCGCGGTCGACTGAATAGCAGCCACGATGCTCACGTTTCGTGAGCGCAGAGTGTTTAACTTAACGTGGATATCGGGAAGTCGACCAAGGGCGCTGGCGAACTCGTCGATTACAAGACCTACTGGGCGTGGCAGCCGTACTCCTGGGCATTGCTCGGCGCGCTTAGTTAAGAAGCGTAAGATCTCAACCACGATCACGTTCGCCATCGGGCGTAGCATCTCTAATTCCGACTCGCGCAATTCAACGATAAAGAGCGTTGGTTTCTCGATTAGATCCTCGATATCAAGCTCCATTTGCGCTGTTGTTGCGCGGATCGCGGTTAGATCCCACGCTGAAAGGCGCATACTAAGCTCTGACATAATTGTGTCGGCGTTCTGTGAGCCTGATCGCGCTAGCTCCACAAAGGTGCGGGTGTTGCGGATCGCTTCAGGATGGGCTTCGAGCCAGTCGCACATTGGCTTCATGCCGGACTGTACGATCTCGTGAATACGGGGCATCGAGAGCATCTCGTTTGGATCGTGTAATAGGCCCACCATGATCGAGTTAAGGATCGCCAGGGCGTTGTTGCGGAAGAATGGTGAGTCGGATTTCGCTTGCGGTTGATCGGTAGCGGCGATAACGGTTTGGGCGATCAGTTTGCAATCGGTGTCATCTTCAATCTTGCCGAGGATGTTCCAGCTAAGCGAGCGTGCGCGATCAAGCGGGTTAAATAAGATGATATTCTTCTCAGGATTATACTTGCGTGTCATCGCAGCAAGTTGACGCCACATCTCAGGCTTAGAGTCGATGACTATGGTGGAGCGTACCGAATCCATACAATCGCCGTAGAGGATCGGGGTAATAAACCGAGTGGTCTTACCTCCTCCGGTTTTTGCGATAACGAGTACGTGTCGGTTACGCTCTCCGCGCGGGATGACAAGCTTAGTTTGATTAAAAGCGACCCCTT
>Ga0315904_10009981_pt1 | contig 12344 bp, 9 predicted proteins | sample LakEriMetagenome_6_FD_203529 | JGI IMG/M metagenome (GOLD analysis project Ga0315904, IMG submission 203529) | Freshwater fungal communities from buoy surface, Lake Erie, Ohio, United States - Buoy 12 MA120 | ecosystem: Environmental > Aquatic > Freshwater > Lake | place: USA: Lake Erie, Ohio...
CGCTCGTGGGCCTGCGTTATTTTGGCCCCGACGCCCAGCCGAACGCCCCGGCCGTGGGTGACTACCGCAAGTAGTCGTCGATGACATCGGAGGATGCGCCAGGTCCAGGTATCGCGAGTCGCGGTTGGCTGGTCCTGGCGTTGGACCGCCGGGGGCGCACCCGGCGTGGTTGTGCCCGTTTCCTGCATTGAAGACAGGTCCCCTTTCATGAGCGCTCCGCGTAACAACTTTCCGAAGCTGCACAATGCCAGCTGGCCCGGTGTGGTGGGCAAGGGTTCTCCCGGTGCCGAGCCGATCATCGAGCTTGACCAGATGCTGGCCCTCACCGCGGCTGCCGAGGTCGATGGGGTGAAGTTCGACGGTGTGGACGTCTTTCTGTTCGCACCGCACGTCGACATCGATTCGACCGATGACGATCTGAAGCGGCTGGCCGACCGGGTGCAAAAGCACAACCTGGTGATTGGCTCGGTCGTGGCTCCGGTCTGGCCTCCCACAGGGGGAGGGTCGGCCATGGGTTCGGAAGCCGAACGCGACCAGTTTGTCGAGCAGGTTCGCAAGGGATGCCGGATCGCCTCCCGCCTGCGGGAGCTGGGCGTGCGGCCGTACGGGATCGTGCGGATTGACTCGGCCTGCAGCCCGTCTGACTGGGTGAAGGATCCGGAAGGGAGCCAGAAGAAGATCGCCCACACCTTCCAGCGGGCGGCTGACGTCGCGGAGGACCATGGCGAGCGTCTCGCGGCCGAAGGGGAAATCTGCTGGGGCGGGATGCACAGCTGGCGGCGGATGGTGCAGTTGCTGGAGATGACCGACCGCCCCGGGGTGGTCGGCTTCCAGGCGGACATGGCCCACACGCTGCTGTACACGCTGGGCTACAACGCCCCGGAAGACCGCATTCTTCCCGAGAACTGGAACTGGAGCGATGCCAACACGCTCGACGAGGCGCTGGCGACGCTGACCGCCGCCCTGCGTCCGTGGACGATCGACTTCCACGTCGCCCAGAACGACGCGACCGTCAAGGGCTCGGGTTCGCACGACAAGACGGGCAAGCACTGCCTGCCGAACGACCCCAACGGGAAACTGTCGATTGCGAAGCACGCCCGCCACTGGCTGCGTGATTCGTATGGCAATCCGCTGCAGAAGTACCAGCACATCTGCTGGGACGGCTGCATGTTCCCCAACGACGTGATGATGCTCCCCTCGACGTGGAACAGCATCCTCAAGGAAATGATTGCCGTGCGCGACGCCCACGGCTGGCACGCCTGAGCGTGGCTGGCTGATCCTGGCAGGGGCTGCAGGCCATCGCGGTCCGGCCCCTGTTCCTCACTCACAATCCACCCCACTTTTCACCCCCAGGGGGAGACCATGTCGAAACCACTGAACATCGGGATGATTGGCTACGGCTTCATGGGCCGGGCCCACTCAAACGGCTACCGCAAGGTCAACAACTTCTTCGACCTGCCCTACCACCCGGTCCTGAAGGCGGTCTGTGCCCGCGATGAAGCGAAGGCGAAGGAATTCGCCAATCGCTGGGGCTACGAGTCGGTGGAGACCGACTGGCGGAAGCTGATCGCCCGGAAGGATATCGACGCGATCGACATCTGTGTGCCGAACAACCTGCACAAGGAAATCTCGATTGCCGCCGCGAAGGCGGGCAAGATGATCCTGTGCGAAAAGCCCCTCTCGATGGACACCGCCGAGGGGGAAGAGATGTGCCAGGCGGTTGAAAAGGCCGGCGTGCCGAACATGGTCTGGTACAACTACCGCCGCGTTCCCGCCGTCATGATGGCCAAGCGCCTGATCGACGAGGGGCGTCTCGGGCGGATCTTCCATTACCGGGCGGTCTTCCTCCAGGACTGGACGATTTCGACCGATCTCCCGCAGGGGGGGACAGCGTTGTGGCGACTCGATGCGGCCGCCGCCGGATCGGGTGTGACGGGTGACCTGCTGGCCCACTGTATCGACACGGCGTTGTGGCTGAATGGCAAGATCGACACCGTCAGCGCGATGACCGAGACCTTCATCAAGGAGCGGACCCACACCGCCACCGGCAAGAAGGAACAGGTCAAGATCGACGACGCCTGTGCCTTCCTCGCCCGGTTCAACAACGGATCGCTGGCGACGTTTGAGTCGACCCGCTACGCGCGAGGTCACAAGGCGCTCTACACGTTCGAGATCAACGGTGAAAAGGCCTCCATCAAGTGGGACCTGCACGACCTGCACCGCCTCGAGTACTTCGACTACAAGGACGAAGGCAAACTGCGGGCCTGGCGTTCGATCCATGTCACCGACCACGGCGGTGACCATCCCTACATGGATCACTGGTGGGTCCCCGGTCTGCAGATTGGCTACGAGCACTCATTCGTGCACCAGGTGGCCGACTTTCTGGAAGGTCTCGGCAAGGGCGTGCCCGCCGAGCCGACCTTCCGCACCGCCCTGGAAACCCAGCGGGTGTGCGATGCCGTGCTGAAGAGCGCATCGAGCGGTGCCTGGGTGAACGTGGGCTGATCCCGGCGATCGGGAGCGACGACGAAACGATCGGCGGGGGTGTGCGGAAGACTGGGCACACCCCCGCTCGCTTTTTTGACGTGGGCCAGAGGAATCGCGGGACTGGTCAGGCCTCGTGATGTCCGCCGCGTGATGTCCGCCGGTGGTTCCGCGGAAGTTGTCAGTGGGACCGGTCGTTGGCGGCCGCCTTGGCCGCTGCATAGCGGGACTTGTTCTGACGGACGTCGTGAGCCGCCTCCAGGAAATACTCGGTCACAGAACGCAGTGGATTCCCGCGCAGCTTGTCGGCCACGAAGTACTTCTTGCCATCGGAGACGACGGGATCGAGGTCGGCACCGGTGAAGCCATCGGTGGCCGCGATCAGGGCGTTGACGTCGATGTTCTCCAGGTCGGCAGGGACTCCCGAGAGCAACCGTTGGAGAATGCGCCCACGAGCCGCGGCATCGGGAACCCGGGTTTCGAGCCACAACTCGATGCGCCCCGAGCGGAGCAGGGCGGGAGGCAGGTCGGCCAGTTCCATCGCCGTGAAGATCACGCAGACATCCCGACAGCCTTCGCTCTCCAGCCCGTCGAGCATCGTCAGCAGGTAGCGGTACAATCCCAGTTCCTGACCCGCCTGGAACATGGCGTCGCAGTCATCGATGAAGACCACGGCCGGGGCATTGTGCCGGGCCTGTTCGAAGACATTTTCAATCTTCCAGTAGAAACTGGGGGTGCCGGGGATGAAGGTTCCGTCAATCCGGAAGAACCGGCTCTTGAGACGGTGAGCCAGCGCCCGGCCGATGGTCGTCTTGCCGGTCCCGGGGGGGCCGAGCAGCAGTACACCCCGCTTGGGACGCAGGCCGTACTCCGTGGCGAGCGTGTCATTTTCCAGGGGCAGGACCACCTGGGTTTCGAGGGCGGTGATCAGGTCGTCCATCCCGGCGAGGTCGGCCAGCGAGACCTGCCGGACGCCCGAGAGCTGGATGTTGCTGGTCAGCCCATTCCCGGTGAGGTAGTCGAGAAAGCGGTCGGTGGTGAGTTCGGTCTCGCGGGACAGCCAGAGACACGCCTTGGCGAGATCGCGGGCGGTGAGATGGGTGGCGTGCCGCTTGATGCGGGAAAAATCGAGGCGGTCGCAGACCTCGGCCGGCAGCAGCCCGCGCACAAGACAGGCGTAGTCTTCCTGGGTGAACTGCCCGAGGGTCGCCCCATAGCCGCGGGCCTCGATGGTGTGCGGCGGGAACTGCCCGCCAAGGATGATCTTGCGCCCGTTTTTCTCGGCAAATTCACAGCAGTTGAGCAGGACGGCGGGAAGCCAGTTCTGGCGGGGGTAAGAGCCGCACCCCTCCACCACCTGGATCAGCAGGTCGACATCATCACAGACGACGGCCGGGTATTGGAACAGGGATTCGGAAATCAGCCGTTCGAAAACCTCTTCGAGGGCCAGCGGGTTCGAGACCCGCATCTGCTGGGCAAAGCTGGCGAGCGGAATGAACTCGCCGTCGAGTTCCTGGCAGAGTTGGCGCAGGACGGTGGTTCGCCCGGAGCCGCGGGGACCATCCAGCCAGCTGATCGGGCTGATTTTCAGCGCCGCCAGGATGTCCTGCAGGGCTCGCTGTTGCGAGGGGCAAAGTTCGGGCATTACGGGAAAAGGCCGATCGTGGGGAAGGAGGCTGTCGGGAAGACCAGCGGAAAGACAGACACCGATCGACGTGGATTGGTTCGTTCAACGGGCAGGCGCGAAGAGCATCCGCCACTTGTGACGCAGCAGCGACTGGGCGACCGAGAAAAGCTTGCGGGCCTTCCCCAACTCGACCCGGCGTGAAAAGACATCATACCGTCGGCGCTCGATCTCGGTCAGCAGGCCGCCGTAAATGGTCACCATGGTCTCGAGGATCGGGCGCCCCGGGGGATCGAGATAGCCAAACAGCGGCTGCATGCGATCGTAGTACTCGCGGGCCCGGGCCGCTTCGAACCGCAGCAGTTCCACCACCTGGGGCGATGCCTGAGGGGCCTGCAGTTCGTTTGGATCGACCCCGAACCGGCGCAGATCTTCGGCGGGCAGGTACACCCGACCTGCGAGTGCGTCTTCGCGGACATCCCGCACAATGTTGGTGAGCTGGAAGGCTGTGCCGCAGTCGATGGCGACCGGAATGGCCCGCTGGTCATGAAAGCCCCAGACGTGGATGCACGCCAGGCCCACCGCCCCCGCCACGTGGTAGCAATACCGTTCCAGTTGAGCAAAAGTCTCGATGGCGACCGGCTGCAGGTCCATCTCGACCCCGGTGATGACATCGGTGAGATAGGTCACCGGGACCTGGTACCGCTGCAGCATGTCGGCCACTGCGGGAAGCAGTGGGTGCGACGACGTGCCGGTCGCGCATGCCTCGGACAGTTGGCCACGCCACTCGTGCAGGGCCGCAGTTCGCTCGGGAATCGGGGCGGTGCTGTCTCCCAGGTCATCGGTGACCCGCATGAAGGCATACAGCGCACACATGGCCTGGAAGCGGTCCCGCGGGAGCGTCAGGAACGAATAATAGAAGTTCTTCCCCGTCTGGCGGGCCAGGTGCTCACACCGCTGGTACGACTCGGCAAGCGACACGCGACAGGCCCTGTGAGCGGTTGGGGACCATGGAAAACAAACAGACTCGAACAGAACCAGATGGCCAGCCGCGGTCGGGCGACGGGCGTTCCGACCTCTCTGCCAACCCCCAGAACGGGGCCCGGTGGCTTCGAGTGGGACTGGGACCCGGACTGCGACTGGGGACAAACGGGCAGCGGGACTGCGACATCCCGCCTCACTCTCTCAGCCCCGGGTCCGCCAGGGGCGAACCAGGGCATGGCCCAGGCACCTGGCCAGCAGGGAGGCGGCATCCCAGCGGTTGACCGTGGGGCGCTGCTCCCACACACGATATCCAATCGCCGCAATCCGATCCAGAATCCGTTCACCACCTCGGGCGAAGAGTTCCAGGTCGACCTGTACCCGGAAGGGAAACTGGGCCAGCTCGGGCTGGTAGGGGCCACTCCAGGGGGCAAGCATCTGCCGGGCCCGCTCGACTTCAAATCGCAGCAGTTCCACGAACTGATGATTGGTCTCCCGTCGGTCGTAGTGTTCGCGGGTGTAACCGAAGCGTTCGCGGTCCTCCCGGGGGAGGTAAATGCGGCCGATGTCGGCATCGCGGGCAACATCCTGCCAGAAATTGGCGAGTTGCAATCCCGAGCAGATCGAGTCGGACCAGGCGAAGTTCCCGGGAGTGGCCCGACGGCAGAGCGCCAGGACCAGCCGTCCGACCGGGTCGGCACTCCGTCGGCAGTAATCGAGCAGTTGGGGAAACGTGTCGTATTCGCGGATCGTCTGATCCTGCTCGAAGGCTGAGATCAGGTCGACGAGCGGTTGTCGGGGAATTTCGAATTCCCGGATCGTCTCTGCCAGGGCGATGAAGACCGGGTGCCGGGTTTGACCGGCATAGCAGGCGTCGAGTTCACCCCGCCACCAGCCCAGCAACTCCAGGGCCCGGGTGGGATCGCCGGTCTCGTCTCCGAGGTCGTCGCTCCAGCGGCAGTAGGCATAGACGTTGTAGAAATGCTGGTGCAACGGGCGGGGAAGCAGCAGCGACACCACCGGAAAATTCTCGTAATGCCCGGTCGCCAGGAACCGGCAATAGGCCTGGGCGTCGGCCCGGGAGGGGGTGGGCTGCGTCGAAAGCGGGCCCCAGCGGGTCAGTTCGACCTCAAATTCGTCGGCAGGGGGGGGCAGCATGAAGAAGCCGTTCGGCGTTGGGTAAAAGTCTGCGCTACTGTAAAGCGGGGACTGGTCGGCGTACAATCACGGTTCCGCCGCATTTCTGACAGGTTGTGTTTCATGTCTCTCCCCCAGGTTGTGATTGTTGGTCGTCCGAACGTCGGCAAAAGTTCACTGATGAACTGGCTGGCGCGGAAGCGGATCTCGATTGTGGATCCCACGGCTGGGGTGACCCGCGACCGGGTGACCTACCTGATGCAGGTGGCCGAACGCTACTTCGAACTGGTCGACACCGGTGGAATTGGCATCGTCGACAGCGATGACCTGAGTGCCGACATCGAACGCCAGATCCAGGCCGGCCTCGAACAGGCCGATCTCATCGTGTTTGTCGTCGATGCCCAGGCGGGACTGGTGCCGCTCGACCATGAGGTGGCCCGCCGCCTGCGTCCCCTCGGAAAACCGGTGCTGCTGGTCGTCAACAAGGCCGACAGCGAGAAATACGAGGCGATGGCCCCCGAGTTCTTCGCCCTGATGGATGTGCCGATGGTCTGCACCAGCGTCACCGCCGAACGGCATCGCGACCGGCTGCTGTCGACGATTGTCGACCTGCTGCCTCCCCCCGCCGAAGATGAAGACATCGAGGGGGAAAAGATCAGTGCCGATCCCGAGCTGAAGCTGGCGATTGTCGGACGGCGGAACGTCGGAAAGAGCACCTTCATCAATGCCCTCGCCCAGACCGAGCGGATGATCGTGAGCGAGGTGGCCGGCACCACCCGGGACAGTGTCGACATCCGCTTCGACCTGGATGGCAAGCGGTTCGTGGCGATCGACACCCCGGGGGTCCGCAAGAAAAAGAGCCTGGCGAACGACATCGAGTTTTACAGCCTGACCCGGTCGCTGCGCAGCGTGCGGCGGGCCGACGTGGTGCTGATGTTTCTCGACGCCTCACAGACCATCTCGATGGTCGACAAGCAGCTGGTCGGTGAGATCGCCGAGGAATACAAGCCGTGCATCTTCGTCGTCAACAAGTGGGACCTCGGCCAGGAGGCTGAGATGACCACCGAGAAATGGACGCAGTACATCCAGTACTCGTTTGGTACGCTCGGATTCTGCCCGATTGCCTTCATCACGGCGAAGGAGCCGATGACGGTGAAGCGGCTGATCAACGTCGCGCAGTCGATTGCCAAGCAGGCACGGATGCGGGTCTCGACCAGCCGGCTGAACCAGCTGGTGCGGCAGGCGGTGGTCCGCAATCATCCCCCGATGCGGGCGAATCGAGAAGCCCGCATCTACTACGCCACCCAGGTGGCGACCGAGCCCCCCACGATTGTGGTGAAGTGCAACGACCCGAAAGTGGTCGACAAGAGTTGGCGGCGCTATTTGCTGGGGGTCTTCCGCGACCAGTTGCCGTTCGCCGAGGTTCCCATCAAGGTCTATTACCGGTCCCGTTCCGGTAGCGGTCGCGCCGGCGATGAGCCGACCGATGAATTCGATGATTCGCCCGAAGTGATTCTCTCGGGGGATGAACCGGTCGATTTCGACGCCGATTTCGAATCGGAAGACGACTGAGTCCCGGCCGATCTCCGGGGATGGACCCTCCGACTGATCTCCCTCACCCGGGAGCGCCGGGAGCGGGTTCGACGCGCACCGGCGGAGTTTACCGCTGGAACAGGTCGGCAACGGGCTCAAAGGGGACATGCGCGTCGAGGGGAAACATCGGACGGGCACAGCGGGTGTGACCCAGCCCGCGGACATTGGCGCTGGTCGCTCCGGGGGCGTCGACGTCGATCTCCATGGCACACCACTCCGAGAACATGTGGTGTTCGCAGTGGGGCGATTTCACAATGACCAGGTCGAACTTCCGCGGATCGAGTCCGTGCGCCAGGAACCACGACCGGTCGAACAGGCTGACCGGCCGGCTCCCCACCAGCAGCGTGATCGGGCCGACTTCCAGGACGGCGGTGTCTCCCGAAAACCAGGGCCAGCCAAACGACTCGCTGCGGAACTGGCCATCCGAGAGCATCTTCACACGGGCCGTGACCGGGAGTGGCTCGAACCGACCCGGGTCGACTGTCCCGCCGACGGTGGTCTGAATGGTCGCCCCCACCCCGGCTGAGAAGGCGGCGCGAACGGCCGGGGCATCGACAATCGGCGCCAGCACCCGACCCGGGTAGCCCTGACGGATGATTTCCCGCACGATCGCGTTGCTGTCGCCCGATGCACCCGAACTGGTGGCGTCGGCGGCATCCTTGAGGATCACCGTTCCCTGCGTGACACCGGCCGCCTGGCGAATGCTGTCGGCCAGACTGGTCAATGGCACCTGCATCGTTTCGTGGTGTTGCCAGAACAGTCCCGCCAGTTCGAGGGCCATTCGCTGCGCCTCCTCGGGCTGCCGTTCGAGAACCACGAAACTGTTGGTCCGAAGTTCCGGAACATCGGTGAAGGGATTGCCCCACATCACGGCAGCCGAGAGGGCGTTGGGAAGGGCCTCGATCTGCCTGGCCCGATTCACACAGTGTCGGATCGAGCCGGTCTCGGTGATCAGTTCATTCCCCCGGACCAGGGCGGGAATCTTGACCCGCGCGGTGACCGGTTTCAGCCCCTGCTTCAGTACCCGCAACAGGGCCCTGGCTCCCCGGGCTCCCGTCTCGAAGAAATCGACGTGCGGGTACGTGTGGTAGGCGACCGTCACATCGGTGTGTTGCAGCATGCGGTCGGTGAGAATGCCATGCAGGTCCAGCGTGACCACGAACGGGATCGTGGCTCCGAGGATCTTCCGGGCCTCCTGCAGCAGGTACCCCTCGGGATCGAGTTGCCCCTCGGCCTCCATCGCCCCGTGCAGTGAGAAGAACGCGGCATCGACCGGTCCGGCGGCGGCGATGTCGGCCAGGAACTCCCCCGCCAGCCGTTCGAAACCGGCGCGCGACAGAACCCCGCCCGATGTGTTGGCACTCGCTCCCAGGGCTGGGACCAGTTCCACCCCCGGAGCCTTGTCGAACACGCTCAGGGCCCCCCCCACCTCTTCCCGCACCCGCCGGTGATGGTCGAGCAGCGCCTGCCGGCGGACGATGCGGAAATCTTCATGGGCACTTCGCCCGGGATTGAACGTCGAGACTTCCTGCTTGCACTCGGCCAGGAGGATTCGCGGCATGGTCGGATGGTGGTGGAGGGAGAGGTGTGTGAAAGGGAATTCGACTCAGCGGGCCTGCGCCCGTTGCGGGGTTCCCCAATGTTCTGTCCGGTAGCTGCGTCCCAGCAGGGCGTTGGCTTCCGGGTCTCCCGGAATCTCCTCTCGTTCGGGATCGAATCCGAAACTGCGACCGAGCCGGCAGGCCAGATTGCCGAGGTGGGGCAGAGTCGAAGAGAGATGCCCGGTGAGGGCGTCGGCGGCGAGTTTCGCATTGCCACGGATCGCCTCGACGAAATTCTGCTGGTGGGGAGTGATGCCAACCGACTTGTCGTCGGGCAGCGGGATGTTCTGGCGTTCCCCCTTTTCATTGAACACCTCGCACTTCCCCCGCTTGGTCAGCAGCATGCGCCCCTTCGTCCCGAGGAACTCGTTGCCGTTGTCAATGTTGCTGGGGTAATACCGGCTCCAGAGACGCATTTCGAAGGTCAGCTGTCGGGGGCTGCCCGGCTTGCCGTCGGCCGGGTATTCGAATGCAGCAGTCATGGTGTCGGGGTGCTGCTGGTCGTCGTCGTGGATGTACTTCCCGCCGACAGCGGCGACACGGCTGGGATGGGTGTCCACCCCCAGCCCCCAGCGGGCGATGTCGATCTCGTGAACCCCATCGTTTCCTGCATCCCCGGTTCCAAAGTCATACCACCAGTGCCAGGTGTAATGGTGCCGATTCGGCTGGAAGGGGACCAGCGGGGCGGGGCCCACCCAGGTGTCGTAGTCGAATCCTGCGGGTGCTGTCCCCGGCTGTGACTTGCCAATGGGGGGACGGAACTGCACGTTCCACGCACGCGCCACAACAACAGGTCCAATCACTCCATCCCGGAGCAGTTGGATCGCCGCCTGCAGGAATGGTGCCGAGCGACTTTGGGTTCCATGCTGTACGAGTTTGCCGCTCTGGCGGGCGGCATCGACCAGCCAGCGTCCTTCACGCACATTGTGGGAGCATGGTTTTTCGACGTAGACATGCTTGCCCGCCTGCAGGGCCAGCAGGGCGGCCGGTGTGTGCCAGTGGTCTGGGGTGGCAATGGATACGGCATCGACCCGCTTGTCATCCAGGATGGTTCGCAGGTCGGGGACCTGCTTCGCTGCCGGAACGACTTCGCCCGCTTCGCTTCGGCGTTTGTCATCCACGTCGCACAGGTAGGCGACTTCGACGTTGGGCAGGCCCGCAAATGATTTGACATGGGCACGTCCCTGTCCCCCGAGCCCGATGATCCCCACGACGACCTTGTCGGACGGAGCGGCCGACGCCATCACGGGAAATCCCAGGGGGGCAAGAGCCGCCAGGGGGGCGAGCGACGAAGTCTGGAGGAAATCGCGACGAGGGAATTCAGCCATGATCAATTCTCCGGGAGTGCACAGGCGAGAGGACAGCTGACAAATCAGAGGCTATTTCTTGAGGGAATCCGCAGGGATGTCGATGGACCAGACTTCGGCCGAGAGGGGCGTCGCATGGCCCCCCGCCACCCACAGGCGGTCCTGGAAGACATAGGCCGAGTGCTCGTGACGTTCCTTCCAGCAGCGGGAGGTGTCGAGCTGGTGCCAGGTCTTGCCATCGGCCGAGTACCAGGCGTCCCCCCAATTCTTCGAGGGATTGTTCGACCAGCCCCCCAGCACCCAGATGCGGTCGCGGTACGTGGCGGTCGAGAACCAGAGCCGGGGGGACCACGGGGCCGCTTCGGTCTCGCGAACCCAGTTCTTCCCGTCGGCCGAGCTCCAGACGTCGTGGAAGGCCTTGTAGCCGGGGACGTAGTTCCCTCCGCCGAAGACATAGATGCGGTCATTCAGCACGGCCGCCTGGTGATAGGACCGGGGGGCCCAGCCGGCGTCGGGCGTGACACATTCCCAGGTTTTGCCATCGGCTGACGACCAGACGTCATTTTTCAAACTCGAGTCGTCTCCAAAGTAGTAGTTCTCGGTTCCTCCGAGGATCCACATTTTGCCCTGGAAAACGACTGCCCCGGCGGCAATGCGGGGTGTCCAGCCGGCGGCGGCGGTTGCCTGCGTCCAGTCGGCTCCATTGGTGGAAGACCAGACTTCGGCCGAGGCCGAGTGTCCCGGGAGCCGACCGTTGTACCACCCACCCAGGAACCACATGCGGTCCTGAAAGGTCAGCGTCATCGGGAGATCACTGTGCTTCCAGGGGGCGGCGGCGGTGACGAGTTTCCACTCCCGGCCGTCGGTCGAGCTCCAGACATCGCGTGGCGGGGCCTGGAACGAGTCGAACCAGCCGCCGAAGATCCAGACGCGATCCCGGAAAACCACTTCCCCCTGGGAGTCACGGGGCTGCCACGGTGCGGCCACAGTCTCGCGCCGCCAGGCGAGGGGTTCGGCCGCGGAAACGGGAACCCCGGCCAGCGGCAGGGCCAGTGCCGCAGTGAGCAACACGAGCAGGCGGACCGCAGGGTGGCGAGACGCGAAGCACATTGAGTGTCCTTGGGGCGAAAGGCCAGGGGAGTACCGTGCCATCGGCACGGCCGGATCATGTCGCACCGTCGCGATTTTCGCAAATGGTCGGTGGAATCGCTGTCGGTCCTCGCGGGTCATCGACATGCCTGCAAGCCCCTGACGCCTGTGTTGAACGTCGACAATCCACCGGGGACCATTCGGTCTGACGGACGTGCGGCCGGTCGGAATAACGCAGACGTTGTTGCTGGTGGGCTGTCGGCACCTGTCAGCCCTTGATCCAACGGTGGTGCCCGGCAGGACATCCCGTGCATCGCTCGTGGAAAATCACAACGCCTCACCCGGCAGAAACCGGGCGAGGCGTTCGGGGTGCGCCGATTCTCGATCACAACGAACCATGTCGCTGCTGTGGAAACCACAGATGCTGCCGGCGGACCCGTCACCCGCGACGCGTGGGGCTGTGAAGGCTGATCAACCGTAGAGGCTGCCACCATTATTGAGGGTGAAGACCGTGCCTGTGATCACCTT
>Ga0315904_10009984_pt1 | contig 12342 bp, 9 predicted proteins | sample LakEriMetagenome_6_FD_203529 | JGI IMG/M metagenome (GOLD analysis project Ga0315904, IMG submission 203529) | Freshwater fungal communities from buoy surface, Lake Erie, Ohio, United States - Buoy 12 MA120 | ecosystem: Environmental > Aquatic > Freshwater > Lake | place: USA: Lake Erie, Ohio...
AGATTACCATTTTAATGACTGGGCTTCGTAATGATAGTGTATGTTGATGTAAGAACACGTGAATACAGACAATAGGACGTGCCACTTCAACGCCTAACCTACGGCAATTGCGCAAGTGCGGCAGGGTGGGTGAACGAGCAATTTGCTTTCTACTTTCTTTGTCAAGTGAACTATACTTATTACTTTCGAGTCCGCACCTGACGCAAGCCGTCAAACCGTTACCTGTAATGCTATGGCGACAGTGCATTATTAGACAGAGATTGCAAAAACAAACATTTGGAATAAAAAACATAAACAAACATTTAAAAAAATAACAGTATGAACAAATTTACAAGACTCCTATTATTGCTTTGTGCATCAGTATTCTTTCACAGTTGCACACCACTACGGACAATTATAAACAACGAATTCCCACCTCTTTCGACAACTGACCAGCAGTATGTTTCTGTAGAAAGAAATCTGGTTGAACTTGAAGATTTTAAACCGCACGTGGGTCTTAATATTGACAAAGACATAATAATTCAATACTTGCCAGCAGAAATAAAGAAAGCAGCAGAAGCAATCAATGATGAAAATGTGAAAGTTCAAAATCTTGAACCAAAACTATCTTTCGATAGGCAAGGAGTTTTTATTGATGCTGATTTTTTTATCACTATTCCAAAGTATGATGTTGAAATCAAAGGTAGCTTTATAGGTGTGACGGCAATCTCTACTGAAAAAGACACACTGTATTTAAGGAGTGCATTAAGTTCATTGAAAATTAAGAGTATAAAATTTACAAAAAAGCCAAAGCTTTCAAAGAAAGCATTGGCAAATTTAATCTCACCAATTCTTAAGAACTATCTTGAAAATATAAATGGGCAAATCTTCAAAAAACCAACAACGATTTATACTGGTTGGGGTGAAACATATGAGTTAAGCCTTAAAGAAATGTTCAAAGACCCTAATACTGAAGTTATAGCAGATTCAATAAAAATATCCCGATTTATTAAACAAACATCCATACGTGTAAAATCAAGTGGTGTATCAGTAATGGTTGAATTAGTGAAAAATAAACCTTCAATCGTTGCATCTTCTATTCCAACACCCAAAACAAGAACTGATGCTGAATTAACAAAAATATTTAAACAATTTAATGCGAAATATGACAGCACTTGGTTAAGTGTTTTTGAGCCTATTGACGTAAAATCTTTGGTTGTTACAAATATTAGTAAGTCGGAAATATCAAATATTTTTAATGAAGCCTTATCTAAGCAAATAATATTGAGACAAAAGTTCATTATTCCCGAAGAAACATTTAATGAAAAGTTAGAAGTAAAAAGAGGAGATATTGATTGCCAAAAAGTGAGAACTGATTTCAAATATCCAAGTTTTAATGGAGCAAGTTGTAATTGGAGTTGTGGAGATTTTGACCCAGTATGTCATTCTACGAGAGCAGCCTGTAGAGCAAAGAGAGAAGCAGAACGAATAATTTGGCAAGCATCTAGAGAAACAGCTCGTATTGCACATCAAGCAGAAAATGAAGCGAAAGTGTTAGCTTGTAATGTATGGCGAGAAACTTTAGATTTTCTTGCATTAGGTAGGTTTAAAGGGAATGTTTCAGGCAGTGGAAATGCTGCTGTAAATTTTGAATCTTTTAATTTCAACAGTGATTTGTCAGCACTAACTATTCAATATTCTGGAACAGTAGACGCAAAATTAAATGCTAATATGGAATTAAATCCTGTTGACCTAGGTCATGTCTTCTTTTGTTTTAGTAATTTTGATAAAAAAACATCGAGCAACATTAATATTAGTATCCCAAATAATACTTCCAATATTTCAGTTACCTCTACCCGTCAAGATGAAAATTTAATCCTGAAAATCAAACTTGAGAAAATACCGTATGACGCAACAATTAGTCCAAGCCCTTTACATTCTTTACTATTAGACCCTCAATTTGTAGTTCAATGTCCTATAAGCACTTTATTGGGTCTAGGTTCTATTGGTGTAGCAACAGGTAAATTTTTGGGAATGGTTAAACTTGCACCTGAACAAGAATTGCTCCTAATGGGTAAGGTAAAAGGCAAGTATGGAATAGATGAATTTCAAATACCGTTCAAACCGATAGACTTCAAAATAAATGGTGTAGTCAAAAAATCAAATATAAATTGGTTAAGCAAATCAATTCAATTTACATATTTAGAACCTTAACAATTGACACTTGCAAAAAGCACTACAGGTAACAGGCGTTTGGCAAAAAAGCGGGTTCAGTGGTTAATTGAACATTCTGCCTCGCATCAGCTTTTGTGCTGGGTTGACAGTATAGTGCTTCGAAATCCGCTTCTTCGCCAAGCGCCAGAACGTTACCTGACACCCTCAGAGCCATCGCAACCATCGGCAAACAATAAATATGAACAAACCAATCAGTCACAAACATTATTCATGAAATATAGGTTGCTAAAAAATATAACAGAATTGCAATAGTAAGATTTGAGTAGTTTTGAAAAAACGTTACGTTTGAAATTTGATAAAAGCTAAATTAAATAAAAATGAAATTTAAGGCTGGGTTCATAATAGATGAGATTTTCGATTTATATAAACTAAAAAATACAGAAAGTGATTTTGAAAGTTTGATAACCAAATTTTCAGCCCATACATATTTCATTATTCATGGGTTCGATGAAAGTTATTCAATTACTGAAAATAACATCAATAATATATTGTTCTCTACAATTCATAATATTATTACAAGAGGAACACCTTCAAGAGCTAGTTTGAAAGTTTGTGAAGAATTATTGAAAAAGTATAAATATAAAAAAACAGTATCAACAACAGGTGACATAAAGTATATTAATAATGAGACTGAAATAGATAGCTTATCAAGAATTGATGAATTATTTCCTTTAAAAGCTAAAGGGACTATTATTAATGAGCTAATCTACAAACCAATAGCAATTGGTCAAATACAATATTTGATTATTCATTTATTCATAATAGGTAAAATAAAAATTGAAGAACAATGGGTAATTCATTCGAGTGAGGGTTCGAAAAAAATAATAAAACTTGCCTTAGAAGATTTATTTGAATTAATTTCATCGATAGAACAGTTGAATAATAGAAAATTTAAGTGCCCTAAAATAACTTTCGTAACGGACAAATTGATTTCTCGAACTTTAAGTTTGGGCTTAGTTCAATTTGGTGATATTCCTACTGATTACCACTTTGCTATAGAATACTTTAAATATCAAAGAAAAGATAAATCTGATTCAACTGAAATTATCAATAACGAAACAGATGAGATTTTGAAAAAAGAGGTGATTTCAGAATACGACAATGACTATATTTCTAAAATTCAAACGTATAACAAGAATAAGTATAAGAGAATTGGCAATTATGACTTATCAGGCAATTTGGCATACGATGACAATAATTTGAAAGCCATTCGTTACTTACTCCAAAATTTATTTAGAAAAGAAGATTTTAGGGATGGACAACTACCAATTATTAATAGAGTATTACAAGGCATGGATGTAATCGGAATATTGCCAACGGGAAGTGGCAAATCGCTAACATATCAATTATGTGCAATTTTGCAACCAGGTATTACATTGGTAATAGATCCTATTCGGTCATTGATGGTAGACCAATACGAAAAGCTACGGAGCAATTTCATCGATAAAGTAATATTTATAAATTCAAATGATACCAAAGAAGAAAGGCAAGCAAAGGAAAAATTAATAGCTACAGGTTATGTTCAAATTGCGATTATTGGACCAGAAAGATTTCAAATACAAGAGTTTAGAGATTACTTATCTGAAGTAAAGGCAAGAAATCTACATTTTGCATATACTGTAATTGATGAAGCGCATTGCATTTCAGAATGGGGACACGATTTTCGATTCTCATATTTAAGATTATCAGAAAATATATTGAAAATTTGCTTTAATAATGAGAAAAATATTTTTACTCAAATCGCCCTTACCGCTACAGCTTCGTTTGATGTGATAGCCGACATTCAAAGGGAATTGAGGATGGATAATGAAAGTTTTTTACCAATTCCATCGATTAATAGAGACGAATTAAACTTTGATGTTTGTGATGTTGGAGAATACACTTTATCACAAGAGGAAAAAGAAAGTATTAATATAAAAAAAACGAAAAAACATTCAGAATATATAATTGATAGTGAATTTTTTCTCCGAGAAAAAGGGTTAGCATTAAAAAAATATCCAATATTAAAAGAAAATTTAAAAGTAATTATCCCAGAAAAATTAAAAACCATTGGTGCCAATAGCTATAAAAAAGCTCCTTTTTGGACACATGATGAATATGGATACTACCCAAATGCTGGTCTAATATTTTGCCCTACAAAATCTGACGCATTGGGGAATGGCGTTTATGCAATTTCAAATAATATGCTTAATCAAAGAACAGGTGAGATTCAATTAGCGGGGTTGTCAACAGAAAGCGACTATTTGGAATTAGGAACTTTCATGGGAGGAGGTGATGAAAATTCTTGGGAAAATAAACGTGTGAATAGTTTAGCTGAAAAATCTATGCAAAATCAAAAACTGTTTTTAAATAACAAATTAAATTTGATGGTTGCAACAAAGGCATTTGGGATGGGAATTGACAAATCAAATATTCGTTTCACCATTCATTATTCAATTCCCCAGTCAATAGAAAGTTTTTACCAAGAAGCTGGCAGAGCAGGTAGAGATAGAATTGATAGTTATAATTTAATATTGTATAGTAAAACTGATGTAAATAATAATCTTGATTTTATAAAAAATTCTCATAAAGGAGCGAGAAGGGAATTACAAATATTTGAAGAATTGTTGACAACAATTCGTTATGAAGATAACTTCTTCATTAAGTATATTTCAAACTTAACTACTAATAAATTTAAACAAGTAAAAAGTTTAAATTTGAGTCAAAATGATAAAGGGAAATGGTATATTTATGTCAATGGGAAATGGAACGAGGAAATTAAGAAAAGTGACTCGCTAGGTAAAATATACTTAGGTGATAGAGGTGTTGTCTTAATACCCTATACAGATAATGTAGTTTGTAAAACTGAACAAGCAGAAGAAATTCTACAATATATTTTAGCATATATTAAGGACAATTGCCCTAGTAGAAATTATTTAGAATGGCTGCATAGCAAAGAAGCTGATGGAATAGAAACTATTTTAAACAGGTGCACCCCACTTCAAAAGCCTAAATTGATAATTGGTTTAGATAATGATACAATTGAAGATTTAGGTGCAAAAATTGGCGATATTAGAAATGAGGAAAATATGGTAGTTAGTTCAGGTAAACGAATAATCAAAGCCGCATACAATTTTTGCGATGGTGATACAGATGAAAAAATTGAAAATAGATTTATATCTAACTTAGTTTATCAATACTGGCGTGATTCTGAAAGACAAACCCCCTTTAAATATTCTGACGAATTTTTAGAAACTGTGGTATCTGATGAATTGGAATTCAAAAAATATTTCGTCGAAAGTATCGAATATTATAAGAATTCGTTTTGGCAAATCAGAAATGTTCTTGACACACAAAAGGCTATTTATCGCTTAAGCATCTTAGGAGTAATTGATGATTATACAATTGATTATGCAACTAACACTGCCATACTATACTTTAGCGCAAAAACCGAAGAAACCTATTTAAAAAATTATCAAAATTATCTTAGTAAATATATAGGTGAGGAATCTGTAAAGTTGAGAATTGAAAAAGCCCAACTCATTCAAAATACTACTGACTTACGTAAATACTTGTTTGAGCTAATTTATTTTTTTGAAGAAACACTTACGTCAAAGCGTCTTGCTGCAGCGAGTTATATGAATCATATTATAGAAAACGTCTTTTTAAAAAATAAACAAAATGGTGAAAGGGACTTTAAAGAGGAGATGGAGTTCTATTTTAAATCTAAATACGCACGACAAGAGCATTTTGTCAAAGATTTTGCTAAGAATGTGGAGCATATTGAGTTGTTCTCAAAGTACCTACAGTATATAAAAAATCCACCGGATGGATTAGGGAAGGAGTATGATAATTTACAACATATAAAAGGTGCATGCGCGAGATATATCTTAACGAATGAAGACAATTGCATTGTATCGCTTCTAAATGCTTATTCAACCTTAGCATTAGAGGCAAAGGCCTTACATAACTCTGAAATTGTTAAGCAAAAATGCAGAAATGAAATGAATGCTACTTATAAGGCATTTAAAAAACTATTAAATAAAAATATCAACAAGAAGAACATTGTCGAATTATTAAACTTATTTACATCAGAGTTGGGAAAACTAAACCCACAAGTATTAAATAGTATTAATGATCTGTTAAAAATGAAAATCGAACCTTTAATAAATAATTATTATTTAAACCATACACATCTATAGGGCATCAGGTAACATGCGCTAAAAAGAAAGAAGGGCTTTTGTAGTTTCCTCATCATTATTACTATCTTCGTCATTAGGAAGCGAACAAGCAGAATTGCTTTCTATTCCCTTCCTTCTTTTAGCGCAAAACCGTTGTGCGAAATAATAAAAATCATGTCAACAGATAATTCTTACTATCCAAAAATTTATTTCCCTTATAAATATAGAGAAATTTTAAAAAAAGAACCTCTCAAACCTGTTCTTCCAATCGAACCAAAATGCCCTCATGAGCCTAAAAATAATTATGAATATTCCGAACCAGGTTGTATTAATTCGAGTATATCTTATTTAGTTATTTTTATAGGGGTAATTTTGACTGTTATCGGTACGAAATACAATAATGATGATAACCTTTTTATAATATGGGGAATAGTATTAATTATTCTCGGAATAATTGGGCATTTCATTGTTAAATTTAATAATGAATTAGAAGAAGAAAGAAAAATAAAGTATAAGGCAAATTTTGATAAAGCGAAAAAAGAATATTCGTCAAAACTTAACGAATATACAAATCAAATTGTAAAATATAAATCAGCTTACGCAGAGTATGAAGAAGCTACTAAAAATTTCAATAAAAATAATTACATTTTACAATATAGGCTTGATGAATTATCAAAATATTTTTCAAAACTAAAAATTCCTTATAATGACACATCGAGTTTTTTTTGTCGAAGATATCCTGAATTAGTAAATGCCTTAAGAATTTCATTCAATGATAATGTTTATTTTTCAAACGAAACAGCATATTTTGTAGATACTAATAGTAAAGTTGTTATTACTATTAATGTTGAAAGTATAAATGACATTTACTCTGGGACAGACAACACATCTGATTATACTTCTTCACAATATATTAAAATAATACTGGAAGAAAGCCAAGCTAAAATACATCAAAATAAAGTTGCAGATTTTATTATCAAATTATTAAAAGATATAAAATCATTTCAACCAATTAATAAAGAGAACTATGATATTCATTTAGTTGAAGTGTGGAGTACAGAACGAGCTATTTTTGAATCCTATAAAACAAAAGGATTTGATAAAACCCAAGAACTAAAAAAGAAATATGGATTAGATTCTCAATCAGATGACTTACCATTCTAAATAAATTACTTCGCACAACACTGGTTTTGCGCAAGCGTGGCATTTGTGCTAACTTGAACATTTATGCTTTCTTCGACTTTTGTAAGTGACCAAACTTTTATACTTTCGATTCCACGCCTGACGCAAAGCCACTCAACGTTGTAGGCAAGCCACAGGCGGAACTCGATTGCTCACTAAAAATAGTTTTTATAATAGATTTAAAAGCACATTCTAAAAAACCGTTCTTTTCCTTGTCAGTAAAACTAGTAGAGATAAAATATTAAAATATGATTAATTTAAACTTGAAAGTAAAACTGAACACTTTTGAAATGTTATTCTTCACAAATAGAACTTTATTATATGATTCTAATGTTGCTTTACAGATATTTATTGAGAATGAGAATTTTGAAGATGTAATTATTATTAGCGAGGTAATTCGTAATATTGAAAAGACGAACATATGTTTAAAAAAGGTAGTTAGAATAAAACAAAAAGAGTACAGAAGAAATACACTAGCTAAAATTTACAACCAATAAAATAGAAATGAAAAAAGAAGTAAACATTATAATTATCTCATGGGAATTGCATGAATTTAATATAGAGAAAATCAAAACTTTCAATCGAACATTTGACTATGGAATTTATCAAATATATGGGAAACATAAAGCATATGGAAGAGAAGCATTGCTTTATATAGGAAAAGCTGAAGACAGAACATTTGCTACAAGATTGCAAGATGGTGGAAGAATTGATAGTGATTTCAATTACAGTACCATTGAGCCGACACATATTAGATTAGGATATATAACTATTGATAATTCAGATCTAGCAAATAAAAAATATAATCTTGAACAATATAAACTTAATGAAAACTGGGCTAAGTCCATAAAAGTAGCAGAAAAATTGTTAATTGCTACACATCCTCCTGCATTAAACAAAGTTTTAGGACATAAATGGCAAGATTTTAATTTTGATGAAAGCTATTTAATACTCAATGGCGGAGATTATGGAGATTTGCAACCAGAAGTAAGTACTTTCTCAGTAGAGTTTTGTGATTTTTTTGACAACTATTTTTTAAGAACAGATGACAAATAAGGCCAGCCTACAACATTGGTTTTGCGTCAGTGTGGCATTTTTACTAGGTTGAACATTTGTACTTTCTATTTGCTTTTGTACTAAATTTGAACATTAGTGCTTTCTATTCCACACCGAACGCAAAGCCAAAAAACGTTGCCAGCAAGCTTAAAGATCCAACATACTATGACAGCACAAGAAATTTACAAAGACATCAAACAAAAATTTATTCCCGATAATATTGAAATCAAAAACTTAAATGAAGCTTATGATTTACACGATAATTTATTTATTCCATTTAGGGTTGAACTAATTGAAAATGGGCTAAATGGATTTATGCCACATTATAGAGGGGAACAAAAATTTGGTTGGGATATTTTGTCTGGCATTTTTAGACCACCACTTGAAAAACTTTCATCTGAACAAGGAAAGGAACTTGAACAAATGGCTGTAAAGGAGTTTGAAGAAACGATTAAAACCAATATTGGGGAGAATATACTACGTAACATTTTCAATCAAGAAAAATTTGGTAAGCAATGGGATTTATTATTTCAGGCACAACATGGAGGTGTAAAAACAACATTAACTGACTGGACAGGATTTATTCAAACAGCTTTATTTTTTGCAACTGAATTTTCAGAAAACGAAGAAGTTGAAAATGCAGATGCTCAACTTTGGTGTTTGATGGTTTCTGAACAAAACATTATTTCAGATAATAATTTTTTCCCTAAAGAATCAATGTATAACTTAGACCCTTTTAATATTGACAATGTGTATCTTATTAATCCTTCAATATATATTGACCATGTAGACGAAAGAATTTTCGAATATAGAATGTTCAAGCAAGGTGGAAGATTTTTAGTTATGCCAAACGATGTTTGCAATGTTCCCATAAATAAACATGACATTTTTAAAGATTTTTTATTTCGAATAAGAGTACCAAAAGAATATAAACCTAGCATTAGACAAACCTTATCTGAAAGAGGAATTACTAGGCAACTAATGTATGCTGACGAAAATCCATTACACAACAATCTTATTAAAGAGATAAATGATAAAATATTTTCAAACCCACATAATGAATAATTTTAAAATTGCAACATTATTAAGCTTTATAATAATAGTAATACTTACGTCACTGTATTTTACTGATAGAAACAAAATCAAAAAACAACGAATTGAGATTTCAGACCTTGAGGATAAGGTTAAAGAATTGGAAGATAAGAACTCAGAATTGGAAAGTGAAAAGGAAGAATTAGAATCCAAGGTTGCCGAATTTAATACAATCCAAAATTCCTATGTTTCACCTAATTCAAGCTATCAGAATACATCTTCAAACTTGTATTCTCAAAACAATCTAACCGAAATTGGAACTGAATATGCTATTGTTGTATTTAAACAGAGTTCTTGTGATTACTTTATTATAGAGAATAATTCTGGATATGTTCTTGTTGAATGGATGGGTGGTAATGACCCTGACTTGGGTGATAAAATCATTGGAAGCTTCAACTCATTTGGTACAAAAGAATTTTATAATAAAACAAAAGAAACTAAATGTAATCTTTGGGTTGATGACTATATGTTATCCAAAGATAATGCTTTAGAAAAAATTAGAGATAAGTGTAATTAAAAAAGCCAGCTGGCAACATGGGTTTGGCAAAAGTGGGGCTTTAGTGCTAGGCTGAACATTTGTACTTTCTATTGGCTTTTGTACTAAATTTGAACTTTGGTGCTTTCTAAACCCCACCTTCGCCAAGCCCAAAACCGTTATAAGCCATTTTATGACGACACAAAACACGAACATTAAACAACAGACAAATGAACAATAAAGCATTAGTTAGACTTAGCAACATAATTGGAATAACTTCAATAATCCTTTTAGTTTATTGGGTATTTATATTCATCTCAATAACAGTATTTGGACTGAGAGTTTTTAGAGAAAACTTGACCGAGTCATTTTATTTGAGTGTAGTTGGAATTTTGGCACTAATGTTTGGGGCTTTAATTATAAACGTAATGTTCAACTTGACACGAATAGCCGAAAAGCATAATCAAGACGACATCAATAACACAAGGACAGCATCAAAAAAATTAGGACTTATTTTTGGGCTAAGTTTTCCTTTAGTTTTCGGACTTTTATTTGGTGGCGACTATTTGACTTCAAGCAAAAAAGAAAAGATGCTAATTTCATCAGCAAAGTCTATTATTGAAAGCAACATTGAGAAATCAAATAAACTAGCAAATTATTCATTTGACGAAAAATGGATAATCGAAACTGGCGACATTCTCGACCTATACGCTAAGACAGACAAACACTTTCCTTATGTTTCAGTAATTGTTGCAGACAGCATTGACAAATCCCAGATATTCCTCGGCTTTCGGGACTATTACGGAGAACTTAATGACACCGTTCCACCATTGAAGAAAAATTTCATTCAGCAGACAACTAAGGACGAGAGAGAGTATTTAACAAAAGTATTCTTCAAAAATTTTGACGGTGTGCGATTCAGTGCAAGTGATGGACGATATGAATTATTCTATCCATACTTCAAAAACGGAAAAAAAATAGTCCTTTACTTTTCAGACTACCAACGCTATGGGAAAATCGGACGCTAAGACAGAAAGAAAAACGGCTTATAACAGCACCTACCCAAAAGGCGGGGTTTCGTGTTCCACAGACAGTTTTGTGGTTAATCAAACATTAGTTTTTCAAATCAAGTTTTGTGGTAAAAGTCCCGCCCTTCGGGTAGCTGCAAAACGTTAGCTGTAATTTCCGAAAAAACACGTAAACAAACAAAAATTAATATAATGAAAAGAATAAAATTATTCCTTACAACTACTTTTTTGCTTTTGACATTTTTAGCAAAATCACAAACAACAACATTTACAATTGTAATGAGCCCTGCTGATAGTTTAAGAGAAGCTGGTGATTTAAAAGGTGCTATCGAAGAATTTAGAAAAATATACAATTCAGACCCCAAAAATGACAACAATATTTACAATTTTGCTTGTGCATTAGCTGTTACAAAACAGAACGATAGTTGTTTTAAATACTTATATAAAGCTATTGAATTAGATACTGCTACAAATGCTTTGACTGACCCAGATTTTATTCCAGTTAAAGACGATAAAAGATGGAATGAATTCGAAGACAAATTAATTTCGATGCTAAATATAAAATTTAAAAATCCTTATAAAAATATTGACTACGCAAAAAAACTTTGGAGAATGCAAGCAAAAGACCAAGCATACTATGGAGAAATTAAAATTGCAGAAAAGAAAACAGGGATGAACTCAACAGTTGTTAGAGCATTGTGGACATTGAAACATATTTATAACGACGAAAATCAAAAACAATTAGAAAACCTTATTGAGGAAAAAGGATGGCCTAAAATAAGCGAAGTTGGAGGAAGAGCAGCAGGAGCAGCTTTTTTAATTATTCAACATAGTGACAACGAGAAACAGAAAAAATATTTGCCGACAATTGAAAAACTTTGCAATGAAAAGGAAGCAAGTTGGCAAAGTTACGCTCTTATGTATGACAGAATACAAACAAGTGATAACAAGCCTCAAAAATATGGTTCTCAAGTTACTTTTAATGACAAGACAAAAAAATACGAACTATTTCCATTGTTAGACGAAACAAAGGTTGACGAATGGAGAAAAGAAATAGGAATGCAACCATTAGCTGAATATGTTTCAAGATGGGAAATTAAATTTGAACCTAAAAAGAAATAAACTACAGCTAACA
>Ga0315904_10009991_pt1 | contig 12337 bp, 12 predicted proteins | sample LakEriMetagenome_6_FD_203529 | JGI IMG/M metagenome (GOLD analysis project Ga0315904, IMG submission 203529) | Freshwater fungal communities from buoy surface, Lake Erie, Ohio, United States - Buoy 12 MA120 | ecosystem: Environmental > Aquatic > Freshwater > Lake | place: USA: Lake Erie, Ohio...
CAAGCTGGCAAGAAGCAGGTAAATACTGTATAATACACATTATCAAGCAAGAGGATATTACCATGAAGATTGCTGTGTCCGGTTCACGCAACTATCCCCATCCCTCTGTGGTTCGAGATGCCGTTGCGGACTACATCGTCAACGGTAACTGCGATACCGTGGTTCACGGTGGGGCCAAGGGGGTGGATACGATCGCCGATAGTGCCGCGCGGTCTCTCGGGTGCCCCACCGAGGTCATCCGCCCGAACTACGCCGCCTTTCCTGGCAGGGAGCGGGCGGCTCCCCTAGCCCGTAATACCCGCATTATTGAGGAAGCTGATGTCGTCCTCGTGTTCTGGGACGAAGAGAGCCGTGGCACCGCCGACACCATCAAGAAAGCTCGTGCCGCCGCTAAGCCCCTCCTCCTCTGGGGCGCCTCGGGCAAGCGCATCTCCCCGCACTGACCGAGTCTTGACTACGCTGTATCATAAACTATAACTAATTTCCATCACGAATCGGCCATCCCCCTCTAGGGCAGCCGCCAGACGAGGACATGGTGGGAGATTCCCTTGTTTTCGGTGTACGACTCCTGCAGCGTGGCAAATGTGCGGCTGTCGGGCGAGAACGCACAGAGGCGCAGAACCGTGCGGTGCGGGAGCCGGATGGTGCGGGAGCTGCCCAAGATCGCTTCGCCTTCCTTACCGATAGGGTTCAGATAGACGAACCGACCGCGCGCACGGGCCAGTACCGTTCCTTGGGCAAGCAGGCTGTCCGTTGTAACACCGGTGATGCGAGTCTTGAGGTCAACCGCTGGCACTTTGCCTATGATCTCTCCTGACTTAATATCGAAGATCGTGGTTTCCGCGACCGTCTTATGCCCACCGCTGCCGGAGGAATAATGACCGTTCTCCTGGTCCGACGATGCCAGAGCGAGCCGGGTACTGTCTTGGGAGAACGAGGCGGTGACTCTTTTGTTGTAGGAGTGCTTCATAGGAAGCCGATGGAGGAGCGCACCCGTCTCGACATCCCAAAGTTGTCCCTCCTCCGGCAGACCAATGAAAAGGAGGCGGCCATCGGGCGAGAACTGGATAGATGAGACATAGCTGTACTGGTTTACCGGTGGCTCGATTTCCCGCAATAGGAAACGGGCCGCACAGGGAGTCATATTATTCATGCGAACAATTCCTTCCTCAAGGTCTTTGAAGATTTGCAGTGCCTGGGCACGGACACGATCGGGGTCTTTGCTAAAGTGGTAGAAGTGGTTGCGGCCGTAGCTATTGACCTCCATGCAGCGGTCACCACGAAAGAAATGGGGGCCTAGAATCGGTGCAAGAGGCACCTTGCTGTCTGACTTGCTAGCAAAGCCCTCCGTGTAGAGGAGGTTAAGAAACGGAGCCGCCGTGCGGAAGGCTTGCAGTTTCTGGTCGTCCTCAAAGTCGAGGAGCTGACTGTTAGGAACCCCATGAGCCGGAGCCAGCGTGGGGAGGGTGCGAGCCGTCTTACCACGGAAGCCAGGGACACTCCAGCGCCCGTACTCCTTGAAGGAGACAAGGTGCCGACAGCGCTCGCTGGCGGGCTTACCACAGTAGGGACAGTGGGCAATGCCGCAGCAAATATGTGGGTCGGTCTGCTCGGGTGTCCGGCGACGCCAGTGAGGTTTGGAGTCATGGCTCTCTTTGGTGAGCGGGCGGCGGCAATTGCTACAGGAAAAAGTAGCCAGGACGCGAAACGCGAGCTCCAGCTCGTCGTCCTGGCCGAGGTGAGTGGGATTGGGTGACGGTGTCGATTGGGTTGTCATGGTCATTGCTCCGTTCTAATGAACTGCCTTCATTGATTACACTACACCCTGTGTAATCAAACCGGAAAGGAAGCTAGGGATTGGTTTGGATTACTTTTGCCCAGCTCGGCGTGGGGCAGCTCGTCGGGCGCGTGAGCACAATAATCACCCGACCGATGCCCTGCGGTGGCTGGACAGGCCAGGGGGTATAGCCATCGGTAATCACTATTATGGTGTCCGGGCGGGGACGAAGACTCTCCACCGCAGCGAGTGCCACGCCCATGTCCGTGCCCCCCCCACCCCGCAGGAGCCCCTTCACCTGGCGCGGGTCGAAGACGTTGCGGCAGGTATGCACCGCAGTGTCCACGGAGAGAACCGTCACACCCTCGCGCAGGCCCAGTGCCTTGAGGATTCCCGCCGTCTCCGAGAGGGCGCAGGCCAGGTCATCGTGGCCCATGCTCCCGCTGGTATCGATCGCCACCGCGACGCGCGGAACGGGCTGGACCAAGCCGGGCACGACGATATCGGGCATGGCTGCCTGCCGACGACCCGGCCGTGCGTACCGGTAGTCCGAGCGCCCCGCTGTCTCCGCGAGGCTACGGCGCACCGCGCTTGCCAGCTCGCGCCGCCAGTCGAGTTTGGGGGGAGCCAGCAGCTCATCGGCCCAGCGCTCCCAGCCACCGGGCAGGGTTCCACGGCCCCGACTGCTGATGGTGGAGCGGATGTCTAGCGCGACACTGCGGCGCACCAGCTGGTCTTCCCCTTCAGGCAGGCCCGCTATCCCACTTGTCGCCGCCACGGCCTCGAGCGCCTCCATCACCCCATGCGCACACGAGCCGCACTGCCCACCGCCTACCCCAGATGGGGGTTGAGGGTCCTGTTTCTGGATGCTCGCGTAGTACTCCTCAGCGGTCAGGCTATCGGGGCAACCAAGCGTACTTGGCAGAATCGGCGAGCCGGGCAGGGGCTGCCCCTCGGCAAGCAGGTCGTCGTTTATCTCCGCATCGGTCGCCAGGTTCCACTGGAGCGCGGCCTGAGTGTCTCCCGCCACACCCGCAGGAGCGCGGCCAGCGTGGTCACGTAGCAAGTGGCAGATCTCATGGTAGAGAACCGCAGCGGTCTGCTCACAGCTCCAGTCCGAGACGACGCGCACGGGGTTGTAGTAGAGCCGCCAGTGTGCATCCACCGCCATGGTCTCCACTTCCTCGGTGGGAATGCGGCGGAGTGACCACAGCGCGGCGGTAAGGTACGGCCGATCCAGCGAAAGGCGGAGCAGGGCGGCGGAGACCAGCGTCTCCGCCATGCCGTTCTGCCCCGAGAGAAATGCAGTCATCCCCATACCTCCTACTGGCTCAGCAGTCCCGCCGAGCGCAGAACCGGCAGAAACGGTGTCAGCTCGACACGGGGCAGAGGAAGATCCTCACGGTCCCCACGAGCCCGCGCCAGGGTGCGAGCCGCCACCGCAGCGACGTCCGTACCCCCCGCCTGAGCCGCAGCAGCAAGGATCGTCCACGCCGCTTTCCAGCGCCCTACGCTCAGCCCTGAGGTCACCGCGCGCTGGGCCACCGAGGAGAGAATGGCGTAGGCCTGATCCGTTCGAGCCGGGTGTACATACGAAGCGGGCGATGCCAAGAGGCGGTCGGGGTCGGGGAGGTCTAGCTCACGCAGCCAGTGGCAGAACTCCACCGCCACTCCCTCCCCGACGCAGCCAATCAGGAGAGGCAGGACGCGCGATGCGGCTCCATTGGCACCCGCGAGGAGGCGGCTGGCGTAGTCCCAGGAGCGAGGCGAGGGCCAGGCACCGCCACGCCGGGACTCATCGGTGGGCAGGGCAAGCAGGAGCTGTGGTCGTGCACGAACAAAGGCTGCCACCAGGGAGCGTGCCTGTGCCCAAGCGTCCTCGCCCACCCCGCGCCCTTGGAAGGTTAGCAAGGGAGGCTTGCCCCAATAACCGGGGAACGCCTCGGCCCAGTCGCTTGCGTTGACAGCGAAGGTATGGTGCAGGAACCGGTTGGCCAGGGGCGGTGCCAAGTCCCAGCCCCCGGCGGCGAGCTCCGGTGGGTTTGCGGCGGCGAGGATGGTGACCTTATCGGGGTTCATCTCTAGGTCACCAAACGCCTTGTCCACCACGGCGCGCAGGAGGGCAGCTTGGACAGCAGGGGGAGCGGTGGTGAGCTCATCGAGGAAGATAACGCCCCCCTGCTCAGCGGCTTCTTGGGCAAAGCGGGGCGGGGCGAAGGTGACGCTCGCCTGGCCATTGTCTCCCCGGCTCACTAGAGGCAGACCGCCAAAGTCGGCTGGCTCACGCAGGGAAGCAATCACCGTCCAGCAGGGCAAACCGCGACGACGTGCCCAGGCAGTTACGGCTGCGCTCTTGCCCACTCCCGGCGGCCCCCAGAGCAGGAGCGGCACGCGCGCATGGGTGGCACTGTCCAGAACGCCGTCCAGCGGATGGGCACTCTCTTGCGCTTTTACGGTCTTTGTCTTTGCTTTCATAACGGCCTTCTTCTCTTTCAATGATTATACTTATTTCAGTGTAATCGTTTTGAATTTTCAAGCCGCCCCGCAAGGCGGCTTAAACTCAGCGAGCAGTGGAGATATTTAGTAGATGGGGGTGAAGACTTTCTGGCGTCCTCCCCCTTCCACAATCTCCGAGTCCAATTCTGCTAGGGCTCCCCCCTTCACCAGCCGCGTCAAGCGGTTGCTCGCGGCGGCGATAGAGAGGCGGGCATCCGGGAGCAGCTCGATGAGCTCCCGCGCCGTGAGCTTCCCTTGCCTCAGAGCGACTTGATAGGTCTCTCGCATCTCTGGGCCAACATCCCCTAGGAGGCTTGGCCCTTCTACACTAGATACTCCCCCGCTTGCTGCCCGAGCGGAAAGCTGAACGGGAAGAAATACCTCACGAATTCTAAATACGGTAGCAAGGTTCGCCTCAAGCTCTTCTCTCACGTTCTCGAGAAACAGGTACCGTTGCCCAAATTCATCCGTAGATCTACGCCGAGAAAGCATCACGAGAGTTTCGTCCGCAAACGAATTATCCATGATGCGCACTCTCCCACAGTCAATGGGAAGAATGCTACGCGGTGGCATTGCCTCCAATGCAGCGATAAGGGTAGGAAGTACGCGCTTCCCCTCCAGACGTCCTACCAAGATTAGATCCTCGGGTTCGGCGGCACTATGTAAGTACGCGGCCAGAACCTCACCGTCCACAAGAGGGAGCTCGGGAGCTAGAACCAGGGGTGCCACCCGATGAAGATACCGCTTTTGGTTTGTCGAAGTTGCTTTCACTGAGCCCAGTATACACGATTTATTCGCGGCATGCCACTGATTTCCCTCAGGAAATCCGCTTGCGGAGCGTTAAGCAGAGCATGGTGCCAGGGAGAGAGGCCGCCGAGAGGTAGGCCTTGCGGTCATCGCCTCCCGACTCATTTGCCTTGATACGAACCCGAGCGGCACCAGAGCGAACGTGCAGGGTTCCTCGGTACTTTGGGATATTCTCGACAATGCTCCAGAGCCCCAGGCCACGGTCCGCGTTGGGAACCCCCGAGAAGCCCAGCTGTAGCGACTTATGGATAGCCTCCTCATCGCTCCACTGGCTGGCCTCGGGGTGGGCAGGCTCCAGGCTTCTGCGGATCCCCATCCCATCATCGACAACCCCTATCATCACAAAGGGCTCTTGTTTGGGGCGACGCATCACCTGAGCGGCTACCAGTCCACAGGCACCCGCACCAGCGTGGTCGATGATATTATGGCAGGCTTCGGAGAGGATGATACTGAGGTTCGCCACATCGCTGGTGTCGTAGTCAAGGTGGCTTTTGAGCAGCGAAGCGACCGTCCCAGAGACATGCCCCACCACTCTTGCCACATCGGCACTACTGCGAAGCGTGGTCAAAACCAGCAGTGTCTCCGACTTGAGACTGCGCTCCTCGGCGGGTGCTAAGGGAGTCTCGGGGTGCTTCCTCTCGCAGGGAATCCCTTCCGCGTCCAGGAAATCATAGAACCCCATCCAGTTAAACCAGTAGTGCAATCGGACGCGCGGGTTCTCCAGCGACGGTGCAATCACACGAAGTACGGGGTGGCTACCCAGAGCTGCTGTTCGGATTCTTTGGAGCCCTCGCAGCGCTGCCAGGAGCCAGACCATACCCGAGGGGGTGGCGTAGGTAATACCAGAGAGGTCGATGGTTAGAGTACCCGCTACCTCACTTGCCCAAGCAAGCTCACGTAGCAGAGCATCCATCTCATGGCTGTGTAGCGTTCGCTTGGTCAGCACCCCAACATCGAGGGTTAAATCCAGGGACATTTCTATCGCCTCCTCCCTGCGCTGGATCACCGAGTCCGACGAGACTGACTTGGGCGAAACTGGGGTTCATGCCACTCCCCACTCCCTTCTTTGCCTTCCTTGCGGCTGCTACAGCAACGTACCCACTGGTCGTACAATTCCTTTTTGGCTTAAATTCAATAAATCAATAACTTGATGATAACCTAAAACCAACGTTAGTACTCACGACCTCTGGATTGTATCCGTACCGTCCGGTGCAACGGAATAAACTCACGACATCGCTGTTCCAGGAGCCACCCTTGACGTAGCGATACTTGCCGTCTCCTATCGATTCACTGCACCACTGCCACACGTTCCCTGCCATGTCGGAGAGTCCAAGAGAGTTTTGGAAGATGTTATTACTGCGCTTAACTGGAGCTGTACGGTCGCGCTCCGTTACACTACCACACCATAACTTGCTGTCATCAAACGTATCCCCCCATGGAAACTCGATGCTCTTGCCTCCATCAGTCATTCCATACTCGAACTCGGCAACCGTCGGCAAGCGTCCCCCAGCCCACGTGCAATAGTCATTTGCCTCAGACCAAGTGACGTTGACGATGGGATGGTCGTCGATCCAACCCCACGAAGGAGGAGGGGGCATCGCGCGGCCGGTGGCCGTGCAGAACGCACGGTACTCAGCCACGGTGACAGGGGTTGGAGCGAGGACTCTACTTGGGGTGGGAGTCGGGCTTGGGGTGGGAGTCGGCGTGCTTGAGCCACCCCCGCCACCACAACCGATAAAGGTGCTTGTCCCCCCCACCAGTAGTAGTCCACTTGTGAGTCGAAGAAACTCACGCCGCTGTAACGGTAACACTTGCTTGTCTAATCCCATTGCTTCAACTCTCCTGAACCGGGCCTTTCCCCGGAGTGCGTAATCCTGACGTTTGACTGGACAGTTTTTGAACTACGCGATTGTAGCACTTTAATGACCGTGTGATCCGTCCCCTTGTCCCACGGGCCGAGGTCTTTCAGCTGCGCGCTGGGCATCGGTGCGAAAGAGGAGGTGTTGCTGAGTCGGCTGCAGCTCTTATTTTTAGAAAAGAATCTATGCTAGTTCTCTAGTGGATGACGCTCTCCGCAAAGCGCTCCATCTCCTCGAGCTGAGGGCTACACTGAAGGAGCAGAAAGTCTACGCCGACCGCTTCAAACGCGGCAGCTTGGGCGCGGACTTGCGAGGGTGTGCCGACCAGCCCCGAGCGCAGGCCACGGTTGGAGACGGAGTAGTCTTCGAGCGAGACATGCTGCTCTAGCTGCGTTCCCGCGAGCCACTGCTGGTAGTTCGCATAGCCTGCTGCCGACTGCTTGACATCGGTGATGCGGGCTTTCTCTGCCAGCGCTTCTTCTTCGGTGTCGCGGACGATGCTATAGCCGGAGACGCCAAACAGCAACGGGGGGAGGCGGTGCTTTGCCCGGCGTGCTTTCATGTCGGCGATGCGCTCCCCGATCTTGGCGGGGGGATCGCCGTGCATGACATAGCCATCACAGGTTCGGGCGATAAGCTCTTTACCCGCCTCCGACTCGCCGCCCGCGTAGAGGAGCGGGCGTGGGCGCGTGGGAACCGGCTTGGGCTGCAGAACATTGTCAGTGACCTGGTAGAGCCGCCCATTATGACTAAAGTGATCCCCGCTCCAGACGCCGTCGAGCACCTCCAGCCACTCCTGGGTACGGGCGTAGCGGTCGTCGTGCTGCTCAAACGTCACCCCGTACTTGCGTGCCTCATCGGCCCACCACGACGACACGACATTGAGCGAGAGCCTGCCGCCGCTGATCTGGTCAATGTTGGCGGCCTGCTTGCCCAGCAGCGCCGGGTTATGGAAGGTGGGGCGCACTGCCACCATGAGCTCCTGGGACTGGGTCACCGCAGCGAGTGCCGCCGCCGTAGACCAGGCATCCAGCGCCGGGGCATCGTCGCCCTTGATGTCGTTGAGGTTTAGCTCCGCGATGAGGCACAGGTCAAAGCCGATCTCCTCGGCGCGGCGTGCGAGCTTGGAGGCGTAGTCCCAGCTCGCCTCCATTTTCTCATCTTCAACATTGCGGAGCCAGCCACCAAAGACCGGGAGCCAGTAGCCGTAGCGCATAGGTTAGCCCTGTGCCTCCTGAAGCAGAAAGTCCACCAGCCGCTCATGGGGATCGAAACCAATCACGCGCTTGGCATCGGCCACAAAGTTGGAGAGCGCATTGATATCATAGTAGACCAAGCGGCCGTCGCGATCGTCGACCATGTACTCAATACCTCCGACATCGATCTTGGCCGCTTGCACGATGCGCTCGATGGCGATGATGACTTCCTGAGGCGGCGTGTAGGCCTCGACCGTCAGGCCCGTTTTAGGCGCATCAAGGGGACAAGCGGAGCGCACGAGCGCTTGGCCATCGGCGGTCTGGCAGATGTCGGCAGGGCAGAGGTTGAAGCTCTCCCCGGTCGTGTAGACATTGATGGCGTAGAGAAACTTCCCACCAAGCGTCTCCACCCGTGTGATGTGCCCACCACGTGCAGGGATGTACTCCTGCACCAAGGCCGTGCTATCCACGCCCAGCTCGATCGTCCCCGCCTCCGCCGCCCGCGCCAGCGCCTCGGGATCGTCGTAGCGGACAATTCCCGCACCGCTTCCGCCGATATTGGCCTTCACCACGACTGGGAAGCGCAAGCCCTCGGCGGCTTGGGGAGCGAGCGCAGGGTGGTTGATGACGCGCGCCTTGGGAGAGGCAAGCCCCAGCGACTCTAAGAGTCCGAGCTGGAGCGCCTTGCTCAGCTCCATGGTGTAGGCCGCCGAGCCATTGATCACCCGCAGCCCGAGGCGCTCGAAGTGCGCGACAAGCTGCTGGGTGTAGAAGAGGCTGTTTCCCGCCCCGCGCAGGTAGGCCGAGGGGCTCATGCGGTTGATTACCAGAGAGTAGTCGTGGTCGTCGCGGGTGCTTGTTGGGTCGAAGAGGCTCTGGCGGGCATCGAGTCGGACATAGGAAACGCCGCGCTTCTCCAGCTCGGTAAAGAGGGGGCGGAACCAGTCGGGGTGTTCGTGGTAGATCGCAATCGGTTTTTGGGGAATTGACATGATTTCAATAGGTTACCCGATGAATCGTCAGGATTTGCGATGCCTTGCCTGACAATTTCCGTGTTGCGGAGCGTAAGCCCAGCACAAGCGTTTCGCGGGCGCGGGGTAAATCGGCATCGTCATCTGGTAAGACGGCGACTAACGACGCCAAACCACGCAGGCGGAAGAAAAATTTATCTAATCTCCCTCAGAAACTGGCATTTCTGGGGGAGATTTTAGAGGCGCCGATCAGAATCGAACTGATGCATAAAGGTTTTGCAGACCTCTCCCTTACCACTTGGGCACGGCGCCATGTCCACGGAAAGTCTATCATGCCTCAGAGGCTCTGGCAACTGGCAAGGTGTAATATCTGACAAGGCCCCTTTGGCATAGGTCTTGCCTAATCCAGTAAACATGATGCGTGATGCCCGAGAGTTCAGCGCCCGTACGGGAGATTCTCTGCGCTGGTTTATCTACACTCTCTCTTTCGTTATGCCGATTCTTAGCCTTGCTATTTTAGGTCCCTGGCTGGGAATTCTTGCCGCCTGTGCAAGTGTTGGTTTCTGGCTTTGGTGGATACGCCCGCCCATCGGGCAGAACTGTAAACCTGTCACGTTGCTGGTGACCTTTATCTTGATTTTCGCCTCCGCCATCGTGGTATTGGGAGCCGAAAATCTCTTAGAGCGTCCTGCGGGCCAGCGCTCCCTTCTCTAGTTCCTAGTCGCCATAGGCCCGCGCGAGCAGCTCGACGGGGTGCTGCACTTTAGGGGGCGTGATGCCCTCAGGCAGACCCTGTTCAATCCAGGCAAGGCAGCCAGGATTGCCCGTGAGAATCAGCTCCGCACCGGTTGCCAGCAGGTTGGTTACTTTCTTTTGTTGTAGCTCCCCTGCCATCGCGGGTTGAAGGTAGTTGTAGACCCCCGCACTCCCACAGCACTGGTCGGCATCCACGCACTCGATGTACTCCACACCGGGGATCTGCTTAAGAAGCTGGCGCGGCGCATCGGCGATTTTCTGGCCATGGCGCAGGTGGCAGGCATCGTGGTAGGTGATCTTCATCGGAATCCAGCGCGTCATCGGGCGCGGACCGATCTCCATCAGGTACTCAGTGACATCTTTGATACGTGCCGAAAATGCCGCCGCACGGCCTGCCCACTCCAAGTCGTCCTTGAGCAGATGGCCGTAGTCTTTGAGAAATGAGCCACAGCCTGCGGAGTTCAGGATCAGGGCATCGTAGCTGGTGTTCTCAAACTGGGCGATGAGGCTCTTGGCCAGCTCTTTGGCCCCCTCAAGTTTCCCTTGGTGGCCATGCAGCGCTCCGCAGCAGGTCTGATTTTTAGGCACATGGACATCCAGGCCATTGGCAGCGAGAAGCTGCGTGGTCGCTTTATGCACAGGGCTGTAGAGCACGCTCATCACGCACCCCGTCAGCAGCGCCACTTTCCCACGCTTCTCGCCTTTTGCACGAATTAGCTCTGGTAGCGGCGCGGAGGCTTTTTCTAAGTCGGCAGGCAGAGGAAGCTCAGTATTGGTCGGTAGCCCAACAAACTTCGCGGCAAACGCCGGGATCTTGCCCCCCGTGAGCCGCCCCGCTTTGAGCGCCAGCTTCATCTTTTTGGGATCGGTGAGGAGCATCAGGAGGCCTTCGCGTAGCACACGCTCGCCCGTGGTGCGCGCGACTTGGTGCTCCTGAACATCGCGAAAGTGCTCTAGAAGATGGCCGTACGGGACGCCCGAGGGGCACGCCGTCTCACAGGCGCGGCAGCCCAGACAGCGGTCCAGATGGTAGCCCACACCTCCTGGCTGGCTCGCCTCTTCGCCCACCATGGGAAGCTTGCCCTCCAGCACATTGCGCATCAGCACCAGTCGCCCACGGGGGCTATCTGCCTCGTCGCCCGTTGCTCGATACGTCGGGCACGCGTCCAGACAGAACCCACAGTGAACACAGCTCAAGAGCCCCTTTTCAACATCCACTTCCTTCATACGCCACCATTGTACCCGTTTCCGCAACGGAGATTGTGGGTGGAGTCTGTAGGCAGAGAGTTTTGGAGAGAAAGAGAGATCACACCATGCCTACGATTACTGTATTTCAAGATGGGCTACTGGCCCGTCGCCGCCCGGAGCTTTTGGAGCCGGAGGCCGCCGAGAAGATGGCGAGCGCGATGAACCACCTGCCGACGATCTTAGAGGCCTGGGTGCAGGCCGTGCCGCGTAGTAAACGAAAAGCAGTGTGCTGGCTCCCGAGTAGCGCCCGTGCGCAGGCGGCGATGGAGCAGGCACTCCTGAAGAACGAGACCCAAAAGGCGCGGACGGAAGGCGCGGCGTTTGTCTGGTCGGCGACGGTTTTCGGCCCTGAGGTCGTTGCCTGCTACAACCCCAAGAGCGGAAATGCGTATCTTGTCACCCTTGTTGCTCAGGAGGGCGGAGGGCAGTTTCGGTGCCAGTGCCCTCGGTTTCAGAGCGCGGGCGTCTGCAAACATACCTGTGCGGCGAAAATACGTATTGAATCCACCTTGACAAAAACTAAACTCACTGTTAAAATCTACAGTGAAGGACAATAGTGTCCTCCAACCTGATCACGAAAAATTAAGTATTGCAGAGTCGTCAGTGGGGCAAATCGCCCAGTTCTTCGGGCAAATCGCCCAGTTCTTCGGGCAAATCGCCCATAGGAAAAATAAAGATGTGTAAAATCGTTCTACCTTTAGTGTTTTGTTTTGCATCTCTCGCCAGTGTTGCCAAAGCGCAGATAAATGCTTCAGTGGCATGGGTGTCAGATGGAAAATGTAATGTTTCCTCATGGGAATACCCCACATATGCATCACCTCATGCAACAGCATCTGCTAAGGTCAATGGATATTCATATCCAGCATTAGTAGCAACAAACTCAACTGCTACTGTATCTGGCAATTTAACTGTCGAAAAAACACCCCCACCAACAGATCCTGAACCAACAGGAGACCCATGTGAAGGAGGAGTTTTAGGGACAATAGTTATACCAACTGCAAATTATACAGCAAGTGGAGAATTTTCACAAAATTTTGTACGAAATATTCAGATTCAAGGTAATACCGCTGGTCTTATATTATTATTTTCTGGCGTTGCGGATGCTAGTAAATCTACTAACCATTGGTGCTATTTCAAATCGGCACCCAAGCCGTACTGATGCTCTTTTTGTCGCCACCAAATAATGCTGTGGCCATATCCGTCACCAAATTCCAGGCAGCACAGGCA
>Ga0315904_10009996_pt1 | contig 12332 bp, 25 predicted proteins | sample LakEriMetagenome_6_FD_203529 | JGI IMG/M metagenome (GOLD analysis project Ga0315904, IMG submission 203529) | Freshwater fungal communities from buoy surface, Lake Erie, Ohio, United States - Buoy 12 MA120 | ecosystem: Environmental > Aquatic > Freshwater > Lake | place: USA: Lake Erie, Ohio...
TGACGATCCGTTCTCGAGCGTAATCACACGGTCTTTTTGGTTGTTCTTGCTTACTTCAATATCAAACTTATTTATCAGTGAGCGTTGTAGCTCCCATGATATTGTCGATAGATTGTAATTTGGCGATACTAGCAATACATTACAGTTCGGTACTAAGGACACTAGCTGCGCTATAATGTTTGATATGTACGTCTTTCCTGTTCGGCGTGCAAGACACGCTACCACAAAGCGGTAGCGTGGATTGTTCACAGCATTTATTAAGGCTATTTGAGGAGCTATGGGCTCAACGCCCAATAGCTCCAGGTACTTCGAAATAGGTAATTTTATAAATCTCTCTGACGCAGTAAAGTCTTGTATTGTGTCTGACCGTACGTCAGGTCTTGAAATGGTCAGCATTCAAATCCACTTGAGTCTCTTGCTATAATATAGTCACGTACAAATCCTGAACGTACTATATCTTCAGCTGTAAAGTTAATTATCGAAAAGTTATCCACTTGCTTGAGTATGTTCACAATCTGATAAAACCCTGCACGTTCTTTTCCGCGTAGGTCTGATTGTACTCCATCTCCGCATAGTATTAGTCGGCATCCATCGCCTAACCTTGTAATGATTGAATCTAGCTCGTGTGCATTAAGTGATTGACATTCATCTACAATAACTACTGAGTTGTAAAACGTTATTCCACGTACAAACGATGTTGTAAAAAAGTTGATGTAACCACCAAGCTTTAAGTTCTCGTAACACTTTGTATATGGAAACAGTTGATCGCACATTGGTTTGTACGGGTCTTCAAACACAGTAACTTTTTCATTATAGTCACCTGGCAAAAACCCAACATCTCGTACAGGTACTGCAGACCGTACTAGAACAACATTTGCGGCTTCTCCTGATAGTACTTGATGTAATGCAAGATACAATGCTAAAAATGTTTTACCTGTTCCAGCTGATCCCAGTAGTGCGATATGTTTACCTGAAAACCATTCTGCCATTGCTAACCCTTGGTTATCGGTCAGTGGCTGTAGTTTTGTCAATTCTCGTATATGAAAGCTTTTCTTCTTAATCTGTGTAACTTTTTGCACTATGATTTTTCCATTAATTGAGCTAGCAAAGCTCCATAGTTCGAGCCGCCATAGCTATTATCTTGAATATTAATGGTGGGCCCAGTATGTACTACCTTACTGCGCTCTTTGATATACGCTAGTTCTCTGTTTTGATGTAATTTCTCCATCTTAATCATCGCATCTATCTCTTCCATACGCATTTTATGCGCTAGCATTAATAGTTCGCTAATGTCTTTTGACGAGCTAATCTCCGCATCTTCCATTTCTGCGAGTTTCTTTTCAATAACAGAGTCTAGCACTTTAGATAGGTTGAATCTATTACGATAACCCATATCCATGTAGATAGTATCAATGTACTGTTTTACTTCTCTTCGATTTAACTCCTTAGTAACCTGTGTTAATGGAATGCCGAGCATCTGAGCTACGGCTTTGCAGTCCCCGGAATTCGATAGATACATATTGGCTATCTCTAACCCTTCAGGGGATATCTCTACCTCCTTCGGTATTAGCATTTCCATACGTTCATCAGTTAATTTTTCTAATTCGTTCGACATTTTTCTCTCCAAAAGGACTACACCTTACAGTAGTATACTTGAAAACTAGCCCCAAGTCAAGAATTTTTTAGACCAAATTTCAAAATATTTTTGACAAGTGGTAGGCTATTGTTATATAATAAAGAATAACTTTTTTACCAACCAAGGAATTTATTCAAATGCAAGTTAAACTCGTATGGGCGACTGAAGATCTTGATGCAAAACTAGCGTATATTGCACGGGTTTCCAATCCAGACAATCAAAACAATACAAACATTCAAGGATTGCTAGCTTATATGCTACGAGAAGGGCATGTAAGCCCCTTCGAAATGGCAAATGTGTGTCTAGAGATCAATACACCGAGAGATATTGCGAGACAAGCACTCAGACATAAGTCTTTTGGTATTCAAGAGTTCTCGCAACGCTATCAAAGTATGGATAAACTTGGTAATTTTATACTCAGAGAGTTTCGACTACAAGATACTACTAACCGTCAATCCTCAATTGAAGTAGAGAACGATGATTGGAGAGCGGTTGAATGGCAAAAACGGCAAGAAGAGCTACTCAAACTAGCAAGAAAGCACTATGAATGGTGCCTTGGAGTCGGTGGAGCAAAGGAAGTAGCCCGAACAGTACTACCTGAAGGTCACACTCCTAGCCGTATGTACTTTAATGGTACGCTCAGAAGCTGGATCTTCTATCTAGAATCCAGATTACATCCATCTACGCAAAAAGAACATCGAAATCTAGCAAAAGAAATACTGCAAGTTCTACGGACTGTCGCTCCCGTTACCATGAGCGCATTTTTTGGAGAAGAGAATGGCTGAAGAAACATATAAGCCTACTGAGGCCATGGCTGCCGAAGCGCAGCGAGGCCTTGATTGGCGCAAGGAGTTTAATCGTGGCGGCACTACCATTGGTGTTGCACGAGCTAACCAGTTAGTTAACCGTGAAAATCTATCTGCTAGCACTGTCAAGCGCATGCATAGCTACTTTAGTAGACATGAAGTAGATAAGCAAGGTCAAGGTTTCTCTCCTGGCGAAGAAGGATATCCAAGCGCAGGTCGAATCGCTTGGGCACTTTGGGGCGGAGATGCCGGCCAGTCATGGGCAAGAGCGCGTGTGGCTGGCATGGACAATAAGTCAATTAACGATATTGACTACGCCATGGATGAAATTCGTGAAGCGATGGACGATTTGTTTAATACTATATAACTTAACCAAGAGGTGCCTGATTCCTCTCCTTGTGAGAGGCGTTCGGCACCTTTTTTGTTTTAGAAATCTCATTTTTACCCAAAGTGGTACGTGAGGATGGGCGGCCCGGTCATCAGAAAAAGGGGTCTGTCAACCCCCCTGTCTGGTATTTTTTCACATAGGCCATCCGTGGCCTTTGGCATGATTCCTGCTAGGCCTTTCGCGTCCACGCGCGGTAAGGCTTTTTCTTCGCGGACGGCACGGGCCATTCCTGCGCGGGGCGCTGGCGCTGGCGCTGGCCTAGGACGAGAGAAAGATACTGGCGGTAGGAATGGCAGTTATTCATGGCATTAGGCTCCTTTGCACACATAATGATCGGCCGTGTTTTTCATGACGCGAGCCTCTTTCATGCGGCCGAAGGTGCGGCCGAGTTCGACGCGGGCCATGTAGGTTGCACTCGCGATGGCTTCTGCCTTCGACGCGCAACCCGTCATGACGTAAGAGAATGTGCCGTGAGGCTTCGTGGTGAAGGTGACCAGATAGTCTTGCATTGTCTTAGGCTCCCATGGCCGCGTGATTGATAGCGAATTGGACGGCATCCGCATGGTTCGCACCTTCTGCGCGATTCATGCTATACACGGTGTAATCGAAGGCGCGGGAGCCTTCGATTGCGTATCCCCGCTCGAGTGCCTTCTGCGCGGCAATGGTGCGTTCGATTACGCCACTACGCTCACCAGTGGCGCATACGGTGATGGCGCCCCCACGCGCGAGAAAGGCGGCAACGTCGGCGGAAAGGTTAGGCTTCGTCATGGTTCGGACTCCCGTCCTGATGGGGGCAAAGGGGCCCCCGCCCGTGCCCCCGTCATCGGGGCACGCGCACAGTATAGCCCTCTGGCAAGCCCCCGCACGCCAGGAAAGCATGAAATTTTTTCACCGATTCCGCTCACCTATTCCGGGCACCATTCACGCGGTGAATGACCCCTAAATGCGAAAGATTCTCAAACACGCGCAAGCATGGGGGCCGCTACTAGGGTAGCGGGGGTACCCCATGCGTGCGTCCTACGCGTTCTGAGAGCGTTCTAGGGGCATTCCCATGCAAGGGGTCGGCAGCCCGCAAGGGGTCGGCAGCCCGCAAGGGGTCGGCAGCCCCAGGTCGGCAGCCCCAGGTCGGCCCATGCATAGACCATGCCAAGGCGCACACTGGCATGAATGCTGCAGGCATGCACAGGCCATGCCAAGGCGCGAGCGCCAGGAAATTGACGTCAAAAATTTGGCGTCAAAACTTTGACACTGTACATCCATACAGCACTGTACACCCATACAGCACTGTACATCCATACAGCACTGTACATCCATCCAGGCCTGGGCATCCATCCAGGCCTCCGCACTGCCGCAGCGCGCAGCGCGCGCTGCGCGCCAAAGTGCAAGTACTAAATTCTGAAATAGTGGAAAAGTGTTATTTTTACCATTCTACGGGGGAAGGTATTGACAAATGGTCTGGTCTGTGGTAGAGCCAGGCCGGATCGAAAGGAACTTGCATTGCGTAAGCTGCGCGGGAACCGCGCCGATTATACAGTGCACCGCCTAATTTGTCAACAATATTTTCTGTGAATTTTCACACGAAATTTTTTGCGTACCATGTCTGTGGCCTGCCTGTCAACCGTAAATATTTACACAAAAACTTTTGAAAAACTGGCACGATTTTTTCCACGGAAACCTGGTAATATTCACGATTGACATATCGGTCTGTCGGCCCTATACTGTGGGCTCATTCAACGGAGAGCTTGCCATGATTAACTTCAACGAATATGCTACTGCGATCATTGCAAAACACGGTACTTCCGTTAATTCGGGCGATGTGCTTAATATTGCTACTCGCAAGATTGTCGAAGAATTCGGGCATGATCGGGCATTCTTTTTCATGCTTCCGATCAATTCCTATAACATGATGAACGCATACCGTGCAATGGGCGGACACTGCCCGAATCGGTAAAATTCACGGTTGACACTAGGGCAGGGACGCCCTATACTGTGGGCTCATTCAACGGAGAGCTTGTCATGAAAAACGAAATCCGGACTGCCCGCTTCCAAGCCGCCGAGGCTAGCCTTGCCGCGTTCGCCTGCTACAATAAGGCGATGCGCAGCCTCTGGAAGGATGACCAGACTGCACAATTGTGGAGCCGTTGGGGCGACATGATGATGGCCGTCAACGCAAAGGCGAACGATAACATTCGTTTTCTGGAATGGGCCGAGAGCGTAGAGGAAGCATACGTCGACGGGTATTACCCGGATTGACGTTCCACGTGGAACAGGCAGGAAGGGAAACCTTCCTGCCTGCCAGGATTTTTGGATCATACCACCTGGCTGTTGTCAATGGTAATTTTGCACATCAAACTGCGCCAAAATTATATCACGGGTATCCGTAACTTGTCAAGGTAATACTACCAATAAATCAGATTTACAAATCAGATCAGATAGTCTAATCAGATAGTCTAGTCTGGTGGGGCAGTCAACTTGAATTCATGGTAATTTGTCACACAAAACTGCGCCAAAATTATACCATAGGTATCCATTACTTGTCAAGGTAATACTACACAAATCAGATGTGAATATTTACTGGACAAGTCTAGTCTAGTCTGGTAGGAGCTGGAACCGTCGACCGCGCCGATTTTACCACAAAATTGTGGTGCCTGTCAATAGGTGGCAGAAAAAAAGTTTGTGCGAAATTACCATCAAACCTGGTGTACATGGTATTGCCTAAACTGTACAATAGCGGCTCCACACAAGGGACGGGAGTCCAAAAGATGAAAAAGCCCTCGCAATTCAAGACCATCACCCTGTCGATGCGCGCTGCCATTCTGGCAGAATTCAACTATGCGTGCGCTGCCTGCGGCAGCTGCGACGCGGGCCATCTGGAAATCGACCATGTCCAGCCCGAATTCTGGTACAATGCCCGCAAAATTCCGGTGGACAATACCGCGCGCAATTTGCAGGTACTGTGCCGCGCTTGCAATAATGCCAAAAATGGCATTTGCGGGATGACGCGCCTTGTGCCCCGCGAGCCGATTGATTCCTGCCGCGAAAATTCGCGGATTCGCGAATCGGTGTGGCGGCCGATCTGCGAAGCGGCACGGGCGGCCGATCCATGGGCGCCGCTGAAGCTCTGAGCGGCCTAGGCCCCCGCGGGGGCCTAGTCAATCCCTGAGAGTGTGAACTAGTACCATTGCAAAGTAGAGTTTCTAGTAGTATAATTGCTACATCAACAACGGAGAGTGACCTATGATGACCGATATCGACTACGCTGCAGCCCTCCTGACCGGCACCCACAAGGTGCTCTTCCATAAGGATGACGGCAGCATCCGCACCATCCGCGGGTCCCTGCAGGCTGGCGACCAGATCCGGACTCCGGGCATCGTCCCCATCCGCTGCGCGGACACTGGCGCCTTCAAGAGCTTCAAGGTTGCCGCGGTGATCGAATTCGCCAAGGCGTGATCACCGGACCTGCCCCCTTCCACCCAGCCGCCGCAAGGCGGCTTTTTTGTGCCTGCGAAAAATGCGCCCTATGGGCGCCGATTTTGCAGTACCAGTACTAAATTTGTAAAGTATATTTTCTGTAAATATTACCGAAAGAGCCTAGCCCGCCGTAGTCTCCTAAGCAAGTGAAATCAACGTAAATAATCCCATGAAACCGAGTTGATACTAAAAAAATTTCTTATATTATTTTTTGAAGAGCTATCCTACTACTGCCTGGAATGTAAATATTTACATTGCAAGCCAAGGTGCCTGTGAGTATAATGCTCGCATATTCACTGAGGCACAGAGCATGGCAAAGCGAGTTCACATATACGACATGGATGGCACTATTGTATGTTCAATGCACCGCTATCGTACTGAGGTAAAAAATGGAAAGACTACAATTGATTTTGCCTACTGGCTTGCAAATGAGCATCGAGCAGAGCGCGATTCTCTTTTGCCATTGGCACAACAATATCAATCTGACCTTGCGAATCCTGCAATCTTTACAGTAATTGCAACGGCTCGCTTTTTGGATACTCCCGATTATAATTTTATCGGCAAAAAGCTCGGTAATCCTGATGCAATTGTCTCACGTAATTCTCGTGATGATAATCGTCCGGGTGCTACACTTAAAATTGACGGGCTGAAAAAAGTATTTTCTGCCGCTAATCTTTGGAATCTAGAAAAAGTATTCTGGGAGGATAACTTTCATTATCTGACTAAAGTGTGCGGTGCGCTCAGAATCAAAGGCAAATTTGTAAAGTCTAATCAAGGCTGGTAATTCGAGGAGTCTAGTATTATGCGAGTTAAAATTTTCGAAAAGTTTTTTATCGTGTTTAACGAATACGAGGAATGCGCCAAAATCGAAGGAAAAATGCTTTTCGAATTATTGCGTGCAATTGAATATCGAAAGCGCACAAGCCCGAAGCGGGATATTACCCTCGCTTGCGAGATTCTGGAAAACTGGCCGCGTGGCTGGCTCGACTGGGTGGATGTGAAAACTGCCAACAAATAGGGGTTGACAGCCCCTTCGGGGGCGGGCTAGCCCGCCGGACCTGGGCCTGTCAAGGTACTATGTCACACCTTGCATCAGAATTTGTTCACAGAATCAGAAGTCTGTTTTCAGTATACTAGTCTTGTTGGGGAAGTCTGTTAGCGCCAGCCGACAATAAAAATAAATTTGCTTTTTGGCTAGGTTGTTTGCTATAATACTTTTCCAATGATGATTCACCACAACGAGGATTGATTTATGTCGAAAGCAAAAACCGCTAACTACACCGAGCAAGATATCGCCGTGCTGAAGGCTGGCTACACTGGTGCGGACAACGCAACGGAAGTTGCCGCGCTCGCCACTGCCACTGGCAAGACTCCGGCATCCGTTCGTGCGAAGCTCGCTTCGCTGGGTCTGTACGTCAAGGCTGAGGCTGGCGCCGCTGCTAGCGAAGGCGAGCGTATCACGAAGCAGGTGATCGCTGAAGCCATCGGCCAGAAGATCGGGCTGCAAGAGCACGAAGTGGAAGGGCTGTCGAAGGCTCCAAAGGCTGCACTCGACAAGGTGCTCGCCGCGCTGGCCTAACAGGCAAGCGGCCAAGGATGGCCGCTTTTTCCTTGGTACTATTCCCTATTGACAGGGGCCTTCGGGCCGGGCTAGGCCTGCCAGGTTGGGCCTGTCAATAGGTAATAGTTACACTTGAACCGGGGCACAAACCCTGTATAATAGGCGCATACAACGGAGGATGCCTAGATGCATATGTACACTGAGAGACTCGAAAAAGGTAACTGGATGGCTGAGATCAGCCCGACCACACAATACGGATACTTTGAAAATGTCAAGACTGGCTCGGGTGGCGGACTGTGGTTTGAGGGTCGCGAGCTGATAGACTATGACGGTGTGTTTGAATTGCCTAAAGGCGTGATTGACATGCTCAGCGGTGCTGGGTATGATCTGACTGAAATTATTGATTGGGACGAACAATATGAAAAATCCCGTAGCGAAAGCGAATCGAAGGGTCAATCGCTCTGCGGTAATGATTGATCGCAAAAAGGCTGCCAAGCGCGGCTATCGAAAACACAAATAATACCAAGGGCGAGGTATTGACTTCGCCCGCGGAGGCGGGCTAGGCCCCCGATTCGGCCTTGTCAATAGGTAATAGTTACATTGTACTCGGCTTGAAAGCCTGTATAATACGCGCATTCACAGAGGAGACTGCCATGCTCTACCGCGACGAAGATACTGTAAAAATTTGCGCTGAACAGATCTGGATCTGGAAAAATCAAGATCTTGGCGCGTGTTTTTTGCACATTGCCACAATGAAACATAAGGCGGTATCTGGGTTGACAGCTAGCCCGATGTATGAAATGATTCGTTTTGCTCAGGAGATCGAAAGGCAAATTGTGCATATTGCCAGAAAAGCGGGATGCTTTAATAAAACGAACAGTGTATAATCGCATTTTAACCGAGGGCATTCTATGTACGACGATCATAGTTTCCGCGCCTTTGCCGCGCGAGTGGCATATTGCGCCAGGTTGAAGCGGGCGGAATTCACCGAGGAAGAAATTCTTTTAATTGAAAATTCCCACCATTATGGCGACTCGCCAGTAGATACCGCCTATATGCTACAGAATCACCGTGCAATAGATATGGGGAGAATTCAAAATGCGGGCAATTGAAGTATTTGCTACAATTCTCACCATTGTCGGCTTTTTTCTTTTATCGGAAAAAGTCTATATTGTAGGCTTTACAATCTCGCTGTTTTCTAATATACTTTGGCTCCTCTGGGGTTATGAGAAAAAAGCATGGGGGATTATCGTAGTAAATGCCTGCCTTGCTGTATCGTCAATTAACGGGATTATTTAATTATGAAACTGGTAATTAGTAAAAAATTTCCAAGGGGAGTTCGAAAGATTATTCGCGCTGCAATTGGCGCGAGTAATGCCTATGCCCCAATGGGCGTTTCCGTTGTATTTGTTCAGCCTGTTAATGGCATAGAATACGCGGGTTCTGCTAGCGAATATCAAGGCATGGCGCTAATTCATTTATGCCATACTGACGAAGATTTTCTAGATACTCTTTTTCATGAATGCTTTCACATTCACCAATATGCAAAAGGTATTCTCGAACAAAAAGAAAATGGTTTTGTTTATCGCGGTATTTATATTCCGCTTTGGCTTTATACTCCATTGCACTCTTTTATTCCATTTGAATTGTCAGCAAAAGCATTTGCCCGTAAAATGTGTCAACGGCTGGAAGCGGTAACATTACCATAAAGCGGGGTTGACTCCCGCCTTGCCGCGGGCTAGCCCGCGGCCTGGGCGCCTGTCAATAGGAAAAAATACCATTGCAATCGGCGGTCGATAATGTATAATGGCCCCTCACTTCACCAACGGAGCCTATTATGGCGCGCAAGCAGTTCTATCTCATCGTTGACACCGAGACGACTATCGACGAAAAAGTAGCCGATTTCGGCGCTCTTGTCGTTGACCGTAAGGGCAACATTCAAGCGCAATGTGCAATCCTGATTAATGGTATTTATAACGATCGGGAAAATCACCCGCTTTTCTTCAATGAATACTCGGGCGATCTGTGGCGCAAAGCCAGCCTCGGCAAGCGGTATGAGAATTATAACGCAATGCTCGCCAACGGTTCGCGTATGCTCGCCTCCGTTCCTGCCATTAATTCGTGGCTCGCCAAGGTTGCCGTTAAATACGCGCCTACGCTCACGGCATATAATCTTGCCTTCGATATGGGAAAATGCACGAATACGGGTATTGACCTATCGCTCTTTTCCGATTCGTTTTGCCTCTGGCACGCTGCATTCAATAAGTGGGCGCATACCAAAAATTACCGCAACTTCGCCTTGCAAATGCACGCCTTTAATGCTCCGACCAAGCTGCAAAATATGTCGTTCAAGACCAACGCCGAGACTATGGCACGGTTTGTGCTAGACTCTCCCGATCTACCCGACGAACCGCACACTGCGCTGGAGGATGCTATACATTACGAGTTGCCGATTCTCAAGCGACTTATTACCACAACCGAGCGTAAAATTTTCATGAATCCCGAGCCTTTTGATTGGCGCAAAGTACAAGTCAAGGACTGGTTCACCGCAAAGTAAGGTAATAATTCACAGGCCGGGGGGTTGACTCCCGGCCTCCGGCCGGGCTAGCCCCCTGCTGCCCCGCCTGTCAATGGTAAATAATTACACTTGCGCCTGCTCTCCGATCCTGTATAATTGCACCTGTTGAGTGAGGGAAAGCCAGATGACTCCAGATCAAGTGAACAGAATAAAAAGCGTAAAAAATCCGCACTTGAAATTGGCGATCTATCGCGCTATAATTCGCTCAACAGCCACTAATCAACCACGTTCCAAAGGAGGAACAAAAAATGGCAAAAGCGAAAACGACTAACTACACGCCCGAGATGATCGACGCGCTGAAGGCCGGTTATACCGGCTCCGACAATGCGTCGGAGATCGCGGCTCTCGCAACGGCCACGGGTAAGACGCCCGCTTCCGTTCGCGCAAAGCTCGCGAGCCTTGGCCTTTACAAGGCCGCCGAGCGTTCCGGCTCCGATGACTCCGAGCGCATCACCAAGCAGGTGATCGCGGAGGCGATCGGCCAGCGCGTGGGCCTGATGGAGCATGAGACCGAGGGGCTCGCGAAGGCGACCAAGTCGGCGCTCGACAAGGTTCTGGCGGCGCTCGCCTAACACAACCCGGCCACGGACGGCCACTTTTTTGCCTGTCAATATTACCGGGGACGGTAGTTGACAGGCGCCTTTTGGCGGGCTAGCCCGCCTTTGCAGGCCTTGTCAATAGGAAATAATCCACATTGCAATCGCCTGCTTTCACTGTATAATACACAACATCACCAACGCGGAGAGCTGAAGATGAAACTGACTAACGAGCAGATTGCGACCCTGATCTACGAAGCATATAAGACGGGTCGTGCTGAAGGTCTAGAGGTAGGTCAAAAGGATGGCTATGCGGATGGCCTGCTCGACGGCGACGCTGAAGGGTATGAGCGCGGCTGGTCTGACGGCTGGGACGAGGGCTATGCTAAAGCGGAAGAGGATGCGGCAGATAATGCCGAAGAGGACGACGATTTGGAGGTTGAAGTAGTCCTCGAAGACGACGAAGACGAGGAGGACGAAGATCACAACCCCGCAACCTATGCGCTGGGCTGGAATGATGGCTATGGCGGAGACGACATGGATTCCGAATTCGAGGAAGACGAGTCGTACATTGCCGGATATGCGGCTGGCACAGAAGATCGGGAGAATGAACCGGATGCAGCGTAAATAATACCGCAGGTGGGGGTTGACTCCCCCACTTCGCGGGGGCTAGCTCCGGAACCCTGGGCCTGTCAATAGGTAATAATCCACATTGTATTCTGCTCTGACTAGAGTATAATGGCCACGTCAACCACGGAGAACCTCTATGATTATTACGCGCACTTCACCCTTCACTGGCATGACTCGCGCTCGGGAGATTACGGTTACACAAGAGCAGCTTGATCGCTGGCGTGCGGGTGAGCTGATCCAGAACGTCATGCCTGCCCTATCGGCAGACGATAGGGAATTCGTTATGACTGGTATCACTGCGGAAGAGTGGGATCAGGTATTCGGAGAGGATGCATGAGCAAATACGATCTAAGCAAAATGCAGGCCAGTCTGAATAAGATTGGCCCTGCATGGTGGGAGTATGCTGCCCATCTTTTCAGTGATGCTATCGGTGCAATGCCGGAGCTATCACTTAATTCTCGCCTCACTGGCACGGCTGGCCGTGCCTTTCTGCAAACTGGAAAGGTTGAACTTTCCTGCTACTTTTTGGAACGGTATCCCGATCAGATGCTATCCAATACCCTCCCTCATGAGCTGGCGCATATTATAGCCTATCGCATGTTTGACGAAGAAAACCACGGCAAAGCATGGAAGATGGTAGCCCGCTCACTCTACGGCCAATGCAACACCTATCACAATTACACCACAATGAGGCAGGAGAAAGCAGGGTAATATTCCCGCTTTCTT
>Ga0315904_10010000_pt1 | contig 12327 bp, 13 predicted proteins | sample LakEriMetagenome_6_FD_203529 | JGI IMG/M metagenome (GOLD analysis project Ga0315904, IMG submission 203529) | Freshwater fungal communities from buoy surface, Lake Erie, Ohio, United States - Buoy 12 MA120 | ecosystem: Environmental > Aquatic > Freshwater > Lake | place: USA: Lake Erie, Ohio...
GGCTGGATGCTCGCGTTCTGCTACCACCTCTGCAACGGCATCCGCCACCTCAACTGGGACCTCGGCCGTGGCCTCGAGAAGGCCGAGGCGCGCCGCAGCGCGACCTTGGTCGTGGCGGTCACCGTGGTGCTTGCGGCGGCGTTCATCTATGCGGCGTTCTTCGCCGGGGTGCCGCGATGAGCCTGCGCAGCCCGCTCGGCAAGGTGTTGGGACGCGGCTCGGCGAAGCAGGGTGTCGCCCACTGGTGGGCGCAGCGCGTGTCCGCCATCGCCCTCGTGCCCCTGACGCTGTGGTTCGCGTACTCGGTGGTGCACCTGCCGACCTCCGACCAAGAGGCGGTGCGTGCCTGGGTCGGCAGCGGCATCAACCCCGTGCTCCTGCTGCTGCTCATCGGCGCGATGACCTGGCACTCCGCGCTCGGCGTGCAGGTGGTGCTGGAGGACTACGTCCACGGCAAGGCGCTCAAGGTCGCCTCGCTCCTCGCCTCCACCTTCGCGCACCTGCTGCTCGCCGCGGCCGGCGTCTATGCCGTGCTGCGCATCGCCTTCACCACGGGATCCGTCTGATGACCGCCTACAGTTTCATCGACCACACCTACGACGTCGTCGTGGTCGGCGCCGGCGGCGCCGGTCTGCGCTCGACGCTCGGCCTCGCCGAGGCCGGTCTCTCCACCGCCTGCATCACCAAGGTCTTCCCGACGCGCAGCCACACGGTCGCGGCGCAGGGCGGCATCTCGGCCGCGCTCGGCAACATGGGCGAGGACGACTGGCGCTACCACTTCTACGACACCATCAAGGGGTCGGACTGGCTCGGCGACCAGGACGCCATCGAGTTCATGTGCAAGGAGGCGCCCGCCGCCGTCATCGAACTCGAGCACTACGGCGTGCCGTTCTCGCGCACGCCCGACGGCCGCATCTACCAGCGTCCCTTCGGCGGCATGACCACTCAGTACGGCAAGGGCATCGCGCAGCGCACCTGCGCCGCGGCCGACCGCACCGGCCACGCGATGCTGCACACGCTCTACCAGCAGTCGATCAAGAACGAGGCGGAGTTCTTCATCGAGTACTTCGCCATCGACCTCATCATGGAGAACGGCGAGTGCCGCGGCGTCATCGCGCTCAACCTCGCCGAGGGCACGCTGCACCGCTTCCGCGCGCACCTCGTGATCCTCGCCACGGGCGGCTACGGCCGCGCGTACTTCTCCTGCACCTCCGCGCACACCTGCACCGGCGACGGCGGCGGCATGGCGCTGCGTGCGGGGTTGCCGTTGCAGGACATGGAGTTCGTGCAGTTCCACCCGACCGGCATCTACGGCGCGGGCTGCCTCATCACCGAAGGCTCGCGCGGCGAGGGCGGATACCTCACCAACTCGCGCGGCGAGCGCTTCATGGAGCGCTACGCGCCGAACGCCAAGGACCTCGCCTCGCGCGACGTCGTGTCGCGCTCGATGACCATCGAGATCCGCGAGGGCCGCGGCGTGGGCAAGGACGCCGACCACATCCACCTGCACCTCGAGCACCTGGGGCCCGAGGTCATCAAGCAGCGCCTGCCGGGCATCGCCGAGACGGCGCGCATCTTCGCCGGGGTCGACGTCAACAAGGAGCCGATCCCGGTGCTGCCGACAGTGCACTACAACATGGGCGGCATCCCCTGCAATTACCACGGCGAAGTGGTGACCATGAAGGACGGCGACGCAGATACCGTGGTGCCGGGACTGATGGCCGTGGGCGAGGCGGCCTGCGTGTCGGTGCACGGCGCGAACCGTCTCGGCTCGAACTCCCTGCTCGACCTCGTGGTGTTCGGCCGCGAAGCCGCGCGCCACGCAGCGACGATCGTGCGCCCCGGCACCTCGCACAAGCCGCTGCCGAAGGATGCGGGCGATCTCGCGGTGTCGCGCCTCGACCGCTTCCGCAACGCCAAGGGCGAGCGGCCGACCGCGCAGATCCGGCTCGAGATGCAGAAGATCATGCAGTCGGACGCCGCGGTGTTCCGCAGCGGCGAGTCGCTGCGCGAGGGCTGCGAGAAGCTTGCGCGCACCGTGGACTCGTTCGCCGACGTGCGCACCAGCGACCGGGGCCTCGTCTGGAACACCGATCTCGTCGAGACGATGGAGCTCGACAACCTGCTCGGGCAGGCGGTCGCCACCATCCGCTCCGCCGAGAACCGCAAGGAGAGCCGCGGCGCGCATGCGCGCGAGGACTTCAAGGAGCGCGACGACGCGCAGTGGATGAAGCACACCCTGTGCTGGGTGGACGACAAGGGCCGCGCCCGCATCGACTACCGCCCGGTGCATCTGACGACGCTCACCGCGGACGTCGACGCCATCCCGCCCAAGGCCCGGACCTACTGAGGACAGCCGCCATGGCCGAGTTCAGACTCCCAGAGAATTCCCGCATCAAGAAGGACGGCAAGGTCCACAAGGCGCCCGAGGGCGCCAAGAACACCCGCACCTTCAAGGTCTATCGCTACGACCCGGACGGCGGCGAGAACCCGCGCGTCGACAGCTTCGAGCTCGACATGGACGAGTGCGGGCCGATGGTCCTCGACGCCCTGCTCAAGATCAAGAACGAGGTCGACCCCTCGCTCACCTTCCGCCGCTCCTGCCGCGAGGGCATCTGCGGCAGCTGCGCGATGAACATCGACGGCACCAACACGCTCGCCTGCACCAAGAGCTGCGAAGAGGTGAAGGGCGACGTCAAGATCTACCCGCTGCCGCACATGCCGGTGGTGAAGGACCTCGTCCCCGACCTCACGCAGTTCTACGCGCAGTACGCCTCGGTGAAGCCCTGGCTGCAGTCGCGCACCCCGGCGCCGCCCGACCGTGAGCGTCTGCAGTCGCCCGAGGACCAGGAGAAGATCGACCGGCCCTCGGCCTGCATCCTCTGCGCCTGCTGCTCGACCTCCTGCCCGAGCTACTGGTGGAACGGTGACCGCTATCTCGGCCCCGCGGCCCTGCTGGCGGCCTACCGCTGGATCATCGACAGCCGCGATGACGCGACCGGCGAGCGGCTCGATGCGCTCGAGGATCCGTTCCGGCTCTACCGCTGCCACACCATCATGAACTGCACCGAGGCCTGCCCGAAGGACCTCAACCCGGCGAAGGCCATCGCCGAGATCAAGAAGATGATGGCCGAGCGCGAGCATCTTTGAGCGCGGATGTCATGAGCGCGGGCCGGCTGCGTTGGCGCTGCCGGCGCGGCATGAAGGAACTCGATGTGATGCTGGTCCGTTGGTTGGACGGACCGGGGCGGGGTGCGTCAAGCGCTGAAACGGCCTGTTTCGACCGCTTGCTCGACTTGCCCGATCCCGAGCTCGCGGGTTACCTGTTGCGCGGTGAGCCGCCCGCCGAACCCGACCTCGCCGCGCTGGTGGCGGCGATCCGCCGCCTCCCGGCGGACGCCTGAACCGCCCCCGTCGCCGCCGTCCCCGACGGACTGGGACCGCATCGTCGAACTGCCGGGACTCGGTTGGTGGCTGTACCGACGCGCGGGTCCCTGGGGCGCCGAGGCGAGGCTGCTGCGGCGCCGCAGCCTGCGCGCCGCCGATGCGGCCGCCTTCGGTCGGGCCGACCGGGCCCGAGGGCGCAGTTGGCCGGGTGAGGGCGGTGACCGTCGAGCACATCCGCAGGCCGGGGCGGGGCGGTCTGGCCGCTGAGCGGTTACACTGCGCGTCAGGGGTCCTGCGCACCATGACATCTGCCGCAAATCCGCGCCGTCACGAGAACTTTTCGCGCTTGACCCGGTCAGAACGGGCGCAAGGTGCATCGCGCGGCCCGTCGCTCCCGCCCGGGGGTCAGGTCCCGTGAACGCCGATGCAAGCGATCTCAGTCTGGTACAGCGCGCCCAGAAGGGCGAGGCCGGGGCCTTCGATGCCTTGGTGCGCCGCTATCAGCACAAGGTCGTCAAGCTCGTGATGCGATACGTGCGCAACCAGACCGAGGCGGAAGACATTGCCCAGGAAGCTTTCATCAAGGCCTACCGCGCCCTGCCGCGGTTCCGCGGTGACAGCGCCTTCTACACCTGGCTCTACCGCATCGCGATCAACACCGCGAAGAACGCGCTCGCGGCCCGCGCGCGCAACCCTGTCCAGTTCGACCTCGACCGCAACGGCGGCGACGACGGCGACGCACCCGGCGACCTGCAGGACCGCATGACCGACACGGCCACCCCCGAGGCGCTCGCGCTCACCGAGGAGATCCGCGCCACGGTGACGGCGGCCATCGAGCAGCTGCCCGAGGACCTGCGCACCGCGATCATGCTGCGCGAACTCGAAGGGCTCAGTTACGAAGAGATAGCCACCGCCATGGACTGCCCGGTCGGCACCGTACGTTCGCGCATCTTCCGCGCGCGCGAAGCGGTCGATGCCCGGCTGCGCGAGATCTTCGACGGTGGTCTTGGACGAGGCGAGGTCGCGGGATGACGGAAGACGAAAGAGCAAGCCAGTTGTCCGCCATGTTCGATGGCGAACTGCCACCGGCCGAGTGCGAACTGCTCGCGCGACGCTTGGCGCGCGACGAAGCGCTGCGGCGTCAATGGGGCAGCTACGCGCTGATCGGCGCCGCGGTGCGCGGTGAACCGATCGTCGCCCGCGGCACCGCCGGCGCGCAGTCCGACGTCGCCGCACGCGTCCGGCAGGCGCTGGCGCAGCCAGCGGAAGCGGTGTCCGACATCGCCGAGGCCGAGACCGGTCGCGACGACGGCGCGCCGATGGGCGCGGACGCCCGTCGGCCGCGCATGCCCCGATGGGCCGTACCGCTGAGCGGGTTCGGGCTGGCCGCCGGAGTGGCTGCGGCCGCACTGCTCTGGCTGCGCACCGATACGCCGACCGCCGCCGCGGTCGCCAATGTGGTCCCGACGGTGCGTCCGGCCTCGGCGGCCGAGGTCGTGGTACCGATGCCGCTGCCCGCCGCGCCCGCTGCGCCCGTCGCGCAGGGCGCTTCGCCGGGGACGACCGGCCGTGCCGACGACAGCTACACCGTGCCGCCGCCGACGCAAGGCAGCGTAGGCCTCGCGGGCGGAGCGACGCTCGCGAACTTCCTCGTCGCGCACAGCGAGGTGTCGATGCCCATGCTGCGCCGCAACGCGCTCTCGACGCTCGTGGCGGTGCCCGTCGACGCCGAGGCCGCTTCGGCCGCGCCTGCGGTGCCGCTGTCGGCCGACCCCGTGCCCGTCACCACGGACGCCCCCGTGGATCGCGCGGTGGAGCGTCCGTGATGCCCGCGCTGCTGCGCTGCGCCGTGCTCGCCTGTGCGCTGTCGGTCGCCTCGACGACGGCCCTGCATGCGCGTCCGGACGACGCGGGTCTGCGCGAAGCGCGCGCCCTGCTGCAGCGCATGAACACCGCGCTCGCGCAGCGCAACTACGTCGGTACGCTGCGCCATGAGCGCGACGGACGCGCCGAGTCGCTGCGCATCCTGCACCGCGTGAAGGGCAACGAGGTCGCTGAGCGACTCGTGCCGCTCGACGGGTCGCGGCGCGAGTTCATCCGGCGCGGTCCGGAGCTCATCACCTTGCTGCCGGACCAGGGCGTGGCCCTGGTCGAGCGGCGCCCGCGGGCCGGCGGGCTGTTCCCGACCCTGCCGCAGCTCGATGACCGCTCTGCGCAGCTCTACACCGTCGCCGCCGTGCGCGGTGTGCGTCAGCAGGGCCGCGAGGCGCGGCTCGTGGTGCTGGAACCGCGCGACGGCTATCGCTACGGCTACCGCATCTGGATCGACGCCCGCACCGCGATGCCGCTGAAGACCGAACTGCGCGACGAGCGCGGCGCGGTGCTCGAGGAGGTCGCGTTCACGGAGCTGAGCCTGCTGGCCGACATCCCCGACAGCGACTTCCAGCCGGCCGTGCCCACCGCCGGGCTGCGCTGGTACCGCAGCGCGCCGGTGCAGGTGGCGGCCGCGACGCGCGCGGTCGGACCGGCCTGGACCGCCGGTCGTCTGCCGCCCGGCTTCCGCCTCACGCAGAGCACGCGCCAGAACCTCCCCGGCGTCGACGGGCCGGTCGAACATCTCGTGTTCTCGGATGGCATCGCCTCGGTCTCAGTGTTCATCGGCTCGCGCGACGGCGCTGCGCCGAAGGCTGCGCCGGTCGCCGCGCAAGCCGGTGGTGCCGCCACGACCTTCTTCGTCACGCGCGTCGAGGGTCGACCGGTGACGGTGGTGGGTGAGGTGCCGATGCGCACCGCGCGGTTCATCGCCTTGCAGGTGCGCCCCGCGTCGCCCGGGGCGCCGGCGTCGCCTGCCGCCGCCGCCGTGCCCGCAGCGCCTGCCGCGCCTGCCGCGCCGGCGGCGCCCACGGCGGCCGCGACGCCTGCTCCGCCCCGGTGAGCGGCGGCGGACACTCTCGTCTGACGCTGCTGACCCGCGAGGGATGCGGGCTCTGCGAGGAGATGGCCGACGAACTCGTCCATCTCGGCGCGCGGCTCGATCTGCCGCCCATCGACGCCTTGGACGTCGATTCCGACCCCGAGACGCTGCGTCGTCATGGGCATCGCATCCCGGTGCTGTTGTGGGACGGGGTGCCGATCGCGGTCACCCGGCTCGACCCGGGCGAGATCGAGCGGCTGTTCCGGCCCCGCTGAAACGCACGCTCCGCGACGGGCTGAGTCCGGGGCCATGCGCCCCCGGCCGGGTCCGCCAAACGCTATAATCAACCGTTTTTGACGTCCCGCAGCTCTCCGGCGCGGGGGACCACCTGGAAACGATGCAGAACATCCGCAACTTCTCGATCATCGCCCATGTCGACCACGGCAAGTCGACGCTGGCCGACCGCCTCATCCAGCTCTGCGGCGGCCTCGAGGCGCGCGAGATGCAGAGCCAGGTGCTCGACTCGATGGCGCTCGAGCGCGAGCGCGGCATCACCATCAAGGCGCAGAGCGTCACGCTGTACTACACGGCGAAGGACGGGCAGCGCTACCAGCTCAACCTCATCGACACCCCGGGGCACGTCGACTTCTCCTACGAGGTGTCGCGCTCGCTCGCCGCCTGCGACGGCGCGTTGCTGGTGGTCGACGCCTCGCAGGGCGTCGAGGCGCAGAGCGTCGCCAACTGCTACACCGCCATCGAGCAGGGGCTCGAGGTGCTGCCGGTCATCAACAAGATCGACCTGCCTTCGGCCGATCCGCCGAAGGTCATCCGCGAGATCGAGGAGATCATCGGCATCGATGCGCAGGACGCGGTGCGCGTCTCGGCGAAGACCGGCGAGAACGTGCCGGAACTGCTCGAGGCGATCGTCGCGCGCATCCCCGCCCCCAAGGGCGACCCCGCCGCGCCGCTGCAGGCGCTCATCATCGACTCCTGGTTCGACAACTACGTGGGCGTGGTGTCGCTGGTGCGCGTCGTCAACGGCACGATCAAGACCGGCGACAAGATCCGCGTGATGTCCACGGGTCGTGCCTGGCAGGTCGACAAGCTCGGCCGCTTCACGCCGAAGTCGCTCGCCTCGCCGACGCTCGGCGCGGGCGAGGTGGGGTTCGTCATCGCCGGCATCAAGGAGATCGACGGCGCGCCGGTGGGCGACACCATCACCCTCGACGGCAAGCCCTGCACCGCGCCGCTGCCCGGCTTCAAGCAGGTGCAGCCGCGCGTGTTCGCGGGGCTGTTCCCGGTCAACGCCGACGACTACGAGGCGTTCCGCGACGCGCTCGCGAAGCTCCGCCTCAACGACTCGGCGCTGCACTACGAGCCCGAGGTCTCGGGCGCGCTCGGCTTCGGTTTCCGCGTCGGGTTCCTGGGCCTGCTGCACATGGACATCGTGCAGGAGCGGCTCGAGCGCGAGTACGACCTCGACCTCATCACCAGCGCGCCGACCGTCGTCTACCAGGTCGGCCTCACCGACGGCACCGACAAGTTCGTCGACAACCCCGCCAAGCTGCCGTCGCCCAACCTGACCGCCGAGATCCGCGAGCCGATCATCACCGCGAACATCCTCGTGCCGCCCGACTATGTCGGCGCGGTGCTGCAGCTGTGCACCGAGAAGCGCGGCGTGCAGAAGAAGATGCAGTACCTCGCCAACCAGGTGTCGCTGCAGTACCAGCTGCCGCTCGCCGAGGTGGTGCTGGACTTCTTCGACCGCCTGAAGTCGGCGAGCCGCGGCTACGCGTCGTTCGACTACGAGTTCAGCCATTTCCAGGCCGCGCCGCTCTCCAAGCTCGACATCCTCATCAACGGCGACAAGGTGGATGCGCTCTCCATCATCGTGCACCGCGACAGCGCCTACCAGCGCGGCCGCGAGCTCGTCGACAAGATGCAGGAGCTGATCCCGCGGCAGATGTTCGAGGTCGCCGTGCAGGCGGCGATCGGCACCCATGTCATCGCCCGCGCCACGGTGAAGGCGCTGCGCAAGAACGTGCTCGCCAAGTGCTACGGCGGCGACATCAGCCGCAAGCGCAAGCTCCTCGAGAAGCAGAAGGAGGGCAAGAAGCGCATGAAGCAGGTCGGCTCCGTCGAGATCCCGCAGGAAGCCTTCCTCGCGGTGCTCAAGGTGGGCCGCAAGTGAGCGGCCTGGTCGCCGCGCTCGCGTTCTGGGCCGCGCTGCTCGCGGTGCCGGTCACCATCGCCTGCGTCGTCGACGACTGGTTCCTGCGGCCGCGCCGCCAGCTGAAGGCGCCGCCCGGCGCCGTGCCGCCCGACCCGCCGTTGATGCGCGCGCTCTACGCCGCGTTGCCCGTGCTGCTGATCCTCTCGTTCTACCGGTTGGTGACGGTCGAGAACGCGGATTTCAGCCTGGTGTTCGTGCTGCTGTCGGCGCTTTCCGGGTCGGTGCTGCTCATCGAGCGGTTGTGGCTGCGGCGGCGGCGCGAAGCGGCGGCCCGTGCCGCGGGGCGCGACCCCGCGAAGCTCGAGATGCCGGGCACCGTCGACTACGCCCGCAGCTTCTTCCCGGTGCTGACGGTGCTGCTCTTGGTGCGGTCGTTCCTGTACGAGCCGTACCGCATCCCCTCCGACTCGATGATGCCGACGCTGCTCGACGGCGACTTCATCCTCGTCAACAAATACGCCTACGGGCTGCGCTGGCCGGTCATCAACCGCAAGTTCGCCGACATCGGCAGCCCGCGCCGCGGCGATGTGGCCGTGTTCCGCTACCCGCCCGACCCGAAGATCAACTACGTGAAGCGCGTGGTCGGCCTGCCGGGCGACCTCGTCGAGGTGCGCGACGACCGGCTGACCATCAACGGCGAGCCGGTGCCGCTCGTCTCCAAGGGCCGGTACGGCGACGGCTGCTACCTCAACATGCGCATCTCCGAGGAGACGCTCGACGGCCGCAAGCACCAGGTGCTGCACTGCCAGACCTCGGATTACCTCACCGTGCCGCCGCTCGGGGCCTGCGACCGCGACATCCCGCAGGGGTATCTCTGCAACGAGGCGACGGCCGGCGTGAGCCCCGACCTCGGTGACGCGGTGCTGCGGGTGCCGGAGGGCAAGTACCTCATGATCGGCGACAACCGCGACAACAGCGCGGACGGCCGCGTCTGGGGCTTCGTCGACGAGTCGCAGCTGGTCGGCCGGGCGAGCGCCGTCTGGTTCAACTGGGACCTGCAGCGCTCGGGCGGACCGAAGTGGTCCCGTATCGGGACGCGCATCGAGTGACTCCCGTGGCCGCCGCATGGCCCGTCCGCTGGCTGCGCGGGACGCTGGGCGTGGAGCCCGGCGACCTCGCGCTCTACGAGGCGGCGCTCACCCATCGCAGCGCCTCCGGGCGGAACAACGAACGGCTCGAGTTCCTCGGCGACGCGGTTCTGAACCTCGTCGCGGCGGAACTGCTCTACCGCCGCTTCCCGGGCTCGTCCGAGGGCGACCTCAGCCGTCTGCGCGCCAACCTCGTCAGCGAGGGTCCGCTCGCCCAGGTGGCGCAATCGCTCGCGCTCGGCGATGAGCTGCGTCTCGGTTCGGGCGAGCTCAAGAGCGGCGGCTTCCGGCGCGAGTCCATCCTCGCCGATGCGCTCGAGGCGCTGATCGGCGCGGTGTATCTCGACCACGGCCTCGACGCCTCCCGCACGCTCGTCGAGCGTCTGGCGGAGCCCTTGGTCGCGGCGCTGCCGGCGGCCGACGACCTCAAGGACCCGAAGACGCGGCTGCAGGAGCGCCTGCAGGGCCGCGGCCTCGCGTTGCCGACCTACACGGTGGAGCGGGTGAGCGGTGAGCCCCACGCCCAGCATTTCGCGGTGCGCTGCGAGGTCGCGGCGCTCGGCGTCGCCACCGACGGCGAAGGTTCGAGCCGTCGGCGGGCCGAGCAGGATGCGGCGCAGCGTCTGCTCGACCGGCTGGAGGACGCATGAGCGCGCCCGGCGACGTCGCGGTGTTCCGCGCCGGATTCGCGGCGCTGGTCGGCCGCCCGAACGTGGGCAAATCCACGCTGCTCAACGCGCTGGTGGGCGAGAAGATCTCGATCGTCACGCCGCGTCCGCAGACCACCCGCCACCGCATCGTGGGCCTCGTCAACCGGCCCGATGTCCAGATCGCCTTCGTCGATACGCCCGGGCTGCATTTCGGCGGTCAGCGTGCCCTCAACCGCGCGATGAACCGCGCTGCCGCCGCTGCGCTGGTCGACGCCGACGTGGTGGTGTTCGTGGTCGAGGCGCTGCGTTGGACGCCGGAGGACGAGGCGGTCATGCAGCGCATCCGCGACGCCGGCCGGCCCGCGATCGCGGTGGTCAGCAAGGTCGACAAGGCGCGGCCGCGCGAACGCCTGCTGCCGTTCATCGCGGAGCTCGCCGCCCGCCACGGCTTCCGCGCCGTGGTGCCCGTGTCGGCGCCGCGCGGCGACAACCTGGGGTCGCTGGTCTCGGCCATCGCCGCTGAACTGCCCGAATCGCCGCAGCTCTTCGACGAGCAGGACCGCACGGACCGCGACCTGCGCTTCCGCATCGCGGAGATCGTGCGCGAGAAGCTCACGCTCGAGCTCAACCAGGAGGTGCCGTACGGCATCGCGGTCGAGGTCGAGAAGATGGAGGAGGAGGAGGGCCGCCAGGTCGTCCACGCGGTGATCTGGGTCGACCGCGAAGGGCAGAAGCCGATCGTCATCGGCGCGGGCGGTGCGCGGCTGAAGCGCGTCGGCAGCTCGGCGCGCCGTGAACTCGTGCAGATGCTCGGCCAGCGCGTACACCTCGAGCTCTGGGTCAAGGTGCGCGAGAACTGGGCCGACAACGCCACCGCGCTGCGCTCGCTCGGGCTCGAATGATGGCGCGCGGGCGCCGCGTCGAACTCACCCCCGCGTTCGTGCTGCACCACCGTCCGTGGCGCGACACGAGCCGCATGCTGGACATCCTGTCGCGCGACCACGGCCGCCTGACGCTGTTCGCCCGCGGCGTTCGCGGCCCGCGATCGCGTACCGCCTCGCTGCTGCAGCCGTTCACGCCGCTGCTGGTGTCCTGGAGCGGCTCGGGCGATGCCGCGCAGCTGGCCCACGTCGAGCGTGCGCCTGCGCCGTCCGGTCCCGGGGCGGATGCGGCGGCCGGTCTGCCTGCGGCGGCGCTGCTCTCCGGCTGGTACCTGAACGAGCTGCTGCTCAAGCTCACTCTGCGCGTCGATCCGCAGCCCGCGGTCTTCGACCTCTACGCGCAGGCGCTCGGCCGCCTGCGCGATGGGCCGACGCCGGCGCCGGCGCTGCGCGCCTTCGAGCGCGACCTCCTCGAACTGCTGGGTTACGGTCTGGAGCTGCGCCGCGAGGCGCGCGGCGGCGCGCCGCTGCGGGCCGATGCGTATTATCATTTCCACGCCGATCTCGGTTTCGTGGAGACCCCGGCGGGCGCGGACAACGCCTACGCCGGTCGCTCGCTGCTCGCGCTGGCCGATGACGACCTGCAGGAGGCTCCGGTGCTCGAAGACGCCCGACGACTGATGCGCGCCGCGCTCGACCATGCGCTCGAGGGGCGTGAGCTGCGCACGCGCGCGGTGGCCCGCGCGGTGACGCGTCGTACCGCCGGCCCGCGTGATGGAGGCGCCGGACGATGACCCCCATCGCGCTCGGCGTGAACATCGACCACGTGGCGACGCTGCGGCAGGCGCGCCGCATCGCCTACCCCGATCCGCTCGAGGCGGCGCGGATCGCCGAGCAGGCCGGTGCCGACAACATCACCCTGCACCTGCGGGAGGACCGCCGCCACATCCAGGACGCCGACGTCGAAGCGCTGCGGCCGCTGCTGCGCACCCGCATGAACCTCGAGATGGCCGTCACCGACGAGATGATCGCCATAGCCCGGCGCATCCGGCCGCAGGACTGCTGCTTCGTGCCCGAGCGGCGCGCCGAGGTCACCACCGAGGGCGGCCTGGACGTCGTCGGCCAGGAGGACCGCTTGCGCGCGTGCTGCGCGCAGCTCGCTGCGGACGGCATC
>Ga0315904_10010004_pt1 | contig 12323 bp, 6 predicted proteins | sample LakEriMetagenome_6_FD_203529 | JGI IMG/M metagenome (GOLD analysis project Ga0315904, IMG submission 203529) | Freshwater fungal communities from buoy surface, Lake Erie, Ohio, United States - Buoy 12 MA120 | ecosystem: Environmental > Aquatic > Freshwater > Lake | place: USA: Lake Erie, Ohio...
AAGCAACACCGAAGGTGAAGCCTGCTGATGTACCAGCAACAGTTACTGCTGTGGTAGCAAGAGCGGTCTGGTCTGCACCTGACTTAGCAGAGTACATGCGTGGGTTTTCAATGTAGAAGGCACCTTCGTATGTTCCGATGGAACCAGCAAACAAGTTGCCGAGTGAAGCATCGGTGTGTAGGTGCGATTCACGCCAGCCAACCGAGCCTGTTTCGGCGCGGAGGTCGTGTGAAACTTCTGGGTGAATACCGACCCAGTAGAGGCTTCCTGCACGAGGAACAGCCTTGTTGGAGCGGAGTTTAGCAACAGCCTTACGAAGGTCTGCAGAATCAATGGTATCTGATGCTGTGATTGTTGCTGTGGATGTGCGTGTTCCACCGTAGATAACATTGGTGCCTTGGACAAGGACATTCTGTGCCACTGTGTCAAGAGAGTCAGCCATGTTGTAAGCGATGATGTCTGCAACTGCAGGGTCAACATCTGAGAGTGAGAACAACTGTAGTTTACGGGTAACAAGTGATGCGTTGCCGTATTCGTTAAGAGTTACGGAAACTGTATCAACATTGTTAAGTGCAACTGCATCTACATCTGTTGTTTCAGATAGCGTAGAAGTCGCTGCTGCCAAGTCGTTGTAGAGTGAGAATACAACGGAGTTGCCTGGCATAGCCTGTTGTACAGGCTTCTTATCCGCAACAGCACGAATCATCGGCTGAGCGCGGAGGGCAAATTCAACATAACGGTCATACGCTGTCTTTACTAGACCAGCGAGCGCCGAGGTGTCGGTATATGCCATGTGGGTTCACCTCCTGGTGATTGGTTGATGTATGGGTTAGTTAATTCAAACCAAGGAGTGCGTCTAAATCCTCTTTAGTTTTGGCTCCAGCAATCTTTGCAAACGCATCTTCATCTACATCTGGCGCAGTGCCAGTTGCAGCGATGTTATTGATTCTTGCTTGTGCCATAACTTCTGGATTCTTTGCTGCAGGCTTTTCCTCAGATGGAGTTTGGATTCCAAATACATCGCCATATTCATTCACCCAGTTAGTGATTGCCTCCTCAGAGGAATCAATATCTTGTGGGATAAATGCTGCAATCTTTGGGTTTAATCCCTTAGCCTGTAGTACATCCTTGACAGTACGCTGACGGGTCTGAGTTTTCAGACCGCTCAACTCCTGTTCTAGTTCTTTTGCACGCTTTTCAAGCGCACGGTTTACTTTGCGGAGTTGTCCGACAACATCTGTAGTAGTGTCGTCATCTTCGTCATCGTATTCGTAATTGGTAGCCATCTACCTATCTCCCTTTTGTTAGTTGTATTCGCAATCCACAATGCAATTCGGGGAAACTACATTGGCTATTGCTCCCAGACTTATACGCCCCCGTGGGCTGGTCGGTCACGGTGGGGATTCTTTATATTGCTGTTGTTCCTTTTAGGCTTGAACCACTTATGCCACCGCGAGTAGAAAAGCGTGCTGCCTCTCGTTGAGCGCGTTGTTGTGATGCAAGTAGAGCCTCTGGACTGCCTTCAATAACAGCCTTAAGTGCTTCTTCTTCGTTATAGGTAACACCTTCAAGGCGTGCAAGGCGCTGTTGTGTGCTGCGTAATTGACCAGCAGCACCAAGAGCCTTGGCAAGTTCAGCCTCAGAAAGTTTTGCATAAGACTCTGTACCAGCAATCTTTTCTGCTTGTTGTGCTGTCATACCACCAAGGGTAAATCCAGCAGCGCGACCAATGCCTACAAACTGTGCAGCCTTAGCCTGCTTCTGAATCAGTGGTAAAGCACGGTCAGCATCAAGAACAAAGGCAGTTAAATCGCCTTCGCCTACGCCATAAAACTCTATTAGTTGTGATTTAACCGCAGGGTTTAAACTGCGAGCCAAATCTTGACCTACTTGTAGACGGTCTTGATATTCTTTTGGTGATACTTCATTACCAATCAAAGCGCCAAAATCATCTGGGTTATCGTAAAAACCTTTAGGCAAATCAAAGAAGCGAGCAGTTTGAGTCATGGCTTTTTCATTGTCCATGTAGTCTTTTTCTGTAATGGTACGACCCTTCTTACGAAGGCTTGCCATACCAGGAAAACGCTTTTGATATTCTGGCTGGTCATACAACTCAAGAAGAACTTGCTCCTCAGAAGCATCTGCCATAATACGGCGGTCAATAAAGCCAGCCAATCCTTCAAGTCCATAGGCTGCAAACATTGTTGTTAGTTTGTCTTTAGCCTTTACTTTGAGTGCCAACTTAGCAGCATCTGCCTCAGCCTTTTGTTGAGCAACAAGGGCATCAAACTTAGCCTGTTGAGCAGCAAGTGCTTTAGCAACAGAAGCATCTACATCTGCTTGTGTTAAACCAGCAGTTGCAGTATTACCAGTTGTTGCTCCATTGCCAGCGCCAGCGTTAGCATTAGCATTTGCAGTTGTAGAAACAAATGGAACATACTTTCCAGACTTATCAGTTGTAAACCTTGCACCAAATGTCTGATAACTTCCTGGACCAGTTGCTACTTGAAGCGATTGGCTACCGTCAGCATTGGTAATTATCTTGTAACCAAGATAGCCAGCCGATGAGCCAAATAATGATTCTAAGCCTGATGGAAATGCTCCTGCGGTAAAACCAGCAGGTAGTGTTCCAGGCTGTACATTTGTTCCATCAGTGCTTGGTGGTGTAGTGCTTGCTGTAGTTTTTAATGTATTGGCACCAACTGCACTATTAAAACTAGCCTGTGTTGTTCCACCTTGTGAGCGTTGTTCTGCTGTTGTAGCCTGTGGTGAATCAACTGCAGTCTTGTAAAGTTTCCATTGACCGCTTGATGCACCGCCTACCCATCCATAGTAATAAACATTTTCACCATCGGCTGCAGGTGCTTCAGGGCGAACGGTTGGATTACGCATTGGGTCTGCTTCAGCACGAGCCTTAGCAGCATCGGCTAAACGCTTTTCGCGTTCTGCTTTAAGAGCATCTAGCCTTGCTTGGCGTGTTTCTTCAGGAGTTGCCATTAGATAGCCACCAATCCAAACTTATTCAAAATGTTAATCCCATAACCTTCATACATGCGTGTAGCATTTTCTGTGTACTGCCAACGGTCATCTTGCTTGATTAACTTTTCTGCATCCCAGGCTGGTCGCATAATTACTTTGCCAGTTTTCTCATCCGCCATAGTAAATATCTTGCCATCTTTCCATAATGGGTCGTTCCAATCTAAGGTATCTTCATCTACCTCTAGTAGGTCTGCCCACTTCTTGCGATGCAATGAGGTTACATCCCATAGGGTTCTGCCTGCTGCAAAGTCATCTGCAAACATTGGATAAAGCAAAGCCTGCTTATCAGCAATTTCTTTTTTAATTTGCTCAGCAGTAGACTTAACGCGTAATCCAGTACTTGTAACTTCACCCACAAGACGGCGCTGGTAGTCTGTTGCTGTTTGCTCGCTAATAGGAACACCCATTAGATTTCCAAAAGATTTAATATCCTGAATCTGGCTTAGGTAAGCACCTGCACCAGCCTTAGCAAATATATCCTTATTACCTACAATGGTATTTTCAATGTAGTCTTTATCCCATCCATTAAGGAAAGATGTTTCTGCTAATCCAGAAAGATATTGTGCAATGGTTGGGTCTTTTAAATCTAATCCTAGAGTTGAAGCAATGCTAGAAATGGTAATTTTATATTCATTAACATTCTGGTTATACCATTTCTCGCCGTACTTAAACTTTCCAGCGATGGCTGCAGCAACTGTTGGTCCGTTATTTAGATACCAGTCGCTGCTGGTAATCATGTCAACAATTACACCCTCGGCGTAAAGGAACTTGCCTGTCTTAGGGTCGCGCACTGCATCGTAAATAGCCTTAAGTTGTGGCACATTCTTAAGCAAGTTGATAATCCAACTTGTCATACTAGGCATTAATGTGCTGTCATCATCTTGTAAAAATGGATTTCCACCATCATCAACAAGTGGACCACCTTCAAACAATCTAGCCATTATTAACCCCTAAGTCCTAGTGCCTTTTCAAGGGCTGAGCCGAACACATTGGATGTTTGAAATTCTGCATATAGTGGGTCTTGCATTGCACGCTTTTCCGCCTCGGCAGCAGCCTCTGCTTCACCATAGCCAGGGGTTGTTACAGTTACCTTTTTGCCCTTGACAGTCTTAACTTCTGTTTTGGTAGGTGCAGCAAGTTGTTTTTCACGAACAAATTTTGCAAAATCATTTGCTTCAGCATCGTCAATAATACGACCTGTTCTTTGTTCTAAATACTGTTTGTACAAGTCGCGGGCGTTTTCTGTTTTAATAAGTTGTGTACTGTATGACGGACCTCTATCTCCGCCCCCGCCCCATAGACCGCGCTGAATATCAAGCAACTGATAAGGGGTTAGTTTTTGATTATTACGGTTAGCCTCAAGGGACATCTTGCCCCATGCCTCCCATTGGTCCTTAAGTTCTTTAAGACCTGCAGATGCACTAACAACACCTGCTGCTACCAACTTAGCCTTCCACTCTGCCAAAGCCTTTGGATTAGCAGTTGGAAATTGCTTATTCCATTGCGCGATTGAAATAGTATCCGATTTTACTTCAACTGGTTTTCCACCAGCAAATTGTGGCGGTGCGCTAGATACGATTACTGGAGTGCCTGTGTAAACACCAGCACTGCCAACCACGGCATCTTGTGAGCCATAGATAGCACCAATATTAAAATTAGGATTCTTCATTAACTGCTGACCAGCAGGAGTATTAAGTAGAGCATTAACATCTCCGCCTGCAGTTTCATATTGAGCCAGCGATAACATCATATCTGTATTGGCTTGGTCTGCAATAGCCTGTTGTTGAGCAGCAGATTCTTCATCTCCGCCAGTAAAAGCGCCAACTACAGCGCCAGCAATGCCAAGCAAACCTGCACGCTTTGCGGTTTTCTTTATATCTACCTTGCCATCTGGCTTCTTAGGGATAACAGTTTTAGCAAGTCCACCAACAGCCTTTGCTCCAGCCTTAGCGCCAGCAACGGCAGCCTTAGCAGGGGTGATAACTCCACCCTCAAGTCTTGTCATAGCAGCAGCAGGTAACACGCCTGATTTAGAAAAGTTCTTAAAAGCAGAAGCGTTCTTTTGGAAATAGTCTACTGCCTTGCGAAGGTTCTCATCTGGGATGTCGGGATATTTTTCCCGAATCTTCATTGTTATCTCTGCTCTAGTTGCCATAGTCCTTATCCAAGTGTCACTGGGTCATTTTGTAAAAAGCGGTTATAGAATTCTTCAAATTCTCCTGAGCCTGCTTTAAGTTGTGCAATAGTTGAATTCCACAAACCATCCAAGTCTGTGTTGTCCTCTGCGGTTAGAGTTGAAGCCATGCCGTATGCTTTGCGATTAGCAAGTTCACGAGCAATCTGAGTTCTCATATTTAGGTATACAGCAATAGATTGAACTACTGGTCTGCGACCATTTTCTGCCATCCACTTGGGGTCTGACAACATAGTGCGCATAGACTGCATGCGGTAAATCCACTTGCCTCTATCAACACTATAGTAATCAGCAGCCCAATCTTGATTACGGCGGGTAAGGTCTGCAACCATCATCTGCTTAAGAGTCTGAAGTTCCTCAGCACCGCTTTCGTTGTATGACTCATAACCCTGAGCCTGCAACTGTGAATCAAGAAGGTTCATGTTCTTACGGAACTCAATCCAACCAACCTTAACATTGGCATCTTTCTTAAGTTCTGCAGGGTTACGGCGCTCACGATAGTTTTCTGTAGAGCCAGGAACTGGAGCATTGCCGTATTGCCAAGCATATACAGCCTCTGAGAAGTCATATTTACCATTAGGGTCATTGACTAAAAAGCCAATCATTTCAGGGGTAGTCTGACCAATCTTGCTGATTAAGCCTTTGTACTTCTGGATATTCTGGAAAGCAGCCTGTGATGCTTGCGCACCTGTTGGGTTGTAAGAAGCACTAACCAATGCTGGACCCATTTCTGGGTACATCTGAAGGAATAGAACCTCGGCATCTGCTCCATAAACTTCTTGCAATCTACGGAATTGCTGTGTGTAGAAACTCAATGGTGAGTCATATTGCGCAGCAAAAGGCATAACAAGGTTAGACAAAATGCGAACCTTATAGAAGTTGCTGGTTAGGTCTGCAACCTCGTTAAGTTGTGGCATCGTTTCGCGCTCGCCTAGGTTGTAACGAATTAACTCATAACGATATACCGTGTTAAATGTACGGCTCCAGAGTTCATCCTGTCCTACAAGAGAAGCCAACTTCTGTGCTGCAGGTGGGAACAACTGGCGTAGCGAGCCTTCTTGTGGTCCAAAAGGAAGTACTGGCAAAACGCTAGAGGTAACAATGTCCTCTAGGTCTGGCTTTAGTTTAACAATCTCATTGACTGGCAATGTGACTACTGGACCAAAACCTGCAATAACTTCACCTTGCATGATGACATCCATGCTTCGGATTGGAATAGAAACCTGTGTACCTGTAGCACGGATGGCTTCTGCCATACCTTTGCCCCATACTGGAATCTTGCTGATTGCTGTAATTGCACCCTCAGACATTGGCACAACAATCTTGTTTTCATAGGAAAATTCAGTTGTTGGATTACCGTCTTGGTCAACCACATTTGGTTGATTGCGTAGTGAGGACACAATCTGTCCAGCACGAGCAACTACTGCAGGATTCTCTTTGGCAAGTCCTGACCAACGGCGAATGGTGTTTTCCCATGCGTTAAAGAACGGCATGATAAAGCGCATCTTTTCGCCTGCATAAGACTTGCGGATAATCGTAAAGAGTGTCTTATTGACTTCTCTACGAGTTGCTTCTACAGAATCACGGCGTAGGTTATTAATTTCATCTACGGTCAATTCTAACTTATCATCACCAGCACGCATACGCTTTGTAGCCAAAGCAATATCCATGCGCTGCGTAATGTCTGAACGGTAAATCTGACGAGCAAGTGGGTGACGAGCAAGCGTTGTTTCAGGTAGTGAACCCAAGAAATAGAACGCTCTATCTACAACCTTCGCTAATCCTTCTTGCCAGTTACGAGCCTGTGGGCTGGTAGGAACAATGCGACCAATAATGTCTGGTAGGTCTGTTGCCTCAGCAAAATGCTCACGAAGCCATGACTCTGTAATTTGTCCATTGCGGAAGGCTTCTTGTGTTTGGCTATCTGGTAGGTAGCGGTTATATGCGCTATACAAGTCACCAACAAAATCTTCTGCATCAATGGATACATCTAGGCGCTCTGAAGCAACCTTAATGCCAGGCACATCAATATTAAATCTGCGTGCATATTCAACATTTTCTGGTTTGCGTAGCCATTCAACAATTTCTTCTGGGCGTGAACCGTTAAGCATTTGCTCAATCAGTGGGTCAATACGACCATCTGGGCTACGGAAGAAACTATTGAGGGAGTTAGACCAGCCTGCGTAGTAATCAGGCATTGCAGGCGTTAAGGTTTCTTCTACAAAGTTACCATGTTCTGCAGCAAATAGTTGTGCTGGATGGTCAACAAATCTACGATATGTTTCAGCGCTGTTGGTACGGCTTAAAAGGATTTGACCTAGTTCGCCAGCAAAGGCATCGTCAACTTCTACCTTTGTGCCATCGTACAAAGTAAGAACTCTGCGACCTGTGCCTTGAATAGCCTTTGGTGCGCCTAGTCTTTCTTCTTCAACGATTCTGCCATTTAAACGCTGTAGTAATGCTTTAAGTTCTTTTTGGCGTGTAGCCTGTCCGTCTGCAATTTCACGGACAATAGTTGCTAAACCTTCGGTTGGGTACTTGCCTCGGCTGATGGATTCGGAGATTTCATTAACGCGCTTTCTAAAATTCTCTGGGCGAGTAATTGGGCGAACGCTTTGCGTTCTTCCGAGTTCATCTGTTTTAACGGCTTTGGTGCCCTTACCCAGTGCAAATGCTCCGCTTGCTCCGACATCTCCTGTACCTTTCGTGTCAATGTATTCAAGGTTTCCTATATCAAAGACACCCTGCTGGTTTCTATCCTTGCCAATCTTAATGGCTTTTCCGCGATTTTCAATGACATTTACAGGGTCAGATTTAATGTGAGGAACACCGTCAATATCATCAATCCAAGTACCAAAATGGTCTGCATCGCCAAACTTATCAAAGTTAGCCTCAAAATGAGCAGCCACAGAATCAACCCAAGCCTGTGGATTATTCCGCGCTTCTTCCAAGGAAAACGCATGGGTTGCCCCACGGATGGATACCGCCACACCTTTTGTAGGTACATCGCCTGAAACATTATCAGAGAATCTAAATGTTCCGCCACCCTGTCCCATGGTGCGTTCAATAATCTGCAAGATGCGAGCATCCTCAGATAACAACTGTTGTTGTTTCTTGATTGCGTTTAAACGCTTTTTAGCCAAAGTTTCTGTTGGTTTACGACCAAAGGCTTCTACCATGTCAGGGTCTACAAGCGTAGTTGAGTAACCATTAGCCTTATTATCAGGCAAAGTAAGTTTACCTACACCGTTAGCACGCATCCATTCAAGAAGTTGCTTTTCTTTTCCTTCCCAAGCAGCACGGTTTTTCCACTGGTTTGCACCACCAGTTACGCCAAGAATCTGCTGTAGTTCAGGATAATCTTCAAGTCCAAGACGGGCTTGTGTGCCACGGAAAGTAACAAGATTTACAGACCTTCCGTATACCTTTTGACCAAGAGTAATACCCTCGTTACCAGGTTTACGGATTCTGAATTCTCCGTTAAGTAATAACTTCTGAGAAACAGTATTTGGGTCAATAGTTGTCCAACGACCCGTTGAAGGGTTTAATACCTCAACCTGATTACCGTTGTTTACGCTATTGATAAAACCATCACGCATATCTGCAGCAATAGTTTCCATAGCCTTAGATGGCTTGCGTGCTGGCTGGCGTATTAGTTCGCCAGTTTCTCTTGAACGCAAGTTCTTTGGCATTGGATAAGCCCGACCAGAAATACGCTTGTAAATCTCAGAGGCACTAATGCGAGGCATGTTTGCTGTTGCATAACGCTCAGCAATATCTTGGCTGCCTGACATCGCTAGTGGGCGAGTATTGTCTAAGTCATTAATAACCGTAGGAGTACCGTGGTAGAACCATTCACCAGTTGTATATTGGAATACATCGGCTACTTCCATGTACTGCTCGTCAGTTAACTTACCAGCACGATAAGCACGCTCAAAGGCTGCAAGATGCGCATAAACATCTTCTAGCGTTCTTTCGCCTGCAAAAATCTCTGTCTGTAAATCAGACCATTGCTTACGCAACTTAACAGAATCTTCACGCAGTCCTTGTGCTACAAGTCTGCGGTCTGTTAGGCGCTCAACATCACGAACACGGTTTGTATACCAAGCCTTGAAACCTTCACGGTTTAAATCGCCAAGAGCCATAAGTCCATAGCCCTTACCAAGGATAGACATGCCTGCTTCGGTCAAGTTACGAACAGTGTAACCAAGACGGAGAAGAACAGATGCCTTCCACATGTCATTAAGTACGCCAGTTGTATACTTCCATGAATCTGGGTCAAGTACTTCTGTTTGGCGGTTAAGGCTATTTACAAAGCCTTTGTTCTTTTCAATGACTCGCATGTAATTCTGTAGGTCAACCATTGGAAGTGCGTTAGCACCTTGGCGCTCTAGGTAAGGAATCTTTAAGATAACATCATCATCAGTCATCAAGAACTTGCGGTCCTTAATCATCTGGCGTGCGGTTTCGCGGCGAGCCTTGTACTGGCTCCAGATAACCTGAGCAGCCTCATCACTTAATCCAAGTTTCTGGTTGATGGATGCAACAGCCAAATCTTCAAAGGATTCAACAACTCTTGCACGAAGTTCAGGAACTCCACCAGCACGGATGTAATCCTGTAGGTGACGGTCAATGACTGGCTGTGCGATTTCTTTACCAACTAGACGGCGTAGCATGTCGCCAAACGCTGTCATTTCACTAAATGAATCGCTATCGTTTAAATTTAAATATCCTGCTGGAGTTTCAGAAAACGAATCACCAATCTTACGCATACCGAAGTTGTACACAGCGATAAGTGGGTGATATTTGGTAGGCTGAATAAGTCCTACGGTTGGAAATTCTGTTGGTTTATCAATGCCACGGATGCGAGCAGCACGGCGCTCAGCACGGTTCATGTTCATCTTCTCAAACACTGGCTTACCAAATGTACGCTTGGTCAAGTCAGCCTGACGGTCATTGAAGGTGTTAAGCATACGGTAGTATGGGTCCTTCTCAACAGTCTTTAGAAGTGAATCTGCAGCATCCAACTTGTTTACATCGTCAGTAATACCGTTAGTTGGTATGCCGTTTAGAATCTGCTCATCAGTTTGGCTAACGCCTTTGATTTTATCAAAGACAAAACTCATATCTCTACGCTTTTGCACAAGGCGAGCCATAGCCTCTGTGTCGCGTAGCGCTGTTGCCATGAAAACATCAGCAACATCATCTACTGTATCTGCTTCACCTAAGAGATATGACAAAGTATCTGCATCATTAGATGCCTCAATCATTGGGTGATTGCGAATTGCTACACGGTCTGACTTAGCCATCCATGAAAGCGTGTTGTAAATCTCTCCGCCTTCTTCACGACCCTCATTAATCATTTTAGAAAGGGTCTGAGGCGACATAATTGTTACATTGCGGATACCACGAGGTAGTACAAAGTCACGAGCAAGGCTTGCAGCGTTTGCATCTTTTGCACCAAGTGGGCGCATAACAGTTGCTTTACGAGCAAGACCTGCTGCTTTGCCTAGTTTGCCTAGTGGGTCTGTAACTGTTGTGAAAAATGTGTCGTATGAACCGCTTAATGTGCGGGCTGACCAATCAGTTTGAAATACTTTGCGGTCATTAGGGTCAAAGATATTAAAGTCTGCACCAAACTCAGCCTCACCAATGGTTCCTGGTATGCGAGATTGTAGGTAAGTTAACGCTTGACCTGGAGAAATCTGGTCACGGTTTTCCCATGAACGCTTTACATCTCCAGTTGCAAGTGTTGTGAGCGCTGCAGATAGTGGCTCACGAAGATAACGACCACCAACCTCATAGGAAACCATTGCAGTTGGTAATAAAACTTTATCAAATGCTGCACCAGCAGCCTTACGGATTGGATACGAGGTACCTAGAACCGTTGAACGGAAGGTGTCACCAGCGATATTGAAGGCATCTGACACCCAATTTTTGTCGTTAGACGACACTGTGGCGATGTCAAATAACAATGTTGGTAAGCCAATCTCGTTGGCAAACCCATTACCTTGCAGTTTCTTCGCTGCGTTACCTAGTATCTCACTAAAACTCATAGTACGCTTTTTAGATACCTTACATAGTTGCGGAACGCATTAGATGTTTCTGGCAATTCTGCCATTACTGATAAATATGGAAGCGCTGCACGCATGCGGTTGGCATCTTCGCCGTTAGCCATCATGTCATTTGCATACATTGTTTCTTGACCAAAGGCTGCTCCTGTGCGCACATCCTCATTAGGGCGTTGTGTAGGTGCGCTTAGTGGAACTAAAGGCTGTGCTGAATCGCCACGGAATGGGCGTTGGCTAGATGGTGATGGTACATTTGAGAAGGCAGGGTTGCTTCCCTCTAATTTGGCAGCAGTCTGCAAATCATAAAAATCTTGTGCGTTGTCTATTCCTGCTGTATAACGAGCAGGTTGACCATTAGTTCCCGCACCGCCAGTAGCAGATACTTGAAAGTTCTGGTTTTTTGGCTTTGCCATTTTCCCTCCCACTTAAGTTCGGATTTAGAAATTTAGTTGAGCAGTTTTAAAACTTGCTCAGGTTTTTAAATTACTTGCTGCGTGAACCGCGAGTTCCGCTTGGGTTGCTTGAGAAATAAGTCTTGCCACCCTTTGATGAAGCCTTCTTAGCAGTCATCGGTTTCTGTGTAGGAGCCTTTCCTGCTGAACCTTGGTTCTTCGGCTTCTTTCCTCCAGATAGTTTCTTCATGTGTTCACCTCCCTACGCAACTGGTAGTCGTCTAATGAGGGAAGCCTGAAGATTAGGTTCACCTCTTTGCGTTAAACTTGCTAAAAGCGATTGAACATCTGGGCGACCACCAGGAGCAATCTGTCCTGGAGCAACACCGACCATACGACCTGTAGCACTTAGACCTTCAGGAAGTTGCCCCTCACCTGGAGGGACCGCACCTGGCTGCCCAAGCATGTCGGGACTTACTATTCCTTCAGGGGTCATCGCACCAGGTGGGGGATTCTGAGGCTGGAACGCATCAGATACTGCCTTCTCAATAGAGGCACCCTTCTGGCGTTCATTAATGACTGTAGACAACTTGTACAAAATGTCTGATGGGTCTTGTCCCTGTGAAG
>Ga0315904_10010007_pt1 | contig 12320 bp, 19 predicted proteins | sample LakEriMetagenome_6_FD_203529 | JGI IMG/M metagenome (GOLD analysis project Ga0315904, IMG submission 203529) | Freshwater fungal communities from buoy surface, Lake Erie, Ohio, United States - Buoy 12 MA120 | ecosystem: Environmental > Aquatic > Freshwater > Lake | place: USA: Lake Erie, Ohio...
ATCATTCTTCCGCCTTTAATTGCAGCACCTGGGCCAACAAAACTACCAATTGCTTGGGATGCGGCTAATAAAGGATTTTCTTTTACATATCTAAATGCACCAGCGGCTTGCTCACCTAAGTCTTCAGACTGCATTGAACGACCTAGTTGGTACTTAGCTTCGGCTGCGGTAAGTGATTGTTTCTTTTCGCCTTCTTCAATAAAGCGACCAATAGCAGCAGAAGTTTCTGTGCCTGGTTTTACTAGATCAATAGCTGCTTTGGGTAGAGACGCTACAGCATTTGCAAACTCAATAGCATAGTCATTTGCTGCGCCTAATACACCTCGTTTTTCGGATATACCAAAATCTTGGGCTACTTCTAAAGGGGACTTACCAGTAAGCTGAGCTCCATAATCAATAATTTCTCGATCACTTAAATCTCTTGCCCACGGTGCTTCTTTACGAAGATTGTCTAGCAAAGACATATTGTATTAATCCTTTACGGCATTATTGAAGACGCAATGTTTCTATCTGTATCTCTGTCTGTATCATCAGGTATTGCTTTAGGGAACAACTGCGTTCTAGCATTTACCGGCGTTGTTCTTTTACCAGGTCCAGGTGCATTTACCATTGTGCTGTAAGTTGAATTCCCTCCGGCGCCTGGTAACCCCGTGGCAGGAATAAACTTACCTGGAATCTTAGGATCTGGCACAAAAAGCTGCCCATTAGCAGTTACAGAACCATCTGAATTAACAACAACTCCTTTAGTTTCAGGGGCTTTTAGTACTAAACCAATAGCAAACTTTTTAGCTTCTGCTGGAGTATATGGCTTATTTGTCTTAGGATTAATTTCTTGAGACTCAACAAGCATGTCAGCATATTCTTCAGCACGAGCTTTTGCACTATCGGTTTTTGATTTTCCGCCACTACGTAAATAGTCTGCGTAACCTTTATAGTACTCACCTTTATCAGCGGCTTCTTTCTCTTTAATTTTAATCTGACGCTCACCTTGCATATAAGCAATGACTTTATCTGGTGAACCTAAAAGACTTACAGACTCATTCATAAAGCGGCTCATAGCAGCTTCGGACAATTTACCCACAGCACTGTTTACATCACTTATGGTTTCTAATACGTCACCTTTAGGACCAAGAACTTGAATACGGCTACCAATACCGTTCTTACCTTCAACAAACTTTAGGTTCTTCAGACCGTTTTTAGAAGCGACATCATAGACGCCTTTTAAACCAAACGACTCACCAGCACCTTGAATAGCAGCTAAATCATCATTTAGTTTGTCTTGTTTTGTAAAGAACTTGTCTTCATTTTCAGACTGACGAACAACTTGTTTTAGCTGAATGGCTTCTAATGTACCTTTACGGCTAATCTGACCAGCAGCTTTTACATAGTCTTCCATGCCTTTAGCTTTTGTATACTCAGTAGGGCTCATCGCAGGAAGGGCAGCTTTATCAGCAGGGATAGCACCTTTGCGAACAGCGTTTTCACGCATAGCACCAGCAGCAGCTTCAGCAGACGCACGCTCAAATGCTTGATCTTCAGCAGTAGCACCAGGTAAGGCACCTTGATTAGAAAGCATCTGAGCTTGCTGCGTACCAATATTACTGCCTGTCTTAAGGGCTTGAGTGTAATCATCAGATTGTCCTACTCTAGCTTGAGATTGACGCCATGCAGCATCAAGTGCTTCTTTTTCAGCAATCTCTTTACGTAATTGCTCACGCTGCATCGAGCGAAGTTGTTCTTCACCAATACGCTCGTAAGTACTTAAAGCTTCTTTTGATGCTGCACCTGCAAAGGCACCCCAGTTCATAGCCATTAGTTCACCTTAGAGTAATCAACTACTTTATAACCATCTTCCGTTTCAAATACTGCATCCGGAATAATCTGTTCAACTTCCTGAGCCATAACACCACGGAATTTACCATGGCCAAAATATTTACGATCCTTAAATGCAGGTTTATATTCATATTCGTAAATAGTGAGCCCACTAGGTAATTTACCAACTACTGTGACGTTCTCTTTAGTGCGAATATCAGATCCTAAAGCCACGGCACCAGGACCACCTAATGCATAGCGCAAACCAATACCACCTAAGCTACCAACCATAGAACCGAATCCAGCTGATCCTGCAGCATTAGCTTGTTGTTGGGCATTGTACGCACTAACATCTGCTTGATATTTTTGAACTCCAAGTTGACCAACCTGATTCCAACCTTGCATTGCACCCATGTTAGCTTGGTTCATAGAACTACCCATAGCACCATAGTTAGCCATAGGTACTTGTCCAGACTGAAGAGCCTGATTACCTGCGCTTAGGGCGAGACCTGTAGAAGTTGCTTGGTTACCAAATTGACCTTGAGATAGAGCAATTGCGTCCATCTTCTTAGCCCAGCCTAACTGTTCAGCAGCAGTACGAGCACGATTAGCAGCCGCAGAACCAACCGCAGCTTCCATAATGGCATTAGCATTCCCTGTGGCTACAGCACGACCAGAGGTTGGGTCAATACCAAAAGACTGCAAACGACGTTGCTCATCTGCTGCTTTAATACCAAACGCAGATTTAACATCACCAAGGGCTTCAGCAGCTATACGTTCGCGATTTGCTGTCGTATCATAATCTTCAGCAGCTTTGTAAATACCCTCACGCATTGGTTTGCCATATTTTTCAAACTCCTCCATAGTTTTTTTAGCAGAACTAATCTGCATTTCTTGAAGTTCTTTATCTAAAGCAAACTGCTCATCAGCACGTACTTCTTGTTTTTCAGCCTGTTCTTTCATTTTCGGCCAAACTTCAGTCTTCCAAGATTCTAAATATTCTCTAGAAATCTTAGCCATTTCTTGCTGGGCAATACCAATATTGGGGTCTGGGGCAGGTGCAGACCCTCCGCCACCTTTACCACCTTCAAGCGTCATACCATGGGCAAAAGGCCCCCTACCTCTAGGTTGGAACGCCCGCTCGGGTAGCATCGATTCTAAGTCATATCTCATCGTTTAATCTCCAGCCATCGGCACTCTTCTTTTAGCATGCCATACAAAATTAAATTACTTCCATCACTAGCACCTCGACGAATTAAGCCTTCTCGTTTAAAACCAAGGTGCTCATCAAATCGCTGTGCATCTAAATTGTCTTCTCTAACAAGTCCAGTAATTCTATTACATTTTACCTGCAAAAAAGGGTAAGCAAAACAACGATATAGGTAATCTCTAGTCATCCATCGCCTACCCGGTTCAGCTGCTACATGCATCATAATTGACGGTCCTGTGTACAAATTAAACACTACCCCAGCAATTAACTCACCATCTTCTTCTAGCCCAATTGCCACAGCATCGCCAAATTCATCCTCATCGATTCTATAACCGACCCAAGGTATTACCCTGTCTTCTTGGCCATAAATAGCTGTTTTCATTAGGTTTACTCACCTATATACCACATATACATCCTATTGTAAATCACTGTCCGGATGCATTCAATCTGATAATTATCTCATTTACCTTACTAATTACATCACTCAAAGACGCCGTAGAGTCAAGAGTTACAATTTCTCCAATACCAAGCCGAGCGCCTGTGATTGTTTCTACGTTTTCCTTGATAGCCGATATTGCCTGATTTAAAGTTCTATCAGGTGTGTTAACCGCAGGAATACCTGGTTTTCTAAAAGCCATTAGGGAGCAACCTGTCTAAGTTCACCAATTGAGCTTGCAATAGCCGCCATACGGACAGGGACATTTCCCGATAATAAGATCTCATATACATACCCTTTTTGTAGGGCAGGTAGTCTAATGGGTTCTTGGGAAAGAATGTTAGCCGAGAAAACCTGTACTCCATCGGCGTACAAAATAAAGTTTATATACCTAGTGTCTCCAAAAGGAGGTATTGGTGTAAAGTTACTTCCATTAATTGGAAGTGCATTTATAACCTCATTGTTTAAGGCTCCACCTTGGGTGCCGGCAGCAAAAATGGCGTTATTAGCAGCGATAATCTGGGCAATAATTGCTTGGTACGAAGCTAAATCCCCTAAATACGCATAGTCTGCCTGAATCTTAGCAGCAGCAAAATTAGTAGGGTTTGGCAAAACAAATTTTTTAGACTTCCATTCATAAACAGTATTATTAATAGGGTCGCTGTCTAGCTGATAAATATTGTTATCTATAGTAGAAACTACAAATATATCAGCTGTAGAACGGTCAACATATACTGACCTAGCCGGGTAGTCAAATTCTGATAATGGGGGTATATCCCCCCTTGCTATAACAATAGACTGAACACCTGAAGCTAAAGTATAAAAGCCAATATACAGATTGTTGTATATTACCCCCATCATGGTTTCAGGATTTAATTGTGTCCACTCATCATGGGTATATAGAGGTGTAGTTACCACGTCTTGAGAGCCGGATCCTAAAGAAACCAACCCGCTAGGAGAAGCATAAAGTACACCATATTGGTCTGAAGCAATAGACTTTTTAGATACGCATGGCTGCGGGATTGGCAGCTTCTGCTGCGTCATAGACGCTGGGGATACACCTGAAATAAGATAAGGGAATCGAGTAGTTAGTACTACTAGGGTACTTTCATAAACCCCTAATCCAACAATCTGATAATCTACTGTAAGGCTATAAATATCAGGCCATGCATGAGGGTAGTAAGGCTCTGAAAAATAAATCTGGTTACCAATAAACCCTGCCAAAATTCCGTTTGGCATAGCCACAAGCCCTTTTAGGTCTGTAGGTGGGGTTGTCCAGTACAGAGACGGTAATTCAGCCCCTAATTGGGCTACAGTAAGACTGTCTACATAACTAGTCGTGGCAATAGGGATTTCAGCTACAAAGCTATAAACAACGTTAGTTGCACCTGTAATCGTTCTATAAATACGACGATGTGTAATGTTATACCCTGTTGTTGGAGCAGTTGAAAATGCAGAAACTGTAACTGTTGTGCCCGCTACTGTGCTTACCGAAACCGTTTGTGCTGGGCTTGGGGCTGATTCTTCTTTAACTGTACCAAATGTACTTACGTACGTATAAACGTACGCTCTTGTTTCTGTAGGGGCAGTAGTACTAGAAGCTACTAACGTTGGGGCTGCTGCTGGAGCAGGAACACCCATATATAACCAGGCGTCAGGATAAGGCTGAGCGCCAGTTCCGCTTGTTGTGGCTAGTGCATAATTAGTCTTTTTTGGGGCTCCGTCGCCAGTATAGTAATAACGAAACTCATTAACATCAGCTACAGGGCCGGGAACTACATCAACATCGGTAGCCCATTCAAGCCAGTATTTTGTACCACTAGGGCTGTCTATACGATATATAGTCTTATTGTTTGGTATGCTTAATTCATAAGCAAATAAAGGTTTTGCCCAAGACCGAAGTTCTCTAGACTGTAGTTTTACATTGTTTGCTAGCTGAGCTTGGTTAGCCTCAAGCTGGGTAGGGCCTGTCCTAGGAACAATTCCTGAGAAGTCTTCGACCTTAATAAATGGCATAGCCCTACCTTTTTAAATTACTTATCTGCTTCTTCGGCTTTTTCTTTAGCCTTTTTAGCAGGTTTTTCTTTGTTTAATGCTTCAAGCATTTCTTTACCCTCAGGGGTAATTTCAAACATACCATCTTCGTTTGTTTTACCAACAAAAACTCGCTTATCTAATATGCCACAAATCAAATTACCAGCAACAATTTCAGCATTTAGTTTCTGTTGTACTTCATCAAATGTGTAAGCCATGTACTTCTCCTTATGTAAAAAACTATTTTAGCTTAAAAACAAGGCTCTTTCGTCGTTTCTACGAGTTACCAAGCCTTTCAGTACTTTACCGCCAGCCAGCGTATATTTCAAGAACTCTTCTGTTGCCCCTTCCATATCCCCGCGAATAACCTTTTGACGGAGGGTTGAGCGCTGTAGTGTTCCCAAACCAACATTAAAGCTAAAAGATACAAGAGCATCGAATTGACCTTGAGTGAGCTTAACGGGGCAGTAGCGTTCAACACCTCGCTCAAAGCGATTAAGATCATCTCTAAGAATGTCATCTACTTCCTCCATCGAAAAGGTACGATTATCTCGTTCTTCTAATTGATAAGCATCCCGCTCGTCTATTTTTAAAGCGCCTTGGCGTGGATAGAGTACATGCCCAACACCAATCGTCCACAATTTAGCGGGACAGCGATAAGGACGCTGGCGGACACCTTCATGGTGTTTAATCATTTTGATGGCTTTATCACTCACACGCATGGACAATTAGTAAAAAAGTGTAGTTAATAAAAGCTGCCAATCCAAGGCAAACACCAAAAGGATAAGCATTAAATAAGGCAATAAACTCGTTCACTTCTTAAATGCCTGTGTTCCAAACCAGAAAGAAACAATACTTGCCCAGATAATCTGTGTCTCGTCGTCCCATAATAGGTTTAGGGCTACATCAAATGGCACTTCCCGATGAAATGCAAACCAGAACCCAAACAGTTCTACAAACATAAACATGATGAACATACCGTAGGTAATGGCTGGTCTTACCATCGCCCGTGAATTTGTAACCCACTGAGACGCACCTTTGCCAATCTCGATGTCGTGGGCATACAAAGACGCCCTTTCTTGGGCTTGGGTCTGCATCTCAATTTGCTGGGTCTTAATCTCTTCTACATGGGCTTGGGCTTGAAAGCCTTTCTCCATCATCTGTAGTTCCCGTTCCGTCTGCAAACGAGCCATTTCCATCTCATGCTTCTTGTCGGACTTATCTTGAAAAAATCCTAGTAGACTAGGCAAACCGCCTGATAGAAACGATATAAGGGTGGTGAATAAAGTAATCATTGTTTAGTGCCCCATACTATGTAATAAGCAATCCAGCCTGCTGCCATAAAGCACCAGAACTGCACCCATTTAACCTTTGTCAATTCTTTGTCAAAGTACTTTTTGTCTTCCTGCTCTAGCCGCTCAATCTCGGTCTTAATATCTAAGACCTTTTGCCATTCTTTAGTGCCGTGCTGCTTTATAAAATCTACCCTTAATTTGTACTCTTCGTCCGAAATCTTTTTACGGTGGCGATACTCTTCAAGGGCTTTAAATATTGCCCGTTCTTTTCTAAACTCAGCTTCTCTGCGCTCACGAATCTTTGCATTCGCTTGCTGCCTTGCTACGTCAACTGCTTCTTTCTGAACATCCTCGATGTTCTTACCAATCTCTCGCCCAGCTTCCCGCCCAGTCTTAATTCCTTCGCTGATGCCTTTAGCACCCGCTGACAACCCCAAATCGTCTGGCATAGCTCATTCTAGCTTCCAATTTTTATGTGGCCTGCGCCAGCTAAGTAAGTTACAAGTGATAAAGCTCCTAGGCCAACGACCCAAAAGAACTTTTTAACTACTGACTCACCAATTGATGTATATACGTTTTGAATAACCTTTTCAGTTACTCGCTCTACAATATGCTCAAGTTGCTCATCAGTCAGGGGGAGAGGCGATTTTTCGTTGGACATACTGTAGCCTATTTAAGATTTCGCAGTTTATAAAGGGTAGAAAGATATGTTTCTACTGCAGTATCAATAAGATTTTGAATGGCAGTATCAGTCTTCTCAACCGCAGTATAACGAAGCTTTTCAACCATTCCAAGATGTTTTTCAAGGATGTCAGCTATATCACCTGTATCAGCTTCAGTAAGCATAGGAATCTTACCAATTAGCCCATTACGACCTTGATAGGCTTCCGCAATAGCATCTGCGTTATCAACGATTGTGTCGTAAAAAGAGCCTAAAGCCATATGCTGCGAAAACGACTTAGTATTTAGGTGCTCACGATGAGCGACTTCTCGGCTTAAAAACAAAATAGCTATTAGGCGTGCGATCATTTTATTTTCCTTACGGTGTTACTATTTCAATCCAAGAAGTCGTAGCCTCGTCCCATGAGTAATGCTTATCGTCTGTTGGATAAGAAACAGGTGCATTCCATAAACAGGTTTGCTCATCTAGTACCCAAGAATTAAATGGCTTTGGTGGGATAAACGCATCTTTAGTGCGGTCGTAAGTAAAACCAATCCCTGCATAGTTCTTACGCAACGGAGTGCCACCATTTTTGTGTACACCACCAGAAGTGTTGTATGACGTTTGAATCCACTCACCAGGGCTGGAATCCACAAAGGTGGTAAAAAATTCAGGTTCGGCAACAATCACTTGTTCGACAATTCCATTATTTACTTTTGCAAAATGAGCCATATTTATTCCTTATGCCGTGTATGTGCCAGAGCTGGTGAATGTGTGGTATGTATAACCGCCTGAGCTAGTAACTGTTCCACCTGTGCCACGTTGAGAACCTAAGTAGCGAATGATAACGATACCTGATCCGCCACCGCCACCTGAAAAATTTGAAACAGGAGAACCAGTTCCACCGCCGCCGCCACCAGTATTTGCTGTGCCGTTAGAACCAGTTGTACCACCGCCACCAGCACCGCCTCCTCCATTTCCACCTGCTCCTCCCAGACCACCACTATATCCACCACCACCACCGCCACCAGCATAGAAAGTCCCAAGTGATTGCCAGTTCAAACCAGCTCCACCAGCTCCACCAGAAGAACTAGAACCAGAAGACCCTACTGCACCAGCACCGCCACCACCTCCACCGCCATAAGCGGCACTAGACCCACTTCCACTCCCACCAGTATTACCTTGACCAGATGTCCCTGCTCCGCCTGAACCGCCATTACAACCACCGCCACCTGAACCGCCTGAACGACCATTGATTGGTGTTGATGCCTGTGGTTCGCCACGAGCGCCCCCGCCACCGCCAATTGATGTGGCTGAAATACCTGCGCCAGAAATAACACTATTTGAGCCATCGTTACCAAATCCTGATCCAGGACCAGGAGCAGAACCGCCAGCTCCGACTGTAATTGTGTAAGAAGCGGAAGGAGCAACTGATGCAGCCGTTGCTAAATATCCACCTGCTCCACCCGCTCCACAAGAATAGTTACCATTAGTAACAGAACCACCACTACCACCACCCGCTACAACTAAATAATCAACAAAATATGGAGAAGCGGTTAAAGAAATCCAATTTGTTCCGTCGTAATACTCCATTGTTGAAGTAGTAGAGTTGAACCTAGTCATGCCAGTAGCACCAGTAGGTCTTTGCCCAGTCGTCCCAACAGGAAGAGTTAAAGCACCCGTAGTACCTGTAATATTAACCCCAGTAGAAGCACCATCTATTGATGCACTCCCACCAGAACCACCATTAATAGTAATTGCCATTATTTCACCTCAATTTGTTTTAACTGCTCAAGCGTGGTGGCTTGGTCAGCTAGTTGGGTAATGTCACGCAGTCTTTGCTTCTCGGCTACGATTGTTGTGGTGTCTGCATTGGCTTCTAAAGCACGTTGAAATGCTACGTCTTGCGCTGCTAGTAATGGCGCACGTTCAGCACGTAAGCGGTCTTTAGTAATAGCTTTGGCTTTGTCAAAATTAATCGTAATCATTCTTGATACTCCCATGCGTCACGGAAAGTGCGGTCTGTAGGGATGTCAGTAACATCCACAATCTTGTATGGTTTACCAGCAGGTACATCTTTAGCGGCAAGTTCTTCAATCGTGTGTTCTGCAAGATACTCAGGAGCAGGAACAATAATGGCAACACCGCCATCATCAGTAGGGTAAATAATTCGTTGGTTCATATGTTTATCCTGATTAGCGGAAAATTGAAACTCTAACAAAGTCAGCGTCTAATGGTGAACCTTGAAACCTAAAAGCAGTCATTGCAAAAGAGCTAGTTGTAGGGTTAACACGAACAGTATTGTTTTGGTCAGTAGTAATAAACATTGCATCTGATACTCCTGGCTGACCTGAAACACTTACATTTGCACCATAATTTGCATCAGGCATAGCATTTGTAAAATTAACAGCATAACGACCAGCGCCATTATCAGTAAGTGAACTTACATTACCACTTGCCCTAATAGCTGGTGAACCAGCAGTATCGCCATTAAAGTTCACCCATGCACGACAGCCGTATGCAATTGCAGATGAGCCATAACCTGAATTAAATTGGAGATTGCCTGAGCCATCTATTGCCATGTAATCTGCAACAGCATTAATACCAAATACTAATTGATTATTTCTAGTAAATGTCTGCCATACATTAGCACTTGCACCGGTTTTAAATTGAATTCCAGCCCTTGCTGAAGCATCTGTATCTGTATTAGTAATTCTAGCGTTAAGTCCACTAGCAACAACAGTTCCACTTACTTCAAATTTTACGGCTGGGCTTGTAGTACCAACTCCCACATTCTGTGAAGTATCAATCGTTACCGCAGTAGTGCCGTTATTGGTAGCTAGTTGTAATGAGCCTGAGTTGTCAGCCGTAGTGACAAGACCCGTGCTAGTAGTTGCGTTAATAATTGAGGGCATTATGCGGCTCCTTTGGGATACTTATTTTTTACGGCTTGGACTTTAGCAAGCATCGCTTCGGCTTCTGCTCCGCCTTTCCATAATGCGTCTAGCTGATCGCCAATGGATGGGTATTCTTGAGCACGTTTAGAAATGTAAGCATGGGCATCAACATAAGCCTGTACTGCGGCTTTATCGTATGCGACTTCGTTGCCGTCTGCATCGTAGGCTTTGTCATCTACTATGCGGGTTATTTGTGGGTACACGCTGTGCAAAGCGGTTATAAATTGGATTGAGTTCATTATCCCGCAACCTCCATAAGAATTATTGATGAAGTTCCGTTACTATTTTGAGCATATATTGCTCCACCCGAAGTTGGGTAATAAATACGCATTTGTGTTTTATAAGTTGTTGCAGATGTAGTTGCTGGACTATCTAAATAACAAGCTGAATATCTTGTAAATAAACTTACAGAAGTAGAATTTCCAACGCCAACTCCATAATCAAATGAAGATGTACCATCTTGTGCTGGCGTATAAATGGCTGTTGAATTTCTAACTATTTGAAAACCACCATATTGAGAAGAACCTGTTCCAATAGTGAGATAAAAACTTTGCGAAACTAATACTAAAACTTTACTTGAAGAACTTGTTGGCGTGATGCTTGCAGTCAAGCCACTATCAGCATATGTAGTTGTGCTATTTATAACTATTGTTTGGGTCGTTGCTTGAACCACTTGAATCACATTACCAGCTTTAGGCGATGTATCAGTAAGCACAGTTCCCGATGTAGTCGGCAAAGTAAGCGTAGTAGTACCCGCTATCGCTTGCTCTTGAAGCGTACAGCTACCTGAAGTTGAGCCTAAAAGTACAATTGACATAATTTATCCTTTATAAAACAACCCAACGGCTACCGCTAGGAATAGTTACGACCACGCCACTAGCTATCGTGATGGGTCCAACGCTCTCGCCATTATAATTCGTAGACATCGTATAGTTAGCAGCTATTGATTGTTTATTTTCGTACACCGCACCACCAGCTTGGGCTCCACCAATAGATGACCATTGAGTACCATTATATCCTTCAAATTGAGTATCTGTGGTATTAAACCGCACCATACCCACGGCTGGAGTAGGTTGCTGAACTGTAGTTCCGACTGGGATTTTTAAGGCGCCAGTACCATTAAACTGAGAATTACCAGAAGCTGTTAAAGTTGTTAACGTCGCTGCTCCACTTGCAGAAATTCCAGCAACGTTTGTCGTACCACTAAAAGTGTTATTTCCGGTAAAAGTACTATCCGCGTCCAGCTGGCTAAAGTTATTTAAACTAGCTGAAGTAAGCCTTTGAGCAAATCCATCACCAGCACTAAAGCCTAAAGCAGTTGTGCCTTCTTGTGCTCTAATAACTGTTAAGTTATCCCCAGCTCTAGCTGTTACTTTTACTATTTCGTAGCTACCTGCGGTATTAAATAAAGTGCCGTAGAAGTATTGCCCAGCAGATAAAGTTGGGAAAAGGGCACCCTGAGTTGAGGATAAAACAATAGTAGTAGCCGAGCTAATTATACTAGCGGCTAGCGTACCTGTTGCGTTATTTCTAAACTGGGCTGGCATTAATCTCTCCTAATGCGCTGATTTTATATGAAATTTGGTCATAATATAACCCATCTTGACCCACTGGGGACGGTCACACTAGCACCACTAGCCACGGTCATAGGACCAGCCGACATAGCAGAACTACCTGAAGGAATTGAATAACTTGTAGCAACAGTATTGCTATTTACGGTCAAACCATTGCTAGAAACCATTGCAGAAGCTTGCAATTCACCCGTAGACGGCTTATATAAGTATTTTGCATTACTTGTATAAATTGTAGTCGGAGTGCCTGATGTAGCGGCTGCAAATAACGGATATAAGTTAGTTGATGTTGACGTATCGTTACTTAAAGCCGCCCCGCCCTGTACGCTTGCAGTAGTAACAGC
>Ga0315904_10010017_pt1 | contig 12314 bp, 15 predicted proteins | sample LakEriMetagenome_6_FD_203529 | JGI IMG/M metagenome (GOLD analysis project Ga0315904, IMG submission 203529) | Freshwater fungal communities from buoy surface, Lake Erie, Ohio, United States - Buoy 12 MA120 | ecosystem: Environmental > Aquatic > Freshwater > Lake | place: USA: Lake Erie, Ohio...
CCGGTTGTTGAAAACGAAAACGTATACGAACCGGCACCACTTGGATCAAGAGCAGGCACGCCGGTAAATCGCTGTGTTAGTAGTGCGTACGTTGCATCGACCGAATACAACCCTTTACCGATACGTCTTGGATCGAATCCGGTTAATCGCAACTGACCGAATGTTCTGGGTAATTCTGACTCCAGAAACCCCACCACATCTTCTAGTGTCGGATCGGTATTCAAGTCAGCCACGTAGTAACGCAATGACGCTTGCACATCACCCGAACTTGGGACCGATATTCCATCGTCTTGCGGAATGAGTTCCATTATTGTGCAAACCTCACTTGATTGCCTTTTTGGTCACGCATGAGTCGAACTTGCTCTTGCTGCAATGCTTTCTGCTCTTTGATTTCGCGAAGGATATCTTTTTGCGTCTGCCAGACTGGATTGCCGCCGGATGCCTGAAGTGCAAACGTGCCACGGATCCCGCCACTACCAGCCACGGACGCACGAGCGGCTAACGTCTGGTCAATACCAGCTTCGCGGTCTTTGCGTTGACGGTCACGCTTGGCAACGGCACTTTCGGTCGATGTTGCAATCTCGGCCCTCAGTGCATCGATTTCCGCTTGCAAAATACGTTGCTTTTCTTCAGCCATTTTGGCTCGTGATTCTGCTTCATTGTCAGCACCGATTTTGGCGAGTCCACTGCCAATCTCGAGTCCCTTACCAGCTTGTGATAGCGACTTGCCAAGTTCTTTCAGTGGCCCTAATTGCTCACCAATTTGAGGGAAGTACACTTTGGCTGCAATCGAAAACCCAACAAGTGTATCACCAACCTTACGGAGTGCATCACCTAGTATTTCACCAAGCTTGATAGCCATCTGATCCCATGCGGCCAAAATTCCGTTTGTCATGGTGTCGAATGCTGCGGTTACGTACTGAGAGCCTTGCGTGAATAGCAACTGGATTTGCTTCCAAGCAATTTCAAACGATTTGGAGAAATCGCCGGTTTGAAGTGCCGCTACAACTCCAAATTGATCGAGCCACTCGATAACTTCCACAAGTTGACCAACTAGCCACGACGCTGCATCTGCTGCCGCTTGCATCGCTGGCAATGCTGCTTCGATGATAATCGCACCCACGTCGGCAAACTTCTTGTAAATGCCGTCAATAGTACGCTGTAAATCAAGCATACCCTGAGCCGTCCTGGGATTTACCTTGGCTTTATCCCAAACCATGCTACCGATACTTGCCACGCTGCCAAGTGCCTTCGTGACACCTTGGGCAATCAGCGTACCGGTAGCCACGGAGATAGCCGATATGCCCTTGCCGAATTCCTTAACTTTCGCGGATGCCGCTGCAAGCGTAGGCTTGATGCCATCGCCTTTAATGACAAGATTTACAAACACTTCACCTGCCGATAAGGATGCCATTTTAGCCTCTCAATATCTCGGCAACTCGTGCCTGAAAATGCTTACTGCGTTGGTACTTTTCAAGCCCCGATTGCATGAATGAACGCTGTGGATATCGGGCTGCAACGGTCGTTTCGGTAACGGTGAAATCGCTGACAAGGAAAATACGCCGACGTGTCTCGATTGCCATCTTTCGAAAATCGGTACGTCGCGACCAGTATTCCAGTTGCTTTAGGATTCGCTTATTCTGCTTTGCTTGTGCCGGATCGAATATCCACTTCGTTTCACGAGTTGGGCCGAATGTAATCTTACGACGCATTGCTGTGCCGCCGAATTCATGTAGAGCAGGTTGCGGAGTGCTTCCGTCCTTCGATCTTGACGGCCATTTGATAACCTTGATCTGAGCCGTATCGCCACCGGGCATTAGGTTATACGTGATCTTACGGAGGCCGTCGTCTCCAGCCAATCGCTGACGCGGAGGCTTACCGGGCTTAGATGGCTTATTGGTCTTGGCTCTGGTGAGTCCTTGTTGGATTTTCTTTCGACACGTAGCCGCCGCCCGGTACATGGCTCGATGTTTATTTTTAGACATCATTGCCATAACGGCAGGACGATCGAAAAAACGCTCCTTGTCCTTTGCGTCAAAGTAAAAGTTTGAGTCAATGAATTTGAGTGTCATTCCCTCACCTTTACTTCACTCGCTTTTACAATCGTATGAGTTTTGCACATGCTGCGGTATTGCTTGATTTCATCCCCACTCATCACCGCATAGGGTGTTACGCTATCAATGAACGGATTGAATAGCCTGTGGTCCCAAGGGCTCTTGTCGCGTCTTGGAGTCAGTCCGTCACGGATAGCCGCTTCAATCTTCGCATGTTTTGACCATGCTGCCAGTGCCGCTGCTTTTAACTCTCTGAGTGTTAAACCGTCTGGATTGATTCCGGCATGGGCTGCAAGGGCTGCGATGGTTTCTCCAATAGGAATTCCTCGACTATCGCGTTGACCTTCTCCATTTCCGCCGTCGCTCGCTCTTTGCTTTTCTGCCAAACCTTCTCTAGCAGGTCGCGACGGCTTCGCGGGAAAAAATCGATGATAGCCTCCATGAGTGCATCAGTTGCCGACTCGATGGCATCGCCATAAAGAGCCTTCCCAAATTCATCAGGGGTGATGCCTTTTTGCTTGGCTTGATCCTCAACGCAGCACCACAGCACATCGACACGCAGCACCACGTCATCGGCAAGACGCTTCAGTGGCTCCTTGTCCGATAGGATCCCATCTAGGTCAATACCAAACCGGTCGCGGGCTTTGCGTATCGTCGTAGTGTCGACACGTACCAGCCATTCGCGGCCTTCCTCGTCTTTGAATTTTCGCATAACCCCTCGCTATCAAAACTAACTTGATGCCACTTCGTACCAATCGGGCTCAACAATGTTGCCGCCGTCTCGGATGCGAACGTAATCCACTGTTACGTTAATGGTCTTGTTGCCTTCCAAGTCTTGCGTCTCGTTCATGTCAGAAACGACGCCCGGAAACCGCCAACCCTGTGAGCCAACCGTTGCAATATTGCCGTCCATTGCTGCGAACGTCAGAACAGTATCGTTCAAGTACGAATCGCGAATATCTTCGAGCACCGTATCATCGCCCTTCTCGTACAGATAGCCAAACTGCAATGAGATAGCCTTATTGCCCGGCACCGCACTATTCCAATCGATTTCACGCGACTGGATCGAGTTCATCGTCTTGTTGATCGTCGGATGCGATACGTTGATCGCCTTTTTGATTTCAGCCCACACCGGCGTTCCGTAATCTTCGGAATAGTAGAGCTTGAGGTTCTTACCAACCACCGATGTCATTGAGTCAGCCATATTTTAGCCCCTATTCCAAGTCGTTCTTTTCTGTGATTACGTACGTATAAAGTTGAAACGAGCGAAAGACGTTTTGTTCTTCGACCGCTTCAAACTCATACAGCGGCTCGATTGCTACACTGAGTAGAGTGCAATCAGCCACATACCTGCAATTGATCTTCATGACCCGCTCAATTTCGTCTGCAAAATCGGTCAGGTCTTCCATTTCTTCGATGGTTCCATCATCGTTGGCTTCGCTCGTGTTTTCGAGTGCCTTGACGATTTCAACCATCACCGCAATTTCGTTTCGGTACTGATCGCCGCGTGACGCCGGGCTTGCTGTCTTGCTTGTGGCCTTGACGTAGATCGCAGGGAATTCAGTTAAGTCTTCAAGGTTGTATGCGTGGGTGTAACTCTTGCGTACCGTTGACGATAACGAAAAAATATCTGCGTCAATCAAATCTTGCAGCGTATCGACAATTCCACTTACAAGCGATTTAACCCGGCTCGTCATGCCGTTCCCTTTCGCTTCGTGTGGATTCTGAGTCCGATTTGCCGCGTATCCAAATAACGAACGCACTGAAGGCCGCTCGTTGGAAGAACTTGATAGACACCATCCGAATCAACAATTTCATCGCCGCGTTGAGGTAAACCAAAGTTAGGTATCTCCTCTCCGTTGTAGATGTAATCGCGTGTTACCATTCGGACGATACTGCCATCGGTTCCCATCTGCTCGAATTCGCTTCGACCAAGCGTTACGGTGATCGTCGCACTACTGCTAGCACGTCGGAACGTGACGCTACGAGATACGTGAGTAGCAAGCGTATCAAGCAACCAGTTTACACCGTCGCTCAAAGCGTCTGCCATTGTCACGTACCTCGCTAGTCAATTCGAATTAGGAATGATCGTCAACGCTGGTTCGAGTACCGTTCAGGTCGACTTTCACAACCAACTGTCCGCTGGTTTTGGCGTATGCGGCTGTTCCGATAAGAATCTTACCCGCACCGCTGGACGTCGCTGCAACCTGAGTTGATTCAGTTAAGTACACTAAACCACCTGCTGACCAAGTATCGGACGATTCTGCGGTAACGTCAAATACGCCTTCGCAAACGCCACGCCACTTCTGGCCGTTATCTACACCGGCAAGAGCAGTGATAACACATGCCTTGCTGTCTGTGCTCAAAAGAATGTCGCCAGAAGAAAGAGCAGCACTTGCAGTGCCTTCTCGTTCGCTTGCTGGATGGTATTGAACTGCTGCCATTGTCTAAAATCTCCGTGTTATCGTCGCTTGTTTTTTCGTTGAACAGGTTGCGGAGCCGGAACCGACTCGACAACTTCTGGTTTAATTTCGTCCTGCACAACAACAGGTCCGTGTGGATCGTCATCGTGCACCCTGCGTGCCCACTTCATCCCTAGTAGAGACTCAATAGCACCGGAATCAACTGAAGAGATATCTTGGCCTGCCACGTATGGCACACCCTGAATCTCCACATCTTTATCTAACACCACTCGCATTACTTACTCTCCGGTTATCCGCGAAACTCCCACCGCCGCTTATAGGGCAAGCGATGGGAGCCGCGAGGGGACGATTACAGGCTGGATGATTGGTTGTAGACAAAGCCACGCCAATCCAAAGCCTTAGCACCAACATAGTGACGCACATCGATGTTCAAACCAAATCGACCGTTCACAAGTTGGGTAGTACGAACCACTGGAGCACGTCCAGCACCTTGCAGGAAGGTCAACTCAATCGTATGAGCTTCACGTGAAACCAACCACCAAGTCGAGGTCGAACCGCTGCGGCTTGTGCCTGCGATTGGATCGACTAGGCCGTTAGCCAAACGGGCTTCGCTGACGGTTTCAATGCCGTAGCGAGCCAATGGGTTAATTTCACCGGCATCGCTGGCAGTGGTTGCGTTGCGTACCGATTGAGTCAACTGAATAGCGGTATCGGCCAAGTCTGGTGGGCAAATCAAATGGCTTGGAGCCAAGTTGAGCGATGCGTCACCGTCCTTGAACTTCGACATTGCAGCGATAGCCGCCGACAAAGTGGCACGAGCCAACGCAGCGGAACCGAATCGGTTGCCGTCAGTCGTGTTGGTTAGCGTGCGGCTGGTTGCGGTCAAGGTTGGGTTAGCAAGTAAAATGTTTGCAACCAAATCAGGACGCACACGAGCAGCGGCTAAACCGAAATCTCGTGGAGTGTCTGCCAGCTTGCCGAAGTTATCGGACAGCAAATCACCTTCATCGATTTCCATCTGACGAGCGAAGCGGTAAACTCGAGTCGACTCACTCAAGGTGGATCGTTTAGCGTGCTGAGCTTCGCCACCAATTGGCAGATATGCCAAGTTCTGAGCGGCTTCCATGCGGATACGCTTGTGATCTTCCATATCTGGGTTCTCGGCTTCCACCGTCCAGCCCACAGAAAAGTCGCGAATCTCGTTGTAGCCTTCGAGAACCTTTGCACCGATTGTTGCACCGAATAAATCGGATACAGCACCGGTCGAAAACGCAGCTTGCAAAAGGTCTTGGCGATTGATCGGAGTATCCTTGCCGCTAATTCGCAAAGCGTGAGCGGTCAACTCCAGCAACGAGCAGTTGCGGAAGTGGTTTGCTTGCTCAAGAATTTGCTGCTTACGGTCGCTGTTAATGGACGCCTTGAGCCACTCCATTTTGCAAGCGTCTCGAAACTCTCGCTTGCTCCACTTGTCGCTTTCCACGTTTGCATTGCCACGCATGAGCATAGCAGCTTGCAAAACTTCCATATTTCCAGCGGAGCCGGATGCCTTCGAATGAATTGCTGGCACTTGTGGGCGAGCCTCCCGTTGAGCTTTGAGCCGCTCTTGGCGATGAATAGTAAGTTCGGTCTTTTCAAGCGTCCAACCTTCTGCTACTGCATGAGCAGCAAGATCGATTTGCTTTCCGCCGTGAGTGTATTCAGGGCTGCCAAACTTCGCACACAACTTGCGAATCTCGGCAACTCGTGCGGTTTCTTTAGCAGCTTCGGCACGCAGTTTCTTGACTGCGGACGATGCCTTAGCTTTTCCAGCTTGAACGGGCTTGTCTTCTTCGCCGTCCATAGCCTTCATTTCATCTTCTTTCATGCCGTCTTCGGCTTCCATCTTGCTATCGCCTTCGGCGACAACCTCAGGAGCCTCGGCACTTTCCTCAGCCTGTTCAGCGTACTGCTTCATCAGGGCTTCTTTGGCTGCATCGCTTAGGCTGGAAACTTCTAGCCCTAATGACGCAACCCATTCTTCAAAAGTCGGCATAGTAGCCTCTCCGTTGCCTAAACGTGCCAAAATTTCTGCATGTGTCTTGCTGTCTCCTGGCACTGAAACAAAAGACACTTCTTCGAGTACGCTCGTACTTACGAGCAATATCGGGCCTTGGAAATCTTGCCCGTTAACCGTGATCGATTGACCTTCTTCAATGACCGAGTAATCACCAAGCGATAGTCCAACGGATGCTTTCCAAGGGAATCCGCCTTTACCACTTTCGACAATCTCAATCATGTCTTGCGATGGCACACTAAAAACGCCATCAACAACTATTTCATTGCCGATCTGCAAATCGGTTGAATGTCCAACCGGCTTTTCGGTATCATGATCGCGATGGATTGGTATCGTTTCGTTCGGCACTTCCATGCCCGCGATATCAACCACGACTGGGCCACGCCAGTTAACCGCCAAGTGCGGATACATCACGCCGCCTGAGTAAGCGTACAAACGAAACTTTGCGGGCTCGGCATTTTCTGCCGCTCGCAAATCACATTTGCCCGTCGCGATAAATCGCAGTTGCTTGCTCAAGGTTTCTGTACTCCACTTGGTTTCGGTAGTAACTCAAGTGTCGAGGAAGTGGTTGCTGTTCCTAATGGCGTGACGTAATTCCCGGTCGTTAAATCGGTCGATGGAGCAATACCACCCTTAGTCACTGAGACTACGTAAATTGTCCCCACTACTAATGTACCACCGATGTCAATGGGGCCTTCTTCACAACCAATGAAACGACCATTAGCCGCTGCGGGCGTAATGGCAATACCTTGAGCCGCTGCTTTGGCAACACCATCGTTAGCGTCTGTCTGGTAGGCAAGGCTGTCGGTTTCAGAGATATAGTAGGGCTGTCCCTGAGTAATCGTTTCACCAGCTTTGCGTTCACGAGTTACGTTACGCTGTGTGTCGGTTCCTTTGAGCTTTACATTAGCGGGAGTTTGTGATACGTCAGCCATTACTCATCTTCCTCGCTCACAGAATCAACACTGCCATCGCTTGCGTCTTCGAGTAACTTCGCGATGTTTTCAGGCGATAAACCAACGCCACTTAAAAACACTTCAGCTTGAGCACGATTGAGCGTGCCATCGGCTACGTTTTGAAGCGTCTCAAGTATGGCCTTCTTGTTACGGTTCCATTGCATTCGAGAGATGCCCATGTACTCACCGGATGATTGGTTTGCTACCGCTTCCGGTCCCGCTTCTGGCTGAGCCTTGGTCTCTGACTGCATCACCGTTGCCGTCTCTTGGCTTACAGTGCCCCAACGCTTGCGACGTTCAATCTGCTCGTCCATCTTGCGGAAAAACCAAGTCGGATCGATACCCTGCTCGTTAAGGTATTGCTCATCGAGCTTAAGTCCGCCGTTGATGAGTTGCAGGTTGGTTTGAGCTTCTTCGGCTGGGTTAGCCTGCAATCGTGGCGGCCATCCCCAAGTGTGTGGCGGTTCGTATGAATCAACCAGCGGCAGATAGCCGTCAATGTTCATCGCCTCTTCGTACCACCACTCGAAAATACGCTCCATGCACTCATTGATCCAAATTAACTCACGCTCAAGTTGGATCGAGTGCCAATAAATTTGATCGTCAAGCTTGGCCGATGAGAAGTTATAGTTAGCAGACGATCCAAGGGCCTTGTTTTCAGGCATGTGAACGCATCGAGCAATCTCTTGCAGGATCGCGTTTCGAAAGCCTTCATAAGAGCCAGTAGGCTGCTCTGGCTTGAATTGCTTCATGTCATAGCCATGCGGCAAAGACACCATTAAACCACGGTCGATTTGCACGCTATCGAATGGCTGAATACCTGGATCAGTTGAATAGCCTTCACTATTCCACGGATTAGCCTGCGTGGTGATGATTGCCGACAAGTTGGCTGCCGTCTCGGCTGCGTCAATCGTAGCGAGCGTATAACGCCGCAAGAAAGCAAACAGCGGGAGTGATGGAGTTACTTCGGGCACGCCACGAGCTTGACCGGGACGAATGGCGTTGAATAGATGAATCACATCGTCGGCCATTACGTCGACTTTTTGCCATGCCCCAATATTCCAAATCTCGCCGGGATGCTGCTTGAGGACGTGATAGACGGTCGGATTATTGTACCGGTCGAAGATAATGCCATCGACCATGCCCGGTCGACCTTCCATCCAGCCGGGCGTGGAAACTTGATCGGCTTCAACCAAGTTGATGTCGAGCTTGCAGGCATCGCGTAGGGCTGGATTAGTGGTACGAAGCAGGAAGGTTTCGCCGTCGACAATCTTCGACAATCTAGCCGTACGCAACTTCTGTACAAGCTTAGTGGCTCTGCACCAACGCTTCCACCGCTGTTCGATAACTTTTGAGACGGTCGGATCGAGCTGTACCTGAAGAATAGGCCCCGTCGAAATAGTATCGTTAGCAAGCGTCATCACGATACCGTTGCCAAATGAGTTGCTTTGCAAGCACTCGTAGCGGGCACGCTGTCTTAAAGTTTTGCGTACCTGGAAAGAATTGGCCGCTGCCGCTGAGAGGTCGTCGGCGTAACGCCAATGCTTTTGATTCTCGCCGGTCGTTTGAGCGGCATCATAAGCACCGGCAAGTTCAGCACGAGCAGACGCACGCATCACACCCAAAGCCTTTTGCTGTGGTGTCATCGACGGCGGAATTCGTTGCCCAAACTCATTGAGTAGCATTAGGAGTTCTCGTTGACTGCGGAGCCTTTGCGAATTTTTGCAAACACCATGCCACGAAATGGGCTTTGAAATGCAGCGTTAGCCGCTCGGTGACGATCCGCATCGATGAGTTCAGAAGTAGACGCACGAGTTGCAGACGTGCCGTCCACAGAGACGTTAGAGGGCTTTTGGGCCGCTTCAGCAATTTCGGCGGGCGTTAAAGAGCCATCGGCATTAGGCATAGGATTGCACCTCCTAAACGTGCAACCCTAATTTTAACCTAGTTGTCAATGGGGCTATTTGGAAACAAAAAAAGCACCCAGGTTTACAACGCCTGGATGCTTTAGATTGTAGGGAGGCCGCGCCAACGACCTATGCCCCTTAAATACGTTTCCCCACTGCAAAAAGAGAAAGATATTCCGCAATGGATTCTTGTGATTGTATCACGCAAGTCAATGCCGTCAATTGCCCTTTCGTCGCTTTTTGGCCTCATCACGCATTTGAGCGAGCGTCTTGCGTTCCGGCTTCACCGCTTGCCGGATTTCGTGCTCACGCAGTCGACCACCGACAACGGAACCAGCCACACACGCCATCACGAGCGAATCACCGTAGTGATCCTCAGCCCCGGTATTAAGTTTCCATTCCACGAGCTTGCGTCCTTGTCCGGTCGTCTCGATAGGTGTCCAGGCTGCAATGTGATCGGCATACATACGATGTTGAGCCGGGCTTGCCTTGAATAACATCAACGCACCGGGCTCGCCATCCGGTTGACGCAACCTTGCATGGGCAAATGTTTTCCAGTGGTTGGAGTCAGCCACAATATGGCGGGGTCTTTGGTTCTGGGCCTGCGTTGGATTAATACGCCAATTGTCGCCAATGATTTCACCTTGCTTAACCGGCCATTGGTTCATTGGCTTTTTGCTGGCTGTAATTCCCATGCCATGCCACGGGAGCCAAATTGCACGCTGTTGAGTCTGACGGACAAAACTGTAGATGGTATCGGTTAGCGGGCCGTCGTTGGCATCGAGAACGATACGCTCCAAGTTCATGGGTGTGCCGTCATCGCGTACATACTCACGCGATAGCATAAACGACTCAAAACGCCGTAGGCCTGCGAGAATCGATGCGGATAAACTACTCACGCCGGTTTCGTGCTGAATCGTCCTATCGGCTTCGGATAAGCCAAAGTAAATCTTACCTTGTTCAGGCCATACGCCGTAATCAACCACATAAGAAGTAAATCCTGGAGCGACAGCAAGCACCGTCCAGTAAAGCACCGTACGCTGCACGTCGACACCTGCCACGAGATGCACGCATTCTTTCGGTACAACACCACGCTCGTACCCGCTAGCACGAATGGCGATAGAATCACTCGATGCAGCGTAAACCCCAGTTGATAGATCGATGCCCTCTTGTGGATCGCTTTGGTATTCTGCATCGAACGTCAGCGGATTGCGAAACTTTAGGTTGTAGGCGTGTTGCAACGCAGATACTTCATAAGGCTCAAATCGCTCTTTCCATGTGACATCGGTATCGGCTTCGATGGTCTTTTGATGTTTACGCCAAAACGCAGTTGCACGAGTGATGTTGTCGTCGCCAAGCATCAAATCTGATTTACGCAACTCGGCGTATTCATCGATTAATTCTTGCTCTTTTGACCACTTCACGACGAGCTTTGTTACGGTCCCTTGCCATTCAGGCGATAACTGCCTTTGGAGTAAACGCCACGACATATCGCCGTATCGAATCACCGTACAGGGGCAGACACCGCAAATGCGGACACCGGGACCAGCAAGCCCAAGCACCGCACCCATCATCACACGCCATCGCTTGTCGGACTGTTTATCGCTTGCAGCAGATGAATCTGTCTGTGGATCGTCGGGAATAACGCATGTGGGACGAAGAACCACTCCATCTTCTCTGGTGAATTGAAATCCCCGTAAGCGAGATAATAAGCCACCTGCTTGGATGATGCTTCCGCTTGATTTACTCCCTGGTACGGTAGGGAGAATAATTCGCTTGCCTTTATAACCGATTCGAGTTCGTTCGCCATTGAGAGTCTGCCCTATTGCTTTTTTGGTTTCGCCTTCAAGACATCGTATCGGATAGCACACCTCTGGGAAGAGTGCCAACAGCGTTTCGTTTGTTTCGAGTAGCGTTCGGATCGTATCGAGTAACTCATCCGCTGCGGTAGCGTTAGCCCCAAGAAGTGCCACGTAAGGCTGATGGCCGTAAAGTACCGCCCAAAGTGCGGCACGCAACACGATAGTTGTCTTGCCAAATCCACGAGGCATCGCGATAGCCTGCAAGCCACCACGAGTGAAAACGTCTTGCAATCGCGTGATGAGAATCCTATGGGCGGGCGAAAATGGAAGCGGAAACGCAGTTGGAAAGCAAATGAGTAAAAACGCTTCAAGATCGGTAGATAGTTTCTCACGAAGTTTTGGATCGGCACACGCCGGAAGCGGAGCGATTTCCTTGGTTAGATTTCGCTGCTTACGTTTACGCTCTGCGTCACGGGCACGAAGTTTATCCAACTCTGCTGGCGGCAGTTCGTGAGTCTTTTTCTTAGCCATCGTCAATCCATGCGTTTAACTGCTCAACGGATACCCCGCTTTCCGCTGCGATATCCTCCACAGGAATAGCAAGTCCAGAAGTATTTGCAGCGTCAACTGCTCGCCTCAATGCACGTTTCAGTTGTTGCATTTCACAGTGCAATCGATTTATTTGCTCACTAAAAACGTACAGCGATGTAATCGATTGAGGCTCAGGCGGTTTGGTTGTTAAAATTTCTTCACTCATTACTGTCCTCGCATGAACTCGTACTGGTAATTAAATACCATAGACGATCCATCGTGCCGAGTCGCAATTGCACGCAAGCACTTAACTGACCACCCAAACTTTTCGTAAATCGGTGCTACGTTAGGAAGCCCAAGTATAACAGCGTCTTGTTTTCTTTTTGTCGCTAACGCATCAATTTCTCGTGCTACATCAACGTCACAAAATTTCGCTGAATAGCCATCCCACTTTTCTTGAATAAGATTATTGACCGCTTCAATGACAATTGCTGGGATTTTATCAGCACGCTTTGCTTCGGCTTCACCTGGCGTTATTGGTTTCATTTTGACCTCGCAAATTGGATGGACTTCTTCATAATTGCCGAT
>Ga0315904_10010019_pt1 | contig 12313 bp, 11 predicted proteins | sample LakEriMetagenome_6_FD_203529 | JGI IMG/M metagenome (GOLD analysis project Ga0315904, IMG submission 203529) | Freshwater fungal communities from buoy surface, Lake Erie, Ohio, United States - Buoy 12 MA120 | ecosystem: Environmental > Aquatic > Freshwater > Lake | place: USA: Lake Erie, Ohio...
GATCGCAGTTTTGCGACGTTCAAGAATGCCGCCCAGGAAACCGCGCAGGAAATAAATCAAGCCGGCGATCACAATCGCCAGGTTGATGATGTTGGTTTCAAACGGATTCAGGTTGAAACCGAAACTGCCGTGGGAGGCGAGGAAGAGGTAGGTCATCAGGCGGCGAGGAGACGGTCGACAATCAGGCCGGCGAGCTGGTCTGCGTCACCCTGCAACTGGGTCAGAGCCCGGGTGCGCTCGCCGTCGATCTCACGGCGTGCCTGTTCACGGCTCGCGATCGCATCGGCTTGGGCCACGGCGATGGCTTCGCGGTAGAGCTTGTCGGCGTCCTGCTCGGCCTCGAGGATTAACTTCTGGGCTTGCTGGCGGGCTTCTTTGAGCTGCTCACGCAGATCGGCCTCAAGCCGCTGAGCCTGTGCCAGCTTTTGCTTGGCTTCGGAGCGGCTCGTGGCGATGTAGCCCTCCCGTTCTTCCACGGCTTTGCCAACCGGCCGGAAAAACAAGGTGTTGAGGATGAAGGTGAGGATGACCACCTGAACCGCCATCAGCGGCAGGGTGGCGTCGAGGTCGAACAGACCTCCCTCAGGAGTTCCTGCGGTCGCGCCTGCCTCGGCAAGCAAGAGCCAGCTGGTCATGGTGCGGGAGTGCGGGCGAGAAGGCGGGAGGAAAGAGGGTGTTGGCGGCGAAACGGGTTGGGCCGGTCAGCGGCATTGCGGCGCTGGCCAGCCCATGCCGATTGTCAGCTCGCGAAGGGGTTGGCGAACAGCAGCACCAGAGCCACCACAAGGCCGTAGATGGTGAGCGCTTCCATGAAGGCCAGGGAGAGCAGCAGGGTGCCGCGAATCTTGCCTTCAGCTTCGGGCTGGCGAGCGATGCCTTCAACGGCGCCGCCAGCCGCGGTGCCCTGGCCGATGCCGGGGCCGATGGCGCCGAGGCCGACAGCAAGACCAGCAGCCACAACGGATGCAGCGGAGGTGAGGGAATCCATGGGGGAAAGGAAAGGTGGGCGCCGGGAAAGCGCAGGGAAAATCCGGGGGAAGTCGGAGGGGGACCGTGCCGGAGTGGTCGGGGTCAGACCTGGCGCCTGGACATCTCGCAGCGGAGATGGGCCCGGATCAAGCCGGACCTGCGCGCCAAAGAGTTTGCCAGAGCGCCAGGGCGCCCATAGCTGGACGGGTTAGTGATGCTCCTCGTGCACCGCTTCGCCGATGTAGTAAGCGGCAAGCGTTGCAAAAATCAAGGCCTGAATCGCTGAGGTGAAAAGACCCAGGAACATGGCCGGAAGTGGCACGATCAAGGGCACGAGAAATGCCAAAACTGCCACCACCAACTCGTCAGCCAAGATGTTTCCGAACAGACGGAAAGAAAGGCTCAGAGGCTTTGTGAAATCTTCAACAATCTTGAACGGGAGCATAATGGGTGTTGGCTCCACGTAGTACTCGAAATATCGGAATCCTTTGCGGCTGAGGCCGGCGTAGAAATAAGCCAGCGACACCAACAAGGCCAGGGCGATGGTGGTATTGATATCAGCGGTTGGGGCTCCCAGTTCACCACTTGGCAGATGGATCAGCTTCCAGGGGATGAGAGCTCCACCCCAATTGCTGACGAAGATGAACAGGAACAGGGTGCCGATGAACGGCAGCCAATCGCGATAGGCTTTCTCACCAATCTGCTCACGGGCCAGATCGCGGATGTAATCCCAGAGGAATTCCAGCAGGTTCTGCACGCCGGCAGGTTCCCGCTGCAGCTGGCGCGTGCCGACAACAACGACGGCAAGCAAAGCGCCGATCACGACCCAGGAGCTGAGGAAAACCTGTCCGTGGATTTTGAGGTTGCCAATCTGCCAATAGAGGTGTTGGCCCACCTCCAATTCGGCAAAAGGCAGGTTGAGGAGCGGCGGGAGCATCGAGAAATGTCCTGGCGGGATGGCGGAACCGCCGAAGCGGCAGGGAGGCTATCGCCCGTGGGAAGCGAAGGGGTTGAGTTCAGGCGTCGAGCAGGGCCTGAACGATCAGGGCCGGCTTGTAGAGCAGAAAGCCGATCAGGGCCGGCAGCATCTGCAGGGCGGGGATCTTGGCGGCAGCTAGCACGAGTGCGATGGGCACAAGCAGCTGAGCTTTGCTCAGGGATTTCGAAGCCACGCCCAGACGGCTGACGCTGCGGGCCAAAAGGCGCAAATACAGCAAGCCAGCCAGAGCTCCAACCAGCAGGCTGGCGGCCGTGCCGAGATCGAACAGCCATAAGCAAAGCGGCACAGCCAGGGCTGTCGCCACCAGCGTGGCCATCAACAGACGGCGCTGCAGGCGCTGAAAACCTGCCATTCCATTATCTGGAGTGGAGGTTGTTGGGTTGGTGACAACCCCGACCTCAGCATGCCTGTTGCCCTTGGATGGCCCTGCGGCAGCGGGAACCGTCCCGTTCACGGAAATCGCGCCGCCGCTAGGCGGACAGGATTCCAACGAGCTGGTGAGCTGAGCCTGCAAGGCGCCTAGGGCTGTCGAAGCGGTCGGAGATTATCACGCAGCGTTACGGACCCATGGGCAGCCCGCTCCAGCGCTGCCGCCGCGGTTCAAGGAACCGCCAGCAACACTACGGTTCAAAGAACCGCCAGCAGCACCACGGTTCAAGGAACCGCCAGCAGCACCCGCTGCTCCAGCAGCCGCCGCACCCGCTGCGCCCGTTCCGGCGCCTCCATCGCCAAGGGCAACTCCGCCAGGCTGGTGCCCAGCGGGGAGGCCTCCAGCGCCTGCATCAGCTCCAGATCGCCTGGATCGAGGCTGGTGGGCTGTAAGTCGGGATCAAACAAGCTGGTTGAGGGCCAACCCCAAAGACAGCGGTTGCGTTCGCCGCTGGCGGCCAACAAGGTGGCGTCGTCGCAGCTGTTGGGTGCTGACCAGGGGCTGGCTGGCACGGGGCCACGGCTGAGAAAGAACTCAAAGTGGCTGATGTCGGGGTCGAGGTTTTCCACCAAAGCCCAGCGCTGGCGGGGCGGCAGCGCCCGGGCCCGCTCCAACAGCTCCCCCTGCAGCAGCCGCGCCGGATCCCAAACCTCGGGGTTCGAGAAACCGGCGAATTCGAGGCCCGCCGAAGCGATAAAACCGAACAAGCGCTCCAGGTTGTAGCTGGTCTCCTGGGGGTGCAGATACATATCGGCGAAGTTGGCGTCGGCACGGGTATCGAGTGCCCAGCGGCGCTCGTGCTGGCGCCGGATCCGGTTGGCTTCCGGTAGCTCCTCCAACAGGGCTCGGCCCAGGCGCAGCCCCTCGGCGCCGTTGCCCACCTCCAGCAGCGCCAGGGCTCGCTGGGTCCGCTGGATCTCCCAGCGGCCGGCGTCCGCATAGAGAAAAAGGTGCAGCAGCCCGCCCGGACGCAACAGGCTGGCCAAGGCGTTCAGGCCGGCCTCCGGATCGCGCAGGTGATGAAGCACCCCCACGGAGTTGATGTGATCGAACCCTCCCTCGCCGGCCAGATCCAGCAGGCTGCGCTGCTCCAGACGCAACGCGCTCACCTGAGCGCTGGCGCCGGAACGGGCGCAGCGCTCGCGCGCCACCGCCAGGGCGCCGCCGCTGATATCAACCGCCAGCACGGAGCTGCCAGGGTTGAGGTGGCAGAGGTAGTCGCTGCTGACGCCAGTGCCGCAGCCGGCGTCGAGGATCCGCCAGGAGCGGGGCGCTGGCGGCAGGCATCCATACACGAACGCCCGCACGCTGTCGACGCACCAGCGCCAGTTGTATCCAGGCGGTGGGCCGTCCTGTAGGGGATCAGCGGGATAGGGGAAGCGGTCGTAAAAGGCGCTCACCACCGGCGTGGCCGCATCCCGCGGGGTCGCGCCGCAAGGGGCCTGGTGGTCGGCGTCCACGGCGGAATCGAGGCGGTCGCTCATCGACGGCTGCAGGGGCTGGGGCGAGTGTGTCAGGGAAAAGGCGCGGCGCCAGCCGCCGGGTTGGCAGCCGTTGGGGGCGCTGCTGCAAATATTTGTTCATGCGTTCCCGGAGCCTCCAGGCGTGCGCCGTAGGGTGCCGAAGCCCGGCTCGCTCCCGTTCATGACCGTGACCGCCAGCAGCGGCAGCACCAGGGTCGCCCCTCAGCTCTACGACACCCTGCCGCTCTCCAGCGTCCGTCAGGCGGAGCAGCAGGATCGATTCCCTGATGGCGGCGAACTCGCCGTCCTGACCTCCTTCTTCCAAAGCGGTGTAGCCCGCGTTGAAGCGGCCCGCCGCATCACGGCGAACGCCGACGCCATCGTGGCCCGCGCCGCCAACCGCATCTTCACCGGTGGCACCCCGCTCTCCTATCTGGAGGCGCCGCTGAGCACCGCCCCGGATGGCACCCCCCTCGCCGCCGACCAGGTCGCCTTCCAGACCTCGGTGAAAACCTTTGCCGGCGGCACCGCCAGCCGCGGCAATCTGTTCAGCCGTCTGCTGCAGGGCGCCGGTGGCGACGCCGACGTGCGCGTGGTGCTGCCGTCGGGGTTTTCGGCAATCAGCGTGGGCCGCTACGGCACCGAGCGGATGAAGAAGTCGATCCGCGACCTGGCCTGGTTCCTGCGCTACGTGGGCTACGCCTTGGTGGCCGGCGACCCCAGCATCCTGGCCGTCAACACCCGCGGCCTGCGCGATGTGCTTGAGAAAGCCTGCTCTCTGGCGGCCACCAATGTGGCGATCCAGGAGATGCGGGCCGCCGCCGCCGCCCTGTTCCAGGAGGATCCCGAGACGCGCAAACTCGTGATCGATTGCTTCAACGTGCTGCTCCAGGAGCTCGCCGTTCCCACCCCCTCCACCCGCCAGCGCCTCGGCAGCCCGGTGAACCAGGGCTTGCAGCTGCCGGCGATCTATGCCCTCGCGGCGGAAGGGGCCCAGCGGTTCATCATGAGGCCGCGCCTTTCGGGCGCCCAGAAGGCCGAGGTGATCCGGGCGGCTTACCGCCAGGTGTTCGAGCGCGACATCGTCAAGGGGTATTCCCAGGTGGTCTGCCCGGTGGAGGCCACCCAGGTGCGGCAGGGCCAGATCTCGATGCGCGAGTTCATTCGCACCCTCGGACGCAGCAAGGAATACCGCCGCCAGTTCTATGGGCGGTTCTCCAACAGCCGGGTCGTGGAGCTGGCCTTCCGCCACTTCCTCGGTCGCGGCATCAGCTCGATCGAGGAGTTTCGCGCTTACTTCGCGATCGTCTCCAGCAAAGGGCTCTCCGGCCTGGTGGACGCCCTGGTGAACAGCATGGAATACGCCCGTGTGTTCGGCGAGGAAACGGTGCCTTATCTGCGCGATCTGGGCGAGGAGGCCCAGGAGAGCGCCGGTTGGGGGTCCAACCGCAAGCTGTTCCGCTTCAGTGCACCGTTTGAGGGAGCACCCCAATACATCACCCTCTACGCCTCCTATCGCCAGCCTTACGCCGATCAGCATCCCTACGGCGGCGGCAACGACCCCCTGGCCCTCACCTACGGCGCCATCTTTCCATCGGGTACGGCATCGGTGGCTACCCGCCCGGCGCCCTTCAGCTACGACAGCCGGCGCCTCCTGATCGGCAATGGTCTGGCCCAACCCGGTCCGATGGCCAGCGCCCAGTTCCGCCGTTCCACCCCTCGGCGCGTGGGGCCAAGGGTATTGCGGCTTACCCAGATCGCCACTGGCGGCAGCTCGGTTCCACGCCGCGGGGGCCAGCCCAGCGTGCGCAACACCGAGGCGGCAACGCAGGCCGTGATCCGGGCGGTGTACGTGCAAGTGCTGGGCAGCGCCGGCTATGCGGGTGAGCGCACCACGGTGGAGGAGATCAAGCTTGAGAACGGCGACATCACGCTGCGCGAATTCGTGCGCCAAGTGGCCCGTTCCAATGCGTTCCGTCGGCGCTACTGGAGCGGCCTCTACATCTGCAAGGCGATTGAGGTGATGCACCGCCGCCTCCTGGGTCGCCCCACCTTTGGTCGCTGGGAGATCAATGCCTATTTCGATGTGGCGGCGCGCAAGGGTTTTTATGGCGTGGTCGATGCCCTGATCAACAGCCGCGACTACCTCGACAGCTTCGGCGAAGACACCGTTCCATACGAGCGCTTCGTCACGCCGGCGGATCGCAATGCCCGCCGCGTTCCGGCTCTACGCCGCCCGATCGACACGGCCTCCATCGCCGATCTAACGCTGCTGCCACGACCAGACGTGTCCCCGCCCCAGGCCTTGCGGACCGTCGGTGACCTCACCCCACGCAACCTCACACCGAGGACCGTGGTCAAGGGATCCTGGTCGGCGGCGATCAGCGGCGGAGAAAGCTTTGCCAGCCCCAAAGCCCAGGCCGAGGGTCCTGGCAGCGTGAAGCAACCGCCAGCCCCCGTGCGCCGCTGGAGCCAGCCCCGCTGGCAAAGCGGCGGGGGCGGCGCCGCCGCGTGGACCAGCCGCGTCAGCACTCCAACTGCCACCGGGGCCGTGGGTGCCGTGGCCCGGGCGAGCGTTCCGGCCAGCCCAGCGGCGATCGGCGGTGTCTGGCGCCTACCGGTGGCCAGCGGATACACCACATCCCTGCCCCAGCAACCGGGCGCGGCGATGGAGAAGGCGCTGCGGCCAGGCACACCCCAGGGGTTCGCACGCCGCTCCAGCCTGGGCCGGCCCGTTCAGCTGCTCAACGCCCCCAGCCGTGAGCAGCTGGAGGAGGTGATCCAGGCCACCTACCGCCAGCTGCTCAACCGCGAGCTTGTCACAACCGATCGGCTGAGCGATCCCGAATCCCAGCTGCGGGATGGGCAGCTCAGCGTTGCCGAGTTCGTGGCCCAGGTGGCTGGCAGCGATCTGTTCGTGCAACGCTTGGCCCGCTTGGCACCGCTGCGCGCCGCAGCCGCTGCCTATCTGGCGCTGCTGGGTCGGGCGGCCCAGCCACGGGAAACCAGCCAGTTCCTGGCCACCCGGGTGCGGCGCGGCCTCCCGGCCGCCATCAACATCCTGCTGAGCAGTGGCGAATACGCCAGCAGTTTCGGTCAAAACACCGTGCCCTACATCCGTGGTCTGAGCACTGCCGATGGCATCCCATTGCCCACGGTGAATCGCACCGCGGCCCTGTATGCCGGCAATGCCGGTCTCACGCCGGCACCCCGGGGCGCCATTTGACCCCAGGCTCAACACGGCGGCCATTCCACAGGGACAAGCCGCAGGAGCGAGCCCGTTGACATCCGCCCCAGCGGGGCAAACGCCAGGCCTGTTTCCTCGCCAAATCAGCGGGGAGACGGGCCGTTTAAGCATCAGCGCCCGGCGCCGAAGATTGCGGCAGAGCGATCAACGCCCCCCGCGGCGATGCATGGGCCTAGCGAGGTTCGCTTGCCATCAAACGCAATCAAAAATCGCAGCGAGAGCCAGTCCTGAACACGGGGCCATGGCGGCTAAACATCAACAATTGCTGCAGAAGCTTTCTATCAAGAACAGCGTTGAAACTCGTTGGCGGAGCTGGGATCTGAGCCTCATCGCAGCCATGAAGAACTGTTACCGGCCGCCGGGAAGGCGTGCGGCGTTGCCACAGAATGATTCGGCAGTCGCATCGCCGACTGCATTCCCTTCACCACCGGATGCCGGTCTCCTTCAACGGCGGCCGCTTGTTTCGAGGCAGAACTGCATGAGCATCGTCTCCAACTCGATCATCAACGCTGACGCCGAGGCCCGCTATCTCAGCCCTGGCGAACTCGATCAGATCAAGGCTTTCGTCGCCGGCGGCCAGCGCCGCCTGCGCGTTGCCCAAGTTCTGGCCGAGAGCCGCGAACGTCTCGTCAAGCAGGCTGGCGGAGCGCTCTTTCAGAAGCGCCCCGACCTCATCTCCCCTGGCGGCAACGCCTATGGCGAGGAGATGACAGCCACCTGCCTGCGCGACATTGACTACTACCTGCGCCTGGTGACTTATGGCGTAGTGGCCGGGGACATCACCCCGATCGAAGAAATTGGCATCATTGGCGCCCGCGAAATGTATCGCGCCCTTGGCACTCCCTTGGAGGCCATGGCCGAAGCGGTCCGCGAACTCAAGAATGCCTCCCAGACCGTTCTCCCCGGCAGTGATGCCGAAGAGGCCGGCTTCTACTTCGATTACGTCATCGGCGCTCTCTCCTGAGGCCCGCTTCCCCGATTCCCTGCCATCCAACTCAGGATCCATGCAAGACGCCATCACCAACGTCATCAACCAGTCCGACGTCCAGGGTCTTTACCTCGACGGCTCGTCGATCGGACGGCTGGAGCAGTACTTCGCCAGCGGTGAGCTGCGCGTCCGTGCCGCCGCCACCATCAGCGCCAATGCTTCGGCCATCATCAAAGATGCCGTTGCCAAGTCGCTTCTGTATTCGGACATCACCCGTCCGGGCGGCAACATGTACACCACCCGTCGCTATGCAGCCTGCATCCGCGACCTGGATTACTACCTCCGCTATGCCACCTACGCCATGTTGGCAGGCGATACCTCGATCCTTGATGAGCGGGTCTTGAATGGTCTCAAGGAAACCTACAACTCCCTGGGTGTGCCGATCGGTGCCACCGTGCAGTCGATTCAAGCCATGAAGGAAGTGGCGGCAGGTTTAGTTGGTCCTGAGGCTGGCCGGGAACTGGGTGTTTATCTGGATTACATCAGCTCCGGCCTGGGCAACTGATCCCTACGATCACCTGTTCACTTCTGAGCCGACCCATGCGCCTGTTCAAGATCACAGCCTGCATCCCAAGCCCTGAAAAGGTGCGCTCGCAGCGGGAATTGCAGAACACCTTCTTCACGAAGTGGGTGCCTTACGACAGCTGGTTCGCCGAACAGCAGCGGATCATGAAGCAAGGGGGCAAGATTCTGAAGGTGGAGCTGGCCACGGGCCGCCGCCAGCAGAACTGCGGCAACTGATCTGCGACGGGAGTCCTGCTTCTTGCCACGTGAAGCCACTGGCTGATATCAGTGCAAGCGAAAGCCTGCACAATGATTTCAGCCAGGGGCTTTGACGATTTGCGCTCTTTCTCTCGTCAACGACCCAAGCCCTGGTCGTTCGCCAGCATGGAGCCCCCTCACGATTTGGTTGCAATGCCAAGCCCGTTCAGCCGGGCTTTTTTTGTGGCAGCCCCTGTTGGTTGGCTGGGGGTGTGAGGCTGAATAGGGATCAATCCAGGCCTGGCAGGTTGTGCTTCAGCTCTGCCGTTGCTGGAGGCACACAGAAGCTGAGCATGGCTGACAGGCTTAGCGATACAGGCCAGAGCAGCCCGTGCACTCGATTGCGCCCCTCTCCACAGGCGGGCAGAAAAGGCATTACTAACACAGCAGCACTTGCTGGCATAGGCTTGTCCTTGCGGCTGGCAATATTTGGCGCTCTGTGTCTAGCCATACTCGCTTCTAGCAAGCTGATGCCATGTCATTCAACGTCAAGCTTGAAACACCGATCAGCAAACCTTCCAACCCCTGGCCCAGCGATTGTTGGTCGTGGCATGTTTGAAATTTAGGGGCCTACTTCAGAGGCAACTCTTCCAGATGGACGACGCAAGTTTAGCTCACTTACAAACGTCTACATGGATTTTGCATTCGCCCCCCCGGCCTCAATTCACCTCACCATGGCTCCTTTGTTGACCCGCCCTGCGGCTACACCGACCAGGGGTTGCCAGATCGGCAAGCCAAGCTCGCTGAGCGCTCCAGACCGCAGGCTGCTGGGGATGAGGCTTGCCAAGGGCAGCCATGGCCTGGCTCCCTGCTCGGGGAACAGCGGGCGCCTTCTCTGGATTGCAGGCCTTTCAGCCAACCGAGCCTCTTCCCACCCTGCTGGCGGTTCGATCCCAACCCTCGAGCGAGTTCAACCCGAATCCTGCTGAGCTGTGTCGTGGGCCTCCAAGGCTGCACGCTTTGTCCGATCTGGACCAAACGACCTCCAGCTTGGTCTCGCGGAACCCTCCCCCCCTCGTGGGCGCTCGACCACGTTGCCACCCAGCTGCGCCTGCCCAACCTCCAGTCCCGCAAGCCCGCGTGAGGCCTTCCACAAGTTTCCACGGTCATCTGGCCTGATCGACTCGACAAACCCGGGTCCGGCGCGGCTCAATAGGGAACCCGTCCACCGGCCCCAGCCCATTGACTCGCCTTTCGCTGGAACCAATCCACACGGATCCATCCGAGACCTCTCCGACCCTGGGCCAGGGCCGCAGCTTGCTGCCTTTGCCCTGGGATCTCTGGCCGCCGGAAGCCCGCCTGTTGCTGGGCCTCACGGCTCTCTGGAGCCTGTTCGGCCTGCTGGTGCTCACGTCCGCCAGCTGGTGGGTGGCGGACCGCGAGATGCAAGATGCCGCCTACTACGTCAAACGTCAGGCCCTCTGGCTGATCGCCAGCTGGGGATTGTTCTGGCTGGCGATTCGCACCAGCCTGCGGCGCTGGCTCCATCTCGCCGCGCCAGCGCTGCTGATCGGCGGCCTGTTGGTGGCCGCCACGCTGGTGGTCGGCAGCACGGTGAATGGCGCTAGCCGCTGGCTGGTGCTGGGGCCCATCCAGATTCAGCCCACCGAGTTGGTCAAGCCCTTCGCGGTGCTGCAGGGGGCTGTGCTGTTCTCCCACTGGCGCCGCATCGGCAATGACCAAAAGCTGCTGTGGCTGGGTGCGTTCGGGGTGATCTTGCTGCTGATCCTGAAGCAGCCAAACCTCAGCACCGCCGCCCTCACAGGGCTGCTGCTCTGGTTGATGGCCCTGGCGGGCAACGTGCCCTTGGGCTGGCTGCTTGGCGCGGCGGGCGCTGGGGGGCTGCTGGGAAGCGCCAGTATTCTGATCAACGACTACCAGCGGGCTCGGGTCACCTCATTCCTCAATCCCTGGCACGACGCCCAGGGGGATGGCTATCAATTGGTGCAGAGCTTGCTGGCGATCGGCTCAGGTCAGGTACTGGGCCAGGGCTTCGGCCTTTCGACCCAGAAGTTGCAGTACCTGCCGATTCAAACCACCGACTTCATCTTCGCGGTGTTCGCCGAAGAGTTCGGCTTCGTCGGTTCGTTGATGTTGCTGCTGTTCCTGATGGTGTTCGGCTTCGTGGGGCTGCGCATCGCCCTGCTCTGCCGCAGCAACCAGCATCGCTTGGTGGCCATCGGCTGCACCTGCCTGCTGGTGGGCCAATCGATCCTCAACATCGCTGTGGCCAGCGGATCGATGCCCACAACAGGCCTGCCCCTGCCGCTGGTGAGCTACGGCGGCAACTCGTTGCTCAGCAGCCTGCTCACCGCTGGGTTGATCATTCGCTGCGCCCTCGAATCCACCGGCTTGGAAACGGGGCGGCCCCGTCGCCGCCGCCCCCGGCCCGTACCGATAGGCTGACCTCCTTATTTGCGGTGGCCATGCTCAGCCCCGGGCTGTTGCTCGCCGACCTGGCCCGTGCCAGCGAACAGGTGTTGCGCGGGTCCTTGGCCCAGCCAGGCCCCTTCACCCTGGCCCTTGTCTTCGCCGGGGGATTGCTCACCAGCATCAGCCCCTGCTCCCTCTCGCTGCTGCCGGTCACCCTGGCCTACCTGGCGGGGTTTGACGGCCAGCGTCAGGCGCCCTGGCAGCGCAGCATCAGCTTCAGTGCAGGCATCGTTGCCGCGCTAGTGCTGCTGGGGCTGGCCAGCGGCCTGATGGGTCGTCTGTACGGCAGCCTGCCGAGCCAGATCCCCTTGCTGGTGGCGGTGGTGGCCGTGCTGATGGGGCTCAACCTGCTGGGTCTGTTGCGCCTGCCCCTGCCGGCCGGCCCGGATCCGGAGCAATGGCGTCGCCGGGTGCCGGCCCCGCTGGCGCCCGTGGCGGCGGGCCTGGCCTTCGGCTTGGCGGCCACACCCTGCACCACACCAGTTCTGGCGGTGCTTCTGGCCTGGATGGCCCAAAACGGCAGGCCCTTGGTGGGCATGGCGTTGCTCACCAGCTTCGGCGCCGGCCAGGTGTTGCCCCTGCTGTTAGCCGGCACCGCGGCCGCCAGCCTGCCGCGGCTGCTGCAACTGCGCCAGATCGGCAGCTGGGTGCCTCCCCTCAGCGGCGTCGTCTTGCTGACCACCGGCGCACTCACCCTGCTGGCCCAGATCCCATGAGCGCCGCACCGGCGGGCGTACAACGCAGCCTGACGCGACTACTGGCGCTGATCTCAGACCTGCGCCTGGCGATCGTGCTGCTGCTGCTGCTGGCCTTAGCCAGCGGGATCGGCACGGCGATCCCCCAGCGGGAACCCCTGGAGATCTACCACCGCCTCTATGACGCCCAGCCCTGGCTGGGGCTGCTGCGGGGCGACGCCGTGCTGGCCCTGCAGCTGGATCACGTGTATTCCAGCGGCTGGTTCCTGGCCTTGCTGGCTTGGCTTGGGCTGGCCCTGGTGTTATGCAGCTGGCGGCGCCAGTGG
>Ga0315904_10010020_pt1 | contig 12312 bp, 7 predicted proteins | sample LakEriMetagenome_6_FD_203529 | JGI IMG/M metagenome (GOLD analysis project Ga0315904, IMG submission 203529) | Freshwater fungal communities from buoy surface, Lake Erie, Ohio, United States - Buoy 12 MA120 | ecosystem: Environmental > Aquatic > Freshwater > Lake | place: USA: Lake Erie, Ohio...
CGTGAATCTGGAGCACCAGCGCCGCCCGCCGGCCTTCGGCCCGCAGGCGGGCATCGACCCGCAGCATCGCCAGCTTGATGAGATCCGCGGCGGATCCCTGCACGACCGTGTTCACCGCCTCCCGCTCAGGCAGCGTGAGGGCGAGCGCACCGGCGGCGGTGCGGCGGCGGTGGCGTTCGCGGACGCCCGCGATCGACCGGCGGCGGCCGAGCATCGTGGTCACGAATCCATCGCGGCGGCAGCGATCGAGCACGTCATCCATGAAGGCCGCGGCCCCGGCGAAGACGCGGAAGTAGCCGGCGATGAACTCCGCGGCGTCGGCCTGGGGGATGCCGAGGGCCTTGGCCAGCCCGAAGGCCGACTGTCCGTAGAGGATGCCGAAGTTGACCGCCTTCGCCAGCCGCCGCATCGCCGGCGTGACGTCGGCGGCCGCCGCCCCGCACACGGCCGCCGCCGTCCGCGCGTGGATGTCCTCACCGGCAACGAACGCCGCCCGCATCGCGGCGTCGCCGGAGAGGTGGGCGAGGACCCGCAGTTCGATCTGCGAGTAGTCGGCCGCCACGAACCGCCAGCCGGCCGCACCCGGCAGGAAGGCGGCGCGAATCTGCAGTCCCTCGGCCGTGCGGATCGGGATGTTCTGCAGGTTCGGGTCGCTGGAGCTCAACCGCCCGGTCGCGGTCACCGTCTGGTTGAACGTCGTGTGGATCCGGCCCGTCGTCGGATCGACGAGTGCCGGCAGGGCGTCGACGTAGGTGCTCTTCAGCTTGGCGTAGCGCCGGTGCTCGAGCAGCTTCGCCGGCAGCGGGTGAAGCGGGGCGAGCTGCTCCAGCACCTCGGCGTCGGTGCTGGGCCCGGTCTTGCCCCGCTTCACGATCGGCAGGCCGAGCTCATCGAAGAGCACCACGCGCAACTGCAGCGGTGAGGCGATCGCGAACGGCCGCCCGGCGAGGGCGTGGATCTCGGCCTCGAGCGTCGCGAGGCGGGCCGCGTATTCCGTCGCCAGCGCGGCGAGGACGGGCGTGTCGATCCGCACGCCGCGAAACTCCATGGCGGCGAGAATCCGCGCCAGCGGCATCTCCACGGTCGCGAACAGGTCGGCCAGCCCGGCGGCGGCCAGCCGCTCCGGCAGCCGGGCGGCGAGGGCCTGCACCAGCTCGCAGTGACGGGCCGCGTCGGCCGCCCGGGTGGGGCTCTCGATGGCGGCGGCGGTCGGATCGCCGACCGGTACGCCGTGCCGGATCGCCGTCTCGACGAGGCCGAGGTTCCGCTCGCCGGCCTCGAGCAGATAGGCGGCGAGCAGCGTGTCGAACCCGCTGCCGGCGAGCGCGACGCCCAGCGTCCGCAGCGCGACGTCCTGGCGCTTCAGGTCGTGGCCGTGCTTGGGGACGGCGGGATCGGCCACCAGACCGCGGAGCGCGTCGTGCGCCGCGACCGCAGCTGCGTCGAACCAGAAAGCGTCGGTGCCGGTCGCCAGCATGACGCCCAGCGGCCGCGCGAGCAGCCCACCGGCGGTGGGACGCGACACACACATCGTGACACTGTCGCCGCCCCGGAGCCGCTGCACGGCGGCCGCGATCCCGGGGGCATCGCGCGGCTCCTGCACCACCAGTCGCGGATGAGGGGCCGCCGGGGCCGGCTTCTCCCCGTCCAGGTCGAAAAGCGTGCCCGCCGCACGCGGCTGCGCCGCCGGCGGCGGTGGCGGAGCGGCCGTCCGCGACCCCGCCTGCACGACCCGGTCGAGAAGGCTGCGGAATCCACACGCCCGGCACAGTTCCGCCAAGGCGGCCATGTCGGGCGGATGCAGAGCGGCCGCGTCCCAGGGAATCTCCAGCGGCACCGTCGCATCGAGGCGGATCAGCTTGCGGCCGGCCCGGGCGGTGTCGCCGTGCGCCCGCAGGTTCTCCTTCCGCTTCGCACCCGAAATGGTCTCGACCGCGGCCAGCACGCCATCCAGCGTGCCGTGCTTCTGCAGGAGCTCGGAGGCGATCTTGGGACCGATGCCCGGCACCCCCGGCACGTTGTCCACGCTGTCGCCGACGAGGGCCAGGAAGTCCACGACCTGGTCGGGGCGGATGCCCCACTCCGCTTGCAGCTCGTCGGGCCCGAGGCTGGCGTTGGTGCGGAGGTTGAAGAGCCGCACGTGCGGCCCGAGGAGCTGCCGCGAGTCCTTGTCGGACGTGGCGATCGTGCAGGCGCCGCCGGCCGCCACGGCGCGGGTGGCGAGGGTGGCGAGCACGTCGTCGGCCTCGTAGCCCGGCACCTCGAGGCAGGGAATCCCGAACACGTCGAGGAGCCGCCGCAGCAGCGGGATCTGGGGCACGAGGTCGGCGGGCATCTCGGCCCGGTTCGCCTTGTAGGCGGCGAACGCCGCGTGGCGGAAGGTCGGCCCCGGCGGATCCATCGCGCAGACGAGATAGTCGGGCCGCTTCTTCTCGACGATGTCGAGCAGATCGCGGGTGAACCCGAAGACCACCGACACCGGGCTGCCGTCGCGGGCCGTCATCTCGGGCAGGGCGTGGAACAGCTGGTAGGCCCGGGAGAGCGTATCGATCGCCCACACGGTCTTGCCGCGGAGGTCGGGATCGGGGCCGGCGGCGAGGGGCACGCTCATTCCGAACCCGGCGGCTCGTACTCGAAATCCTTCCACTTCATGGCCCGGCGGAAGGGCTCGATCCGCAGCACGACCTCGCCGTTCTGGAAGATCCGCACGGTGCCACTGGTCTCGCTCACGGCCACAGCCACGCTCTTCGTGCGCCGCGTGATCGCCGCCGCCGCCCAATGCCGGGCGCCGAGGCCCTTGGCCACCGAGACGTTCTCCGCCGAGGCGTCGATGTAGCGGGCGGCGCCCTCCACCGTGGCGTCGGAGCCGATCACGAAGGCGCCGTCGAGTTGGGCGATCTCCTTGATCCCCTCGCGGACCCGGGGATCGGTGAGCCGGCGCTCGGAGCGGCTGTAGCCGCGGACGGGGTCGAAGCCCGCGGCGTGGCTCGCCTGCAGCACCTTCCGCGCGTCGCCGACCACGAACAACGTGCCCACCGGCTTGCCCTCGCGGCCCTCGCGGCCGATCTCCACGGCCAGATCGACGACGAGCTTGAGCGTCTCCAGGGGCACCTTCGTCTCCAGGTTCCGCAGGTCGCGGCTCGTGAGCTGGCCGAGGTGCTCCTCCAGTTTCAGGAGGCTCACCGAGTCGATCGTGCCGGCCTCGAAGCCGCTGTACACGGCGACGACCGCCGCTTCCGGCGCGATCATCTCGTCGGCCACGCACTCCAGCAGCGCCTGGGCGAGCCGCTCGTGCACCGGGAGCCCGGCCACGTCGAGCGGCATCTTCTTCAGGCCGTGGTCGGTCGTGCCCGCCAGATCCGCCTCGTCGTCGGCCGCCACGAGCACGGTCACGGTACCGGTGAGGCGGCGCACCTGCTCCCAGTCGAGCCGCTGATCGACGAGCAGGAGGATCGCCTCCGACGCCGTGGCCTCGCAGAGCCGGGCCGCGGCGTCGAGCAGCTGGGCGAGCTGCGGCGAAATGTCGGCCGGTGCCATGGTCCGCTCCTGCGGCGGACGTCGCGCGGCGCGTCGGACGCCGCACGGGCCGGCCGGTCGCACGGGCCACCCATCCGCGGCGCAAGCCTACGGGCAACCGCCGGCCGGTTCAAGAACGGCCGCTCAGCGGCGGCGCGGCCCGCCGGCCTCGGGCTCCGGCTCCGCGGCCATCATCGGCGGCGCCGAAGCGGCCTTCATCGGACCGGTGAAGGCCGCGATGCCGCCGGGCAGCACCGTGCCCCAGGCCCGCTCCTGGTAGATGTTGAGCGCGTGCAGGGCGTGGCCCAGCGGGCCGAGCTTCCATTCCCGCGAGGGCTCCCGGGCCAGGGCCGACACCAGGAACTCCGTCGCCGCCACGACCCGCGGCTCGTAGAGCCGCTCCTGGTCGAGCGAGGCCACCAGCCACTCGAGGATGTGGCCGGTGGTCTGGATCTTGCGGTCGATGTCGTCGTCGCGGTCGGCCGGATACTTGAACCACTCGGTGCTGAACGAGCCGTCGCGGTTCTGGAGCTTCGCGAGCGTGAAGTTCTGGTAGTCGCGGACGTACTTGTCGGCCCGCAGATAGGCCCCGTCGAGCGTGCCGGTGGCCCGCAGCCGCCGCTGGCAGCCGTAGGCCAGGCCGAAGAGCCGGTGCGTGCCGCCGCAGGGGGCGCCCCGGATCGGCTGCACGATCTCCTCCTCGACGAGCTTCTCCAGCGACCACTCCACGCCGTCGCGGCTCTGCCAGCGGGCGTCGGTCGGCAGGTAGTGGGCCAGGGCGATGAGGGCGAACGTCAGCTCCGTGGCCGCCTTGCAGGAGAGCTTCTCCTCTTCGATGAGGTCGGCAACGGTGAACGACTGCGACTGCAGCGTGATCGGCGAGTTGGCGGCGACCCGACACTGGGCGAGGATCGCGAGGTACTGGGCCGAGTGCCCCTGCACGCCGACGCCCTTGAGGGCGACGAGTCGCTCACCGCTGGCGGCGAGCATCACCTGGCCCCGACAGCGGCCGCCCATGTTCGACCAGCCAATCGCGTTGACGAGGTCGCCGGCGGGGCCGCCGACGCGGATCTGGGTGGGAATGCCGAAGGCGATGAAGCCGTGCATCACTTCCCAGGGCGTGTGCTGCGCCGTGTTCAGCGGCCGCTTCTGGTAGGTGGCGAGCGTGCGGGCGATGTTGGCCCGGAGCCGCTCGAACCGCCGCGTCCGGGGCGCCGGCATGCCGGTGGCCTGCAGTTTCGTGGCCACGATCGGCGGCGTCTGCCGGCGACTGCCCGCGCGGGCCGTGATCACGAGGGTGGTCGGCGGGGCCGGCGGCACGGCGGGCCGAGGACGCGGCTTGAAGTCGGGATTGGCGGCGTCCTCGATCACCTTCCGTGCCGATACCTGCAGCGCGGTGCCGAACGCGACGGTTTCATTCCAGGTCGGCAGGCGGGCCGGCTTGACGGTCGCCGGCGGCCGGGGCGTCGGCACCACGGGTGCGGCGGACTTGGCGCGGCCCTTTTCGGGGACAGCTGCCAGCCGCGCGGCTCGCGTGGCCTCCGCGGCGGTGGGCGGCTGCGGCAGGGGAATGAAGTCGGGGGTCGGTGGCTCCTTGCCGAGAAGGCTCTCGAAGAACCGGGCGGGAGAGCGGGACTTCGCGCCCGCGGCCTCCACGTCGCGCAACAAACCGCCGCCGACGAGCACCGCCCACGCCAGCAGCATCGCCACCGCACGCAGCGCGACGGTCGATGACCGGCCGCACGGCCGGATGGAAGACTGACTGCTCGTGGATGCAGACTCTGGGTGGATCGCCATTTGGGGCCGGCACGGTGGCGGGAGCGGAAACGGTGTGTGTCGGGTATCGGCACCGACGGCCGACGGATCGTTGCATCCCCGGGCGGTCGCCCGAGGGTCCGGTCAGCCCGCCCTCCCGACGCAGTCCCCCCGAATTGCCAAACGGCTTCCAGCGGCCGAACGCGAAGGACCGCCGCCCAGACGGCGATGCATTCCCACGCCGGCGGGCAAGCGGGCTCCCCGGGCATGGGCAAACCCCGCCCTGACCCTCGTTGCCCAGGAGCGGGTCGTACGCGAGGCTCTCGTGTGAGCCGAATCAGCTGCCGTAATGCCGGCGGCAGAAGGCCCGCCACTTCGCGTCGAGCTCCTCCCGCGACAGGCCGAGCACCGGCAGCAGCGGCCCGATGGCCGTGGACCCGCTCTTCTGCACCGCGGCCACGACCGCCGGCAGCTTGGCGGCGAGGGCAGGGTCTTCCAGCACCATCCGGCAGAGCGTGGCGGCGACCCAATACTGATCCAGCGGAATCCGCGCACCGGAGCAGACCTTGGCGAGCGTGTCCGCGTCAGCCGCATCCAGGCTGTTGGTCACCACCGCCCGGATGTTGTCCTGCGGATGGAACCGGAGCTGATAGTGGGCCGCCAGGCCTTCCTGCAACCACTCCGACGTGTTGTCGAGATGGAGCGTCGCCGAGAGCAACGCATGCATGAACTCGTGAGTGAACACCGGTCGCAGCGTGCCCTGCCGCGGATCCCAGAAGGACGTGGCGACTCCCTGCACGGTGTAGCCCGCCGCCGTGGTCGGGCCGGCGGCGGCGCCCAGGCGTTCCGCCATCGCGACGGGAAACTGCCGGTACCGATCCTCCGCGGCGAAGACGACGAGCATCGTCGGGTTTGCGGGCGGGGCGGCGAAGGGCATATCGGCCTTGACCGTCGCAGCCACCTTGGCCAGATGCGCCCGCAGCGTCTCGGCCTCGCAGTTGGGGGCGTCGGTGATCACCGTGATCCCGTCGCCGGTGACGATCCGCACCTGCTCGGGGTCGGCCGCGGCAGCGCCGAAGGCAAGCGTGGCCACGTCGTCCGGAGTCAACACCGGCTTGTCGTCGGGGCCGTTCGCCGGCGGATCGTCGGCCAGCGCGAAGGAGTCAACGAGCACGCCGGCGGCGTCCCGAAAATAGATCCCGAGGCGGTTCACCTTCTCCCAGCGCGGAATGCGGGTGGGACTCCAACGGGTCCACTTGAACGGCACCACGACCTCCGTCCAGCCTGGCTGGTCGAGCACGACCTTTCGCCAAAACCAGGCGGTTCCGTCCGCCTCGTAGAACCGCACCTCGATGGTGTTCGGCGCGGCGGCCTCCGGACCGCGATGCACCCAGAATCGGAGGGTGTCGAAGTCCGTCAGGTCGGGCGGCAGTTGGCCGGCCTTGATGAACAGCCCGCTGTTTCCCGCCGTGTCGATCCGGGCGGCGCTGCCTGCCGGTCCGTTCGGGCCGGCCTGTTGCGGGCCGGGCGGACCCGCGGTCCGCTGCACCGTGATCCTGCCCTGAGCCGACCAACGCTGCAGGTCGGCGCCGGTGTCGAAGCCAGCCAGCAGGTCGGCTCGCGCTTGCCCCACGGCCAGTGCCAGAGAAGCGAGACCGACGCGCAGCACATGGCGGCATGAACGGTGCCTGATGCACTGCATGGACGACTCGGGGATTGGAGGTCGACGGACCAGCGGCCATCTCGAAATCGAAGGGAACACCGGCCCCGGAGTCTAGCAATGGACGGAATGCCGGTCCGCCTCCCGCCGGGCAGCCTCGGGTCAGAACAACTTCCGCCAGGCTTCGGCGATCGACCAATTGGCGGCGCTGCCCTCGGGATCGGCCGCCCATTCGCGCCACTTGTTGACATCGTCGCCCAGGTCGCGGCCGCTCACCTGCTTGAGCGCCGCCACCGCGCGATACTGCACCGCCGGATCGGAATCTTCGAGCGCCCGAGCGAGGACGGGGATGGCCTGCTTGTCGCCGAGCGTGCCGAGCTCCCGCAGTGCCCGCAGGCGGACATCGAACTCGGCGTCAGACTGATACCGCGCGGCGAGCAGTTGCACCGCCTCCGGACCGCCGCGCTTGCCCCACGCCGTGCAGGCCGCCATCCGCACCCGCTCGTCGGGGTCCTCGAGCGCGCCCTTGCAGATCGCAGTGGCCGCGGCCGTGTCGAACCCGGCCGCGATCTCGAGGATCTCGGCCCGCACCCGCGGATCATGCTCCTCGAGCAGCGCTGCGACGAGCGCCTGCGTGAACTCGTGCTGGGCGTGCGCTGAACCCGCCCGTGCCTGCTTGGCGTCTGCCGTGAACTGCTTGATCCGTTCGTCGGCCGTGGGCCCGTATTTTTCCCGTTCGCGGGCGGCCTGCTTGGGATCCTGGAAAGGCATCCAAGGCTTGCCGGAGGCGCAGCCGACGGCGGCGAGCAGACAGGCCACCACCAAGCAGGCGCCGATCCGTCGCGAAGCGAAGAACGTGTCCATGAGCGGCTCGGGGGAACGGGGAGGGACAAGCGGCGGGGGACGATAGTCGCCGGCCCGCCGGGGTGCCAGAGCAGTGGGCACGCGGCATTTTTCGAAATCGCCCCAGCCCCCCAGACCTGCCACGGGTTTCGGGCTCGAGCGATGCTGGCAAACGCGGCGCGTTGCCCCGACCTGGGAGACGGAGGCGAGGGGGTCGGCGAACGCGCGCGGAGCGTGGGGCGTATCCCCGCCCCAGTGACAAGCCTTTTGCCGCCCCCGAGCCGGCGATCCACCGCCACAGCAAGATGTGGTCTGGCGATCCCGGTCACAAACTGGTTGCATCGCCCCCGCCCCCGGAGGACCGTCGCCCTTGCCCCGCCGGACATCCGTCCCCGCCGCCTGGTTGTCGCTGGCCGCGACGGCGCTCGCCGTGTGCGCTGCGGCCGACGAGCCGCCACCGCTGCGCGCCCGCGTGGAGGTGCGGTCGGCCGCGGGACCACGCACGCTCGAAGGCACACTCGTGGTCGAGGCCCAGGACGGCGGGCTGCTGCTCGAACTCGCCGACCAGCGGTACGAACTCGTGCAGCCGGAGCAGATCGTGGCCCGACGGCCCGGCGCCGCCGTCGAGCCCGCCGCGACGCCGCGGGAATTCGGCCGCCAAATCCTCGGCGAACTGCCGGCCGGCTTCGACGTGCACGTCACCAGGCACTATGTCGTCTGCTTCGACACCTCGCGGGAATACGCCGTGTGGTGCGCCGCCCTCTTCGAGCGGCTGTCCGAGACCTTCGTCACCTACTGGACCAACGCCGGCCTCGACATCCGCCGTCCCGACCGGCCCCTGGTCGTCGTGATCTTCGCCGACCGGCGGGCCTACGAGGCCTTCGCGGCCCGCGACCTGGGCGCGGCGGCGGACCGCGTCGTCGGCTACTACAACCTGCTCTCGAATCGCGTCACGACGTTCGACCTCACCGGCAGCGACTCGCTGCCCAGACCCGCGGGCCGCCGGCCCGGCCGGGCCGGACTCGAAATTCTCGCCAGCCCCGAAGCGGCCGGCCTCGTCGCCACGCTCGTCCACGAGGCGACGCACCAGATGGCCTTCAACACCGGCATGCACCGGCGGCTGGCGCCGGTGCCACTGTGGGTGAGCGAGGGCATCGCCACCTGCTTCGAAACGCCCGACCTGGCGCATGCCCGCGGCTGGAAGGGAATCGGCGGGGTGAACACGGCGCGGCTCGATCGCTTCCTCCAGGGCTTCCGGCCCGGCGGGCTGCGCGAGATCGTCGTCGGCGACGAGCCGTTTCGCCGCGCGGCCGACGGACTCGACGCCTACGCCCGGGCCTGGGCCCTGACGCACTTCCTCATGAAGACGAAGCGCGACGCCTTCGCCGGCTACCTGCGGACGGTCGCCGGCAAGCAGCCCTGCGGCGCCGATTCCCCGGAACAGCGGCTGGAGGAGTTCGCAGCCGCCTTCGGCGCCACGCCCGACGCCCTGGAGCCCGAGGTGCAGCGGATGATGGCCCGACTCCACGCCCGCAGGCCTTAGGAAAGGGCGCAGGCGTTTGCCAGCGCCGCCGGCGCAGCCATACAACACTCCCAGCGGCGTCGAGCGCGTATGCCGCCGGCGGCCCGCCAGCAAATCACCCCGGAGACCAAGCCATGCCCTCTACACCGCTTCCCCGTCGCGCGTTCCTCGGCCATTCCTGTGCCGCAGCCGGCTCCCTGGCGGCCGCCACGACCGCGGCGGTCCCCGCCGGCGGCTTCTTCGCCGGCGGTGGCGATGCACTGCGGGTCGGCGTCGTCGGGTGCGGTGGCCGGGGGACCGGCGCCGCCATCCAGGCGGCCGCGGCCGATCCCGCCGTGCGGATCACGGTGCTCGCCGACCTGTTCACCGATCACGTCGATTCCGCGGCCGCGGTCCTTGGCCACACCACGGGGCGGGCTTTCGACTGCCCGCAGGAGCGGCGGTTCGTCGGCGCGGACGGATGGCGGCGGGCGATCGATGCCCCGCTCGACATCGTGATCCTCGCCACATCGCCGGATGCCCGTCCGGCACAGGTCGCGGCGGCGGTGGCCGCCGGCCGGCACGTGTTCTGCGAGGCGCCCGCCGCGATCGCAGCGGACGGTGTCGCCACCGTGCTCGACGCCGCCACGCTGGCCGCAGCCTGCGGGCTCGCCTTCGGCAGCGGACTGGCCTGGCGGCACGACCCGGCGACGATCACCGCAATCGACCTGGTCCGCGCTGGCACCTTCGGCAGACCGGTCGCGGGCGTCGCCACGAGCCACATCGGACCGGCCTGGCGCCGATGCACGCCGCACGGACGGCCGCTCCCCGCCACCGACCTCCGCAACTGGATCGCCTGCCCCGCGCGATCCGGCGGCGATCTCGTCGAACATCAGGTGCATGCCATCGACAAACTGCTCTGGGCCTTCGGCGATGCCGCGCCTGCCTGGGCCGAGCCACTCACCTCGCCGGGGGCGGACGGCACGGCGGTGCGCTACGTGTTTTCCGACGGCCGGTCCTTCGAGGCTGGCATCGTCCGGCGGGCGGGCGGCCGCGATGCGATCGCCGAACTGGTCCACGGCACGCGCGGCACCTGCGACCTGCGGAGTGCCGGGGCCGGTCGGCACGGCCGCAGCATGGCCGCGTTCCTGGCATCGATTCGGCTCGGACGGCCCCTGGCCGAGGGCCCGGCCCTGTGCCGCGGCACGCTGACGGCCATCCTCGGCCGCGAGGCGGCGACGGCGGGGGTGGCCCGCGGCTGGGCGGAACTCGCCCCGCCCCCCATGTCGGCATAACCGATACAATCCGAGGGTACCTGCACGCCCGGCCGCGCGGGCGACGATCTTCCTCCGGTCGTGCGCCGCGTCCCCATCCGACTGTCGTGCCGCCGAGGGTGATTCAGCATGCCAGCCAACCGCACCGTCGCATCGCTCAGCATCGCGCTGATCGTGTTCGTGATGCTCACGTTCGTGCTCGCGGTCACGACCTACCTGTTCTTCAAGCAACGGCTCGACGAACAGGCCAGGGCCGAGACCGCCACCGCCGACACGAACAAGGCCCGTACGGAACTCAATACGGCGCTCGACGAGAAGCGGAAACTGCAGGAACTCCTGGGCGTCGCCGAGGAGAAGACAGTCGCGCAGCTCGAGGCCGAGACGAACGCGCGGTTCACGAGCGAGTTCGCGGGGTTCGAAGCCGAGCCGAAGACCTACCTCAAGCTGATTGACTGGCTCGCGGACGCGATTCGCAGGAAGGACGGCCAGATGGACACCCTGCGGCTCGACCACGAGAAGGTGGTCGCCGACAAGGACAGGACCATCGAGACTGAGAAGTCGGCGGCGTCCCGGGCGGTGGCCGAGAAGGAGAAAGTCGCTGCCGACGCGGCAGCGGAGAAGAAGAAGTTCGACGACTCGCGCGGGCAGCACGAGGCCCAGCAGCAGCAGCTCTCCGGCAAGCGGGACGAGGCGCTCGAACAAACCGTCGCCTTTGAAAAGCTGAAGGCGGAGGTCGCCAAGGGCCGGCAGTTCCTCTATGTGGAGCAGCAGAAGGATTTCGACGACAAGAAGGATCCTGAGGGGCAACTCGGCGTGCTCTACGCGGCACTCCGGGCGCGGACCCAGGTGATCGAGAGGCAGAACGAACTCCTGGCCACGCTCCGCGCCGGCGACGAGGCCGTGCAGGCGGCCGTCATGGCGGCCACGCCCCAGGACAATCGGATCGACGGCTTCGACGGCCGCGTGATCGCCGTGGATCCTGCCGACCGCACGGCGTTGATCTCGTGCCGCTCGACCCGCGGCATGCGGCCCGGCATGCTGCTGGCGGTGTACGATCCGGCCGATCCACGGCCGCGGCTCGGCGCCCGCAAGGGCCTGCTCGAAGTGATCGCGGTGGAAAGCCCGACGGTCGCACGGGCGCGAATCCGCCGCGACTCCATCCGCAACCCGATACTCGGCGGCGACGGCGTGGCCACCAGCCTGTGGGCGCCGGGCGAGTCTCCCGAAGTGGTGATCGTCGGCTACGTGCAGCTCGACGCCGACGCGCCGCCCGATGCCGACACCCTGCAGGCGGCGATCGAGCGGGCCGGCGGCCGCGTGGTCGATGGCGTAACGCCCGGCACGAATCTGGTCGTCGACGCCGGTACGCCGAAGCCGGTCGCCGGCAGCGAGAGCAAGATCCCCGGCTGGCGGACGAACGTGGACGACAAACGCCGCGATCGCGAGATCAAGTCGGCCCGGCAGTTGGGCGTCCGCGTGGTCGGTCTCGAAGAAATGCTCGATCTGCTTGGACTGGAGCGGGCCGATCTGGAGACGGGCCGCCTGCCCACGCGGGGCGACGACGGGCGGTCGCTTCCCCGCCGCGCCGCGGGCGTGGCGTACTAATTTACGTGGACAAAGCCATCCATGGCCTTTGTCCACTTGATCGACCGCAGGAAACGCCAAGGGTTTCCTGGGTCGATGACAATCGCATCCTGCTCTGGCAGACTTCGTCTACCGTATCATCGCTGCCCCCGGACAAAGCCATCCATGGCCTTTGTCCA
>Ga0315904_10010024_pt1 | contig 12308 bp, 10 predicted proteins | sample LakEriMetagenome_6_FD_203529 | JGI IMG/M metagenome (GOLD analysis project Ga0315904, IMG submission 203529) | Freshwater fungal communities from buoy surface, Lake Erie, Ohio, United States - Buoy 12 MA120 | ecosystem: Environmental > Aquatic > Freshwater > Lake | place: USA: Lake Erie, Ohio...
CGTCAGCGGCTTCTCTGTTCGTGGCAGCAGCGACGAATTCGATGCGCCGGCTTGGCTGGCACTGGCTAAAAAGGCCAAGGATGGCACCGGCCTGCAGAGTTTCGATCTGAGCGTCAATCATCTGCGCCTGATGGGCGAGGATTTCGGCCTGACCCGCCTGCAACTGGCGCCAGCACCCGAGGCCATGGGTGTACGCGCCAGTGGTGCACGACTGGATGGACAGCTGACGCTGTCCAAAGCCGCCAACGCGCCGATTACTGCCAAATTCAGCCGCGTGCATTTTGCCCAGGCCGGCGTGCCGGCACAGAAAGTGCCTTCGGCCATGCAGCCGCTGGATGTCGGCAACCCGGCGTCCTTGCCTGCCATCAATCTGGTCATTGATGATCTGCGCTTCGGCGCCGTGCCGCTCGGGCGCTGCGAAGTGCAGACCGTTCCTTCCAAACAGGGTCTGCTGATCCAGAAGTTCAGTACCCAATCGCCCATGCTCAGCACCAGTGCCAGCGGTCTCTGGCAGGGCGAAGGCGTGCAGGCGCGCACAACGTTGCAGGCCAACGTCAACAGCCCGGATCTGGGCAAACTGTTGACCGCTGCACAATACGGTGGTGCCATCCGGCGTGGAAAAACCACAGCCAAACTGAGCGGCGCATGGAATGGTGCGCCGATGGATTTCAGTCTGACCGGTTTCAATGGTCTGCTCGATCTGCGCATTGATGAAGGCCAGTTTCCGGAAGTGAAGGCCGGCGGTGGACGCCTGCTCGGGCTCATGAGTCTGGCTGAATTGCCGCGCCGTCTGTCCTTGAACTTCAATGATCTGACCGACAAAGGCCTCGGCTTCAATTCCATCAAAGGGGAATTCCGTTTCGCCAACGGCAACGCCACCACGCAAAATCTGCGCATCGATGCGCCCGCCGCCGATATCCGAATCAGCGGCAGCACCGATCTGGTCAACGAACGTTTCGATCAACGCGTTCTGGTGCAACCCAAGGCCGGCGGCATTCTGCCGATCATCGGCGCCGCCACCGCCGGACCACTGGGAGCCGCGGCCGGTGTCGTGGCGCAAGCCGTGCTCGATAAGCCGCTGAAGGAAGGCTCGGCCACCGAATACCGGATCACCGGCCCATGGAAAGAACCCGAGGTTTCGAAGCAAAGCGGCGGTGAGCGCAAATGAGCGGACTTTACCGCCTGTTGCTCACCCTGCCGTTGCTGATGCTCGCGGCCTGCGTGCATCAGGCGCCGCGCAATCCGATGGCGCAGTGGTCGCCTTCGGAAAATTTCGACGAGCGTCGGCCCCGCCTGATTGTGTTGCACGCCACCGAAATGGACTCGGCTGAGGCCGCGCTGCGCGTGCTGAAAACCGAGAACAGCGGCGGACGGGTCAGCGCGCATTACCTGATTGCCGAAGACGGCCGTATTTTCCAATTGGTGTCCGACAGCAAACGCGCCTGGCATGCCGGCGGCGGCCGCTGGCGCGGCATCAACGATCTGAATTCGGTCTCGCTCGGCATCGAGCTGGACAACGACGGCACGGAAGCGTTCAAACCGGCGCAGATGGCCGCGCTGAAGACCCTGTTGGACGATCTGTGCACCCGCCACGCCATTCCGCGCGATGCGGTGATCGCGCACGGCGATATGGCGCCGACCCGCAAGCGCGATCCGAGCGCGCGCTTTCCGTGGCAGGAATTATGGCAGGCCGGATTCGGCGTCTGGCATGCGGCTGATCTGCCTGAGCCGCCGCCGGAGTTCGACACCGTTTTGGCCCTGCAGACCTTCGGTTACGACACCCGCGATCTGCCGGCCGCGGTGCGTGCCTTCAGCCGCCGCTTCCGTGGCGAAGAACATGAAGTTCTGGATGCCACCGACCGGCGCATTTTGTACGACTTAATCACGCCCTGAGTTAAGCGGGTTCGGCATCCAGCCGAGATACCCGGCATGCAGGCTCTGGATGTACAAGCGCTCCGCGGTTTCGGTGACGCCGGTCGATTCCGGATAGGTACCGTTAGGATCCTGCAGGTCGGCCACGATGCGGCCGTCTTCGGTGAATGCGAACACATGCCCGTAGGGTTTGGGAATCGGCCACCAGGCGCGCGGCAGGCGCAGGGTCAGTTTGCGCAGAAAGGGTTTGTCGGCCAAGGCATCGAGCGTGGCATTGCGCGGCTTGGCGAAACCGGCCCAGATCCGGCCATCACGGCCGCGGGTCAGATTGTCCGGATAACCGGGTAGATTATCGAACAGCAGCACGGCCTGTGCGCTGCCGCTGCCCACATTCAGATCACGCGCGTTAACATCCAGTTTCCAGATGCGCGAACGTCCGGTTTCATTGACGAACAGATGCCGGCCGTCGCGGCTCAGCGCCACGCCGTTGGCGAAACTCAAACCATTGGCCAGCACACGCGTGCTGCGCGTCGCCGGTTCATACACCAGAATGCGGCCGGTGGCCGATTGTTCGAGGATGTCGAGCACGCTGGCTTCGAAGGTGCCGCCCCAGTCGGCCGGTGCGAAGCGGCGCGAGGCATCGCTGAAATAGAGTTTGCCGTCGGCAGCCACGGCGACCGCATCGGCATAGCGGATCGGATCACCTGCCACCGTGTTGGTCAGCACGCGCACTTTGCCGGTGGTGTCGATGGACAGCAGACCGTTCAGGGCGTCGGCCGCAATCAGATTGCCGGTGGCATCGAAATCGAAACCGAGCACGCGTCCGCGGGTGTCGGCGAATACCGACAGCCCGCTACCGTCAGAATTCATGCGCAAAATGCGGCCACTGGCCACCGCGGCATACAGCAAGCCGTCCGGACCGAAGGCGACATGTTCGGGGCCGCTGTCGCCGTTCAAGGCGATCGGCTTCAATCCGGCCAAGCGCCGGTTCGGCGCATGTACGCCGACATAGCCCGGTGCCGCCGCGCTGCGCCATATTTTGGGCTCAGCAGGCACCGGCCAGAAACACAGATACGCCGCCAGCACGATCAAGATGATGAGTAGCGGTTTTAGCAGCGGCTTCATGCGCCGGATCTTTCGGTTGACAACATTACATTTTGCCCAGCGGCAGCGCAGGATAGGACATAAACCTCAAATCGACGCTAACGCCAAAACAGGCATACATATTTTTTGCACACCTGTCTTTGTTGGTTATGTTCCTAAATTAGCTTAGGGTTTGGCCCGTATTGATTTTCTTCATGACTATCTTGAACTAAAAATACAATTAGTACTATTGCGCCAATCAGTGGGATAAGACTTATTAACTGCCACCATCCACTACGACCTGTGTCATGAAGTCGTCTAGCGGTAATGCTAATGGAAGGAACCAGCATTGCCAAGGCAAAGATAAGAGCTAGAAACATTGTGCCTATAAGTGAATCAACAATGGCTAAAGTAATATAAATAATGAAGTAGAAAAGAAAAAACATCCAATATTCTTTGCGGCGTGCTCGGCCAGAAAAGTCCGCATATTTCTTTAAAGCACTTAAAAAGTATTCCATTTTTAACTCCTCGTTCTTTGATAGTTGATATGATTTGAATCAAACACAGCTACGCCCTTGGGCGATTTCTTTAGCAGTTTGACCAGTTCGATGGTCTGCTGCTTGGTGAACGGCAGGGGAGGAATTCCCAGCGCGGCGCGCTCCGCAACATGGGCACGGTAGGCTCAAGCGTATTTCTTCATATTGTTGTCAATACGATTAAATTAAATCGCAGTTAGGGCAATTATGCAAGCAAAAAAGTCTCTGGAAATTTGGCTTGCTTTCCATCGCGCTGAGTCCAGGCCGAAACTATGCTCGTACTATGGGGTATGGGCTTTGCGGCGACCCTTCACGCCCCAGCCTGTTAAAATAGGCCATGACTGATATTCTGACCCGCGCCAGCGCGCAACTGCTTACCCCCTACAACCTCGATCTGGACGGCATTGACTATGCCATGGCCGACCTGATGGGCCCCGGCATCGATTTCGGCGATTTCTACTTCCAGCACAGCAAACGCGAGAACTGGACCTTCGAGGACGGCATCGTGAAAGACGGTGCGCACTCCATCGAGCAGGGCGTGGGCGTGCGTGCGGTCAGCGGCGAGAAGACCGGCTTCGCCTATTCCGATGCCATGGACGCCGCCGCCCTGCGCGAATCGGCTTTGGCCGCCCGCGCCATTTCGGCCAGCGGTGCCAGCCAGGCGCACAAGGTGGTGGCCGTACGCGCCGCCCCGAAAGCCCTGTACGACGGCATCGACCCGATCGCCGGCATGCCGGCCGATGAGAAAATGGCCCTGCTGCGCGCCGTGGACGCCTACGTACGGGCCAAGGAAGCGCGGGTGATCAAGGTGACGGTCAGTCTGGCCGGTGCGCTCGACACCATTCTGGTGCTGAATTCCGCCGGGGTGCTGGCCGCCGATATCCGGCCGTTGGTACGGGTCAATGTGCAGGTGATCGTGGAGCAGAACGGCCGGCGTGAATCCGGCTATGCCGGCGGCGGCGGGCGTTTCGATTACGCCGAACTGTTCAGCGGCAAGCGCCCGTTCGAGATCGCCGATGAAGCCCTGCGCCAGGCGCTGGTGAATCTGGACGCCATCGATGCCCCGGCCGGCGTGATGCCGGTGGTGCTCGGTTCCGGCTGGCCCGGCGTGCTGCTGCATGAAGCCGTGGGCCATGGCCTGGAAGGCGATTTCAACCGCAAAGGCATTTCGGTGTATTCCGGCCGCATCGGCGAGCGCGTGGCGGCCAAGGGCGTCACCATCGTGGATGACGGCACGCTGGCCAAGCGCCGTGGTTCGCTGAGCGTGGACGATGAAGGCACGCCGACCCAATACAATGTGCTGATTGAAGACGGCATTCTGCGCGGCTACATGCAGGACACCCTGAATGCGCGCCTGATGGGCGTAGCCCCGACCGGCAACGGCCGGCGCGAAAGCTTCGCGCACCTGCCCATGCCGCGCATGACCAACACCTACATGCTGGCCGGCGATCGGCCGCAGGCGGAATTGATCGCCTCGGTGAAGAAAGGCCTGTATGCGCCGAACTTCGGTGGCGGCCAGGTCGATATCACCTCGGGCAAGTTCGTGTTCACCGCCTCGGAAGCCTATCTGATCGAAGATGGCAAAATCACCCGGCCGGTCAAGGGCGCCACGCTGATCGGCAACGGCCCGGACACCATGACTAAAGTCAGCATGATCGGCAACGATCTGGCGCTGGATGCCGGTGTCGGCATCTGCGGCAAAGACGGACAGAGCGTGCCGGTCGGCGTCGGTCAGCCGAGTTTGAAAATCGACGGCATGACCGTCGGCGGAACCAACGCCTAATCGGCGGGCGAATCCTTATGCACATCGCGCAGCACACGGAACAATTCGCGGTAAGCATGCGGCGGTTTGTTTTTGGTTTTCTCGAACTGCGCGTTGCGGATCAGCTGGCGGATGTGCTGGCTGTCGGCCTGCGGAAACTGCGCCATGAAGCGGGTCAGCGCGGCGGCATCGCCGGCGATCAGCTGGTCGCGCAGGGCTTCAATGCGGTGGGTCTCGGCCACTTCCCGGCGCACATCGGCTTTGTCGAAGTTGAGCAGGGCGCGCCAGGCATCCAGGGTTTCCGGATCTTCCTTGCGCATCTGCTTGGCCACGTACTGCAGCTGCCGCTTTTTGGCGATCTGCGCGGTGATTTTCTGGCAGAAGCCGATGTGGCCCAGCATTTCTTCCGAGACCGGCATCTGCATCAGACGCGCCATCGGGATTTCCACCATGCGTGCGGCCAGTTCCAGCACGGCCAGAGCCGCCCGGCGTTCTTCGCCGCGGCTGGGGCCTAGGAACTCCCCGGTTTCTTCATCCACACCACGTTTCGTCATCACACGTCCGAATTCAGGCAAAAGACCATGAACACCATGCCCACCGATCCCGATTATGCCCAGCCATTGTACACCCTGGCCGAGCAGGTCCTGAGCCTCTGCCGCCAAAGCGGTGCCGATCAGGCCGAGGTCTCGCTGTCGCAGGACACCGGCTTTGCCGCCAATGTCCGTCTTGGCGAGGTGGAAACCGTCGAACGCACCAACGACCAGGGCGTGGCAGTTACTGTGTATGTGAACCAGCGCAAGGGCACCGCCAGCACCGCCGATCTGCGCCCCGAATCGCTACGCGAAACCGTGGCCCAGGCCTGCGCCATCGCGCGTTATACCGAAGCCGATGCCGCGTCCGGCTTGGCCGATGCCGAACGTTTGGCCGGCGCGCCGATGGATTTCGATCTCTGGCATCCGCGCGAACTGAGCGCCGAGCAGGGCATCGCGCTGGCGCTGGAATGCGAAGCCGCCGGGCTGAATGCACCGGGCATCAGCAACTCCGACGGCGCCGGCTTCAACAGCGGCCGCAGCACCGCGGTGTATGCCAACTCGCACGGTTTTTTTGGTGCCGAACGCAGCACGCATTATTCGCTCAGCTGTTCGCTGATTGCCGGCAAGGAGCAATCCATGCAGCGCGATTACTGGTATTCCACCGCGCTGCAGTTCGAGGGTCTGGATCCGGCCCGCGCCATCGGCCTGAAAGCGGCCGAACGCACCGCCGCCCGGCTCAATCCGCGCTCGGTCAAAACCGGGCAGTATCCGGTGCTGTTCGCGCCGGAACTTGCGCGTGGTCTGATTGGCTCCTTCCTCGGCGCGGTGTCCGGCGGCAATCTGTACCGGCAGGCCAGCTTCCTGCAGGATTCCATCGGTCGCCGCATTTTTCCGAAATGGCTGGACCTCTATGAAAACCCGCACATCGCGCGCGGTTTCCGTTCCGCCTATTTCGATGCCGAAGGCGTGGCCACCACGGCCAGCGCTATCGTGTCCGGCGGCGTCATCCAGCGCTATCTGCTCGGCAGTTATTCCGCGCGCAAGCTCGGCCTGCAATCCACCGGCAATGCCGGCGGCGTGCATAACCTTAAAGTCAGCGCCAATGCTGGCGATCTGAAGAGTCTGATCAAGGCCATGGGCACCGGACTGTTGGTCACCGAACTGATGGGGCAGGGCGTGAATACCCTGACCGGCGATTACTCGCGCGGCGCGGCCGGGTTCTGGATCGAGAACGGAGAAATCCAGTATGCGGTCGATGAACTGACCATCGCCGGCAATCTGGCGCAGATGCTGCCGGCCATCGAAGCCATCGGTGATGATGTCGACACCCGCTCGCACGTGCAGGTCGGCTCGCTGCTGATCGGCCGGATGACCGTGGCCGGTAACGATTCAGCCGATTAAGCAGGGGTGATTCATGAATCACCCTTACGGGATACGGATTAATGCCCGCGGGAAACCGCAAATTCCGCCAAGGACTTCAGTGCGTCGGCAGGTTCGCCAAATCGTGCCAGATGCCGAGGCATGCTTTCGGCCAATTCGGCCAACAGGGCTTTGGCGCCGTCCAGCCCGAGCAGGGCCGGGTAGGTGGCTTTGGCCTGTGCCGCATCTTTACCGGCCGATTTACCCAGCTGCGCGGTGCTGGCTTCCACATCGAGGATGTCGTCCTGGATCTGGAAGGCCAGGCCCAGATCGTCGGCGAAGGCATCCAAGGCGGCACGTACTTCTCGATCGGCATCGGCAACAATCGCCGGCAGCCGGATGGCGGCCTTGATCAGTGCGCCGGTTTTCAGCGCATGCACATTCTGCAAATCCGCCAAGCTGAGTGCTTTTCCGCCGGCTTCCATATCGAGCTGCTGACCGCCGCACATGCCGCGTGAACCGGAGGCGGTCATGAGTTCCTGCAAAGCAGCCAGCTTGGCAGCATCCGGCCACTCGGCGCGCGCCAAGGTTTCATACGCCAGTGCCTGCAGCGCGTCGCCGGCCAGAATGGCAGTGGCTTCGTCGAAGGCGATATGTACCGTCGGCTTGCCGCGGCGCAGGGCATCATCGTCCATGGCCGGCAGGTCGTCGTGAATCAGCGAATAGGCGTGAATCATCTCGACAGCCGCTGCGGCTGAATCGAGTTGAGTCATGCTCAATCCGAACAGTCGGCCGGTGGCATACACCAAGCGTGCTCGCAGGCGTTTTCCGCCGTCAAGAGTGGCATGCCGCATGGCGCGGTGCAGGCGTTGCGGAGCATGGCTTTCCGGCGGCAAGACGCCGTCCAGAACGCGCTCGATGCGTTCGTGCTCAGTCGGCATCGGTTTCGCGGAACGGCGTCTGCTGTTCGGGGTTGGCGGCGTTGTTGACCATGCTGACGCGTTGTTCGGCCTGTTCGAGCGCGCTCTGGCATTGTCGATACAAGGCGATGCCGCGCTCATAGGCCGCCAGCGATTCATCCAGGCTCTGTTCGCCACGCTCCATCGCCGAAACCACCTGTTCGAGTTCTTCCAATGACTTTTCAAAGGCGGCGACCGGTGAGGCTTCTGGGACTTTCGGGGTTTTGCTCATGGCTTACTCTCTATCGCTGTGCCAGTGCAGGCGGGAGCCATGCCGGCGTGAAAGATCGTCCAACTGCGCGGAAACCAGCACCTCGCCGACGGCCAGCAGTTCATCGTGCTCATTATAAACAAAGGGCAGGGCCGCGCGCTGCCAAGGCGGCACGCGCGTGCTCAGCAGATTCTTGACGCTGTGGTGCATGGCCTGGCCGGGTAGGCGGATGCGCTCGCCGCCGTGTCGGTAGCGCACGCGCACCGAAGTGGGTGCTTCGCCCTGCCACGCCAACACGCCACCACGCGGCAGCGTCAAAGCGTCTTGGCCGTCCCACAGGACATCCCAAGCGCTGTCCTCGGATTCCGCTACCGGCTTCACGCGCAGCATCAGTGTGCCGTTCCAGAGTTGCACGGCATAATTCGGGCCATCCAAGCGCGTGTCATCGTCCGTTTCATGCATTTTCAACTGACGCAGAAATTCATGCAGGGCTTCTGCGCCGGGCGCACCCTTTCCGTTGTTATGCAACCAGGCTCGCAGAAGATGCGCCTGCAGTTCAGGCGGCTGCGCCATGAGTATGGGGAACAGCAGGCCCTGCGGGCCGCTGCAGCGTGCAAGCTGGTCCGCGATCACCGGCTGCAGCAATTCGGCATCGGCCTGCAGCAATGCCGCACTGCGGGCCAGGCGGGCGGCGGCATTCGGAAAGCGGGATTCCAACAGCGGCAAGACCTCGCTGCGTACGAAGTTGCGGTCGAAACCGGTATCGGCATTGCTGGCATCCTCGATCCACAGTAGCGCGTTGGCCTCGGCATACGCCTGCAATTCGGCACGGCGCAGCGTGAGCAATGGCCGCCAGACCTGCATTTCGCCATGTCGGGAATGCGCCTTCATATTGCCCAGGGCTTCGGTGCCGGAACCGCGCATCAAGCGCAATAAAAGGGTTTCCGCGACATCATCGGCATGGTGCGCCAGTGCCAGGGTGTCGCCGGCATTCAGGTGACGTGCAAACGCGGCATAGCGCGCGGCGCGGGCCTGTGCCTCGATGTTGCGGTAGGGATCTTCAATCCGGATGCGTTCGATGTGCAGGGCGATATCGAGCGCGTCGCAGACCGATTGGCAATGATGCGTCCAAGCATCGGCCGCCGGATTCAAACCATGATGAACGTGGATGGCCTCTAACGTGCAAGTATTCGGCAGATGCTGTTTCAGCCAGTGCAGCAGAACGCTTGAATCTAGCCCCCCGCTGAAGCCCACCCAGACCTTGTCTGAGGGCGGCGCGCAGTGGGAGCCGGGCAGGTGTTCGGTCAAGCGACGTCGTACGCGCCGTAAGCCCGCAGTCGCTGATAGCGGCGGTCGAGCAGGGTCTCGAGGGACAGCGATTCTAGATGCTGCAACTCATCCCAGATTGCCGCCTTCAGGGTTTCCGCCATGGCGGCCGGATTGCGGTGGGCGCCGCCGAGCGGTTCGGGAATGATTTTATCGACCAGCTTGTGTTCCAGCAGGCGCTCTGCCGTAAGACCCAAAGCCTGCGCCGCTTCTTCAGCCTTGCTGGCGCTTTTCCAGAGAATCGACGCGCAGCCTTCCGGTGAAATCACCGAATAGGTGCTGTACTGCAGGATGAACGTGGCGTCGCCGACACCGATGGCGAGCGCGCCGCCGGAGCCGCCTTCACCGATCACGCTACAGATCACCGGAATTTTCAGCTCGGCCATTTCCAGCAAATTGCGGGCGATGGCTTCCGACTGGCCGCGCTCCTCGGCACCGATGCCGGGGTAGGCGCCGGGCGTGTCGATGAAGGTGAACAGCGGCAGGCCGAAGCGCTCCGCCATTTTCATCAGGCGCAGAGCCTTGCGGTAGCCCTCCGGACGTGGCATGCCGAAATTGCGTTTGACCTTGCTCTTGGTGTCGCGTCCTTTCTGCTGGCCGATGACCATGCAGGGGCGGCCGTTCAGTCGCGCCAGACCGGCCACGATGGCGGCGTCATCGGCGAAGGCGCGGTCGCCGGCCAGTTCATGGAATTCGTCGAAAATGAGTTCGAAGTAATCCAGGCTGTATGGACGTTGCGGATGGCGGGACAGCTGCGAGATCTGCCAGGGACTGAGCTTGCTGAAAATCTCGGCGGTGCGTTGTTCCAGCTTGGCCTGCAGGCCTTCCACTTCCAGCTCGATATTGACGCCCGGACCCTGGCTGGCGCGTTGCAGTTCCTGGATTTTGGCTTCCAGGTCGGCAATCGGCTGTTCGAAATCGAGGAAATTCGGATTCATGGCGGTTCTCGGACGGTTCGGCGTATTTTATCAGAAGCTTACGATGCCGCACCGGCGAGGCCGGTGCTGGCCACCGACCAGGGCTTATTCAAGGCCACGGTCACTTCGGCAACCCCATCCAGCTGGCGCAATTGCGTAATCAGCGCGGCTTCGCAACGCACCGAATGCGCCGACGGCGTGCGAAGGCGGCCTTCCGCGCTGGCGGTCTTGAGTTGCAGCAGCACCGGCGTCTGGCCGGGCCGGTAGGAAGCCAATAGCGCCTGCAGGGCCTGCCAAGAGTCGGGATGGCACAGATCCAGACGGCATTGAATGCCTTTGCTGTACTGCAGCAGCAGGCTGTGGAAATCCCAGCAGTGCTTGGCCCGCAACGAGAAGCCGCCATTGAAGCTGTCTTCGCGCAGTGTACCTTCGATGACCACAATGCGGTCACGGGTCAGCAGGGAGGAATAATCCTGATGGGCCTCGCTGAAGAAAGCGCACTCTAGACCGGTCACCTGGTCTTCGATCAGCACAAAAGTCTGGTTGTCGCCGCGTTTTCGCATCTGGCTGATCAAACCGGCTACCACCACCGGCGCTTCACCGCGCCGATCTTTGCGTTCCTGCCAGGTTTTTTCAAGCCCCGACAAGGGGCAAAGTCCGAGCTGTTTAAATTCGGCCTGCCACGGATCAAGCGGATGGCCGCTGAGGAAAAAGCCCAAGGTATCGCGCTCGCGACGCAGGCGTTCTTCCAGCGGCCAGTCGCCGATGTTCGGTAAATCGATCTGAATGCTGACCGCGGGGCTAGCACCGAACAGCGATACCTGACCGGATTGTGCTTCACGCGCCATCTGCTCGGTGGCCTTCAGCACTTCCGGCAACTGCAAGGCCAGTGAGGCGCGGTTGCTGCCGAGGCTGTCGAGCGCGCCGGAATAGATCAGGGCTTCCAGCACGCGCCGGTTAAGCTTGGTTGAATCCACCCGGCGGCAGAAGTCGAGCAGATCGGTGAACGCGCCGTTGGCCTCGCGCTCAGCGGCGATGGAAAGGCAGGCGCCTTCACCGACACCTTTGACCGCACCCAGGCCGTAGCCGATGGTCTGGCGGTCGAGTGCTTTGAATTTATGAGTCGAGGTATTCACATCCGGCGGTAGCACATCGATGTTGAATCCCTTACAGTCCTGCAGGAAGTTCACCACTTTTTCAGTGTTGTCCATGTCGGACGACAGCGTGGCGGCCATGAACTGCGCAGGGTAATGGGTTTTCAGCCAGGCGGTCTGGTAGGCGATCAGGGCATACGCGGCCGAGTGCGATTTGTTGAAGCCGTACTCGGCGAATTTTTCCATCAGGTCGAAAATGCCGGCGGCCACTTTGCCGTTGATGCCGTTGTCATGCGCACCCTGTTCGAACTTGATCCGTTCCTTCGCCATTTCCTCCGGTTTCTTTTTGCCCATCGCGCGGCGCAGCAGATCGGCACCGCCCAGCGAGTAGCCGGCCAGAACCTGGCCGATCTGCATCACCTGTTCCTGGTACACGATCACGCCGTAGGTCGGCTTCAGAATCGACTCCAGATTGGCATGCGGGTAGCTGACCTCGGCGCGCCCGTGCCGGCGGTTGATGAAGTCATCGACCATGCCGGAGTTGAGCGGGCCGGGCCGGTAAAGTGCCGCCAGGGCAATCAGATCCTCGAAGGTACTCGGCTCGAGCTTTTTGATGTAATCCTTCATGCCGCGCGATTCGAACTGAAACACTGCGG
>Ga0315904_10010025_pt1 | contig 12306 bp, 9 predicted proteins | sample LakEriMetagenome_6_FD_203529 | JGI IMG/M metagenome (GOLD analysis project Ga0315904, IMG submission 203529) | Freshwater fungal communities from buoy surface, Lake Erie, Ohio, United States - Buoy 12 MA120 | ecosystem: Environmental > Aquatic > Freshwater > Lake | place: USA: Lake Erie, Ohio...
TTGGGTGGGGTACTGGGCGAAAGGGTGAGTTTTGCAGTCTTGAATGCATACGAATTTTCTCAAACCAAGCTAACTCTCCAAGTTGCGGAAGGATCGAAACCATCCAGCTGGTGTATTCCAGTTCCTGAAAACGTGCGACGGTACCGGCAGGGAACCTGCGAAAACTTATCTCATGTTCGATCAGTGCTAAACCGATTTGTTTCATATGATTGTTGCAGGAAGCTCTTCTCGCTGCTTCGCGGGCCGCTTGTACGGACGTCAAAGTCAGTCCAAGCAAGATACCGCTGATCGCGATGACCACCAACAACTCAACCAACGTAAATCCACGGCGACACATCACAACTCATCTCTACCGTCTAAATTTGAAGTATATAAACACAACAACTGCTAAACCAAATGCACCGATAATGAACCAACCCCATAGTCCGAGGCCGCTTCGTGTGGGCATCCCTGTTGGCTCTGCGAATCCCCAGTGAGTCAGGTACGCTTTGCCATCGTTATAAACAACATCCGCATCCGTTCTCACAATGCTGTAGCGCGAGTAAGTGTTCCCTGAAACCTCAAGCTTCTGTGGTACCAAACCCCTACCTTCAGCGGAGTAAGTCCACTCAGCAATTAGCTTGCCGTCATCCATCCTTTGGCCAACCAGCGACTTTGAAACAGGCTCACCATCCGAGCCTCTGACCCCTGACTTAATCATCATTTCAACCATTTCCTCAGAGATAACTTCTCCTTTGCGTATCAACTCCATTCTTGAAGGCCAATACGGGTAATCTTTTAGAAGAAGTAGCTTCCCTTCCTCAAATGGGAATCGACCGCTGGCATACATATCTTTGTTTATACCGAAGGTTACCTCCAAAAAGCCTCCACTTTGCTGCATCTCCAAAGATGCAAAATTACTGGCTTCCGTCATGAACAGCAATTCCCGCCAAACAACGGGTAGGCAGAGTAAGTTTGCACCGGCTCCATATCCCTCTCGGCAGAGAACCTCCCATGCTTGCGATTCGATCTCGCAACTTGGTTTAACAGCAGTGATCGACCATTCATCTTGTCCTTTAATGCGTCCAAGTTGAAACGAATAGCGAGGGTTATTTCCAGTAACGCTAACAAACGTCCCATCACGTTTTTGAATGGAATAGAAACTAAGCCCACTTCGCGCAATCTCACATTCGACTGTTGTTGCGGTCTTTTCGCCTGAAGGGAGAACCTCAATTTTGTATATCCCTGTGCAACGGGAAGCAACCGATCCAACTTCGGCGTTCCATGCAGCCGAAATAGCATCCCATGTTTGAGCACGTAAGGTACTACTGGAAATGCAAATCAACAGTATCCATAGTCCCCTCATAGTTTTACGCTCCGAGTCGGGAATCCGGCCAACCGACGCTCAGCCCATGTTAGACACCATATCCGATCCCCCCCCCGAATCAAGCATTTTCCAAAATTTTTTGAGAATTGGTTTCGGTTTGATTTCTCCATAAAATCATGTCCGATGGGAGGAACGATTTCCCCGACGCAGTGTCCCCAAGTCGCGACGACGAAGAGCTTGCATTAGCTTCGAGTCAGAACATCGCCAAGCTCGTCTCGAACGAGTCAGGCTCTTCCTTTGCGTCATTGCGCTTTTGCGTCTTTGCGTTTATTTCTCCGAAACAGCCTGGATCTCTACGGGAGATCCATTACCTAAACGGCTTATACCTCAGATGCATTCCCCTCCTGAAATCCTATTTAGTTTAACCACTCCAACGCCTTGGGGACCGCGGCTTTGAGTAATGGTTCATAGTGCCCCTCTCGCTCCAACTCTAGGAAATCGACTTTGCCCCCCGCTTTGCGAAGGGCATCGACGTAGTCTTTCGTGCCCTTGAAGGGTTCATTGTCATCGTTTTTCGCATGAGCGATAAAGACAGGGCATCGCAACTTGGAGATGTAAGTGATGGGAGATCCGCTGACGATGTAGTTATTGAGGTTTGGCAGAAACTTGGCCATCGCAGGCTCTTGGACCAGGATATCTCCGAATCTAGGCTTCAAGTCAGTAACGGGAGCCAATGCAATGCACTTACTGATCCGAGGATCCTTGGACGCAAGCAACAGCGATAGCGTGGCTGCCGAACTGTGTCCCCAGATGATCAAACGCTTAGGATCGGCCATTGGCAATCGAGCTAGAGCAAAATCGATAGCAAGTTTTCCATTTTCCACACCGGCATCGGAGGCCACGAAATTGGAGTAGGCTTGTCTCAGCAAAGGCATGTAGGTCGGGCCATTGGTTGGGCTCACGTTGGTGGGCATTGGACCATCAATATCAAAGCTGATGGTGATCATCCCAGCCTCCGTGAATGGCAAAAACTCGGAGTCGGGTTGAGGGATTTCGATACTCGCACCGTGAAGCAATGGTGTACCCGCAGGAGCTTCAAACACGACCGGCAAGGATTTATCAGCATGGGTTCCTTTGGGGATAAACACGTTCAACTTTAGTGATTTATTGCCTTGCCTTGGTAGCTCGAAACGATGCCAAACGATGCCGGTATCGCCGAAGGGCTTGGGTTCACCGAGTTTAGGAAAATCGCGTGACGTTGACGATGGAAGGTTGGCCTTCGGTGGTACCACCAGCGGCTCACTGGCGGATGGAATATTTGGCGATTTCTCGGGAGTTGAATCGATCACGTTCGGTCCCTGAACTATCGGTGATAGGAAAAAGAAACCGACAGGAATAAGGACCAAAGCTACGGCACCTGCGGCTGCGATCGCAATGATCCAGCCCCAAGGCGTCGAAGAGGCCTTCGCTTCGGTAACCTTCTTGCTGGGGCTGGTCGACATTGGCATGCTGTAACTTGCAGCTGGAAGATCGAAAAGATCATCCTGAGTCGAAACATGATTGGCTGGTTTGGGTTCGTTCAGAGATGAGGCAGGACTAGGCTTGGCAAGCTGCATTTTCTTGCCACATTTCGGACATGCGATGATTTTTCCTAAGGCCTCTGAAGAGACTTTCAGTAGTGCTTGGCAACCGCTACAACGAATCTGCAACTTCTTACTTTCGGGCATGGCGTGCATTCCTATCGGTGGCAAATAACCTGATGGAACCCAATTCAGGCGGGGAGAATTTCCCAATGTTACTGCGATTGTAGCAAATCGAGATAGTTCCTTCGGAGGGCTCTTCCTCGGAATTTTTTGGGTAAAAGGTTCTGTCATAAACTCGGGGACTGTCCCTAGTCATGTCAGTGATAAACTTGGGGAAAAACTCGGGGACTGTCCCTGCAAATACTCGGGAAATACTTAGGGACTGTCCCCAATCATGGCAGTGAAAAGCTCAGGGACTGTCCCCGAGTTAGCAAGGGACTGTCCCCGAGTTAGTTAGGGAAACGACCGCAATGAATTGGGCGGTCGGTGGTGGAATCGAGCGGCGATTCCACCCAAAAGATAGGTTTAGAGACCAATTCAGGCGACTTTTATCCCGCCTTGGCGCGCACCGCATGCGCTGAGCCACTCCGGCCCTTCAAAAGGAATCCATCAGCGCACCCTCAAGCCCCCTTCTCGCCCCCTAACTGGACTACCATCTAGTCCGTCTCGGGACGAATCCCGTCGGCTCAGCAGCTTATCTTCCCCTCCCCTTGCCTCCCGTTTATCTCCCGCTCGAAGCCTTTGCTTGATAAGCCTTCAGTGAGCCTTGAGCTTGCTCGGGAGAACTCGTGGGAGAGAAACTCAGGGCAAGAGCTTTCGCAGGAGACCCTATTGAGCCTGGGTACCCTCTGGGCCTGATGATCTGCCTGATTCGGATGCTTTGTCATCCGAAGAGTCCCGCTGCGCATCCGGATCAGGCTTACAACCAGCCCGATATCGATACATCTCGCCAAACTCTCGGGCTTGACGAAGCACCAGTTCAGGCCCCAAACTGTGGTTCTTGAGACACTCCGGAACATCCTCGGGTATCGTTGCATCGGCTCGGAACAACTTATGTTTGATACACCATCTCAATGCGTCCAAGTACTCTTCGACGGTGTAGTCCAAAAATCCTTTGTCGCTACACCTGTAGCCATCCTTGTGCAACTGAGGATCATTCGATGCGGTCTCCAACTTGACCAGGCTCATGAACTCACCTTTGGATAGATTCGAAATCGACATTGGTGCCTTTTTTTTGCGGTCTTTACCCTGCGTGTTTTCCTGAGCTTGCGAAGCAGACTCCTTGGGCGATGATTCGATCGGCACCGTTTCGTTTTCGCTCTGGGGCTGATTTGCTACCGGGGCTTGCTCGTCCTCTTTGGCCTTTTGCTTCGACCGGATCATGTCGAGCCGAATCTTGGCCGACGTGTAGTCGTAGTCATCGATACCCTGGGCCATTGCGGCTTGAACTGCATTGAGGTCGACATACAAGCAGCACCCGAGCAGATAATCCAGGTCTTCGATCACTGTCGCATGAAATCGGCCTTTCCAAAACGGCCCCTTGGAACCTCCATCTTCCCGATTGGCCCTTTGGGCAACTTTTTGGCAGCAAAGCCGCATCCACCAACTGATGCTGCTCAACTGAGCTCGGATTTTCTTGATCCTCTTTTTGTTCTTCGCCAGGGTATCGATCTGCTCATCCTTCGGCGGGATCGGCACATACTGAACCTTGTCGTCGACCTTCTGACGTTTTTTCGATTTTGGACAAAGGGTCAACCAACGCCGAGCGACCTCACGGTTGCTCCATTTTTTGACAACATCAGGCCTGGATCTTAGGACTTGGTGGATGTGATTGTCCATCACGCAGAAATCGAGAAGGTCGATCGCCATGAGCGAGCTTTGGAATTCCAGGATATCGACGATCCAAACTTTGCGATGGGAGTTTTGGGTCCTGGTTGCGAAATCCTCGCCCAGAAGAAACAGATTCCGGGCCGTCTTTGCCACGGCATGCACAATGGTGACTTCTTTGGGGTTTATCAAACTGCCACGGGTTTTACGAGACATAGAAGTAGCCCTCCTGACTGATAAGCAGATACATCAACACAAATCGTTCCGCCTAGGGACCGGAACATGCATTGTGCAGAAACAGGGGGGGGAGGTGGTGGATTTGGTACAAAAAACATTTTGTGAATTCACGATCGCCGACCATGAACCTCACTCGTAAGGCAGTCGAGCGAGTACGGCATCTTATTCTTCAGGATGCCCAAAGGTATGACTAGAATGGTTTTTCAAACAGAAACGCGACCGAAAACCCTTGGTTCTTCGGTCGCTTCCATTGCATAGACTACGAGACTATCGGGGAGATGAATAGGTTTAGAGCTTCAGAATGAAATCGCCCCACCCCGAGCTTCCTGGAACACAGCCCTTTCCTTCCCGAACAAGTCGAAAAAACTCATATCAAAGTTTCTTCTGTTCGCTTGGATGGATGTTGCTGGACGCCCTAGCGGGATGTTCGAAGCGATGACTTCCAACAAATCTCTTTGAAAACAGGGCTCGCCCACTCTGCTAAGATTAAGCTTAGGGCAAAATGGTTGTTGATTTGAAGCCTGCTGTTTGGGAGAACCACATGTCCACGAAAAAGACGGCGAACAAGCCCGCAAACAAACCCGCGAAAAAGCCTGCAAAAAAGGGGACCGCACCGTCCGCTGCAAAGGCTCTCAAGCCGTCCACAGCGAAAGCGCCGGCTGCGCGCATGGAGCTCTCGGAAATCATGGCCATCCTTGAGACGCTTGGTACCGAGCAGACCCGCAAGACCTGGGCGCGACACGGCGCGAAGGGGCCGATGTTCGGCGTCCTCTTCGGCGAACTTTTCAAATTGATGAAGCAAATCAACGTCGATCACCAACTCGCGCGAGAGTTGTGGGCCACCGGTAACGTCGACGCGCGGAACCTTGCGATGAAGATTGCCGATCCCATGGCGATGACACCCAACGAACTCGACCACTGGGCAATCGAGAACCCGATGCCCATGTGCGGCCTCTACATCGCGACGCTCGCGGCAGAAGGCCCGCATGCGAGGATCAAACTTAGCGAGTGGCTCAGCTCGTCGAACGAGCGGTTGCTCGCGTCGGGGTGGACGCTTCTTGGCCGCCTCTCCGACCTCGACGAGTCGTTCCCGGAGGACAAACTTCTCAGTGCCGTCGAAGTGATTGAGAAGTCGATCCACTCCGCGCCCAACGAAGTCAAGAGTGACATGAACCGGACGCTGATCACGATTGGCGGTCGAAGCTCCGCGATGCGTAAGGCCGTGCTCGCTGCGGCGAAGAGAATCGGCGAAGTGACCGTCGACCACGGCAAGACCGCCTGCAAGACACCGGACATCGCCCAAGCCGTCGAGAAGTCATGGGCGCACTTCGGGGCGAAGTTCGGATCTCCCGCCGCGCATGAGCGATCGATGAAGTCAATGCGCCGCCGTTGCTAAAACGCACGGAACGACTGCACTGCGTCGGGCCAGTAGACCCGATCTAGGGAACGAAAAACTAACGCGCCGATCCGTAACCCTGGTTGGCCATTACCCCACTTCCTGGGGTGCTATAAGCCGACGGTTGCTCGACGATGCTGAACTCCGCCCAAATCGGATTGTGATCCGAAACCTTCAACGCCTCCTCCATCGATATCCCATAGAGCGTCGACATGTCCAATACTCCTGCTCGCCCCACAAACTCGTTGGTGGGACCTCGGTCAAACAGAATATTGTCATACAATTCCGTGCGTCGTGTGTTGGTCGGCTGGTCCCGAATCACCCAGTAAATCCCAGGCACCTGCGCTAGATTACCGAACTTCGACGGCGCTGCATTCAAATCACCCATCATCATCACGTCGTCCTCCCGGGCCGTCGACCACTCATACTCCCGGACCACTTGCAAGACGGTATGCATCACCGGCAACTCCTGCTTGACCTCACCAGGATCGGTGTGAATGTTCATCAACGAAAATGTAAACGGTGGATAGCCCGCCGGTACGCGCGTGGCAAATCGGCCTACCAACGGCTCGCGATGCAATAAATCCGCCGTGTCGTTGACCGTGTAACTGGCCGACGGACTCGATAGAATCCGAGTCGTGTCATAAACGTAACAATACTGCTCCTTGGAATCCGTTCGACCCAATCGAGGCCCTAAGATGTAGTCGTATTTGGCTCCTTGCGAATTGACCATCTGAATCAACTGAGGCAATACCGTTTGGTCCGTCGCGCGCACCTCCTGGATACCGATAACGTCGAATAATCGCAAAATCCTTACAATCCGATCCACTACCACCGGATCGGTCACTTTCTTGACCCCAAAAGCCTGAATGTTGAAACTTGCAATCAATATCGTCTGCTGCGTCCGATTCGGTACCCCCAAAGCTCCACTCGCATCCGATGGACGCATCGAACTCATCGCCCGCGTCGGACCACCACTCTGCGCGATCGGACCGGTCGATCCGGTCGGCGGCAATACCATCGCAGTGGCCGAATCCGGTCCACCGCTAACACCTACGCCAACACCGACGCGAGCACGGATATCCTCCACCTCCTCGCAGCCAATCGTCGCTGTCATCCAAACCAAGATCCATAGCCCGTGCAGGCCGGAGTTTCGGAACATCCCTAGCCTCCATGCTCGGGAAACCCTAGAACCATCGATTATGCTATTCCCGAAGGCCTTTCGATGCCCATGCACCCAAAACCCCGGAATCGCCAAAGAATGTCTTTAGCCTCTTGAGACCCTCAAGCACAACACGAGTTTGATCCCGATTCGTACTTACCCCGCAGCTAAATGAAAATCGATCTGCTCATCACCGAACTCTTCACCGGCGGCGCCGAACGCTGCTGCACAGAACTCGCTGGCTATCTCCAAGCACACGGACACTCCGTCCGCGTCATCTCCATCGCGCCGGCTCCAACGACTCGCGTCGATTCGCTCCTCTACGAACATCTGAAAGCTCTTAAAATCCAAACGGTTTTCTTAAACGCTAGCAATACCTACCAACTCCCCTGGGCACACTCGCGACTCGTACAATGGATCCGAAGCGATCCACCCGATCTGGTCCAATCCTTCCTCTGGCATGCAAACCTCTTGGGGGCCTGGTGCTACTCCAAACACCAAATCCCTCAGGTCGCAGGGGTCCGAGTCGTCGAACCTCGACGCTGGCGCAGCCGTTTGGCTTGGTTCTGGCGCTGCTATCCAAAAAAAGTCGTCTGTGTGAGCCATGAGGTCGCCCGATGGGCCTCGCGATACGAAGGCATCGACTCAGACCAATTGGCTGTGATCCCCAATGGCATCGACCTGGACGTTATTCCCGCATCGGCTAAGCGCGAAAAAATCCTCCTGTTCATCGGACGGCTCGAACCCCAAAAAGGGATCGACGTGCTCCTTGAGAGAACACCCGCGATCCTCCAGGCCCTCCCCGAACATCGCTTGGTCCTCATCGGCGATGGATCCTGGGCCAAGGCTTGGTCCCAATGGGCCCAACACTCGCCCCTGGCACACCGCGTTGAACGGCTCGGTCGTCGCGCCGATGTCCTCGACTGGATGGCCAGATCGGAACTGCTCCTGCTACCGACCCGTTACGAAGGGATGCCCAACGTGGTGCTCGAAGCCATGGCGGTCGGCCTACCCATTGCGACCATGCACGTCGAGGGGATCGAGGACCTGCTAGGGAGTTCCCTAAACGAACAATCCGCACCCCGAGACGATTGGGATGCTTGGGAAAAACTCCTGATCGGACTTGCACAAAACCCGTTAACCCTCGAACGCCTCGGGATTTTCAACCGAAAACGGGTCGAGGAGAACTTCGACCTCCATGCGCAGATGAAGAAATATGAACTCCTCTACCAGGAAATATTGAGTAAACTACCTACACGACGAGGCCATGCTTTGTAATCCGAACTTTTAAGGCCCCCTAATCTGTGACGTTTACAAACATCCTTCGAATCGCCATCGCAGCACTTGGCAAGAACAAGCTGCGGGCCGGTCTGACCATCCTCGGGGTCGTCATCGGAATCGCCGCAGTCACCGCCATGGTCTCGATCGGCACAAGCGCCAGCGAACTGGTCCAAGGTGAATTCAAAAACCTCGGCACCAACGTCATCGTTATCTCCCCAGGTAGCCGACAAGCCCGAGGGGCTCGTACCGGACAGACCCCTTCGCTGACCGTCTCGGACGTAACGGCTATCGCACGCGAGTGCCCCAGTGTGCTTGCAGCAAGCCCCTTGGTCGGAGCCGTCGGCCAGGTCATCAGCGGAAACAACAACTGGAGACCCCGCGATCTGGTAGGTGTCGGCTCAGACTACTTGCTGGTCCGCAACTGGCAGGTCGATTCGGGCAGCTTCTTTACCGAAGGCGACATCAACAACGCCAATAAAGTCTGCGTCGTCGGTGCGACTGTCGTCAAAAAACTATTCCAAACCGCAAACCCCATCGGTCAAAACGTCCGTATCAAAAACATCCCCTTTGAAATCGTCGGGGTCCTGGTCAGCAAAGGCGCCAACATCGTCGGGGATGACCAAGACGACGTCGTTCTGATGCCCTTTACCACCGTCCGAAAACGACTCCAAGGCTCGAACTTCAACAACGTCGATGTCGCTCTGGCCTCGGCCCGCTCGACCGAACTGATGACCGTCGCCCAACAAGAAATCGAATCGTTGATGATGGATCGTCACCGCATCTCCATGGGCCAACCCCCTGACTTCCAAGTCGCCAATACCACCGAGATCGCTAGCGCCTTTGGGATCGTCACCGGAACCCTCACGGCCATGCTCGCCTCGATCGCCGGGATCTCCCTGGTCGTCGGAGGTGTCGGAATCATGAACATCATGCTCGTTTCGGTCACCGAAAGAACCCGGGAAATCGGAATCCGTATGGCCGTCGGAGCACGGCCCCAAGACATCCTCATGCAGTTTTTGGTCGAAGCCATGCTGCTGTCGGTCGTCGGAGGAATCGTCGGCGTGACCCTCGGCATCCTCGGCTCAGTCGGTCTGACCATGGCCATCAACGCCCTTTCAAGCGGTCGGGACTGGCCGATCATCGTCAACTACTGGGCTGCCCTCATCAGCTTGATCTTCTCGGCCTGCGTCGGAATAGGATTCGGTTTCTACCCGGCTTGGAGGGCCAGCAAGCTCGATCCGATCGACGCCCTGCGGTACGAGTAGCCAAATTCCCCAGGCGATCCGGGTTTTCCTGGAAATACCGCCGCTTTGCGGAGAATTCCTCGCGACAATTTTCCAAATATAATTCATCATTGGACAAATCTCTGAAGGTCCTCCTTTCCACCCTACTTTTCCTTCTGTCCCCTTAGATCCAAAGAGTGAACGACGAAGACGAACTGATCCAGTTGGCACTCGCCGGAAAAAGCACTGCCTTCGAAACCTTGGTACTCCGCTACCAGGACAGACTCTACACGGCCATGATCAGCGTCGTTGGCAGCGCCGACGAAGCCGAAGACGTCGTCCAGGAATCGTTCATCCAAGCCTACCTCAAGCTCGATACGTTCCAACGCAACAGCCGCTTTTTCACCTGGCTCTACCGCATCGCATTCAACTTCGCACTGGCTCGACGCCGACGCCGCAAAAACCACCAGTCCCTCGACGAGTCTCGCGAAAACTCCGGCGCTGAACCCGAATTCGATGGCGATGGACCCGACCTGCGCATGAGCCGCAACGAAGACATCCAACTCGTCCACCGAGCCCTCGCCCTGCTGTCCGAAGACCACCGGTCGATCCTGGTGCTTCGCGAAATGGAAGACCTCGCCTACGAAGACATCGCCGAAGTCCTCAAAATCTCCATCGGTACGGTTCGCTCCCGATTGAACCGCGCTCGAGCTGCCCTAAAACAACAACTCGAAAAATTCCCCGAGTGGAACCCCGATCGATAACCGGAAATCTAGCTCAGCGAACTTTCAAGCCAAGCAAACTCGCCATCTGACCAAACTTCAACACCCATAACCCACCCCTTGGCTAATTCCCCGGCTGAACACCCGCAGGCGGCAATCCAGCTCCCGGTTCTCCAGCTCCCGGCGCCGGCAATCCAGCTCCCGGTACTCCAGGTGCCGGTACTCCAGGTGCCGCTGCCGCAGGAGCCGGACCAAACGGATTGCCGAAGCCTGGGATCCCCAAGTTAGGTAGGTTCGGTAACCCCGGCAGACTCGGCATCGGAAACTGAGAACTACCCGACGCGCCGCTAGCCCCTCCCCCCAAAGGTTGCAAAGGGCCAAGCGTGTTGGACAACGGACCGAGCAACTTGTTGAGCCCCTTGTCGATCTGCTTTTGCGCTGCGCCGGCCAAGGCGCTGGTCGCAAGTTGCTGGCCGAGTTGGATCATCCCGCTGCTGTCGAGCTGCGGTCGCGAGACATTTCCTCGGATCGGAATCTGAATCATCTGGCCTGCTAACGGCTGCAATGCCGGTGTCTTATCGACCCACTCCTTGAGGATCGGCACGCCCGCGATGAGTTCCAAGCTTCCGTCGAGCCCGACAGATCCGGAGGTCGTAATCAGCACATCCCCGGCTTGTATCTTCATGTCCTTGTGAGTCACCCGACCGCGATCGACCGCAAAGGCGATGTTCTGCTCGGGCAACTGCAGCCAACTCGTCGGCTGGCCCCCTGCATCGCTCGCACCGGCACCTCGACGCAGATTTCGAATCTGAGTGACCAACGCGAGGAGTTGATCGGCAAGCGGGCCGGGACCGACGTTGGCTCCATGGACATAGAGCCGTCCCTCGACCGTCTGACGAAACGACTCGGTAGGATACACTTCCGCCCGATCGATATCGAGCGTGAGATTCCCTTGGACGCTCGTCACATCGGCCAGCAACGGTGTGACGTACTTGAGCCACCCTTGGCACATCTGCCGTGTGATGGCAACATTCTCGATGACGCGCTGCTGCGTTTGACGGAAAACCATCGGCTCGGCAGTCAAATCGCCGTCGAGATTCCATCGCAACACTCCTTGGGAAACAGGAAACTCCGCCTTGGAAGCAAACCGACCGTTTTCGATGACCAAGGGAATATCTGCCCCTCCGATATCGATACCTACGACATTGGCGCTGTCCCAGCCGATGCTCGAACGGGCCGTAAGCGACTCGGTCCATTTGCGATTCGGTGCGCTGACCCAGGTCACCTCCAAAGGTTGCGTTTTCTGCCCAGTCGCAGCGAGCATCCCGCCGGTGTAAGGTCGCAGCCGCTCGGCGGCTCGCGCCGCATCGTAGGTCACGCTCCCTTGGGTCTGGACGACCGTCGTGCCTGCTTGTTGGCTCATCTGCGTTGCTCCCCCATAAGCGAGCCATTCGGTCTGCAGGAGGATCTGTGGCAATTGGAGCTGACCATCGGCGAATCGATACGAACCGTCGACGGTCATGACCGCTTGGGGCTCCTCCCACAACAAGCTCTCGGAACTCGGAGCCG
>Ga0315904_10010026_pt1 | contig 12306 bp, 12 predicted proteins | sample LakEriMetagenome_6_FD_203529 | JGI IMG/M metagenome (GOLD analysis project Ga0315904, IMG submission 203529) | Freshwater fungal communities from buoy surface, Lake Erie, Ohio, United States - Buoy 12 MA120 | ecosystem: Environmental > Aquatic > Freshwater > Lake | place: USA: Lake Erie, Ohio...
CTGCTTCTTGCACGGCACTGAGTCGGCACCTGACACAAGGTCGGCGGTTAGCCCCACTGGCAAGCTGACGTGGTGTCAGCAGATCGCCCTGACTCCAGTTTGACCCGATTCGGCTCTGCGAGGCGTATCGGGATGGTGGTTGGTTTCACCGATTCTCTGTCGGCCCGTGTTTCGCCCAAAGCATCCCCCGCTGCGAGTGTTGCGCCAAGCTTACCCGCACGATGAAATACGTTCTTGCTACTTGCACTTACTTTTCCTGCCCAACTCACGAGCAAACTTGAGCAAGCCAGCTCGGCCTGAATCATCGAGTTGATAAAAGCGCTCGATGAGTTCAATGGCCTGTAATGGGGTCAGATCGGAGGCTGATGGGGCTACCAATGGGGCTACGGATGGACCTTTTTTTCGTTTGCCCAATGAATTTGCAGGGGATTTTGTTGAGGGTTCGCTACCAGATGGGTGTATTTCCTCCCTTCCTTCTCTTGCCAGGATTCTTCCAGGCGCTCTAGTGCACGCGACGCTGCGGGCGGGTAATCAAACTCCTCAAATCAATCCAGCGTGCTACCGATATCCTGGCCCGCTGGGCCACAAACCGTCAAAGACAATCAGCGCGGTAACAAAGCCTGGGTTCCAGTAATTCCTTAAGAGGCCCCTGAAAGTTTACAGCCAAGCCACAATTTAACCGTCGGTTATTCCCACAGGAACGCTCATGGCGGCCTAAGCAAAATCAGGCGACCACCTGGTAGAGATACTGCTGAAAACCGGAAAACATCTCTCCTATCTCATCCGGTCGCCCGAGATCCGCAATGGCATCGGCGATCGAGTTGTTGTACCTGAGCCGCAAAAGCGGTGTCAGCTTTTCCTGGTCCAACTCCCGCACTCCTTCGGCCACATAATGGGACAGGACAAAATCGAGGAATGCCTGCTGCTTGTCATTGAATGAGGCACTAATGCTCACCCTTGCCTGGGTGGCACGTTCCTCGCGGGTTTTGGTCGGTGCCGCGTAGGCGACGTACGACAGTACATCGAACAAATCGCTGTTCTGGGCATCGACGATCCGCTGCATCTCTGCCATTTGCTCGCCTCCGAACCCATTCTCGGCAAGCTGTTCCAAGAGCTTGGACCGCGTTCCTGGGACGCTCCAGATGGCTCGCAACTCGGCTTCGTCTTTGAAGAACTCAGGCAGCTTGCCGAAGAGCAACTCCATGAACTGCTGAGCCGACATGGGCGTTCCATCCGGATGCCAGAAACTGGTGACCATCATGTGCTGGATCGTTCGCTCCTTGCCATCGGCTAGCTTCACTTTGGCTTTTTGGCGAGGGGGAAGGAACTCCTTAGGCTTTTCGTTGACCGCTTTGGGTTCTCCAGGCAATCGCGGCTCTTTGGGCGTGGGCTCGATGGGTTCGCCATCCCACTCTGGATCGCTGAAGTGATGGTGGGCCTTCACAAAGTCGTAGATGGTGAAGTAGTCCTTACCCTCGTAAAGTCGCGTACCTCGCCCAATGATCTGCTTGAACTCGATCATGGAGTTGATTGGTCGCATCAGCACAATGTTTCGCACATTGCGGGCATCGACCCCAGTCGAAAGCTTCTGGGAGCTCGTGAGTATCGTTGGGATCGTCTTTTCGTTGTCCTGAAACGCTCGCAGGTACTGCTCGCCAAGCTCACCGTCATCGGCAGTGACCCGAACACAGTAGTTAGGGTCTTGGCTGGTCTTGTTCTGATTAACTAGGTCGCGGACAACCAGAGCGTGGAGTTGCGTAGCGCAAAAGACAATCGTCTTTTCATTTTGGTTGATCTGCTCCATGAACAACTTGACACGATGAGCTTCGCGTTCCTTGATCTCGATGATCTTGTTAAAGTCGGCTTCTTCGTATCGCTTACCAGCTTCAATCTCTCCCTCGACTAACGTGTCGTCGGGTGTGAAGACATACTCGTCGAGCGTGGTCGAGATCTGCTTGACCTTAAATGGGGTAAGAAAGCCGTCGTTGATCCCGTCCTTGAGAGAGTACGTGAAAACCGGCTCGCCAAAGTAGGCGTAGGTATCGACGTTGTCTTTGCGTTTGGGAGTGGCGGTTAATCCAAGCTGCACGGCGGGCGCAAAGTATTCGAGGATGCCTCGCCAAGTACTCTCGTCGTTCGCTCCCCCCCGATGGCATTCGTCGATAATGATGATGTCGAAGAAATCGGGAGGATACTCGCCGAAGTAGGGGGAAGGCTTTCCGTCTTTGGTTGGTCCGCACATGAAGGTCTGGAATATGGTGAAGAACAAGCTGCCGTTCTTCGGAACCTTGCCTTTCTTCTTGATGTCACCAGGTTCTATACGAACCATCGCATCTTCGGGGAACGCTGAAAAAGCGTTGTAGGCTTGGTTGGCGAGGTTATTGCGATCGGCCAGAAACAGAATACGCGGACGGCGGGATGGTTCACGGCTCAAGTTCCAGCGGCTTTGAAACATCTTCCAAGCGATCTGAAACGCAATAAACGTCTTCCCTGTGCCCGTCGCCAACGTCAGCAGTATTCGCTGTTTTCCTGTAGCGATGGCTTCCAAGACTCGCTCGATCGCGATGTCCTGATAGTATCGACCTTGAAAGTACCCCCCTTTGTCCTCGAAGGGCACGTTAGCGAAGCGATCGCGCCATGCGTTGACCTTGGCAAAAGTCATGTTCCAGAGTTCTTCGGGCGAGGGATAAGCGGCGATCTCTCGCTCTTGCCCCGTCTCCATGTTGATGGCGTAGATGCCATGTCCATTGGTGGCGTAGGTGTGTCGAATGGAGAGCTTGGCAGCATATTCCTTCGCTTGGCCTACACCGAGAGTCAGGGGTGACGCTGCCGCTTTGGCTTCGACCACGGCGAGCTTGGTGTTGCGATATTCGAGCACATAATCTGCCGTCAGGGCTTTGCCCCGTCCGCCATGTCCATGGATACGACCCAAGGTGATCGGATACTCTCGCCGGATACGGCTACCCTCGACGACACCCCAACCCGCCGCTTGTAAGGCGGGATCGATCAACTCGGCTCGTGTCTCGGATTCGTTCATGGATGCCTACTGATGTTGCAAGCCGCGAACAATCGTATCGATCAGTTTTGGATACCTTCGGCGTTGCCGTTCGGATTCGAGCCAGTTATTGATCGCCTCGACAACCTCAGCATTCCAGCTCTCTTCTTGTCGTAGAAGATCGTTCTGCACCAGCCAGTAACTGACTGCACACCACGCCCAGAGCGGTGCATGGTCTGTGAGATGGCATTCAGGTGGTGGGAAGCCCCCTGGCCCGCGAATCCCATTCATGTACTGATGCACCAGTTGTCGACTGCGTCCCATCCTTCTTGCTATCTCAGAGGCAGTCACGAGGTTGCATTCATCGACTCGCAATACTTCGGCTCCGATCTTGGCTTTACGAACATCATGGATCGCGCTGATGATCGCATCTTCCAGTGAAACTGCCGATCGACTGAACTCGATGTACAGTCGACCGTACTGCATACTTACAGTCGCATCGTCACAGCCCGCTTGAAACAAGGCGTCTTCGACCGCCGATGTCAGTTCACTAACACCGCCGACGATCAGGGCGAAATCATATTCCATCTCACAAGTTCTTGTGGTCGGATTCATTATTCATTACCTTCTTCGAGTTCATCGCCATCGATGTTGTTTGGATCATTGCCGTGAGGGCATCGATCTACCACGTTTCGGATTTGCCTCGCATGATTTTCTGGACTTCTCGGGGTGGGCCAATCAGAACGAATGCATTCATCAGCTTGATAAAGCTGTTCCTTGAGTTCATTTTCGCGGCAAGTTAGAGCGGTTGACATGAGCGGATGGTCGGCGACCAATTGCAATAAATGCTGGACATGTATCAATTGTGCTTTTAAGAAAGATATTTCGGTTGGTGTCGCCATTTCTAGCCGTCCAGATACTGTAACTTGGAAATTAATCTTTAGAAGAGTATAGCCCCTTCGCTATTGTAAATTAAGTAACGGTTCTGATGATCCAATGTACCAGTACGTTCGTGTCAAGCGAGATAAGATCGTTAGCCCGTAGCGTCATGAAATCTGCTCCAGGGCGGCCTCGATTTCCTCTTCTGTTTCATCACCCGGCCAACGTCCCATGATGGCAGCCATTCCGCTACGTGTACCTTGAGTTTTTCGCAAGCGGTTCGGATCAAGTCGGCTTGCGCTGGCAACCGGCGGGGTCGAGAAAATGGACGATCCGTTGGCTCCGTCCTCGATCGATTCGGCTTCCACTCGCAAAAGATTACCCGAAGCACGGAAGATGCTGGTTCCGAGAACAAGGACTCGCCTTTTCCACAATTTCCGGAGCCGATCGGAAATCTCTTCGGGATAGACGCCCGCAACACGATCTCCCGAATCGAGCAGCAACGAAAAACGTTGTGTGCTCGCTTCTAAGCCGTCGAGAGCACCAACGAGTCGAATTCGATGCGGTGTTGGGGTACGACCATACAGACGAACCGAGTTCTCGGTCGTCGTTCGAGTGACTCGGACTTCACCATGCAATTCCGGCACACTTCCGGCAATCCGGAATCCGGAAAATGGGCTAGCCGAGAAGAATCGCTTGAACTTGGATACTTGATGAAGAAGCTGAGGGTCAAATGCGTCGCTATCGGTACGAACCGAGTCGATATCTCGCAGGACGTGCAACAGTAGGTCGAGCCCGGTCCATGTACCGCTGGGGCGTCCTGTTTCGAACAGCTCCTGTTGATTGTAGATTTCACCTGCGGCCTCTTTTAGTGATGGCAATTCAAATTTGAGGTGAGTTACCCCGTTGCCGCCGTGCCCAATGAATCGAAGATCACTGGCTCGCTTTAGCCAATTAGGTTGCTTGCCGGGTGTTTTACTGCGATTGCGAAATGCCATCGAAACGGCTCCACGCACGGCAACCGGCAGATCGGTCAGTAGGAATCCCAGATGATACGTAGGCAGGCGACCATCAAAATGCTGTTGGCTTTCGAGGCAAACGTCGTGTTGATACATGGTCATGGACTTGTCCTCCGCTATTGAGAACCGATGCTATTGATTTTACTCGGCCATTGTATGCCGAAGCGTTCGCAGGTCGATTTCATTTTTCGTGCATTTTCTTGTGGGAAATCACAATTTTTCGCCGAAGGCTTGGTGCAGGAGGGACTTTTTCAACTCAGCCAGCGCCGCAAGCTTTTGCTCGTAGATTTTTTGCAGCCGTTGGGTCTCGGCGGCAAGGGCGTCGAGGTGTTTTTCAAAGAGGTCGAGGGCGTTTTGGGGGTTCTGGGCGGTGTTGGTTTGGGCGGTGGCTAGTCGCACTTTGTGAAAGACAAGGTCCAAAAGGTCAATTTCAACAGTGTTTCCATAGTAGAAACGTTTATCGAGAAATCGATAGAGGCTTTTCAACCCTAAAGAAAAGCAATGCGTTGCTTAAAGACGGGTTGAGAAGAAGTTGGTCTGGATTCAGCTCTAGCAGCTTGAACGCTTTTTCAAATTTCGCGATGTACTTGGCTGCAATACCTTTGTCCTATTTCCAAATCGAGTATCCCTCGATTCCGCAATTGCCATTCCGACGTCAATTCGAACATTAGCGATTCCGCAGACGTGATCATTCACTTGACTTTAGTTCGTCCAACCTCATTTTTGGTACGATCTACTATTTTCTTGCTGGCGGTCGAATGTAACCGACTGTCATTTTGGCTTTTATTGCAGGGACTCTGATAATGGGAAGAAGCGTCAACCGCGTCGTGCTACTAGGATCTCTCGAGCGAGATCCAGAGTTCCTTCATGATGAGGGCATTGGACGGGTCGCTAGACTTATCGTTTCAACTTCCGATGCCCTAGCGTCCTTGAACCGACAAAACGATCTGTCTCAGTGTCATCAGATTGTGATTCAGGGCGAAAGTTTCATTTCTTTAGTTGAGCGAGACCTTCGAAAAGGAACAAGAGTCTACTTAGAGGGAATGCTCCAGAGCGAAGTGTGGGCCAATTCCCTCGGAAGAGAATTCAGTACATCCGAAGTAGTTGTATCCAGTGCCGATGGCAAACTAATCACCTTCATCGAAGAACTGGGCCAAACCAACAATTTTGACGTAGAGGAAAGGGACTAGCCTCGCCCAACTAGGGGCATCTTCGTCGCCATAACATCCAAAGAAAGGACATTTGCATTGAGTGGAAGGCTCGCCATGTAAACCACGGCGCGAGCGATACAATCGAGATCGATTGTTGGCTCAATGGCAACCGAACCATCTGCTTGTAAGACCCCTGTCTTAATTTCCCTTGTCATAGAAGTATTGGCGTTGCCAATGTTTATTTGGCCACACGCGATGTCGAATGGGCGGCCGTCAAGTGAAGTGGCCTTCGTTAGCCCCCAAATCGCTTGTTTTGTCGCAGTGGACGAAGCCGCGTGGGGACGAGGTGAATGCACTGCAATGGAGCCGTTATTGATTATTCGGCCACCTTTCGGCTCCTGCTGTTTCATCAATCGAATTGCCTCCTGCGTGCAGAGGAACGTTCCAGTAACGTTCGTTTCTAAGACAATTCTCCATGATTCAATTGAGATGTCCTCTATGGACTTTGGAGGAGTGCTTGCTCCGGCGTTGTTGAAAAGCACATCGAGCCGATTAAACGCCTCTTTTGTAGCAGCAAACAACGACCGAACCGACGACGGTTCGGTCACGTCAGTTGGCACAACCAAAACGTGACGTTGATTTGCCATCCGAGCCGTCTCCACCAACGCGTCTAGACGTCGACCGGCTAATACCACTGAAAAGCCATCCGTAGACAGCGCGAGCGCTGCGGCTCTACCTATACCACTCCCTGCCCCTGTGACAATTGCAACACGTGTCATATCGAATCTTGCTCTACTGTTTTGGTTCACCTTGAAGTGGAATCTACCGCCTCATAGCTAACGAAGTTTGAGTGCATCCTGCACGGGGATTTCGCCGCGTCGTGCGGCGAAGGTTTATCGCATAGTGCCAAAGTCGGAATGGAAGGGAGCAGATCTTCGTGAAGGCCCGCTCCTCATTCCGACTTCACGACGCTCAGGTTGCACCTCTGCAAGAGCCTTATCCTTCGTGAAGATACCTTTGTTGTAATCGCTTCGAAGCCACTAGGCAACGTGTTTCGATGCAGTTCGTTTCTCTTGACGCAACTTGCCGTAGCTCTGAGGGTAGTAGGGCCTAGTTCGAACATGTGTCAGACCATATTCCCGAACGAATGCCTTGAAGTCATTGGCGATGAACTGAGGGTCATTACCGCTGATAATTCGAGGCTTGACTCCGGGGTGTTTCTCAATCGCTTTGACTATAACCACTTCGAGATCTAGTTCCTTCATGGTCTCACTTAAGTCCGAATGGACAATGGTTCGACTGAAGCCATCGAGCACCGATATCAAGAAGTAAAACGTCCCACCGGTGTTGATGTAGCTGACATCGATATGCCATTCCTGGTGGATTTTCGTTGGTTGAATGAAGCCTGTGCCTTTCTTGCTCGGTGTCACGACCCTACGGTCCAAACGCCCTGCATTCTTGAGAACTCGATACGTGAAGCTTGGGCTCACGGCGACGATGTCGTCGTCAAGCATCATGAATGTTAATCGTCGGTCGCCTTCGAGTGGGTGTTTGTCGTGGAAGTCAAGAATCGCTTGCTTCTCCCATTCTTCGAGCCACCAGTCCCGTAGTATTTTGCCGTTATGGCCGTTGATCTTTCCGTAGCGTTTGAGCCAAGTGTGGTACTTGCTCGTGGACAGCTTTGCCCACTGGAGCAAGTCTTTGCATGGCAGTTCGGAACGCTTAGACCAATACTTCATGTAGTCGACAATCTTGTCTCAGACATCGTGGGGGACCCTAACGCCTTTTAGAGGTCCCCATTGGCTTTTTTTGCCTTGACGTTCTCCTCCATGAGTTCTGCGATCACCTCATTCTTGTGAATCAACTTCTTTTCGAGCTTCTTGATCCGTTGGTCTTTGAGTTCGTTGATCTTGGCTTCGGCCCGCTGGGAAACCTTTTCGGACCTGGCTGATTTCTCGAAAGCCCGCTCGACTTGCTCAAGCGCCAAGGCGACCCATTGATGGATCTGTGTCGGTTGGATCGAAAGTTCCTCAGCGATTGAGGAGATCGGTTCTTTGTCTTTGAGGTGCCGTCGAACGATGGCGGCCTTTTGCTCAGCAGTGAATTTTCTACGTGTTTTGGTCATCGGAATCCTCCAGAAAACAGGTTGTGTTAGCCTAATCAGAGGTAATTTCACTTTCTAGGGAGGCAAAACACTACTTGTTGATGATAAAATTCAAAGATAAAATGAGTGGCTCTTTTGGGTAGGATTGTTGTTTTGAAAAGTCCAAACGCTGAAAACGAGCAATGAAACTAAACCTCCTTCACTGTTCATTGCTGGCAAAACCAGCATATGCGGACTCTGCACAAAATGCAATTTGGGTGATTAACTACTTCGTAAATCATTTCTTGAGGCCACTTACGTATTTTGCCAAAACTCATTCTGATTGACAACGAGATTGAACGACTCGGATCTCTCCCGCAAAACGAGTTCGGTGCAATTGCAGACACATATGACACGTTGCATGGAATTGTTTTCATCAATGAAATCAGCGCGGCGTATCTCACGTCCGATGACGGGAGTCCAGATGTATCGAGAACGCTCGCTTTTTGCTCGGACCTAATATCATTGAATCTGTTCAAGCTGATCCGCAGAATGAGAATGAGATTTCGAACCACTAGCCCTGACCTCCAGCCGCTTAGCGGGCCAGCGCTCTGGGTAAAGTACCTTTTACAGTTCTCCAGCGAGATAGGCCATGTGATGTTGGTCAACAATTTTGCAAACTGTAGCTATGATAAATCGCCAAATATTGTGGTTTCAGACCTGCTTGGAGAGTATCGTACACTCTGCGAAGATGTTGACGCGTATTTTGACGTTCAGACTATTTCCGATAGGATCGGAAACGGATACACCAGTGATGATACCGCCGTCTTTTTGCACTCGCTCAAGTTGATTTCGTCAGCGTTGCGGTTTCACGTTAGCTACCGTGGGAAGTGTGAACAGTTTGACGACGCGTATTTTTATTACATCGGTAATTGTGTCGACTCCATGTCTGCGAGTTTTGACACATATCTCGACCAATTTCGCTTACTTCACCAAATACCTGAGGCGCTTTCGATCCCCACTTTGTCGCTGATGACCTCAATTGGGCGTGATCTGGACTCTGGGAATCTCGTTCAGGCTTTAGATAATCTGACAGTTGCAAATTCCATAATGGATGTCATCCTAGCGTCGCTTAGCCCCCTTATTGAGCTGATGTTTCCGGCTGAATACTATAAGTTCAGAAAGAATCTCGGTGGCACGAGCGGAAGTCAGTCTCGTGGCCTCGGAGCCAAGTTGTTGGGGAGTGCATATTTCACAATGTGCGACGCTTTTATACGCCAAAGGAAAGGTCTAGACGATACGAAAGTGGGCAATTCACTGGCAATTGCTTTCAAAGCTTTTCGCCACCGTATATATCGATGGAGGGACCAGCACCTGCTGTTACCACGAAATGTTCTCGGCTCAGGAACAACATCTTTGATGGGGTCAAAGAACGCGCCGGATGCTGCGGTTCGAATGAGCCGTTCATTTGAAAGGAAGGACCCATTGGCATCAATTCCTGATTTCGCGGAGCACAGAAGCGACTGGCCCGAGCTTTATGAAGTCGAAAAAAAATTATTGCTAGTCACAGGTGAGTTAACCAGAGAGAAATTCAAGGAAGTCGAGCGAAGGTGACATGTTTTTGGAATTTCGACCGTTTGCTGGGGTAGACTACCTACGTCTTGAGTGTCCTCGCCAACCGAAACCCCTGGTCGAAATCTCTGTCATCTGGGAAACACCTCCCACGTCGCGCTGAACGCAGGGCGTATACTTCAGAATTAAACGATCCTCCCCTTGCGATGCGTCTAAGGTCGCCTGTGCTCTCCAACCAAGGTGAGCCATCACATGGCGCGCCGTTATAGCTCTCGTGCCATAGGTCCAGGCACCACTCCCACACGTTCCCATGCATATCATAAAGGCCAAATGGGTTTGCTGGGTAAGTGCCAACCGGCGTTGTACCTCGCCGCTTCGTAGAATGCCCCGACAATACCATTTTGTTCTCACTAAAATTTGCTTGGTTTGTGCCTAACGATCGCCCGAAACTGAAAGAAGTTTCAGTATTTCCACGACAAGCATATTCCCACTCTGACTCACTAAGTAAACGGTATTGGTCAGACTGTCCACGAAGATCAAGTTTCCCATTCAACCAGTCGGCATAAGCTTGCGCGTCATGCCAACTCACGCACGTCACAGGGTGGTTTCCACTCTGCATGAATGGTGGCCGACTCCAATTTGTACCAAGGACATATCGCCAAGTCGAACAGATAAATACTCGGGCACGCGTACCCATGTTCCAATTCGTCTCTTGTACGAAAGCTGCGAATTCATCTACAGTAACGGGGCCCTGCCCTACAGCCAGATCGTAGTCGATACAGACCTTCCGCTGTGGGCGTTCGTTTGTGTAGCTACCATCTTCGATGTCTAAGCATCCACGCAAATAGCAACCTCGAGGGAGTGTGACCATTTTCGGCCAGGAAGTTGAAAGCAACCCTGAAATTTCCTGCGTCCACACTCTCTCCGAGCTTCGAATAGTTGGAGTCTGCTGGCCAGACTCATTGCGGCCCCCCCAACTTTGATCTCGTACGAAATTTGGATCCGCAAATGTAGAAGAGGGGATGTTTTCAACATCGATTGCCACTTGACGTTTTCTGGGATTGAGCTGGGTGCGCCGTTTTAATGCGATAGTTTTACCACGGAGTACATCCAGAAGTGGGCCCTGGTCGCAGGTATAGCCTTTTGATCTAAGTAGACCACAAAAATCGACTAACAAAGAAAATGCGACATTTGCTTGATCGGGATCCTCAAGCAACTGGGAACGCAAATGTGTTAAAGCGTTCGCATGGTCTACTTCTCCATCTTCAACATCAAGAGTCTGAACCCAAATAAGACGAAGAAGTTCGCCAATTTCCGTATCAGATACCGCTACACCATAAACCTCAAGCCAAATGCGTCTTAGATGATTTTCGATTACGCTAGCGACTTTCTTCTCGTCATTCGAACTTTGCACTTCCGAAAGCAAATTATATTTCGAATTTGCTCGCAACCCGACGAGCATTCGCGGCAATACATCCACGATCATCCGCGATGTCCTGCGAGGTGCAGTGAGTACAAGTCGATCTCGAACATCAAGTCGTCTTAAATTAGGACTCGTCTCAGCAAGTTCTGCATTTTTCTTCTGTTGACGAACAAACTGATTTAGTGTCTTTGCTAGAGGTGAATCTGCACGTTTGCTAAGATCGAGTCCGTGCTTCACTTGAACAAATATGGTCCCGCGATCCGACGTTTCGACATTGATATCGTCGACGGATTCGGCCGTCTGGCAGCTTACTCTGACGAGGTAGACGTTGGAGGGTAGGTTGAGCGGCGGATGCGTTGAGCGCCCAAGTAGCAACTGCGTGCAATACCAAGCCGCCACTCGCGTCTCGTAATCTCCTCCTGACGCTTCTGCTTTTCCACCGGAGGATTCTCTTGTCACAAATGTACCTAGTAATGCGTTGTTTGTCGGGTAAATTGCTATCCAATTCAGTCCTCGATTCTTGAGAAAGCCAATGAATAGCAGCAGAGTGAGCGACGTTTTTCCTGCTTACTCTTAACTCTAATATACCAATTCCGCCTCTTTCAAGGCCAATGTGTCAGACATGTTAGAGATAGCCCTTGGAAACGTCATAAAAATCAATACAATTTTGAAACCGCAAAAAGAGCAGCGGATGATTGAAGCGGACCCCATTATTCGGACCACGGGTTTAGATAGAAATCCGTGTGTTTTTTTGAGCCGAAAAAGGCTATGTTTTTGGGATTGCACCAAGGAGTGTGTTTATGCCAAGGAAGAGGCGATCGTTTAGTGCTACCTTTAAGTCGGGCTCTTCCGCAGAATTTGTGGGTAAAAGGTTCTAACATTTCTAGGATGGAAGCGTTTGGATTTTTCGCTTTCCCCAGATAACAAGCCACAGGGATGGGAGGAAGTCAGGGGCCACCGTAGCAGCCCCTGGCTTGTTACCTGTCCTCGATGGCGCTCGAGTTGGTTCCCACCAGAGCTCTATCCTCCATCGAGGCATCTATCAGTCTATCGAGCCTGAATTAGACTCGCAATGAATTGCCAAAAAAGCATCCTGAGCCTGGGATGGTATCATGAGGTTTACCACAACTTCAGTACACCAACCCCAAGAATCAAGATGCAACTACAGACTATCCTGAATCGCG